>Ga0154997_13_pt6 | contig 156320 bp, 156 predicted proteins | sample RifCSPhighO2_01_FD_105965 | JGI IMG/M metagenome (GOLD analysis project Ga0154997, IMG submission 105965) | Candidatus Saccharibacteria bacterium RIFCSPHIGHO2_01_FULL_45_15 | reverse complement strand
TGCGGTGCTGCAGAACCCGCATACATCGGCATGGGCAAACGAAGCCCAGTATGGTATTTCTCATCAGCTCCGCTTGCGCGAGCTAGCACGACTAGCAGCGCGGAAGCGATGGGGGCAGCTTGACCTGTACCAGGCATTCATCGCCGACTCGCGCGGCGTGAACGCACTACTACTCGCGGACGGACTACATCCTAATGCAGCTGGATATGATCTGGCAGCGTCCACTACAGCTCGAATGTTTGGTATAGAATAGCAATTATTCGTCGCTATCATCAAACAATACTCCACACCGACGTTGGTGTACGCCCAGGATGGTCGTTGTCCGTAGAATGAGTTACATAGACGCGCGGCGTGGACTTGCAAGTATAATCCTAGCGCGGTGTTACGTTTTGACTTCGCTGCCGAGCTGTATATAAGGATCACGGTAACGTGTACCATGAACGGCGTGCCAAGTAGCACAAGCACCGCAAACATAGGCAATGGCCTGTCTGATATTTGCAATTTCCTCAGACGTAAGTTGCTCGTTCGCTGCTGAGTTGTAGCCGTCCACCAAACTATCTATGACTTTATCCACTGAATAATCAGAGCTAAAACGAATAGATGTGTACGTACGAGCAATATCAACAATGCGAGCTGTCTCTTCTGCTGTCTCGAGGTCAAACACGGTTGTTATTTCATCATCCTCGGCAAACACATTGCTGAGCCATAGGTCTCCGTGTGTAACTGCACGGGGTAGGTTTAGGTTAAAGATTGCTGAGCCGTAAGTAAATAAGCCTTCCAAAGCTGGCTTTACTGAACCATTGTATGTGGCTATGTCAGCCTTCACGCTTTTGGGATTGAGCCACTGCATATCATTGTCTGGGATGGTTACCCCATCTAGGCAGTTATGTAATTTTGCGAGTGTTGCTCCAAAACTTTTAATCAGTTTGGGCGAAACTGTTTTAGGGGAGCTACCGGGAATGTATCTACTTAAAAGAAATCTCTCATTCTCGTATTGACCTACATAATACCCCGGGGTTATTTCAATATATTCAGGGGTAATAATACCCGCATTAAGTAGTCTCTGTTGCATAACTACTTCGTTGGCGATTACGCTAGAATGCTGCGACTTGAGCACCTTCAGAAAATAACTCTGGTTGTCGGCGGCTGTAATATCAAAAACCTCGTTCGCAAAGGCTTCATCGTTTTTGGTTGCCTTCACTACATTAGTAGGTGAGTATTCATGAAATAGATTATTTATTCTATCAAGTTTAGCCATTGCAATTATTATAGCCCAGAAAGCCGCTCTTACAAGATGCGGCTTGACCACTAGCAAAAGAAACGATTACATTTTTTGTTTGAAACGTGCAAGCAGTATTAAGTAACGATACCATAGAAAAAAGCAGACCAAGATCTGCTTTTTTCTATGGTGGGGCTGGATGGAATCGAACCATCTACCAAGTGGTTATGAGCCGCCTGCTCTAACCGATGAGCTACAGCCCCACGCGTCTAGCCCATTTTATCATAACTGAGTTATAATAAAGAAAACAATGCAAAACAGACAATTCCATAAATTTATTTACAATGTGCAACATCGGTATATGACGATGAATAATGTCGTGGTTGTTATTGCTGCGGCAATTGCCGTTAGTTGGGCGTGGGCATCGATCGGTGTTGTGCAGAAAAACTACGCGCTGCAGCGCCAAGTGGACGACAAAAACAGAGAAAAGCAGTTGGTGCAATTGCAGACAGAGAATCTGGCATACGAACAACGCTATTACAAAAGTGACGAATATTTATCGCTAGAAGTCAGGTCACGTATGGGACTGGGTGATCCTGGCGAAAAGGTATTGGTGTTACCAAAAAACACGGCGGCTGCCAAAGCCGATCAATCGGCAGCGCAAGCTGTTACACAGTCAACAACAGTAGCGGCAGAGCCTGCAGAAATACAGCAATGGGCGAATTTCTTGTTTGGTGGTAATGACGCGCAAATTCGTCAATAACCACACGACCCTTGTCATTTTTTCGATAATTTAGTATGATAGTTGATGTATCGCGGGGTGGAGCAGCCCGGTAGCTCGGATGGCTCATAACCATCAGGTCGCAGGTTCAAATCCTGCCCCCGCAACCAAGAAAGAACGATTACCATCTGGTAGTCGTTTTTTCTTTGCGTTCGTGAGGGTAGGATTTGGTTCTGCGTCTTTTTGCGAAGCAAAAATAGTAGCCCCCGGTCGGGGGAAAGTGAAAAAAAATGGATTCACACCTACTATAAGGTGTATCAAGTGTTAAATAGTAACTCTAAATAAGAGGAATATATTACAGACAAAATATAATCAAGAGGATATACTTCAGTGTAGAGCACATAATTAGCTTAAATTCATTATTATATTTATATATTTTCGACATTCTTGGTAAATAAGTGGCTCATTACGAACGAACTATCAGCAATTGAATGGAGAGTAAGTGATGAATAAGACGGTTGACAAAGGCAGTCGCATAGCCAAGATCAAGGAACTCCTTGGCTATTACAAAGAGATCACTGAAACGGTGAGGGAACCGTTCATAATACTTGATCAAGCTCTTGAAGTCGTTACAGCAAATGCTGCTTTTTACCGAAAGTTTAAGGTAAAGAAAAAAGACACCGTCGGTAGACGCATCTATGAACTCGGAAATAACCAATGGGATGCGCCTGAACTACGTGCACTGCTAGAAAATATTCTTCCGAAACACAAAGTCCTCAATAACTACGCTGTAACGCATAATTTTCCTGATTTAGGGCATAAAACGATACTTTTAAATGCTCGGCAGGTAGATAGCAAGCAGTTGATTCTCCTTGCTATGGAAGATGTAACAGCTCAGTTGAAATTAGAAAGTGATACGGCCGAAATGACCACAAACCTCGTCGAGCAGAGGGACAAGCTACAACGCCTTAATGATGCGAAGGATGAGTTTATCTCTTTAGCATCTCATCAACTACGTACGCCTGCTACGGCCGTCAGACAGACCATAGGTATGTTGACGCAGGGGTACGTTGGCAACCTGAGCAAGGAGCAGAGTAGGATACTCGACATAGCCTATGCAAGTAGTGTCCGTCAGCTAGAGATAATCGAAGATCTGCTTCGAGTAGCGAAGGTCGACGCGGGCAAAGTATATCTAGAAACAGTTCCATGTGATGTCGTAAAGATTATTGATACAGTCATTAAGAGTCAAATTATTTTACTTAATAACCGACACCAAAAAGTTCATTTCAATAAGAGTCAGAAAAAAGTGATAGCAGCTGTTGATCAAAAGCTATTTTCGATGGTTATAGAGAATTTGTTAGATAATGCTAGTAAATATTCTCCAGATAAGGGCCAAATAACTATTCAGATTGAGCAAAACGACGAGCAAACGATCATTTCAGTGCAAGACACTGGTGTCGGTTTACGAAAAAGTGATTTATCTAAATTATTCAAAAAATTCAGTAGAGTCGATAACCCTTATTCCATATCTGTTGGCGGTACTGGATTGGGTCTTTATTGGGTCAAGAAGGTAGTGAACTTGCATCAAGGAAGCGTAGAAGTCACATCAAAACTTCATGTGGGTTCTACTTTTACTGTTAAAATACCTACTGAACTTTCGTAACGTACATCGCGTAATCAAAAGATGTCCGCTAGGGAAGGTTCAGTGGTCTTCGTAGCTAGCCTTTACTATGATTTGCTCATAACCAGTATTCTATTCAATCTCCTCCTGCTAAACTATCTGTATGACTGAAAGATATGGTAGAAATCGGATACAAGATGTAAATATCGAATTAGGGGATGATGCATCAAAGGCATTGTACGAAGCTTCAAAGCTTACTCATGCGAATAGGCCAGGGTTGGTTCGTGAAGCAAGCGAATCGTTTTCGGGGTTCCGTTCGATTCCATTATCGCAATTTGCAGACAAAGATTTTGAAAACTTGGAAATTAACTTAGGATTTGACGGTGTTGGCACGAAAGTAGAAGTGTCTGAAAGATTAAATGACCATTCAACAGTGGCGCATGACTTGTTTGCAATGGTGTGTGATGATGCTGTGGTGCGTGGTGCTGAGCCACTTGCGATTGGAACGATTCTCGATGTTCGTCAACTGGACGACACCGAACACACTCGAGAATCTTTGATGCAGCTTGCCTATGGCTACGTTGCTGCAGCAAGCCTTGCGAAAGTAGTGATAGTTAATGGCGAAATTGCAGAATTAGGCGATCGTATCGGGGGATACGGCGAATTTAACTACAACTGGGGTGCAGCAATCCTATGGATGGCGCATAAAGACCGTGCGTTAACAGGTCACCAAATTCAACCAAGTGATTCGCTGGTGGGGCTAGCGGAACATGGATTCCGATCGAACGGTATTACAGATGTTCGCAGGGCAATGCTAGAAGAACATGGCGATGATTGGCACAATAAAGTCGTGAAAGGACTTGGTGATGCGTCGCTTGGACAGCAAGTCCAAAGTCCATCGATTATCTATTCCGGATTCATGTCTGATATAACTGGCGGGTACGATATCACTAAAGAACCGATCGCAAAAGTGACAGGCGTCGCGCATATTACGGGTGGTGGTCAACCAAGTAAACTTGGACGAATGCTAGCGCCAAGTGGGTTGGGTGTAGAGATCGCTGATCCCGTTGCTGTGCCAGAAATAATGCTAGCGATGCAAGATATCAGAGGGTTTAGTGACAGAGCCGCCTATGGCAAATGGCATATGGGACCTGGCATGGTCATCGCGACGCCACAGCCAGACAAAATACTCGAAGCAGCCGAAGCGCGTGGCGTTGATGCAAAAGAAATAGGCATAGTTACACAAAACTCTGGCATCAAGATCGCAAACCGTGGTGCGGCCGGTGATAGTAAGTGGTTGGAATTCTAGCCGTTTATTTATCCTGGAGCAAACGTTCTAGTTGCTTCCATGTTTCCGTGACTCCATCGATCATACCCATTTCGACTAGCTTTGTGACAGCGTCGGCGGACTCATAGGTACTAACAGAGGCGATCGTAGTCTTTCCCTCACGCTCGTCGAATACCATCGTAATTGTTCCCGCAGGGAGCGATTCATCGATTACTCCGTTGGCGTCAGAAAAGTAATCACGATACGTAATTTTATTGGGTGCATCGATCTCATCGTATATTGCCTTGCCCCAGGCTTGTTCACCCTCAGGACCAGTCATGCAATACAACCATGTTCCGCCAACCGAAAAATCTTGTTCGGACACGGTCACAGGATAGGTTGATGGTCCCCACCACTTTTCAATATGTGGGTTTTGAAACATCGCAAACACGACGTCTTTGGGTGCGTCGAATGTTTGTTTGAGTGTGATTGTCGCGTTATTAATTTCGTATTCCATAATAATCTCCTTATTATTTAGCGGATACGTATATATCCTTCTATTTATCATAGAAGGGTCTGCATAGTATGTCGAATTATAACTCGTCCTTTGCTGTCTAACAAATAAACATCAAAGGACGAGGACAGAAGGGGTGAGCCAGCTGAACGCGTCTGCACTGGGATTAGCGAATCCGGCCGCCGATGACCAGGTCGAAAGAACGAATGCTCTCTGTTCTACCACTTTGCGTGATCAGGATCGGGCTAGGATCATCTTCTGTAGCGAAGACACTGTTGAGTTGTGTTTCCATGTCAATCTTGAAGCGTTGACTGGAATCGTAGTAGAGTAACTTCGCCTGTTGAAGATCGAAACCTGTTCCAAGGAGTGATGTGAGTCGCTGCGGATGTGTCTCAAGCCACTCCACAAAACCACTCGGAACTATCTCTACTATGCGTTCCAGCAGTGTATCGCAAGTCAAGCGAACAAACTCGACTGCAAGATCCTTGCGCTGCTCTTCGAACCGTGCGAGCCGAAGTTCGAAAGTCGTACGTTCGATCTTCAGCATAGCTTTGTCGATGGCTACCATTGCGTCGCCTCCTTCTGTCAAATAACATCGCGCCTATCCCTCACCGGATAGAAATCAACGGTTGATGGATGTACGGATAGGTATAGTTATACAGATATTCGAACGAGGCGCAAGTATAAGCAAAATAAAAACACCCATACATAGGGTGAGTTGAGTGGAATGAGGGAGAAGTCCTTTGTGGTGAGCCGCAAAACGCGCGGCTCACCACATGACAGGATCACAGGTCAGATGGAAGCGAGCCGCCCGTGGCGCCGCGCTTTGCAGCATCGACGATCGCACAGCAGACGTTTTCGTCGAACCGATGGTACCCATTGATCTTGACGTTGACGAAACAACCCATTGCAAGTAGTTTGTCAACTTGCACCTGTACGGAATACTCCGTATTTGCAATAGATCGATCTACATTGTCGCGCACCTCCTGCATTGATGCAGGAGTGAGAACTGTGAAGCTCTCGACGTTGGTGTCATCGCTTCTACTCACGATAACGGTTACCTCATTGATCATGATTCTCCCTCATTGTAATGCGGCCGTAGCCACAGGTACAAACCAAACGGGTGTCTGGCTAACAATAAAATAATATCATCTAATGTTATAAATGTCAATAATGCGCATCTGATGGAGAGTAGGGTATACTAGCAACAATAAGCAAAAGGAGTGTATTTGTGGGGCTAAAAATAACTGGTTTAGTTGCGTCAATTGTGACGAGTGTTGTTGTCGTGTTAGTGGGATCATCCGTGTCAGCCGCAGGTCCACTGTACGTTGCTCTCGGTGATTCCTATAGCGCGGGTGTTGGCGCAGATATCGATCCGACAAAGGCACAGCCAATTGCAAACAGTTTTGACCCAGCGTCTGGTACGTGTCAGCGAGCTTACAAATCATATCCAAATTTAATTGCTCCACAGTATAACGCACAACTACGCAATGTGACATGTAGCGGTGCGACCACTGCAGATATCGTTGGAGTCGGGCCAAATGCACGGACGCCTCAGATCAATGCCGTCACAGCCGATGCACAGTTAGTAACAATTACGATTGGCGGAAATGATATCGGATTTGCCACACTTATGGGGTGTATCAAAAACAAAGAATGCACAGCTAGCCAGCCAGAGGCGGTTGCGACCATGAATGCTTTAAACAACGATCTATGGCCACGTTTGATCAACGTCTTTACACAGATCAAACAGCGCGCACCAAACGCACTGATTCTTGTCGGTGGCTACCCGCAGATTTATCCAAATACTGGGAAGTCAGCTGGTACCTGTGCATCGTACCTTAGTCAAAGCGAGATGGAAGGCTGGAATTATATCCAAACTACAATGAACCGCTATATCAAAGAAACAGCAATGACAGTTGGTGGTAATATCCGCTACGTTGACACCTATGCGCCAAACACTGTATTTACGAAAAAAAGTATGACGGGTCAGACAAAAGACGCCTGTTCAACATGGAACCAGCGTGTAATGAACGGATACTCAACCGTTAGCCCAAGCGCAACGCTTCATCCGAACCTTCTCGGACAGCAAGCGTATGCGACACTATTTAAAAGCTACATTTATTAGTCAGAAACTACCCAAGCTTTGCACAAGCAACCCTGATCGCTTCGCTCCAACTAAGGAAGGCGTGAGGGGTTGCAGCAACGTCTGCGGCGGTTAGTCCGTGTTTTAGGGCAAGTGCCAGTTCATGGATCAGTTCGCTGGCGTGTGGTGAAACGATCGTCGCACCCAGTAGCACGCCTTTTTTGTCAGTAATGACTTTGACGAACCCATCACGAAAATCACTGGTATTGCTGCGCGCAATAATATTTAGTGGGGCAGTCGCTTTTTTGATGTCTAAATCTCGCTTTAGGCAATCATCCTCGGTCAGCCCGACCGATGCAACACCGGGGTAGCTAAACACAATTCGCGGCGTAGCTGTATAGTCGGGTTCCATTTTGTTTTTAGAGAATATATTATGGGCGGCGATACGACTTTCTAATAGAGCAGTGTGGGTAAAGCTATTTTGCCCCAGTACGTCACCTGCAGCGTAGATGTGTTTCGCGGATGTCTGCAGCTGATCGTTAGTCTCGATACCTTTGGCAGTGTAGACGACGCCAGCGTTTTCTAACCCCAAATCAACGCTTGGTTGGCGACCGGCAGCGATCAACACTTCGTCAACACGAACAGAGTGTTCCACGCCACCGCGATTGTAGGTGACGCGCTTTGCGATGTTTTCTTTTTCGACTGACAATGTGCGCGTGTGGGTAAGGGCAGTGACGCCTTTTTGTTCGTGGAGAAGTCGCTCCATAGTCTCCCCTACCTCACTATCGTATCCAGGCAGCAGGCGAGCAGCGATGTCGGCAATATATACTTTGGTGCCAAAAATCGCCATCAGTTGAGCAAGTTCGATACCAGTGGTGCCGCCACCAATAATATACAGTGTCTTTGGCGGTCTGATTGCTTCGAGGATGGTTCGTGGGGTGAGGTACTGAATCGTATCAAGACCTTGGATTTGGGGTGGTACCCAGTGTGATCCTGTCGCTATCAAAAAATACTCGGCAGACAAGTGTCGTCGATTGACACTGATCTCGTGTGGTGTCAAAAAGTGTGCAACGCCCTGAAACGCGCTGATGTTTTGTTGTTCATAATATCGTCGATTGCCCCCTGCTCCAGTGCGTTTGACAGCCATATCCTTCCAAGCACGCAAGCTGGGATAATTGTAGCTCATCGTACTACTACGCAGGCCAAAACGAGCGCCATGTCGGGCTTCGTCATACAGCTGCGCGGCGTGTAACAGTGCCTTGGTCGGTACGTCGCTCCAGTTTGGGCTATCGCCACCGAACGTGTCTGCTTCGATAATTGCAACGCGCTTGCCGTCTCGTGCTGCAATGGTTGCCGCTGCACTTCCCCCGGCGCCACTCCCTATTACTATCAAGTCATAATCATATTTTTGTTTTCGTATCATACTGTTGTTTCCCTGTTTTTGTTAGATGATGTGTTTGTGTTGTTCGTATAAATAGGCGGCTTCGGGATGGAATTTTTTCAGATGATGGCTGGCGATTCTGCGTATGTCGTGACTGGTGACTTCGGGTTTTGTTTCAAGCCAGACGATCACCGCATCGGTCACTGCCAGTGCAATGCCGTGTGCCTCACCGTCTGGACTACGTACGCTCAGACAAGATGCCTGGATACTTGCATGTAGTTTGTCCGCGTTGAACGGTTCGGTGGGTCGTTTCCCGGAACGTTTGACGATGTCGATTGCTTTGCTGTGAGTGGTTGGCATATTACAAACCACCTACTATCGCCGTAACGGTCGTCGATATAACTTGGTCAATGTACACATATACGCCAAGTACAAGCAGGCCGCTTCCGGCAGCAAATTGCAAAAAATGTTTGTTTGATTCACGCCATCGCTGGATGTGACTTAGCTTGTGGCCGCTGCCGATCAACGCACCCACAATCAGTAGTGGCAAGCTTGATACGGCGGTGTAGATCAGGATTCCTCCCAATTGCCAGGTTGGTGATAATTGTACGAGTACAAGCGATGTCAGTACGATCGGCGCACCAATAAATAGCAGTTCAGCAAAGAGAGTACTCAGCCCTAGCCCGAATGCTTCGGACGATTGCTTTGTTGATTTGCTACGATCATTCAGAAATTTTGCCATATCGCGCGGAATCCATAACGTCGTACCCTTGCCTGGTCGGTAGTAAAAACGCCATACAGACACTCCAACTCCAACTAACACGCCGCACGTCATTGCCCACAGTACCATAGGTATTTTTGCATCAAATACATGCGTAACGATGGTTGCCGAGAACGAAACGAGCAACATCGTCATGATCGCGACACCGAGGATGAACCCAAACACCATCCGCAGTAACTTGGCATGAGCAGTACGCTTGCCAATAGAATGTCCGCTCATCAGAGTAAGCACGCTGACGCTCAGTTGAAAACTGGCGTGAATAAGCGCTGCAAGGAAGATAATGGCGATACTACTCGTGAGTGTCATGTTTATTTTTGGTATCCTTTGTACATTAGTTATACCACAAGCAGTACAGAGTGGTCAAAGATGTCGTGACCTCTTGGCTGTTCGGTCTATTTGCCGTATGATCATAAGAACTATCTAAGGAGAATGTGGTATGGATGACGTCACGAAAAAAGACGAGCAAAATAATGATGCTAACGATACGGCTGTAGACCATGATAACGGCCAGAATGACCAGATAGCTTCGGGTGATGATCGTGATGTTCAGCCTGATCAGGCAACTCAAGCGCCTGTTAAAGAGCACGAAGACGTCACGACTAACTCTCCACTACCTGTAAATGAAGCGGCGGCTATACCGCCTGCTCAGTCAGCGACTCCAGCTGAACCTGTAGGGGCGTCCGTCAGCACATCATCCACTCAAGAATCACAGTCGGCTGTGTCGGCTGGGATCGTCATTCTACAGTGGTTAACGTATGCATTCTGGGGATGGACATTGCTGGCGCTGACTGGGCTGATTGCAACAGTGCTATTTGCGTTTTTTACAGATGCGGACACCAGTGGAACTATTCCATACGTTATTGCAGCGACACTTGTGCTGCTACCAATATCATTCGTATGTGATGTCTTTTACGGCCGAAAAGAACCAACTAAAAAACACGGTGCGTCAATGGTGGTCATGGTCATCCACGCTGTATTATTTGCGCTATTCGGCATAGGTATGTTGATCAGTGCGGTACTCATTATTGTTCAGCTAGCTATCAGCGGACTAGGAGAATCGAGTGAATATCAAATTGCGATAATTGCGACACTGTTACTAAGTACTGTCCTGTATGCGCTGACATTTATCCGCACACTAAACCCTCTGCCGAAATTACGGATTGCTAAGTTCTATCCGATTGCGATGGCGGCTGTTGTCGTCCTGTTTATTATTGGCGGATTTATTGGACCAGTTGCGCAGGCGCAATTAGCAAAAGTAGATACGCAGACAGATAAAGCGGTGGATGACATCACTTCAAAAGTAAATGAGTATGTATCGACCAATAGCAAATTACCGGAATCGTTGAATGATTTGTCATTAGGATCAGAAACAGCTGATGTGGTCGCTGCGGCATCAATTACTTACAAACCAGAAGGGTCTGCAACTAGCGGAACGCGGTCACTTAGAACAGAAGAGCTTCGCTATCAGCTGTGCGCTAACTACAACCGGGATGCATCTGGTGCGCGCTATGAATCAACATACAATCGTTACGACTCAGCAGATCAATATCGATCATCTGCTGATACTTATAGTCATAAATCAGGTAATGTCTGCTACAAATTAAAAACCAGCAAGACGCAGTCTGACTTGTACGACTATTAGATTGCAAATGATTCTCTAAAATACTATTGCTTTTTTAACAAACTTATGCTAATGTAGTAATACAAACCAACAAACACAAAAAGGAAAAACATTATGCAAACACAAAGCAGCGACGTAGATGTCGCGACTATTTCTGACGCAGCTCAGCTGGCAACGTGGAACATTCAACGAACCAGCGAGCAGCTAAAGAATTTCATCAGCACGCGTCATGCCGCTCTCCCCGACAATATCGAACTATAGATTTTTGTTCTACCGACATGAAACTTCCTAAAATCTACGATTTATCCCTATAACTAGTGGAAATACAGATCGATATTTGCTACAATTAACCTCGATGTCGTTTCATTATTAAATGAGGTTACTATCCCCGAGGCAGCGTAGCTCAGTTGGTTAGAGCGCGAGACTCATAAGCTCGAGGTCACAAGTTCAATTCTTGTCGCTGCTACCAAATTCGGACAAAATGGGAAATTGTCGCCCGAAAGGGCGATTTTTTCTTTGGCTGCGCGCAGCGCAGACCAAAGGTTTTTCTGGGAGGAGGCAATTGCAGGGGCAGCCGTAGGCTGCGCCTTTTTGTTTTTTAGGAAGAGGTTCAATCCTTCGATTTTTAGCAACGCTTCCTTTTGCGCCTCCAGACTGCCACTTTTTGCGATTTCACAGATAGAAACGGCGAACTTGAGCCATTGGCGCATAGGTTCAACCCACGCATTGGCGGCAAGCGTTAGCTTGCCGATTTGTTCCTCTAGCGACTTCTTTTCCGACATCAACTCTGCTTGTTTGGCTTTGTAAGTTGCTTTGTCTATATCTTGGTCTAGGTAACTATCTAAAAGTCGCTGTAACTTGCCCTGCAAGTTACCAATCCTATTTTGAGCATCAGCGATAAACGCCCCACTCGATTGCTCCGCTCGGCTCTCGTCCACGTCCACCATACGCCCCAGCTCCGCCGCCCAGCGTTCGGGCAGGGCGTAGCCCTGCAATATCTCCGCCAGTTGCGCCGCCAACACTGGTTCAGTGGTCGGCGGTTCGGTGCAGCGCACCGTCTTGCTCTTGCGAGTGCAACGGTAATATACATATTCGTGTATATTACCGTTTTTCTGGTGCTTTATTTTCTTTTCCGCAGTTATCGCCATATTGCACATACCGCAGGTCAGCAAACCGCAAAACACTTGTGGCGCAGTTGTGCTTTTCTGTGGGTGGCAACGCCTCGCTACAACGGCTTGCACTCGGTCGTACAACTGTTTTTCCATTATCGGCGTATGCTTGCCCTCGTGTACCTCACCGCAGTACCTAAAATGCCCATAGTAAAACGGATTAACCAGTATGTACTTGATTTGGTCTTTACTCAAAGGCTTTTTGCCCTTGGTCATAATGCCTTTTGTTAGCAAAAAGTCGGCAATATCTTGCAAGGTCTTATTGCCCTCGGCGTACATCTCAAACGCCTGTATGACCAGCGGCGAACGCCGCTTGTCTACCACAATACTTTTATGCCGCACATCGTTGATATACCCTAATGGCGCAAGCCCTGGGTATTCTTTGCGCCTCACTTTCTGGCGCAAGCCCCGTTTTACATTTTCGCTTAGGTTGTCTACATAGTATTTACTCTGGCTAAATGCCATAGACAGCATAAACTTGCCCTGACTGGTATTCTCAAACCAAAATGTCGGGAACTTTAGCGATACAAGCCGCATTTGGTCGAGCAGGTAAATAATCCGCCCACCGTCTACTGTATTTCTCGCCAGTCGGTCGGGGTGCCACGATAGCAAGCCGTTCGCCTCGCCAGCCTCAACACGCGCCAGCGTGTTATTAAACTTTTTGCGCCCTGGCACTTTCGCCGATTTCTTTTCTATAACAGTATCGACAATGTGCAGTCCGTTGTCGGCTGCATATTTACGCAGCTCGACTATCTGCGCCTCTACAGATAATACTTGTTTGTCCTCTACATCGGTGCTTTTACGCACATAGATGATATATTTTTCTTGGCTTTGTTGCATATCTACCCCCTTATTGAACTCAAATAGCCGCCCTGTTGCACACAACTTCCGAGAAAACTCAAAAAATTGTACAGGACGGCTATTCAAGCCAATGAAAAAGTTTCCTCGTACTAAAGTTGTGTGCAAGGTCTATTATACCAGAAACAAAACCGCCTGTGGCGGCTAAAAAACAAAAAGGCGCAGCCTACGGCTGCCCCTGCAATTGCCTCCTCCCAGAAAAACCTTTGGTCTGCGCTGCGCGCAGCCAAAGAAAAAATCGCCCTTTCGGGCGACAATTTCCCATTTTGTCCGAATTTGGTAGATTTTTACAATCTCGCTAGAACCCATTTTAGCACAAAATGCTAACTCTGAGCCGCGCCGCCTGTCCGCTGAGGCGGACGCGCCCCACCAGTCGCCCCCTTTGCCTTTTTCTGAGATTCCCCCCCGCCGAATTTCTTTTTTTAGCTGAAAAGGGGTTGGCTGGTGGTACTACAATAATCGAAGCTCTTCGTATCAATTACTAGATATATCTTGCTGATTACAGTTGCAGATCTATTGGTCAAGTCTACTCTCAATAATTATGTATACTGAATCAAGCTGAGTAATTGCTCTAGAATCATTGTTGTGCCATGCCTGATCCAACGCCGCATGGATTGTGTTCCAATCAACAACTTCTTTTTCACCACCGTCTGTCATTCGGGCAATACAAAATGTAAAATCCCGTAAATACTCGAGGGCATCGTGGTCGTCAGAATACTCTCGCGCCATATCAATGATATCTCGCGCAAGGATTAGTTGTTGATTTGATTTGTAGTTGTCGGTCATAGTTTCATTATACCTAAAGTTAGATTGGGCTGGGGAGACGAATCTCCCCAGCCCATGTGTCCTACGGACGATGACGACGGCGACTGCCCTTGGACTTGTTCTGGTCAGTCCAGTGGGTGTTCGAATCGCCCTGACCGTCAGTATCCCAAGAGACACGCGTGTTGTCGGAGTAGTACTGCGTACCGTGACCCTTGCCGGTTCGGGCGTTGAAGCCACCACTGGCGCCACGCGGCTTGCTGCTCCGGTCGTACATCGTGGAGCCGTTCCGGTTCCGTTCGCGCTTCTTCTGATCGAGAGACCAGGCCAGGGACGGATACAGCTTGCGGCACTTGCCGCAAAGCCACGTCGTCCCGTTACAGCGCGAGTTCATGCACAACGACATGCTACTCACCTCTTTCAAGGTCGCGCGAGAGAGATTTTCACCCTCTCAAACAAAAAGCCGAGGAAGTCCCTCGTACTTTTAGGTAAAACAGTGCCTTACCTAAGTATCATAATACAGCACTTCATCAATTTTGTCAATACTTTTTATGATATTTATAGTCATCTTTAACACCTACAATATTCGCATAGTGCTATTTATTGTCTGTAGAGCTATAGTCATCATTTCTCTAACCTAGAGACAGATGGCAATCACTAGAGTTAGACGATCATTTGGCAAGCGCGTGCGTGAACTCCGCAAGCAAAAAGGCTTCTCGCAAGAAGTACTTGCTGATAAAGCTGGTCTACACCGAACCTACATCGGCTCAATCGAGCGAGGTGAACAAGATGTATCGATCGACAACATCAGCAAGATCGCCAGGGCTTTAAAGGTATCAATCGTTTCCTTGTTCGATTAACTACTGGTCGCCGAAAGCAACAACCCTCTCACCAGCCAACCCCTTTTCAGCTAAAAAAAGAAATTCGGCGGGGGGGAATCTCAGAAAAAGGCAAAGGGGGCGACTGGTGGGGCGCGTCCGCCTCAGCGGACAGGCGGCGCGGCTCAGAGTTAGCATTTTGTGCTAAAATGGGTTCTAGCGAGATTGTAAAAATCTACCAAGAAAAATACTCCACCAAAAAGTGGAGTATTTTTCTTGGTAAGTTATTGGGATAGTGCCGCTCAACCATAACCATGTATACTAAATATGACTATACAATAAAAATAAATAAGGATTTTTATGGCACGACTTCCACAACCAGGAGGAGACAAAGGGAATTGGGGTGATATCCTCAATGACTATCTTGGACAATCACTAAAGCCTGATGGTTCTATCAAAGACGGAGTGATTGGATCGGCGCAACTGCAAAATAATGCAGTGACAGAGGTGTTGCTTGCAGGCGCGGTGCAGACAAAATTGAACCAGCCAGCCACGATTGCCGACGATAGTATTGCACGGGTAAAACTAGCCTCGTCTTTGCGAACAGAGCTTGATACGTATGCAACACCGATCGTACAGGCAACACCACTTCGCTTCCCTGCGATTGATAACACAGGGGTAACTGCAACGCAGGTGGGGTTGCAGGCGGCGGTTGATGCTTGTAGTCCCGGCAGCTCACTCGTGCTTCGTGGTACATATTTACTAACTGGAACCGTCAATATTCCAGCCGTAAAGGCACTTACATTAGACCTGACAGCAGCAACTATTATTCGTGGTGGTTCGGCAACGCCATTATCTTGCGTCGGGGTGTTTGATGCAAATGTGGCCGTATCGGCCATCGCTCTTGAAACAATTGTCATCGATGGTGAACCTGCAACGGTTAGTCGTTTGACGACGGCAACAACGCCAACCTGGCAGCGGGGTGATTTGGTGAAGGTATTTTCCGATGACGAAATCCCAGGAGGTCATTTCACGTCAATGACTGACCGTCCGCGTCTGGGTGAATTTATTGAAGTGCATTCAGTATCTGGTACGACGACGTATTTGCGGGGCACACTACGAGAAAATTATGTAACATCTCCGCGTGCGGCACGTTTGCCATATGGCACGGTGACGGTATTGGGTGGAACGTTTGACGTAACGGCGAATGTACTGACGAACAAAACGAGGGGAACTGCATTTCGATTCGAAGCGCTACATGCACCAAAAGTACGTGGAACTGTTGCTCATCGATTAGTTGGTCCAGGCTTGCAGTTCAAATCGTGCCGTGGATATGCAGTTCATGATTATGATGCCGATTTTGGAATGAACGATCCAACGAATTCAGTGTACGGTTACGGAATTCATGATTCATCTTGCGAAGATGGTGTTATTACGGGTGGAACCCAACGCGGATTGCGTCATCCGTGGACGGATGGCACGGCAGACACGGCCGTCGGTGATACGTATCCAGGCGACTTTGGACGAACGTACAATACAAAACTGATCGGCGTGACATCACATGGGTGCACCGCATCTGGATTTGACACGCATCATATGTCGAAGGGTGTTCAGTTTATTGGCTGTACGGCATACGTACCGGCAGAATTAAACGGATTTTTACTGCGTGGCGAGGGTCACTCTGTGCTGGACTGTACGGTATACGGCGGCTATTCGGCTGTTGCAGTTATTTGCCAAGAAACAGGGAGTATATCAACAGGCGAGTCTCGTTTGCATCATGTCGGCAATATCCGGGTCGAAGACAGTAATCGTGTCCTGACCGTCAATGTTCGAGCGAATACGAACCATCCGAATTATCGTGTAACCGACCCAGAACTGTCAGTGGTTGTAGACGGTGTGTTTGCGCGCAATGTTACTCGTTTGGCGATCATTGTGAATGGCAACGTTCGTCTGCGTAATGTTGAATTCGTGTCGGCAAGTTTTGCCAATGGGGCTATTGTCCAGTTCGATAACTGCATACTTCGGCTTGAAGATTATCGCATCGACCTATCAACTGTTACGGCCTATGACACTGCGACGCAACGAATTTGGCAGGCGGGGGATTCGAATACTGGATTTGGTTCACAATTTTTTGCACATCGCGGATCAATCAATACGAGTTCGGCATATCGCACCAAAGCAACAACGCCGTTCTACGCGACCGACAAAACAAAGCGTTGGGATGTTCGTCAGCTACTGATAGAAACTCCATATGCGTCTGCGGCGGCGTTTGATCTGCCAAACCAACCAATTGAATGCGCGTTTGAATGGTATCATACACCACAAAAAGCACAGCCACTGAGCCAACGACGATCAGGATCGATAGTGTCAGCGGACGCCGCGCTTGCCGCCACTCCTTTTTCTCAGATAATGAATGCACCCGACACGCAGCTGGTGATTACAGCCAACATTACAGCGGCAACTGCCCGGACACTGCCAGCCTTTCCATTAGGTCATTTCGATGGTCAGCGGTTATCGATCATCTTGGGGTCGGCATCAGCTTCACTGACAATACCAAACGGACCGACATTTAACACACGTACGACAACTGGTTCCGATAAAGTATTGTCATCAGCGGGCGCATCGGCGCATTTCATGTGGTCAGCGCAACTTTGGCGTGAACTATAGCCTATTCGGTACAGATTAGCGTCCGAGAGTATGCTATTGTTTACATATGTTCAATTTTTTCTTGAGGCACGAAAAGACAATTACGAATTGGCTATTATGGCTAGCGTTTATCGTTTTTGTCATATCGATTGTTAGTTTTGTGTTGGGTGCGGTATTTAACGTTCCGTTGCCGAGTCGATTTGTGCCAACCAGTCTGTTTGCGGCAATCGCGCCGGCGATATCGGTGCTGCTTGTCTACGAACTGTTTGCGTTAACACTGGGGACTCGTGGATCGTTTGTTAGTTTTGTTCACAGAGAGTTTGAAATCATTTCACTTATTGTCCTGCGTGATGTATTTAAGCAGCTGGATAATTTGTCAGTCCATGTTACGAACGAACTGCTTTTGGATCTTGTTGTTATTTCTGTTGGAAGTTTAATTCTGTATTTCTTGGTTGAGGTACTCGAACGTATCAAGCAGCAAATCGTTACAGGAAATTTGGATCAATCACAAGTTGGAACATCAAAAGTAATGATTGGCATTAGTCATGTCGTAGAAACTGTCATGCTGATCTATTTTATTGGTATTGTTTTGTACGAAGGTGTTGGTTGGTTGTTGGGTGTGAGCGGCCTTGGATTTTCGACGCAGTTTTTAGAATTAGTGTTTGCAGGGTTGGTGGTTTATAACATCATCAATTTGTTTATGGTGTTGATTGTTTCGCATACCTACGAGACATTGTTTGAGCATTCCGCACTGGTGCTGGCATCATCTGTGGTCTTTATTACGCTTTCCGAACCACCGCATATTTCGGTGCCAATGGTAGTCGGCGCACTCGTATTTGTTGTCATTACATTATTCCTGCATGGATTTACTCGTGGTGAAACACTGTCATGGTCGTTTACAAAGATCAAACGAAAACAGGATAAAAGCCGAAAATCGAAGGGTTAGTTACCTCGTTAAAATAGCTTTGTGTAAACAGCCGCTACCGCTATACTAGGTATATTAAGAGTTGTGAGTGAGGGTATATGGAATTTTCAGAAAGCGGCGAGAATTATAATAGTACTGTTGAGCGGATTCGTCCGCTTGTCTTAAAAAGATATGGCGGTGATGTTAACTTTGCCCGAAAGAATGAAAATGGTGAAGACGTTCTATGGACATTCGACCAAGCAATGCAAAGATGTGCTAAATATTTGATCGGGGAAAGTGATGCTGACATCATTGCGACCAAAGACAGGTCAGGAATGCGCGGATCATCTACGGGAAGTTCGTGAAGAATTGGCCGGACTGCTCCATGTACTTGGATATAACAACGTCGATATGCTGGTCGAACGGTTACTGAAAATCTATGATATAAAAACACTACGCCAATTTATGGTGAATCTGGTCATTGCAAATAACCAAGCGCAGCAAGCAGCTCAGCAGCCGACAGTTGGCATGACGACTAGTTATTATATTGGTCGGTATGTCATCGCATTGCTGCACAATATGCCAGTAAGATTGGGGACTGCTGCATAGTTATTTGATGCTACTTTGATGCATGTGTCTGTGTACTGGACTTGCTTTATGTAAGCATAAGACCGATAATCATTATTACTACAGTAAGGACTATAAAAATGGCGCGACTACCACAACCAGGAGGAGACAATGGCAATTGGGGGGATATCCTCAATGATTATTTGTTGACAGAGCACGATGCGGCTGGACACCTAAAAGTGGGTGTTGTTGGTAGCTCACACATTGCAGACAATGCAGTAAAAGCTGTACATATCGCCGATGATAGTATTCCGCAGGTAAAAATACAGGGGTTGGTCGCTGACATCACGGCAAAATATACAACCCCGGTCGGTGGTATTCCAGCGGCAGATTTAGCGGTCGCAGTGCAAAATAGCCTTGCAAAAGCCGATACTGCACTACAATCAGTTCCACCTTCGACTGCAACTACTTCAATTTCGGGGTTTCCGCTACGGTTAGCGGGTGAGCGGCAGATATCATATCCGATCGAATTGGGCAAAGCGCATACGTCTGTGGCCGCGCCCGTTGGCGGCAAGCGAGTTGTTTTGGCAGAATCCTGGGGTCAGGCCGGCATTTTAAAGCATATTTGGATGGCCAGTTCAGATGGAGATGTGTCACTGCAGGGATTTGCCGAAGATGGCGGCACGATACGGATTTATATAGACGATGAGGCTAGTCCTGCCGTTCAGCTAACAATTAATGATTTTTTTGCTTACTCACCTCTTGCAGGAGAATATCGAACACCTCGTGTTGGCCGAACCAAAAAAGGTGGTGGCGAGTCGTCTGCATATCGCTATGTCTATATGCCGTTCCAAAAATACCTGCGAGTTGAAGTTGAAAACACTTCATCAAACGACGTTGTCTTGTTTGGATCTGCTGACTACACGTTGATCAACGATTTTGCTGGTATTGGAACGCAACAACGACACTACAAGATGGTTGGCGCACAGGAACCAAATGCGACTCCGTATCAAGAATTGAGTGTCGCCGATATGGCAGGCAGCGGCCAAGTGGAATCGCTGTGGATTGCAGTCGATGCCGCGAGTGGCGACACTGGCGTATTAGAGGGTAATGTTGAAATTTATATTGACGGTGAAGCATATCCATCATGGCACTCATCCGGAACAGAAGATGCGTTTAATGGTGGTTGGTACAATGTCCCTGTGAGCGGCTACCCAGCTGGTCGTGCGAGCGATGGCACCGACGGTGGGTTGTCGATGACTTACTACCGATTCTTTATTGACGATCCACTGTTTTTTAGTTCTCATATTAAAGTACTTATCCATGCGGGTCAGCAAAATCAAGGAACGATCAGTTCGGGAACTGTCGGTTTGTCAGGGTTCGTGGGGATCTGGACGGATAATCCTGCTGCGATAAACTACCGTGCGGTCGATAGTACTTCAGCTGCGCTACTAGACGATCAATTCACCGATGCGGCGGGTGCACTCGATAATGCAAAGTGGAATCAGGTAGGGGGTGTCACCCAAGGCCAATCGAGCGGTAGTACGATAACCGTCGCTTATGATGGTACATCAATGGGTCAGGATGTAAGGATTGCTCGTAAAGAGGTGGATCTTCCTGTAGATTACTGGTTAGAGACAAAGCTTCGCATCACGGACGCAACCCACGACGGGCAAGAGGCGTCGCTGATTGCAAAAGGTAACTCACCTGATCCTTATTTTGGATCGGCAGTTCACGTGCAGTTAGTAAGATTTGGGCAGCATAACTGGGTTATCCGTGTTCGCGATGATTTTGACGAAGTGTTTGTACGCACGATCGGTGGTGGTCGTGATTTAACGAATACATGGGTGCGAATTGCACTAAAAGTAACTGGCGCTACTCTTACTGCATATTGGGCTCCAGACGGTATCTCTGTATGGCAGCCACTGGGAAGTTGGGTGACTGGCAAGACGGGAATTGGATTTGGGGTAGGAACGTGGACTGCGGGTGCCGAATTTGACTACTTAGTTGTTCGACCGATAACGACAGTGATATCCTGAATTGCTGATCATCTGAATCTGAATAATTCCTCACTCCCCACTTCTTCATTTGAATGGAGATATCTACACTTAAGTCTTATCTGATTGAACGATTTTGTAGAGTACGTTGATGTAGGTTGACAGTTCTTCACGGCTAATATTATCTTCTCGATACAGTCGAGCGCGCAGTTCTTCGCGCAGTCCGTGTTCGATTTCTTCGACTGTTGAGCGATATGATGGTGACAAGATAGCAATTTTTACACGGCTATCATTTAAATCACTGACTTTATTGAGGATGCCTTTGTGTTCAAGTGTGTTGACGATAGATGTTACGAACGGCATGGTTGTATCGAGTGTTTTCATTAGGTCATTCAGCTTCATGCCGCTTGCGCCAGAATCGTAAACATAGCCAATCACGAACCATTGCATAGAGGTAAGTCCATATTGAGAAAGATACTCGGTTTTAATACGAGTTAGTAATCGATGTGCAGACGACTGCATGACACCAGATTGGTAGGTAGTGATCTGAGAAATATCTTTTTTCATAGTTGTTTTGGGTGATTTAGTTGACAATGTCTTATCTACTATATTACTATAGTAACAAGTTAAGTTAATTAAGTAAACTATATTATAGATTACGATCAGATACGACTTAACGAACGACAAATTTAAATGGAGGATTCTACTATGGAATCTGGTAACAAAATCGCAACTGCAGCAATCGCTCTTATTCTCGGCCTCGCCGTCGGTGGTGGCGTTGGATATATGGCTGGGAACGGTATGGAAAAAGATGACAACTCTAACATGGCAAATTCATCGCAGACATCTGACGCTGCTGTCGATGGTGTTACGGTCGGTGGTGCTGTTATGGTTCGTGACAAAGATATTGTCGACAATGCGGCAAATGCAAGCAATGTCACAACACTTGTAAGCTTGGTGCAAAAAGCTGAATTGGTAGAAACACTAAAGGGTGCTGGCCCATTCACAGTATTTGGACCTGACAACGACGCATTCGCAAAACTGCCTGCCGCAACTGTTGAATCACTACAAATGCCAGAAAACAAAGCAGCACTTGCGAACATCCTTACCTACCATGTTGTTTCTGGTACATACACCAGTGCAGCACTAAAGGTCATGGCTGAAAAAGGCGAAACATTGACAACTGTACAAGGTCAAACATTGACGCCAGTTATCGATGGTGACAAGCTAAAGATCGAAGATGCAATGGGCAACAAAGTTGATATTGAGACAGCAGATGTTATCAGTAGTAACGGTGTTACGCATGTTATCGACAGCGTTCTTATGCCAAAAAGCTAATAGATAGTTACTACTCACATTTAGTAACCTGCTCTTTTCCCAGACCTCGAACCCTCCCCTCCTTACCTAGTCCTGGGTTCGGGTTTGGACATAAGCGCACGTTACATTTACAACTACTCGTACTATAATTATAAAAGGAATTTATTACATGGATATTACATTACTACTCGGTGCATTTCTTGCTGGTATTATCACCGTCTTTGCACCATGCATTTTCGCACTGTTGCCGGTTATTGTCGGTGGTTCGATGACTGGGGATGTTCATGACAAACGACGGCCGTTTCTGATCGCAGGAAGTTTGGCCATATCGCTGATAGTATTTACGTTACTTCTAAAAGCCACAACGTTGTTTATCGATATTTCGCCAGCTGCAATAACGTATGTGTCGGGTGGCATTATCGTTGGACTAGGGATTGTCACCCTATTTCCGCAAATCTATGAGAAATTTATATTATTGTTTAACCTGCAAGCACGTTCGCAACGACTCCTCGGTAAAAGTACCGGTCGCGGACCAGTAATCGGTGCGATCATCACAGGTGCAGCACTTGGTCCTGTGTTTAGTAGTTGTAGTCCGGTGTATGCATATATACTAGCGACGGTGCTGCCAGTTAATTTCAATGTCGCAATCGTATATGTGATTATGTATGTCATTGGTCTGAGTATTATGATGCTGCTTTTGGGTTTTTTGGGACAAAAATTGGTTCGCAGAATTCGTTTTGCTGTCAATCCAAAAGGCTGGTTTCAGCGCGTCATCGCAATACTCTTTATCCTGGTTGGATTGTCGATCATAACCGGATACGACAAACAGTTCCAGACATTTATCTCAGAAAAAACGCCATTTGATTTTGACGCGCTATCATCGAAGCTCATTCCTGATAGCGGTCGTGAATCTGCCGAAGGCGTGTTGAATGTGAAGTTGTACAAAGCGCCTGAGCTTGCTGGTATCAAAGATTGGATTAATAGTGACCCGCAGACAATCGAAGGACTGAAGGGCAAGGTAGTTTTGATAGATTTTTGGACGTATAGTTGCATTAACTGTATTCGAACGCAGCCGTATTTAAAGAGCTGGTATGAAACATATAAAGACAGTGGACTAGAAATAATAGGCATGCACGCTCCAGAATTCTCATTCGAAAAAAACAAGGTGAATGTCGAAGATGCGGCGAAAAAGGCCGGACTTACCTATCCGATTGCACTTGATAATGATTTCACGACATGGAATGCGTATAAAAATCAGTATTGGCCAGCCAGCTATCTGATCGATAAAGACGGCAATGTACGCCGGGTGCATGCTGGAGAAGGCAGCTACAAAGAAACAGAACAAGCAATTCGGCAGCTGTTGGCTGAAAAAGGTGGCAATGTACCGAACGAAATGGCAGCGGTGAATGATGGTGCAACGAGTAGTGACAAAGAAACCCCTGAAACATATTTGGGAACGCGCCGCGCGAATAATTATACTGGACCGACACGATTAATTCAGGGTGAACGAACATATACGGCAGGAAGCCTTGCTCAGGTAAATAATTGGACATTAGGCGGAACATGGAACGTGTCGGGCGAGGGGATTATGGCGGTATCGAATAGCACCTTGAAATTCCGGGTAGCTGCCAAAGACGTCTATATGGTCACCGGGTCAAATGCAAATGCTGCGATTGGCGTTACACTAAACGGTGTGCCAATTAGTCAGACGAAATTTGCTGGATCAGATATTAAGGATTCAAAGCTTGATGTATCTATGGCGCAACTATATCGCATTGCAGATTTTGGATCATTCAACGATGATCAGATAATCGAGCTGACAGTGCCTGCTGGCGTGCAGCTAAATACATTCACATTCGGTAGCTAGAGTGCGGGTAATGTTAAGGTTCAAATCGAGGAATTGGTGGCGCTAAGGCGGTTGTTCGTTGCTGCGATTCGAATCGAATGCAATTTTGGGCAGATTTGAAAAGTCGCAAATTGACCGTATTTGACGCCAGTCTTTTTTGAAACTTTTCAATGATTTTTACTTCGGTTGTGAATTGCCATTCATCTTGGCGTGTATTGTTTATGTGTTTGTATCGATCCAATGCGACTCTGGCCATACCGTGCCAATATTCTGAACGATCACATGACGATTCTGGGTCTACCGAAAAATCGATATGCGGAGAGATAACGAATTCTTTTACGCGACGGGCGAGAGACTTTTTGAGCTCATTCGAAGAGGTGGTGACTTCGGGACTAGGGTGTAGGTATCGATCTACGCTCAGTCGGAGCTCCTTTCTAATGTATCTATCATAGCAAAAAACTGAATGAATCCAAAGAATACTCTGAACTATTTTTGTACGATTACAGCACATGTAGCGCTTTTTAATGGTAAAGTGAATGTATTACCACCATATATCAAAGGATGACGAGCGCATGAGTGTAGAACAAAACCCTGAAACGCAAACGGAAAAATTTGATGGTTTCGACGATGAACGAACAGTATTGACGCGTGCACAGCAGCTACTCTCGCAGCAAGTGTTTGAAACGCTGCAAAGCAGTCTTGAACGTAGCCAGGGTGATCCAGCGATCCATGCTCGAATCTTAGGAGGACTCGCCATTGTCATTGCTTCTTTGGAAGCATTGCACGAATCTGCAACGAAAGTGCCAGTCGACGAGGTGACCTATGAGCCATCAGATGTTGAAATAGATACCGAAGTAATTGAATTAATGTACGCTGAACCTGCTGTTGTAGAAGACAAGGCATCGAGTGAAGCGGATGTTATCCCAATCGATATTAATAGCATCGACAAAGGAGATATGAAGTTGCCACGTTCCGTTCAAGGGTTTACCAAATCTATTTTTGGCGAGGAAACGGCTGCCTCGCTATCAAGGATGCATAGCGAGGCTATTGTAGCCACACTACTTGAGTTAAATAAATCGCCCAGAGAGCATGCCCGGCGTAGTAATCAAGATAGACTGACTCGGCTATACCAAGGTCAGACACCAAAACAGATTGGTCAACTATCAAATACGACAAGTGGAAATATTCATATGTTTATGAGTAACTTTAAAAAAGCAGTCCTTGAGAAGCACGAATCGTCTGGCATTGAATTAGTTCTACAAAAGCACTTGGCTAGTGAGAAAATGGATATGGATGGACAGAGCACGATTGTCGATGATAAGGCGCAAACATATGATTCTGCTAGTGACAGTGATGAAAAGGCATTGGCTGAAGATGTTGATAAACAGGGTGATCAAAGTAACAAGGCCGTTGACAGCGGTCTAGATAGCGAGACGACGTCAGAAGTCGCAGCATCTAGTGTAGATACACTCAAACATGAATTATATACAGGCATAACAGAGCTTGGATACAACACTAAAGGTCTACGGGCGGTATTAGCGAACATGCCTGAAACATATGAAGAGGACGCATTAGTCGATGGCCGCAAACTTATCTTGCGTTTGCTGACCGTGGGTGGTGTCGTCAACGATCCGTCGCGGATTGCTGGGGCAGGAGCACTACCCGCATCACTTCGTCAACTGAGTGGATACAAATTAGCACAGTCAGAACGATACAAGACGATGGCAGGTGTTTTGAAGTGGGCGCAAGACAAGGAAGGACTGGAGCGGGATATCATTCAAATACTACAAACATGTGTTGATAATTTACCTGCCGACGCACCTGCCACGACTGTCTCTCGACCCGTCATTTCATCTAAATCGACTGAAATGAAGCCTAAACCCAAGGTGGAAGACGCGCCTGCTGTCGTTGAGAAAACACCATCGGTTGATTTGTGTGAGGTAGGCCTGAGGAGGAAGGGGCTTGATCCCATTGAATGGGCGCGACAAGTTGATATAATGTTTGGATCTGCTGTCGAATCGGGACTTATTCTGAAAGCGGATATGTATTTGCTTCATCAACGAATGCTTGGATATGATACAGATATAGAACCGGATGAATCCACTTCAAAGGCGATTGCTACGATGAAGGAATTAGCTAAAAAATTCCCTGGTAGACTTGTTGAAGATTCTTCTGTTGACATGGATAAGGCGCTACGGCTCTTTCTTGATGATCACTTGACTGTTAATCGAATTCATCAGCGTATGAACGGTACTGGTCGTAAACGTGGTAATGACATCAGCGTCGAGCGGATCAAACGAATGCTTGCCGGAGGAATGAGCGAAGTATTCACGAATGCCGCTCGGGGACAAACACATGATTAGCGGCTCAGTGGTGCGCATGTACGTTATCCGAGGCTGTGACGTGTAGAATAAGTATATGGAATCATTACTTCATCCCAGCGTTACAGCGGCATTGAGCGAATCAAAAATCGAATCTAAGATCTTGTCGTGCGATCCGGATTATGCAGATACTGCTGCATTCAACGATAAATATGATTTTAGTCCAGAGCAGTCTGCGAATACTATTTTGGTTGCGTCAAAAAAAGTAGATCCCGTGAAATACGCAGTGTGCGTCGTGCTAGCATCGACACGATTAGACGTTAACAAAACAGTGACGAAATTATTAGGTGTCCGTAAAGCATCGTTTGCTGATGCTGACACGACGAAACAAATGACCGGGATGGAAATCGGCGGAGTGACAGCTATCGGCATTAGTGGACTACCTATCTATGTTGATCGTCAAGTAATGGCGCAGCCAGAGGTAGTGATGGGTGGTGGCAACCGCACGAGTAAGATTATTATCGATCCTCAGGATTTAACGAAACTTCCTAATGTCACGTTAGTTGATGATCTAGCAAAAGGCGACCTGTGAAAATAGCTGCACCACGGCTTCACAACCGTGAACAAGTAGTCGTTCTATACTAACGACGATATTACTAGTGCCCATCTGCCGCCTGATCAACGACGATTTGGACGGTGGGTGATGTTAGACCTAGAATTTATGAATTAAAGCAAAAAACCTCATCATTCAAATTGTTACATTTGAATACTGAGGTTCCTTGCCGAGACACCCTTTGTGGGGGTGGCTCGGCGACGACTGGAACTAGTTCCAGTCGGAACCATCGATGTTCAACTGATAGAGCGTCGCCAAGAAATCGGCGTCCGCAGTCTTGATATCGTCGACGGTCACGTCACCAGTGTCCGACGAGTAGTCGGAAATCTGGTACGAGCCTTCGCCGAGTGGATTCTCGTATCCGGGAACTCCACTCTCGACATCCGAGATGTAGAAGCCGCGCTTTTCGAACTCGCTTCCGGTGGTTCTGCTCCTGCTGTCGAGCTTCCAGCTGAACGAGTTCGACGTCTCCGCCACGGGAGTACCGTCTTCTTTGGTCAGTGGTGTCAAGCCATTGAGCGAGATCATGTATTCATCTTTCAGGATGAATACACCTAGCGGTCCTGTTTGACGGTCGATTTGACCGTCAATGAAGCGTACGTTCACCTGAACAAAGGTCCCCGGGTCGATGCCCCCTCTGCTCGGTTCCGACACGATACCGCCGTACCCGTTAACGGGTGCGTCCGATAGCTTGTCCCACCCGCGGGTACTAGACGGGATCTCGCCGCTGGTAAGCTTCGTCAGCAAGTCGTTGCCGACGCTGTTGAGAGCCTGGTTCAGCGGTGCTCTGCGTGCGTCCGACATGTAATAGTTGAACGCCTGCTTCTGTGTCTCAGTGAGCTCCTTGGGTGCCGCAACGGGCAAGGGTGGCGCCTCTACGACGGTGGATACCGCTGTGGAGGGTGTTTCTGTAGCTGCCGAGTTGTCACCTCCGCATGCACTCAAAAGTGCTGCGGTTGTGACGGCTGCGATGACGATCATTGACGTACGAGTGGAGATGCGCATTTGACGCACCTTTCTAGTAGAGTTGAATTGTCGGTGGTTCTCTGGTGTAGCACGGTATGTGTACACACAGTATTCATCATATTAGCATAAAAACTATAAAATGTCAATGGTTGTGACAATCTATCTTAATATAACTTAAGGTATAATTCAGTAAAAATAGATACGTAACTAGCCGTTTACCGGATCGATAGGAGTAAGTTCACTCACTACTGTTGTCGCAGTAGTGATACTAGAGACTCTCTCACGCAAAGCCGCTGCTTCAGGTCCAGAAACCTTACCTAGGAACTGCAGCAACTCGTTCTGTATTGCCGCAAAGGTATCTGCAGTGTATGCCATTTCCTCTTTTAAATCGTGCCTGTGAGAATCAATTAGTTCCGCCACGTCTTCGCTTGGAATATAGCTATAGCCTTCTTTGAGTGCCTGTTCGACTCTGGTTTTTACATTATGTTTGTGTTGCTGCTCTTGAGCAGCTGCGTTTCGCGCGTAGCCTGGATATGATTCTGTCATAATGGCAATACTATACATTCAGTTTGTTACGTACACAAGCAAGAGCGTTACGGATGTGTGCGGAACGGGCGTAAAGTTAGCGTAGTACCACCCACCGCCCGATCAATGACGATCTGGGTGGTGGGTGGTGTTAGACCTAGAATTCATGATTTGATACAGCTATACATTGACTTTTTATAAGTATTTATGTTAATACTTGCATAAGTAGCGTATGGTGCGTTACATGAGACCGGAAGGTTCCTTTACATGAACAAGCTGATCAAGAGCGCGATTGCTGGAGTGTTTCTCGGATCCATCCTCGCCACTACTGCATGCGGTGATTGGCGGTCGAATGACGAGATCAACGCGGAAAACGCGAGAATGTCTCTCGAAGTTTGCCAGGATGGCGAAGTTCTTCACTTACTAGAACCCCAAACGGACACGCGTGATGGAGTAAAGACTGTCACTCTGCCTCCGAATGGAGTGAGTGACGTCGGCGACTTTTGGTTGACTGATGGTCAATCCTGGTCGCCGGACAGAACACCAAAAGCGACGGAAGAAGATCCGAACCCAAAGACTGAGTTTGGCCACTTCTATCAGACGGATGTCGAGTTTCGTTACGTTCTCAAACGGGACAAGACTATCGCTCGGCTGTACATCAAGCCGGAGAATGGTGCAGGGCAAGAACTCTCCCCGGCTATCCAGCCGGGATCGGAAGGCTCACTAACCTTCGATCCGAAGGTTTACGCCGAATCTTACATGCTTGGCGGCAATTATTACATGGCGCCCGAGATCGAGTCAATATCGGTCTGCACCAAGTAGCACCATCGCTGCATTCACGAATCCTCTTACGGGAGGGTTCGTGAGCAGAACAAAAAAGTGAATACATAATTGACTTTTTTGTTCTGAATGTACGGAGTATACTAAAGCTATATCCCCGCGACACACACTAGCAATCTGTTGCGAAGCGTCCCTCCGGTGGAATCATTCAATTGTCTTCGGATTTTAGCTAGAAACGGGCGGAAAGACGGGCAATACAATCAGATAATCGTTTCCTTAAACAATGGTAAGGATATTTTGATATGAATGATGAGCTTTTTTTGAACGAACGAATAGATGTAGTGGCAACCTTTGGTGCGGGGCTAAACCCGTGTGTACCCATCCGATTTCGGCGAGCAAACGGACGAGTAATAGAGGTGAAAGAAATAGGACTACGGCATCCGACGGAAAAGGGGCGGCGGACTGTCCATGTGTTTGATGTAACCGATGGCGAAGCTGATTACCGTATAGAACTGGATTCGGAGCGGTTGGTATGGCATTTGACGCGCGAGGGCGATCGATCATGACGATGTTGCTCGCAGATATTATTAACGAACGCAAAAAATGGTTAAACGAGTGTTCGCAAATACGTGTCAAAACCCATCAAGACAGCTTCGCTCCAGGTTTGAGCGAGGGGTTTGACACCTCGACAAACTTGGGCTGCAGATGTCCTGCTGTTTTCCGATACGATTTACTCGACGCACGTGGAGCGAACCTATGGGCGTAAACGAACACTACAATCCAGAAATCCCACTGGTCATGCATATCGATCTGAACAGTTGCTTTGCGACGGTGGAGCAGCAAGCGCGGCCGATGCTGCGGGGTCGTCCGGTGGCGATTGTGAATAGGCGAACGGAACACACGATGATCGTGACGGCTAGCTATGAAGCGAAGGCGCAGGGCGTGACGCTAGGGATGAAATTAAAGGATGCCAAAAAGATCTGTCCGGGACTAGTGGGTATTGAAAGTGACCCGGCGAAATACCGATTCGTCTATCACAAGATGATGGATATTATGAGTGATTATTCGGCACATGTGCGTATGAAATCTATTGACGAAGGCGTGATTGATTTTCATGAGGCAACTGACACCATGAAGCGACGCGGATTGATCGATATTGGGTTTGAAATTAAACAGCGGCTGCGTGATGAAATAGGCTGTGCGATGCGCTGCAACGTCGGAATAGCGACGAATAGGTTTTTGGCAAAGACAGCGGCGAGCCTCCATAAACCGGACGGACTAGATGTCATTGACTGCAAAAATCTACGACAGACATACGGCACGTTAGCGTTAACCGACCTAACGGGAATTGCCCATCGCAACGAAGAACGATTAAACGCGGTGGGAATTATGACGCCACTGCATTTTTTGGATGCAGATGCTCAGATGTTAAAAAGTATGGTGTTCAAAAGCATCAATGGGTATCAATGGCATCAGCGATTGCGTGGCTGGGAGGTTGATAACGTCGACTATGATCTAAAGACAGCTGGGCGGCAGTTTGTACTGGATGGGTATAATATGCCGTACGATCAAATACTAAAACGGCTTCATCATTTGTGTGAAGCAACCGGCAAAAAAATTCGGTCGCAAGGTAAAATAGCACGTGGTGTGTTGGTGTGGGCGACAACGCATAAAGAACCAGGTACACAAAAACAAACTGGCCGAGGTGGTTGGGAAGAGCAGCGTGGTAGTCGGTACTGGCATGCCCGTCACATGGCGACGATGCCATTCTTTTCGGATCAGGCAATCTACGCACAAGCAAAACATATGTTTGCGAACGCGCCGCCGTTGATTCGGACGATTGGAGTTAGTGTATATGAACTGAGTGATGACAATGACCCGCAACTTAGCTTATTTGGCGATGAACTTGCGCGCGAACGCCACATTACGAGTGCCGTCGATGAAATCAATGACCGATATGGAAAACACGTGATTCACAGTGCCGACACATTAGGTACTGGTCATAACGTCAAAGAAAAGATTCCGTTTGGCAGTACTCGCTATTTATAGATTGTATTGACGACCTTCGTAATATGCCTGGTAAAGATCGAATAGCTGCTGCTGGTGTTTGGCAACGCCTTTTTCGTCTGGCGATACGATTGCATGACCAACATTCCATTCGGCTGGAATGGTTTTTGAATATAGCGGGAGGCCATTGCTATCGGCTATTTCTTGGGGAACTTGCACGGCTTTATCCAGATCAATCACATCGTCACTAGCACTTTCGACTACTGCGATGCTTTTTAGGTTGAGATCTGCGGGGTCTTTTTTGAAGTTATCCACGAGTACGAGGTAGTTGGCGAGCGCCCACAATGAAAAGCCTTTGCCATCTGGTTCGGTTGAACTATTGGCGAGGATGTGTGAACCGTATAGTTTTTTCAGGATGGGGAGCTGCCATTTTGGTGCTTGCGATGCTGCTGGTTCGTAGAATGGTGACAATGCAAGCAATCGAGTGACTTCGGGGCGATATTCGGCAGCCCAGGTTGCAACGACCGCGCCGCCTGATAGGCCGATAACCCCAACTTCATTACCTAGTCCGGTTGCGATAGTGACTGACTGATTGGCATAGTTGACAAGATCGAGTGAACGGACATCTTTGTGACCCTGAGAATCATTCGTGCCATGATACGGCGCTAGTGGAATATAGACGTTGTATCCAGCATCAAATAACTGTTGTCCGAATGCTTTGAACTGTGCTGAACAGGCCGTTATGCCATGAAACAGGATGACAGTCTTTGCAGTCTTTTCGTTGTGGGTCATTAGCTGAGATGTACAGTCGTCTGTAACGGCAGCTGCTTTTTGGGTAGCGACCAGCGACTCGATTTGTTTGACTGACTGCTGATACGTATTTGTAGCTGGTGTACTGTTTTGCAGCTGCTTGTTCGTTGTCGGCCAAAAGTAAAATGCAAGTGCGGCAGTGATGAAAATGATAGCGATGCCGGCAAGGCTGTAGAGTAGATACTTCATGGATAATCCTATTGCTAATAATGTTAGCTACAGTATGGCCTAGCGAGCCACGACTGACAATAGGCGGTGTATACTAAATGTAGTATGAATAAACGAGTCATCACGGTCATGGCGGCAATAGGTGGTACGGTTGGCGCATCGATCCCAATGTTGGTTGGTGATAGTGCGCTGCTTGATGGGTGGACTGTATTGGGCGGGCTAATTGGTGGCCTGGCTGGTATCTGGCTTGGCGCGTGGCTATCAAAGCGATACTAGCCATGCCGAACTATGTTGTTGCAGTCAGTGGCGGAATCGATTCGATGGTGTTATTGGATGCGCTACAAACCAACCGCACTATCGGAGGTATTGATCCATGGAAGCAGCTTGCAAAAGCCGACCTAATCATTGCTCATTTTGATCATGGTATCAGGCAAGATTCGCGACAAGATGCGCGGTTCGTCGCAAGCGTCGCTGAGCGTATGGGTATACTGTTTGAATCGGCACGTGAAGAACTAGGCCAAGGTGCAAGTGAAGAACTAGCACGCGATCGTCGCTATGTATTTTTGAGGTCAGTCGCCCAAAAACACAACGCACAATTGATCACCGCCCATCATGAAGGCGATGTCGGTGAAACAATCGCTATTAATCTGACACGTGGCACGGGATGGCGTGGCGTGGCGGTACTCGACACGCCTGGGGTTAATCGACCGCTACTGTGCGTGACAAAACAAGAAATCAGAGAGTATGCAGATGCACATTCGATTCTATGGCATGAAGATAGTACGAATACCGACACGCGGTATTTACGAAATGCATTACGTCAAAAAATGGCCGAATCTGATGATGTGATACGTCAATTGGCCGCTCTACGAAGTCGACAAATAGAGATTAAGCGACATGTTGATAGTGAGACAGAACGCTTTATTTCTACAGTGTCACATTCACGCTATTTCTTTGGTCATTGCGGTGACGCGGTTGCAGTCGAGTTGTTGCGAGCTATTTGTATGAGGGACGGCGGAGGGAATAGCTTGACGATTCCGCAGCGTCTGCGAGTACTTCATGCTATTAAAGTAGCAAAACCAGGGACGGTCATCGAAGCTGGCGATGGTGTGTTGGTTCGGTTTACACGAGCTGAATTTGTTGTGGCCAAGGCGTGAAAAGTGCTATTATGATGGGAGTGGGAATTTTCTATCGTATGTGAGTTCAGAAAGGAACAGTAACGACAGTATGGCAACAAAAAGCAAGTCACCAAAAAACAAATCTTCCAATTGGATTCGCCTCGGGCTTTTCTGGGCTATTGTTGTTATCGGCGTTTTAACGATTATTGCAGTCGTATCGCCACAGACAGCCCTTAAGGATGTCCCATTATCAGAAGTAATCAAGCGCGCTAATAACGGTCAGATCGCACGTATTGATATTCAGGGAAACTCTATTAAAGTAACACCGAAGGGTTCGAATGAGCCAACAGAGACATCGTTCAAAGACGGTGGGAGTAGTATTTACGAACAGGGATTGAAGCAGGATAGCGGCGCAACGGTCAATGTCATGCCGCCAGCGCAAACAGGCGAGATTCTTTGGAATATCGCGATTATTGTGATTCCGGTGCTCATTATTGTTGGATTCTTTCTGTTTATGATGCGTCAAGCACAGGGTCAGAACAATCAAGCGATGGGATTTGGCAAATCAAAAGCAAAGCTGTATGGACTTGATAAAGAAAAAGTTGTCTTTGATGATATTGCCGGTAACGAAAGTGCCAAGCAAGATCTGGAAGAAGTTGTTGATTTCTTGAAACATCCAAAAAAATACGAAGAACTTGGCGCAAAGATTCCAAAAGGTGTGCTGCTGGTCGGTAACCCAGGTACCGGTAAAACGATGCTGGCACGCGCTGTTGCGGGTGAGGCTAATGTACCGTTCTTTAGTATATCTGGGTCTGAGTTTGTCGAAATGTTTGTTGGTGTTGGTGCTAGCCGTGTTCGTGATTTGTTTGCAAAAGCCAAAAAGAACTCACCGGCAATCATCTTTATCGACGAAATTGACGCCGTAGGTCGCAAACGTGGTAGTGGTATGGGCGGTGGTCATGATGAACGCGAACAAACGCTTAATCAGATATTGGTAGAAATGGATGGATTTGAGACGGGCACGAATGTGATCGTTCTAGCCGCAACAAACCGTGCGGACGTATTGGATCCTGCGTTGCTACGACCAGGCCGATTTGATCGCCGTACAAATATCCTGTTGCCAGAACGACGAGACCGCGAAGCAATTTTGAAAGTTCATTTCAAAAAGAAGCCAACCGATAGTACTGTAAACCTTGATAAACTAGCGGCAAAGACTGCAGGATCGAGCGGTGCCGACCTTGCAAACATCGCCAACGAAGCAGCAATTATTGCAGCACGTGCAAATCGCAAGAAAATCACGAACGATGATCTGACAGAAGCATTCGAAAAGGTTGCGATTGGACCAGAGCGAAAAGCAAAGGTGATGAGTGATAAGGAAAAAGAGCTCACAGCGTATCATGAAGCTGGGCATGCGATCGTCGGTCATATTTTGCCTGATAGTGATCCTGTTCATAAGGTTACGATTATTCCACGCGGTGGAACTGGTGGTGTGACATGGTTCTTGCCGCCAGAAGACAAGAGCTACACAAATGTCTACGAATTCAAAGATATCTTAGCGCGGGCTATGGGTGGTCGTGTTGCCGAAAAGATTCTGTATGGTGCGGATGGTATTACGACTGGTGCTGGGTCTGACTTGCGCAAAGCAACTGAAATCGCACGAGACATGATTATCGAACAGGGTATGGGTACGAAATTACGTGACCAAGTATTCCATGACGATAACGGTGGCATGGTGTTCGATAAGATGACACATGAGCGTCCATACAGTGATGACACTGCGAAAGAAATTGACAAAGAAGTAGAGCAGTTGATCAAAGAAGCATCTCGTCGTGCCGAGGTGGTGATTATGCAAAACCGAAAGAGCTTGGATAAACTTGCGGCTGCACTACTGGAAGAAGAAACGATCAACGAAGAGCGTGTGAATGAACTTCTAAAGGAATCGAAACTGCCAAAAGAAGCGCAGCTATATGCAGCTGCATAATCTAGAGACTATCTATGAGTAGAATGCGGAGTGTGGTCGCGAGAGCTAATAAGCAGCTAACTGTCCAGTTGGCTGCTACTCTATTGGCTGGATCGACACTTGTTTCGTTAGTTCTCGGACTGTTCAGAGATCGTCTGCTGAACAGTGCGTACCTGCCGACAGAATCGGCCGGACTTCCTGGGTATCCATCTGGGATTGATGCGTATACGGCTGCATTTATGGTACCCGATTTTATGTTCTTTATATTGGTATCTGGTGCGCTAAGTGTGACATTTATTCCTGTGTTTAATCAGCGTCTGGGTGCTGGTAACAAAAAGTCCGCATGGGAATTGTCAACGAGCATGATTAATTTCATGGCGCTGATTACGCTTGTCACGAGTGTATTGATTATTATTTTTGCTGATCCGCTGATCCGCTATGTGATCGCTCCTGGCCTGAATGAATCAGCGATGGGGTTGGCGATCAGCATGACCAGAGTCATTGCGGTAAATCCGTTTCTGTTTGCCATCGCAACGGTGATCGCAAGTATTCAGCAGGCAGTTGGGCGGTTTACATTTTATGCGCTCGCACCAACAATATACAACATTGGTATTATCATTGGGTTGCTTGTATTTACCAATGGTATTACTATTTTTGGCTGGGAGGTTTTCGAGGGTGGCATTATGGGAGTTGCACTTGGTGTGGTGCTGGGTTCAATCATGCAGCTTATCGTCAGTAGTATTGGCCTGCTTGGACTCGGGTTTGATTACAGGTTCAAGATCTACTGGAAAAACAAAGGGTTTAGAAAAGTCTTATCGTTACTACCTGCACGCTCACTTGACCAAGGAATGGACTATTTGGTGGGGATTGTCGAAACTAACCTGGCGTCACGTATGGCCGAAGGGACGCTGCGTATCTATAATCAGGCAACGACACTGCATATGGCACCAATCAATCTGATTGGCGTAGCGATCAGTACGGCGGCATTTCCAAAGATGACTGAGCGCCTTAGTCAAGGTCGACCTGATTTGTTCCGCTCAGAACTTCAAACGATACTACGGGTGATCATATGGTTGGCGATGCCGGTCGCCGCAGTGACGTTTTTTGCGCGAGGTTATTTAGCGAACTTCATGAAAAATGGTGGCGAACCGCTGATGGCTGGACTGCTGGGTGCATTAGTTGTTGCGATTTTGTTTCGTTCAATATATTTTATTGCGGCACGAAGTTTTTATGCACAGCAAGATACAAAAACGCCCCTCATCATATCTATTTTTGCAATCACGCTGAATATAACACTGGCCGTCTGGTTTACGATGAAGCATGGGATGGGTGCGTATGGCTTGGCGTACGCACAGTCGATCGTGTCGGTGTTTGAAGTGTTGATACTATTCGCTGTCATGCAAGTCCGTATCAAGGGCATCTTTGATGCTCCACTGCTACGTGCAATTTGGCGGATGTTCCTTGCGACATTGGTGATGAGTGTTGCGAGCTATACGACGCTTCAAATATTCCAGCTTCAAAACAACGACCAAAGTTTCTTTGCGACATTCCCGAAGTTCGTTATTATTGTCGTTGTGAGTGCGATTGTCTACCTGGGGATGAGTAAGCTGCTTAAATTAGGTGAAGCCGACCCAGTTATTTCGCGGCTTAGGCAGTTGTTGTTTGCGCGTGCTCGCTAACTAACCAATAAACTGGTATAATTAACCTCTAGTATATGACTCAAGAACAGATTAGAAATTTTTGTATTATCGCTCATATCGACCACGGCAAGTCGACGCTTGCTGATCGTATGATGGAAATGACGAGCACCGTCCAAAAACGCGACATGAAAAGCCAGCTGCTTGATAGTATGGATCTTGAACGTGAAAAGGGAATCACTATCAAATTGGCGCCGGTTCGTATGACGTACAAAGACTACGATCTTAATCTAATAGACACACCTGGCCATGTTGACTTTAGTTATGAAGTATCTCGATCTCTAGCGGCGTGCGAGGGTGCTGTCTTGGTTGTTGATGCCAGTCAAGGGATTCAAGCGCAGACACTTGCGAATGTGTATCTGGCGCTTGCGGCGGACTTAACGATTATTCCAGTGCTAAATAAAATAGATTTGCCAGCGGCGGATGTACCGCGCGTTAGCGCAGAAATCATTAATTTACTAGGATGCAGTGAATCTGACATTTTAAAAATTAGTGCAAAGACTGGCGAGGGCGTTATTGAAGTGCTTGATGCGATTATCGACCGCATCGCACCACCTTCGGGTTACGAAGACTCACCAACCCGTGCGCTTATATTTGATAGCTACTATGACGATTATCGTGGTGTGATTCTGTATACTCGCGTAGTCGACGGTACAATAAAAAAAGGTGACACAATTGAAATGCTTGCGACGGGTGCGAGTGGTATTGCATTAGAGGTAGGATCGTTGAATCCAATGATGACACCAGGTAGCGATATCAGTACGGGTGAGATTGGTTACATCGTGACTAACCTAAAGACGACGCGTGACGCGCGCGTTGGCGACACAGTGACTGTACGTAGGCACAAAGCCGAAGAGATGCTTCCTGGCTATCGTCAAGTAAAACCATTTGTGTATGCTGGGTTTTTCCCAATTAGCAATGAAGATTACAATGATCTCAAAGAGGCGGTTGAAAAACTAAGTCTAAGCGATAGTGCATTGCAATTTGAACCAGAAAACTCACCAGTTTTAGGTTTTGGGGTCAGGATTGGTTTTCTGGGGTTACTACACATGGATATCGTTCGTGAGCGATTAGAGCGTGAGTATAATTTAGATCTTGTTGTCACAAATCCATCAACTGATTACCAAGTTGTGTTATCGAGTGGCGATGAACTTGATATTAAATCTGCGTCTGATCTACCTGATGTTAGTAAGATTGATGAAATTCGCGAGCCATGGATCAAAGGCGAAATTGTCGTTCCAAAAGAATATATTGGATCAGTGATCCAGCTGATCGTGAATAAACGTGGCCAACAAAAGAATCTTAGTTATATTGATGAGCGAGCGTTGATCAGTTTTGAGGCGCCACTTGCTAATTTGTTGACTGATTTTTATGATCAATTAAAGAGTGTTACTAGCGGTTATGGTAGCTTTAATTACGATCTTGATACGTATCGTGTTGAAGATCTTGTTCGTGTTGATTTTTATGTCGCTGGCGAGATTGTTGATGCACTGTCTGTCATGGCACACCGAAGCGAAGCGGACGGGCTTGGCCGTGTGATCGTTAAAAAACTGAAAGATGTGATTCCGCGGCAAAACTTTCAAGTGAGTCTGCAGGCGGCGATTGGTGGACGGTTTATCGCCCGTGAAGATCTGAGCGCATATCGAAAAGATGTCACAACTGGGTTGTATGGTGGCGATGTTAGCCGAAAAAAGAAAGTCCTTGCAAAACAGGCAAAAGGTAAAAAGCGCATGAAGCGATTTGGCAAAGTGGATATTCCTTCCGAAGCATTTACGGTGATGCTAAAGCGCGAGTAGCTTTGCTATACTTAAATGATGATAGATATAGAATCTTTAGTTACATCCTATCAGCCTCCTGCGGAGGCTATTGCGGTAGTGCGTACCACCCGCATTACACTTCTTGTTGGAATTTCAGGAGCAGGAAAAGATACGATCAAAACACAACTGCTACAGAATGATGATTATATGGACATTGTGTCGCATACAACCAGGCAACCGCGAAGCAACAATGGCATCGAAGAAGTCGACGGTGTTGATTATTCATTCATTGATATGGCGGCAGCCGAAAAAATGTTGTTGGACAGTGAATTTATCGAAGCGAAATATGTTCATGGTACTATTTACGGCACATCAACTGCTGCTGTCAAAAAAGCATGTGATGCAAAAAAGATTGCAATTACTGACGTTGATATACAAGGCGTCGATGAATACAAGGATTTGTCAAATGATGTAACGGCACTATTTATTCTTCCACCTGATTATTCAACATGGCGCGGACGGTTGATCGCGCGATATGCGACAGATGCCGCCTTTTTTGATGAATGGCCAAAGCGCAGAGCAAGTGCCATCAAAGAGCTGACCTACGCGCTGGAAGTGCCGTATTATCACTTTATTATCAATGATGATCTTGATCGTGCCGTGCGTGTTGTCGACGAGATAGCACATAGAGGAGATGCGTTTAATCGACACGATGACGAAGCAAGACTGGCTGCTCGAGATTTACTTGACGCAATTACTATTGCTGATTAGAACGTTTTTTTCGTACAACGAATGTACTAATGATAACAAGTACGATTGCAAGCGCGATAGGTAAAAGAATACTAAAAGTTCCACCGCTGACAACTTGTTGGAAAAATCCTGTGTTTGGTGCGCCCACTGTCGTGGTTGTCCCTGTACCCCCAGTAGCGGTTGTTTCGCAGGTGCCATAAGCGCCGGCTCCATAAGCGCTGTTCGCGCTGTCTGAACAGTTATATGTTTGTGCGAGTAAAACGTCGTTCATAATTATTTTAAACCTTTTAGTTGATCCCTCTTCTATTGCTATATTACCACAACCGTTATATTATCAAAGTACATTTATTTGTAACGAGTGAGGGATTTATGCAATTTACATACTTTGGGGAACTGTTCAATTTGAGCCCAGTAACATTAATCATTATTTTAGCAATCTTGCTATTATTATTTGGTGGTAAAAAACTGCCAGAGCTTGCACGTAGTCTTGGTGATTCAGCAAAAGAACTACGAAAAGGGTTGAGCGATGATGATGACAAAAAAGCAAAAGCAAAAGCAGACAACAAAGCAGAATAGTAGCAGGCGATCCGCACCAGAATCTGCCACCGAACTAACCTTCATAGAGCATATCCATGAAGTGAGGGGAAGATTGATGTGGATAGTTGCTTCTTTGATTGCTGCATCAACAGTGGCATACCAGTTTCGTGATCAACTGGTTAATGTTATTATTGCGCCGCTTCATGGCGAAAAACTAGTCTACCTCAACCCAGGCGGTGGATTCACTTTCATTTTTACAGTATGTCTTTATTTTGGTGCATTGGTGACAATTCCGGTCATTATGTATCACCTGTATAGTTTTTTGCAGCCAGTTATTGGTCGTCGCTCTCGACGATTAATGGTTGGTATTGTGTTTACGTCGGTGTTGCTCGCAGTGATAGGCATAGGGTTTGGCTATATGTTGGTCATTCCGGGAGCGATTCACTTTTTGGGAGGATTTGCCGGCGACTCAATAGTGGCAAATCTGACCACCGATTCATATCTCAATTTTACTGTCATGCATTTGTTTGGCATGGCGGCGTTATTCCAGCTACCACTCCTGCTGTTCATCATTGATCACATTCGACCACTTCCGCCCGGCATGTTGTTCAGGCTGCAGAGATGGGTGATAGCAGGGTCAATTATTGCCGCAGCTATTATCACTCCAACTCCTGATCCAGCGAACTTGTTTCTTGTTGCTGTACCAATTATTGGTATTTATCAGATAGGCGTTGTCATTGTGTGGTTACGACGACGATCATATCATGCCGCACGTCGTACTTTGGTGCCAAAATCTTCCACTACGAGCAGCCGTCTTGCGCCAAAATCGGTCTTAGCTGCTCAGATAGATCTACCAGCACCATCTGAAAGTATGTTAGCAGCGAATCACCCTCAGCCTGCAGCGGAAAGCAGCGAGCCGGCTGCTGTCACGTCGCATCAAATAAGACCACTTGCTGGGTCGTCAGTGAAGTCTATGGACGGTATTGCACCCAGACCCAGGGTACGTACGACAGTCCCTGCGCTAGCCGTGCCGCAGCGAAACAGCAACCGAACCATTCAGCACGCGAATCGCTCTGCTACCGCGGCGTCATCTGGTCGGCGCGTTTCAATGGACGGTATACTCATTTAGCCATTGACACGATCTACCAGAGGGTGTTCAATATAAACATAAGTAATAAAATAAAAAGGTGTATGATATGTTCAAGAACGAATTAAACACATTACTGACAAAAAAGATGGATCGTAAAGATTTCCTAAAACATGTTGGTGTTGGTGTGGTCGCAGCAGTAGGTTTATCATCAATTTTGAAGGCTGTTAGCTCAACTGGCGCTCCAGCTACTTCAAACTCATCAGCAAATACGAATAGCTCATCACTTGGCTATGGTAGCTCTGCTTACGGTGGCACTAAGCAGTCGTAGTCTCTGCAATGATTAAATATTACGTTCTTGTCGTTGCTTTGTTGTTTTGCATCGCACTCGCACTTAGGGTGGTATTAAAAGAATCTAAAGATTAGATCCTAGCACTCTACTTGATGGAGTGCTAGTTTTGCGTTATACTAGGAGCATGACAGATCGTCAGATTCAGATACTTGCAGCGGTTATCGAACAGTACGCAGAAATTGCCGTACCTGTCGGTAGTGTCATGCTTGCCAAATTGTTCAATGTTTCAAGTGCAACTATTCGTAGTGAAATGGCGCGACTTGAGGAAATGGGTATGATCCAGCAGCCGCATACGAGTGCTGGGCGAATTCCAACAGACCAAGGGTATCGATTTTATGTAAATACGCTCAATGAAGCGCATGCCAACGAGGCGCCACAGTCATTGCTTCTTGATCGCGGTGCGAGGGCGATTGAGGCACGTGTGAATACGCATGGCGACAAAGCAGATAGGGCGATTCGTAGTGCCGTTGATAGTCTTGTCGAACTTACTCAAAACCTAGGTATTGCAACAATTGGCGACCAGCTATACATGAATGGCATAGGCAATCTATTTAGTCAGCCGGAATTCATGCAAGGCAACCACACACAGGCAGTTGCCCGATTGCTCGATAATCTTGAACCATGGCTGCGTGAAGCTGCGCCGAACGAACCATTAAACGTCTACATTGGCGCCGAAAACCCGATTGGCAAAACAAGCGGCGCGACACTTATTATTAGCCGCTTCCGTTCACCATATAGCGACAGAAGTTATATCGGCGTGCTAGGACCGACCAGACAAAGCTACGGCAAAGTAATGCGACTCGTACGTCATGCTGGTGCGATGTTGGAAGAGGTGCTGTAATATGCAGATTATTGATGTGATAGTTGATGGCATAACCGCTGTTATTGAGGCTATTGTGTCTGCACTTGTCACGATTATAGGAGTAATCGGTGATGTTATTATTGAAATTTTAAATGCTATAAAGAATTTATTTTAGGAGGTAGATATGGCGGCGAAGAGTAAAAAACAGGAAGAATTGGAACAACAGTTAGCCGAGCTTACGGCTGATCTTCAGCGAACGCGTGCCGATTTTGAAAACTATCGCAAAAGAGTCGAAGCTGAAAAGAGTGCCGCACGTGATGCTGGGTCTGCTAGTGCAATCTTAAAACTACTTCCAATTATTGATAACATTGAACGCGCGGTGGTGTATACGCCCGAAGATTTGATCGAGCATAAATGGGTGCAGGGTGTCGGAGGGCTAGTGAAACAGCTCGACAAGCAACTTGAATCGCTCCAGCTGCGTCGTATTGATGCCGGCAAGGGCGTGGAATTTAACCCGGATCTGCATGAAGCAATCCAAGTCGATGAAGATGCTAGCGGTGACAGTGAAGTGATTGCCGAAGAGTTACAAGCTGGCTATACATTGAATGGTCGACCGATCCGTCATGCGATGGTAAAAGTGACTCGTCAATAACCTCAATAACAATGAGTGCAAATAAAAAATAGCCAGTAGTTACTGGCTATTTTTTGTGATATCTTCTATTGGTTTTTTGACTGCACTCGCAGTGTCACTGACCTGTTGTGTAATGTCGGTTGCTACAGATTTTGTTTGCGCTACCGTGTCGGTAACTGATGTTACTACTTCTTGCTTTAATGATTGAAAATCGTTGGTAATTGCTTTTGTATCGTTAATGATACTTGTTAAATCGCTAAAGAAACCCATACTTTTAGTATGACAGCAGCTATGAATAATACAAGCTGATTATAGCTTTTCAGGATGTATCTGATCTGTTAAAATACGATCAAAGACTAATTCAACCTGAGAGGTGAGTATGGCGAAAAGTGATGTTGTGATCAAAGCCAAAGGACTGCAAAAGTCATACGGTAAAACAGAGGTTCTAAAAGGAATCGACATAGAAGTAAAGCGCGGAACGATGCTTGCGCTACTTGGACCAAACGGCGCTGGCAAGACGACAACGGTACGTATCTTGAGTACACTGCTGGGATTTGATAAAGGAACTGTGACAATTGAGGGACATGATGTCAAACATGATGCGGATGCTGTCCGAAAAGTGATTGGATTGACTGGACAGTCAGCTGCTGTTGACGAATTGCTAACGGGACGCGAAAACCTTGTTATGATGGGACGGCTGTATCGTCTCACGAAAGATAGTGCAAAGGCGCGTGCTCAGGAGTTGTTAGAAGAGTTCGACCTGGTAAAGGCTGCGGAACGTCCAGCAAAGACCTATTCTGGCGGTATGCGTCGACGACTCGACCTTGCAGTAAGTCTGATCGCTACGCCGCCAGTCATCTTTTTAGATGAACCAACGACAGGACTTGACCCGCGCTCGCGTATTGCAATGTGGGAGATCATCGAAGGCCTGAAACAGAAAGGGTCGACGATATTGTTGACAACACAATACCTTGAAGAGGCAGACCAGCTGGCCGATCAAATTGTTGTGATCGATGGTGGCAAGGTAATCGCTAAAGGTACAGCAAAAGAATTAAAGGCAAAGGTTGGTAAAGACCGTTTAGAGCTAACGTTTGCGACAGATAGTTCGTTTAAAGCAGCGACAAAGGTTTTGGGTACGCTTGTGCAAGAGTCTGATCCAGATGAAAAAACGGTGACGGTCGTCTTGAAGGATACGAATGCAGATGTTCGTACGGTGCTTGATGTGTTGGCAAAAGAGAAATTAAAATTCGATGCGATGGCAGTCCACAAACCAACACTTGATGATGTGTTTTTGTCGCTGACTGGCAAGCAAGTAAAGGAGGAGGCGTAACATGGCCGTCGAACTTGAATTTGAAAAGCGACCAAAGTTCATTACTGCGATAACAGATTCACTGGTAATGATCCGTCGAAGCAGCACTCACATTATCCGTAACACCGATCAGCTGCTCGGAACGTTCTTCCAGCCTATTATGTTTTTGGTACTGTTTTCGGCGGTATACAGTGGTGCAATCGAAACAGGTAGCGAAGAAAGTTATACGAACTACTTGATGGCGGGATTGATAGTGCAGACACTTGCATTTGGCTCGACAACGACGGCTCTGGCTGTGGCGAACGATTTGCAGCGAGGTATTGTTGATCGGTTTAGAAGTTTGCCGATGAATAATCTTGCCGTGTTGAACGGGCATGTTGTTTCGGATGTTTTTCGCAATATGATATCAGCTGCCGTTCTTATTATTGCAGGATTTGTGATTGGATTTAGGCCAAATGCTGATCTTGCGGACTGGGGACTATTGGTTGGGTTGACGATTTTACTTACCCTTTCGTTCTCGTGGCTGTCAGCGATACTTGGTATCGTGGCGAAAAGTATTGAAGGTGTACAGTGGCTTTCGTTTGTTGTCGTATTCCCGTTAACATTCGCCAGTAGCGCATTTGTGAAGCCAGAACTTATGACTTCATGGTTGCGCGGGTTCGCAGAAAACCAGCCAATTACGCATATCGTTGATACCTACAGGTCGTTGCTTTTAGGGAATCCACTAGACGATTCATGGTGGATTGCGACGCTGTGGTTAGTTGGAATCATTGTTGTATCAATGCCGGTGGCGGCGTGGTTATTCAAACGCAAAACTTCAGTGTAGTTTGCTGTTATTCTTGTGCTATACTGAAAATACTTTATGGGTGGAAAACAAAAAGTAGCAGACAAAACGATCAAATCTTTTATTGATTTGTTTGATGACCATGCCAGCGGAGCAGTCGCTGCTATCGAGGAGTATCATAGGGCACACGAGCAATTACTGACAGCAGGTTCAACCGAGACACTTCCTAAAACACCTGTCGTTATAGCAGTGAAAGACTTGACCAAAACATACAAAGTTGGTCGACAGAAACTTGATGTACTAAAAGGCATATCGCTTGATGTGCACGAAGGTGAATTTGTAGCATTGACCGGTCCAAGTGGAAGCGGGAAGAGTACGCTGCTACAGCTGATGGGCGGACTAGACAAAGCATCGTCCGGTACTGTCGAAGTTGATAATGTGAACATCGGCAAGCTTCGTGATAAGCAGTTGTCGCACTTTCGTGGACAAACTATCGGTTTTGTATTCCAGTTTTTCTATTTGCAGCCGTTTTTGCGATTACAGAAAAACCTCGAAGTACCTGGCATGTTTGCGGGTATTCGTGGTATTGAACGAAAAGAGCGTATTGCAACGCTTGCAGAAGCTGTAGGGTTGCAGGATCGCCTCGATCACTTGCCTAAAGAGTTATCGGGCGGGCAGATGCAGCGTGCGGCAATCGCACGAGCACTGTTGAATCGGCCAAAGCTACTACTTGCTGATGAACCGACTGGTAACTTAGACAGTGCCAATAGCAAAGCTATTATAGAACTGTTTGATCGTATTCGTCGTGAATTTGGCACAACTATCGTTATTGTTACGCATGATCAAGCAATTGCTCGGCATGCAGATAGAGAAATACGTCTGCAGGATGGAGCTATTGTATGATCGGATTTATCGACGCGTTTGTTCTGGCGAATACAAAACTAAGGACACGCAAAGTTCGAACGATAGTAACAGCTGTCACGGCAAGCTTGCTATTCGGTATACTGATGGCGGCGATTATTATATTGAGCGGTGTACTGCAGAGTGCGGAGCGCTTTACGAATACAGGACTTAGTAGCCGGTACATCGTCAACTATCAGGACTATAGCAGTGGTTTTGATGACACCCCACAGCTACAAGCTCGCGCAACTGAGCTATATAACGCACGTATCGCCGACAAAAAGGTAGAAGCGAAACGATTAAATATCGAATTTGATCAAACAAGTGAAATCCGACCAGTTGATGGATCTGTCGATACTGGGGGCAAATATCTTAATACGGCCGCACCGTCTGCGCAGCAGGCAATCAATGAGCAAAAAGCAGCAAAACAGTCGTTGGCTGAAAAAGCAAAACAGGCTGCAGAACCCTATCACCCAATTGCGTTGTATAGTTTTTTGTCAAATACGAACCCCGGAACGATAGCGGCGATGAAAGACGGCAAAGAATCATTCAAACCAACGACGAGAGACAACATGCTTACTAGTATGCGCCCTGGCGTCGAGCAAGGATGGAGCTATCTTGACGAAAAAGTTGCGGCGCCATTCCTTCTTGATCAATCGTACCTTGATGCGCAAAAAAACGTCACGGATATTCCAGTTATTGCGCCAATTGGTAAGGTCGAAGAAGCGTTAGGTTTGCCAGCGTTATCAAAAAGCGCTTCACCGAAAGAGAAGCTGGATCGAATAGCCTATGTTCGCAAAAATGCTGCAAGGGCGACATTCACTGTATGTTACCGCAACGAAGCATCGACTGCGCTGATCGCCAAGACATTGCAGGATGATGAACAAATTAAGAAAAATGCTGGCAATAAAGAATATATTGCACCTGATCAGCAATATAGTTTACCAGACGAGACAGCCTGCGGTGCATCGATCTTGAAAAAAGACAGTAGGACGGCGGAACAAAAGAAAAACGACGCAAAGCAAGAAGAATTTGCAAAAAAGTTTGACGAATATCAAGCACCAGATCAGCAAAAAATAACATTCCGCGTTGTTGGCATTGCCCAAAATGGCATTGACTATAATAGTTTTTCGACAACTGATAGTATTGTTGGACTGATAGCGGGATCGTCACTACAGGGCAACTGGGTGGTTCCGACCGGTATGTTCAATGAAATGCCAAATAGAGGTGATTTCGACATATTCTATCCGTCATCTGAATCACAGCAGACAAACAGCCAAGCAAGCGGATTTATCTATCGACCAGCAGAAAGTCAGCTGATTGAGTTTGGATCGGCGTCTGATGTGAAGGCGTTTTATACCAAACAAAGTTGCGAAGGGTTTAGCTGTGCTTCGGGGCCGTCCGTTAATTACTTTGGCAGTAATAGTGTGGTAGTGAATGACATGAAGTCGACTGTTTCTACTGTTCTTCAGGTGGCTGGTGGTATCGTAGGGTTTCTGGCTGCACTGATCATGATGGGAATGGTAGGACGTGTGATCGCGGACGGTCGTCGAGAAACGGCGGTGTTTCGTGCAATAGGTGCGACGCGAAACGATCTGCGACTTATTTATACAATGTACACAACGTTGTTTTCGCTGATTATCGTCGCTGTTTCAATAGTCTTGGGTCTGGGGTTGGCCGTATGGCTCGAATCAGCCTACGCAGCAGATATTTCGACACGAATGCATCTGGCGTTCATTACTGCGCCGCTTGACGAATCGTTCCATTTGATTGGATTCTGGCCTGAACTAATGCTAGCTGCAGCTGGGTTGGTTGTTCTGTCTGGTTTGGTGAGTATGCTACTGCCACTTGCTCGTAACCTTGCTCGCAATCCTATCAAAGATATGCGTGACGAATAGAGCGTTGTAGAAGTAAAGTACTTGTGGTTAACTGTGTGTACACTATTCTACTGAATACGTAGAAGGCATTAAATTAATCAGGTAATTATGGCGCCAAGAAAACAGCACGACGGATTTACTATCGTTGAACTTCTTATTGTTATCGTTGTGATAGGGATTCTGGCGGCAATCGTGATTGTTGCCTATCAAGGTGTGACAAATAGGGCAAACGATGCCGCGGTCAAAAGCGACCTTACAACCATCGCCAAAAAGTTAGAAGCAGACAAATTGTTGAATGGTGCTGATACATATCCTACATCGGAAACAGATCTTGACAGTGCGAATATTAAAGCTACTAAAAATGCGTATGATACGACTATCAATAACTTTGTGTATTGTAAAAGTGATACATCGACGATGATGTATGCTGTTGTCGCCAAGTCAAAAAGCGGCTCAACATATTACGTGAGCAATACATCACTCACGCCAAAGTTGTATACGGGCACGTTTCCTACCGCACGCTCTATATTGTGCGCAACTTTTGGCGCTATCGGTACCGGTGATCTTGGTTGGTTTGGGTCTACACCAGGTGGCTGGAGTAACTGGGTAAAATAGGTCGTTGTAGAATAAAATTGGCACTCTTGACATGAGAGTGCCAACTTTATTATAATGAATATATTGGCAAACTACATGCAAGAGTGCTAATATAAGTACATACAATTTGTTACATGATTTAAACGAATAGGAGAAATACGATGGGTAAAATTATCGGAATCGACCTCGGTACCACGAACAGCGCATTTGCGTACATGGTAGCAGGTAAACCAGAAGTAATCGCTAACGCCGAAGGCAACCGCACGACACCAAGTGTTGTTGCGATCAACAAAAAAGGCGATCGTTTGGTTGGACAAGTGGCACAGCGCCAACGTGTTACCAACGCAAAAGACACTATTTATGGAGTAAAACGCTTGATCGGTCGTAAGTTTAGCGACGATGAAGTCCAAAAAGATCACGACATCATGCCATACGAAATCGTCAAAAAGGGCGATGGCGTTGCCGTAAAACTTGGTGGCAAAGAATACACACCAGAAGAAGTATCGGCAATGATTCTTTCAAAGATCAAAGCAGACGCCGAGGCTTTCCTGGGCGAAAAAGTCACCGAAGCGGTAATTACCGTTCCTGCGTACTTCGATGACTCGCAGCGCCAAGCAACCAAAGATGCTGGCAAGATTGCTGGCCTGGAAGTCAAACGAATCATCAACGAACCAACAGCTGCAGCCCTTGCTTATGGCCTCGAAAGCAAAAAAGACGAAAAGATCGCTGTATTCGACCTTGGTGGTGGTACATTCGACGTGTCAGTTCTTGAACTTGGTGACGGTGTCTTTGAAGTTCGTTCAACAAATGGTGACACGCACCTTGGTGGCGAAGACTTCGACAACCGAATCGTCAACCACTTCCTTGATGTCTTCAAAAACGAAGAGGGTGTTGATCTCAAGAGCGACAAGGCGGCCATGCAGCGTCTGAAAGACGAAGCCGAAAAGGCAAAGAAAGAACTTTCGTCGACAAATGAATACGAAGTCAACTTGCCATTCATCACAGCCGATGCTGATGGTCCAAAGCACTTCGAATATAAATTAACACGCAGCAAACTCGAAGACCTGGTTAAAGACCTGATTGACGGTGTGGCTGGTCCTGTCGAAAAAGCGCTCAAAGACGCTGGTCTAACGGCAAAAGACATCGACGAAGTCGTGCTTGTCGGTGGTATGACTCGTATGCCAGCAGTTGTCGAAAAAGTAAAAGCAATCTTTGGTAAAGACCCACTAAAGGGCGTCAACCCAGACGAAGTTGTGGCAATTGGTGCTGCTATTCAGGGTGGCGTACTTGCCGGTGACGTCAAAGACGTGCTACTTCTCGATGTGACACCACTTTCACTCGGCATCGAGACAATGGGCGGCGTCACGACGAAGCTTATCGAACGAAACAGTACTATCCCAACCAGCAAGAGCGAGACATTCAGTACTGCCGCTGACAATCAGCCGCAAGTCGAAATTCATGTACTGCAGGGTGAGCGAGAAATGAGTACCGACAACAAATCACTCGGACGATTCGTCCTCGATGGCATCGCTCCTGCGCCTCGTGGTGTGCCACAAATCGAAGTGACATTTAGCCTGGATGCAAATGGTATCTTGAACGTTACTGCAAAAGACAAGGGAACGGGCAAAGAAAACTCTGTCACGATCCAAGATAGCGGCAACATGAGCAAAGAAGACATCGAAAAAGCGCAAAAAGAAGCCGAGCTGCATGCCGATGAAGACAAGAAAAAGCGCGAAGCTGTCGATATCCGCAATACGCTCGAAAACGCGATTTACCAGGCAGAAAAAATGCCCGACGAGTACAAGGACAAGATTTCTGAGGACGACGTAAAAGTGATCAAAGAAGCTGTCGAAGAAGCAAAGAAAGTCAAAGAAAACGCCGATGCGAGCAAGGACGAACTCGAAGCTGCTAGCAAAGCACTGAACGACAAAATCATGCCAATCGGCGCAAAAATGTACGAGCAAGCCGCAAAAGAAGACGCACCTGCTTCTGATGATGGCGACAAGAAAGAAGATGACAAAAGTGAACCTGTAGAGGGCGAAGTCGTCGACGAAGAGAAGAAAAAAGATAAGTAGCTAAGTAAAAATTGCCGCGAAAGCGGCAATTTTTGTATGGAGATAGTAATGTTCGGGAAAATAAACGATGCGTACGAATCTGTAAAGAACGGTCTTGAAGTGGAAGTTAATCTTGCTACGGCTGAACAAAAGGAGAGGCTGGCTGATGCAAAGATGGCGCTAGCGGATATAAAAATTGCATATGCTGACCTGATTGAAGAGAACGATTCCTTGAAGAGAAAGCAAAATGATGATAAGAATATTCATATTGACGGTACATGTTACGCGAAGAACGTTGACGGGAAGAACTATGCAATATGCCCTAAATGCTGGGAAGATGAAGGTAAAGCTATCATGTTGAATGGTATCGGGGCGGGAAGTCCTGACTGCCCGAAATGTAAAAACTATTATGATGTAGACGAATCAAAATATGAAAATTTACAATAAATCTAAAATGATGATCTTATTTGGTGATAAGATATGTATAACTTCTACCCAAACCATGTCTGGGCTACTGTAATACCAGTACATAGTACTATCACTCGATCCGTGCTAGTCGTTATTAACGCAACGAACATTACATATATTTTTTCTTATGTAAAGTTCCGGCCTTAACATTACATAAGAAATTTTTTGACAATACAAAAAAGAGGCGCGGCCTCCGCTATTCCAGCAGTGGCGACGCCTCTTATCTATCATTATAGCAAATTATTTGCCGAAAGTCAATATTTGCTCATGCTTTGTAATGACTCTCAACTGCTTGATTCGTTTTCTAGGTTCAAATTCTTTTTTGAGTTGTGCTATACACTTCTCGTCCGGCAAGGGGGTGCGTCGCAAGTCGAATATAACATTGACGGATTGTTTCACAGCTGCACGGAAATTATTTTCAATCGTTCGACTACTGCTACCTTTTGGAACTTTGATTTCCCAGTCCAGACCGTCCATTCGTATGTCGGGCGTCTTTGTTCCGCGCGTGCGATTTGGCACAATAAATTCAACGTCTACTCCCGTACCAGTAAATACGGTGGCAGTCTCAAGCTCATGCTTTTCGGGGAGTGCGCCGAACGGGATGATGATTGTACCAGTTTGTCTTTTGGCGTTCATAGGAAGTATTATACCACCCCAAGATGCGAAGGTTGTCAGCGAGTGAGGTCTACACATGAACAAATACGTAGACGATAAATATCACGTATGGCATAACATAGAATGTAAGGGCATATTCTACATCTTCATCTAGTACGATTTGCAAAACAACCGTATGATATAGCTATGGATATCGAAAAGCAAAGCATTGAGTTTGAAAAAGCGATACTACAATTCAAAATACGACGGAACGCCCAGGGCGATTTTTCGAAGTTTATGTCAAAACGCACCGAATCAAAAGATGTGATCCAGGTTCTTAACTTTGCTGCTAAAAAGGCAAATGATGATCAGCGACAAGTTATTGAAGCTGCCAAAAACAAATAATGCACTATACCATAACCACAATGTAGTATACTAAAAACAACTATTCATGCACTCAGTATAAATCACTGCATGATAAGAGGGTATATAAGGAGATATTGTAGTGTTAATCACAACAGAAAATCGAGAGAGAGAGAGAGAGACTATAAAAGCACTCTAGCCCAAGAGGCAATTCTCTAATGGCACGTCTCCCACAACCAGGAGGAGATGCAGGTAATTGGGGAAGTATCCTTAATGACTATCTTTCTCAAGCTCATAAATCTGATGGAACATTGAAAGACGATTCTGTCACAAAGACTCACCTCACACCGACTCTTCGTACAGAGCTAGATACGAAAATAACCGAGTCCACCGCCAATGCAGCATTTGCGCCAATAACCGCACAGACAGAGATAGAGGGTCGTTTAAGTGAGTCAGAATTATCATCTCGCTATGCACCTGCCGTGCTAGGCATTATTACTCCAGAAATGTTCGGAGCAGTAGGAGACGGAATTAGCGATGACACTGCAGCCTTGAATGCAGCGTTAGCGTCCTCGGCTACTACTAATCGAGTTCTGGTTGCCGACCCGCAAGCCATATATCGTGTAAGCCAGTCCGGAACTAAAACATTTACTACAGGAACAGGTTCTACTTTTGTTGCCCCATTTTGTATCCAGATTCCAACTGGTTCGCGTGTTAATTGGAGGAATGCTTCGCTTAAAGTTGCTCCATCATTTAATGGTGTTGTATTGAGTAATGTGAATACTTCTATTGCGGGTGATAAGGTGGAGATTATCGATGCCGTTATAGATGGTGGTGGAGTTGGAGTTGGTGCTAATCGAGGATTTCCATCTGTAATCCTATGGGGACTTTCCAATTCAACAGTGCTTGGCCTACGTGTTACTGAGACTAGCTATATTGCCGCATCAATTGCGTTCTGTAGTAATTCAATCTTTGACCTTCTTAGCGTCGACAAGATACGCGGGCAGGGGATTATGCTCGGTAATGGTTTAAGTGATCTTAACTCTGATTGCAAGTTCGGTACCTTGATAGCCGAAAACGTGTCTGATTTCGGCACTTTCTCTCAACCTGGTAATGGTTTTTGTCTTGGTCTTGTACGGTCGTCAATTGAGCGCATCGTGACTCGGAATTGTTCAGGTGGAATCAAATACCTTAAAGGTTGCGATGATGTTCATACTGTTTATGCCGAGTTTGACGGTACTGTGCTTGGCGATGAGTCTAATAATGCGGCTGCAAACTCAGGAGTCAAGGTGCAGGGTGACGATGTCACTGCTAAAGCCGGACGGGTTACGTTTGATAAGATTGTTAGTCGTTTCTGCGCAGGATCAGGTCTTTATGTCCGCTTCGCGAAGAGGGTTAAGATTGTTGACTATAATGGTTACAAGAATGCACGGCTTGGCTTGAACGACGATGTCGATCTCGCTGAATTTGAGGACTTAGAGATAGCGAGCATCTCATCAGAGAACGCAGGACTAGGTGGGGTTACTATTACAACGAACGGCTCACAGTATAAATTTGGTAGGGTTACTGTCCGTGACTTTGGTGATGTAACACCGGCAAACTCATTCGGTTTCACGCCACTCCAGGGCCATGGCCGTGTTAATTATCTTGCAGTGTTCGACGACCGTCAAACTCAGATTGTCTCGAAGGCAATTCATGCAGTAAACGATGTACAGCTTCATGTTGATAACTACCGTACGAATGTGGGTAACCGTGTCGACATCCGATCTCCCAAAATATTTTTAGGTAATCCTATATTGTCATCAGGGAACTCTCCACTTTCAGGGGCATATTAGTCTTACGGCTGCCGCCATAACAACTGACGTATCAAATAACAATGCAGTTTCTCAGAGCACAGGTACTGGTTTTGTGGAGCCGATCATCGAATTAGTCCCGCTCAACGCTTCTGCCCAAGCCTTAGGAACAATTCGGAGCACAATTGCTGCCAATTTTGTGATTCGATTCCATCATGCATCCGCTGCTGGTACGGAAGTATTTGGGTGGCGTGTTATCGGCTATACATTCCGAACAGTTAAGCCATCTTGACAGCCCACTGATGTTCATAAAGTTTACAGTACAAATGGGTTAAACACCTAATTCCAAAAAACCAATCACCCCACATAACTCTCAAAACATAAATAATCTCCGGATTGTAAAGCATTAGGAATCTACTCCTAGTAAACAACCACAGCCTGTCTATACGGGTCGCGTGCGATGTTCGCAGCAACTGTCCCGGTGCTCCAATATTGATTGCCGCCGTTTAACGAATCGTGCACATAAAAGCCAATTGGGTTTGATGGTTCGCCAACAACACCGGTCACTACCGTCACGTGCCCTGTTAGGTTCATCGTTACATTTTTACCTGTTGGTGTTTGCCACGATGTCATGCCTGTTGCCCTGAACGCACCAAACATAATGACGGGGTTGCCTGCGTAGACTTGCCCTGCTATCCAGCCTGCACTGATACCTGTGAAATCCTGAGCACTGCGGCCGTAAGCTCGAGCAGCTTTGGCGATTGGTGCTGCGTCTGGTCCGGCGCCGGTGCCTTTTGCGATAGAACCGTCAATCGATCCAACGAACATCTGGTCAGGGTCGTCCCAGGTTGCCGGGTTTGTCGACGTATCTTTGTTTCGTGGCGCATATCCCATGGCGTTTACGAGTCCCATTTCGTCGGACGATACATTGCGATGCCCTAGCACCATGCGAAGTGCCGCTGCCGTGCATGTGGCACTGTGTTGCTGTCTGTAATAAGGAACAGTGAGTCGCGCACTTCGTGTTTCGGTGGTAAATGAAGTGGAGAACACTTGGGAACTTGGCAGGCCAAACCCTGTGTTGACCACTCCAGCCGCAACAGATGCGGTGACGGTGCGTTGATAACCTAAGTTTACTACCGTGACATTGAGTGTATTGCCCTGCCACGAAAATCCACTTATCGTGCCAGATGACAAAGAAACGCGAGATTGAGCAGACTCGTGATTGACCGACTGGTCGAAGGTAAAGCTAACAGTTTGCTTGGCTTGAGACAGGTTTTTGCCGCGCGGACCCGACGCAGTAACGGCAACGGCTCCCATGGTACTAAGCGTTCCGGATTGATCGCTTGTGACAATACCACCTGTCGTCGAGCGCAGACCCTTTTTGATAACGTATGAATACGTTTTGCCGGCGCTCAAGCCATTGGGGCTAAACACGTACTCAGTAGGGGATTTCCATGTGCCATTGCCGGGTGTGTCAAATGTGATGTCTGTTTGCTCGCCTGGGGTAATGGGCTGATCAAACGTAATAGCTATCGGATCTTTACTTTGCAGCCGGTCGCGCGCGGCAGGAGACGTAATTCGTGGTTCACTAGCGATAGTAATATCTTTTTTTATAAGACTCACCTGATTTTTTTCGTCGTAGAGTTCGACAGAAATCTTTTGCCCCTGAGGTAGCAGTTCGGATGATCGCCACGAATAGGTTGTGTCGTTTTGAACCTTGGGGGTTAACGGTATGTTTGGCGTTGTGCGCAGTACGAGTGATCGTAGCTGACGATTCGGCGACCCTAGCGTGACGGAAAACGTATAATCCGCTGGAACTGCCGCGCCCGGTGTAAATGATTTGAGACTTTCTGATGTGACGCTTGGTGCACTTTCAGTCTGAAACGACACATTCGGCAGCTTCGCTTCGCCAAATAATGTTCGTTTGGCTGCAGGAAAAGTCACTGTGTAGTCGGTTGCAACGGTGAAATATGTTTTCGGGGTGAACACTAGCCGGTCATTACCAAGCAGCGCCGACGCTTCGTATTTCCACGAACCAGCAACACTTGGGGAAATAGAGATTTTAGTCGTATCTATATCACCTATTTTTTGATTGAGCGCAACATGCAGAGAATGACTGACTGAAGCTTTTGCCGAAGAAACCTGCGGTGCGATTGGCAGGCGTGTGCGGATCAAAAATAGTGAAGCCGCGAGGAGAAAAATAAATGCAAGCATTCCGAAAAGACTGATACGTTTATGGGTGGTTATCCATTTAAGTACAGAGGCTAGTTTAATACGGAGGGCTGATTTTTTATTCTTTTTATTTTTTCGCATAATGTATGCTATTTATTACCTCTTTTAGCCTATCAGCGATAGGTGAGTATGGCAAGTGGTAGTCGTCATAGAGAAAAGTTGGCTGTGCGCTGCATAGTTTAAGTACACGATTCCCGGTTATAGCGCTGGTTGAAATCTGTCGATATCACATGTGCAAGCTATATGGCACCAGTCTGATATGCTTATGTATATGATTGCACGAACGCACGACATGGCCGCAATAACTGCACTGACATTTGTTGTTGTCATGATATCGCCGCTGCCTCCACTAAGTCTCGCGACGATTCTTTTGTCGCTTTTGGCAAATCAGCTGGGTGCTATTGCGCCGGATGTTGATCAGCCGACGGCACCGTTTTGGCGTAATGTATCGTTCGGTCGATTGTTTGGACCCGCTGCGACCAGGTTACTTGGTGGTCATCGTTTTTTGACACATTCGCTTGTGGGCGTTGCGCTGGCGGGATGGTTGTTCGGTCTACTGCTGCAATTTTTGCAACCGATTATGCCAAATGTTCAGGTGGAATATGTGTGGTGGGCATTCATGATTGGCATGATCAGTCACCTGATAATGGATAGTTTTACCAAAGAAGGTGTACCGTGGTTACTGCCTCTGCCGATTAAATTTGGCTTTCCTCCGCTACGTCGTTTGCGTGTAACTACTGGCAAGATTGTTGAAAGTTTTGTTATTTTTCCCGTGCTTGTTATTTTGCTCATACTGCTTTGTACGATGTATTATGGTGACCTTGTTGATTTGTTTCATAACAAACCTATTTCTTGATGACAAATGGCGGTGAATAAAATGCTTGTGCCTAAAGCGGCAACGGTGCTACAGTGGTGACATGGATTTAAAAGCAGAACTTTCAAAAGACTTTAAGGGTGAACTAGACACGACTGACGAATCGAGAGAATTTTATTCTCACGACGCAAGTTTGTTTGAACTAAAGCCGCAAATTGTCGGATTCCCCCAAGACGCCGACGATATCAAAACAGTTGTACGATTTGTCAATCAGCACAAGGCCGAACACCCGGAACTAAGTATCACGCCACGTTCGCGCGGCACCGATATGTCCGGTGCGGCGATCGGTGAATCAATACTGCTCGACATCAGCAAGCATATGAATAAATTGTTTGAAGTGTCGCCGCAGACTGCGCATGTTCAGCCTGGAATGCTGTATCGAGAATTCGATATCGAAACACTGCGTCAGGGTAGTATCTTGCCAAGTTATCCAGCCAGTCGCGAATTGGCGTCTGTTGGTGGTATGGTAAATAACAACTCTGGTGGTGAGAAATCACTCGAATTTGGCAAGACCGACAACTTCGTCACGGAACTGACAGCCGTGCTGAGCGACGGCAACGAGTACGTTATGAAACCTATGAACCGTGATGAGCTGAACGTTAAAATGGGGCAAGATGATTTCGAGGGAAATATCTATCGCCGTACTTTCGAACTACTCGATGGCCATTATGATGAGATTCAAGCTGCTCGACCACGAGTGTCAAAAGATTCAACCGGCTATCACCTATGGAATGTGTGGAACCGCGATACGGGCATATTCGACCTGACGAAACTATTTGTTGGTGCACAGGGAACGCTTGGTATCGTCACTGACATCAAGTTTAATCTTGTTCCAGCTCGAAAACATTCGGGATTACTCGTTCTCTTTCTGAAGAGTTCGAACGATCTAGGTGAGCTAATTCCAAAAATACTTGAGAGTAAGCCTGCGACATTTGAAAGTTTTGACGATAAGACGCTTTGGATGTCAATTCGATTTATGCCAAGTTTTCTTAAGATGCTGGGGCCTGTAAAATTCATTCATTTGTTAATTACGCTGATCCCCGATGGTATGCAACTGCTCCATGGTATTCCAAAATTGATCCTGATGGTTGAATTTAACGGTGACACCGAGCAAGAAGTCCGTGGCAAAGTAAAAGAGCTTCATAAAGAGCTGGCTCATCATCGCGCACGCTACGAAATCAATGGATTTGAAGAAGATCCGACCGAAGGCAAGAGCGAAAAATTCTGGATATTACGGCGCAACAGTTTTCAAATTTTGCGCAGTAAGGTCAAAGATAAACACACAGCACCATATATTGATGACTTTGTTGTACCGCCAGAGCATTTGGTGGAATTCTTGCCGCAACTACAGGCAATCATAAAGAAGTACAAATTGTTCGCGACAGTTGCGGGGCATATGGGTGATGGTAATTTCCACGTCATTCCACTGATGAAAATCGAAGATCCAAAAGAGCGCGAAAAATTACGTCCGTCGCAAAAGGAAGTTAACGATTTGGTGCTAAAATATGGCGGAAGTCTGAGCGGCGAGCACAATGACGGTATGGTTCGTGGGCCATGGCTAGAACAAATGTATGGTCTGTCTGTACTGGGATATATGAAAGATATCAAGCAGCTATACGACCCGCAAACAATCTTTAATCCGCGCAAAAAGACTGATGCGGATTGGGACTTTAGCTACGCGCACATTCGCGAGCATTTCTAGAACCTGTCAAGACAATAAATAAACCCGCCTGATCAACAGCGGGTTTATTTTTATCATAATGTACGGGGTGATGTACGATTGTTCTTTAGCTACTGTAACTAGGGAAGAACAACGACTGGTACTTCAAGTGTCGCAACGTTGTTGCTGAGTACGTCATTGTTGCTTAGGACTTGAGAGTTATCAGTGTTACCTGAGTTATTTGTAGAGTTGTCGGTAGCGGTGACATCTACATTTGTATTTGTGCTATTGTCTGAGTTATCAGTGTTACCTGAGTTCAGGTTAGTATTAACAGTTGTTGTTGTGGTAGATGTATTACCGTTATTGAATCCATTGTAGCTATCTGTGACATTCGTTGTTGTCGTAGTAGTGTTTGTTGCAGTGCTCGTATTTGTACTACTGTTGTTGTATGAATTATTAACAGTTGTTGCTGCCGCTGCTAATTTAGGAGCTGCAGGAGTCCACGATGCGGATGCATGATGTGCTGTTGGCGCTACATGATGCTTGCCCCAGTCACCACCGGCTGCGCCCATTCCTGGTGTCCACGCTGCTGATTCACCTGCTGTTGCTGCAGTGTCTGCTGGAGATACACATGCTGTTGTGCTGGCTGTTGTCGCTGCTACTGGTGCGGCGCTTGCAAGTGCACTGGCCATTTCACCGCGCATTAATGACATGATGATAAATGTTGATACCAAAACTGCTGCGACGATAGAGCCGAACATTGCGGTACCGAGAACGATTGCTTGTTGACGATTGTCTGCGTATGTTGAATGATTCATAATATGATCCTTCTTCTCCCCTAAGGGTTTACTTATGTTAGTGAAGAATATGCAATTGTTTATTGGTATTGAGCACCATTCTTGTCCTAAATAGCTACTGACGGATGGCTGTAATGAAATAAATGCCATCTCACTCCGTACATTATGTTTAGAAAACGAAACTACCCATATATTTTTAATAAACTGAGCAAACTCTTAGAACTCCACGTGTTCTGCAATTAATAGTACGGCTTTTCTGAGAATTTTCCTGTTAAAATTATTACGGAAAAATACATTTTTGTATGAGATAATAGTTTCTTTAGGGTGAATAACTAAGAATAAGCAGTTTAATACTACCCGACGGCCTATTTAACACTATAAAATTTGTTAGCACTCTAGACATTCAAGTGCTAGATCGCTATACTTAATACAGATGACTAAGCGTGATTATTATGAAGTACTGGGCGTCAGTAAAGACGCATCAGCCGACGAATTAAAGAAAGCCTTTCGTAAGGCTGCTGTTCAACACCACCCTGACAAAGAAGGTGGTGACGAGACGAAATTCAAAGAAATCAACGAAGCATATGAAGTGCTGAAAGATCAGCAAAAGCGACAACGCTATGATCAATTTGGCCACGCAGGAGTTGGCGGATCGTCTGGCGGTGGTGCTGGTGGAAATCCTTTTGAAGGCTTTGGCGGATTCGGCGCTGGCCAAAATGTTCATTTTGACTTTGGCGACGGAGGACTCGGTGATATATTTGGTCAATTCTTTGGTGGTGGTCAGCAAACAAATCGCGGACCACGGCGTGGTCGCGATGTCGAGGTCAGTCTGACATTGACGTTCGAAGAAGCGGTGTTCGGATCGGAACAAAGTATCGAAATGGACATGGATGACGAGTGTAGTCACTGTAAAGGATCGACAGTCGAACCAGGTCATAGCATGAAGGTATGTGACACCTGCAAAGGCGCTGGCCAGCAAACGCGTGTCATGAATACGATCTTTGGTCAAATGCAACAAGCAGTCACCTGCGAAACATGTAAGGGCAAGGGTAAGGTGCCCGAAAAGGTATGTACGGTGTGTCGTGGTAAGGGTACCGAACGCCGCAAACAGTCAATGACGGTCAAGATCCCTGCAGGGATTGACGACGGATCGACAATCCGCCTAAAAGAACGTGGCGAAGCGATTGGTGACGGCGCACGCGGTGATTTATATGTGCACGTCCGGGTCAAAGCACATCATAAATTCACTCGAGAAGGCGACATTATATTGTCGGAAGAACACGTAGGGATGGTGGACGCAACACTTGGTACGGAGATTGATGTCGAAACGGTCGATGGTACGGTTCGTATGAAAGTCCCAGCCGGCACCCAGAGTGGGACTGACTTCAAATTATCAAAACACGGCATTCCACACTTGCGTAGCGAAGCACGCGGACCGCATATTGTCAGTTTGATTGTTGATACGCCAACGAAGTTGTCAAAAAAGCAAAAAGAACTGCTAGAGCAATTCAATGGCGCGAAAAAGCGCGGCATCTTTTAATACTTTAGTTGATATTTAATCAATAAAGTAGTATCGTATACCTAATGCAAACGACCGTTTTGCATTAGGGAGGTAGTCATGGAGATTATTCTGTCGGTATTGGCACTGGTTTTCTTGTCCAAGTGGGGTATGCTCACCGTGGCCATTGTCTACGTGGCAACTTGGGCTATTGTCGGACTGGTTATCCTAATCGACAACCGAACGACAACTGGCAGGAATGTCAGTAGAGGTGATGACGCGAATCTGAGGGCACTAGCTCGTAAGAGCTTGGTGCTCAAGATGCACTGGCGTATCTTCCCGTGGTGGAGTCGCACTGGGCTATCGATTGTCGAGCGTGACACTGGTGATCCTTTGAGTCATCACTGAGTCCTTTCCAATGCTAGATGGGCAGCGCTTTTGTCGATTCTGACATCAGCGCTGCCCAAAGCGGCTACCTCCTCACTAACAAGCTTATTCTTTATTATAATATACTTGATAATTAGACGATAAAATAGTATAATAACTGATGTCATGTGGGATATGAATACATTGCCTGTGAGCGGCAATTTTTCTTTGCGCAAAATTGCTCTGTCTCTACTAGCCGTCATTATATCGGCTTTCTTATGGGCAATCGTAGGCCACTCCACTGTTTACGCCGCTGATGCGACATGGTCGGGCGAAAACCTTAGCTATAACAATACGGTGTACACCCCCGATACCGGTACATTTGCTGGCGTTCCGTCGGGTTCGACGGTGTATGTCAACAAGGCACAGGACGGCACACTGCTTAGTGCTATCTACTATCCTAGCAACACTGATACGACAAAAGAGTTTTCCGTCACTCGCATCGAATTTCAGAATAATACTCCGGGTCCTCCATCTAGTATTACTGTTGATGCAAAGCCTATCAAAGAGAAGACGCAATGTGATGTACCAGGTGTGGGTTGGATTATTTGTGCGTCGTCCCGCTGGATTGCAGAGGGTATGGATAATATCTTTGACTGGGTTGCAAGTTTTCTTGAAGTGAAGCCTGTTACTACTGATACGTCATCGGGTCTATATCAATCGTGGAAAATTATGCTGGGCATTGCAAACCTGATGTTTGTTATTGCATTTCTTGTTATTATTTATTCACAAATTACCAGTTATGGTCTGAATAACTACAACATCAAAAAGATGGTGCCGAAGCTAATTGTTGCGGCTATTCTTGTGAATGTATCATACTACATCTGTTCCATTGCCGTCGATTTATCGAATATCATCGGCTACAGTCTTCAGGAGGCATTGGTCAATATTCGTAATTCGATTCCGGGTCCAACGCCAGGTTCAGCGGATTGGCTGAGCTGGACGAATGTTACTGAATATATATTAAGCGGTGGAACTATCGTCGCGGCCGGTATCGCAGGGTGGTCGGCACTCATCGGTGGTACGACAGGGGGTGTTGTTTCAAACCTCGTATTCTTACTTTTCCCGATCTTGATCGCTGGTGCACTAGCGGTGTTGATCGCACTACTTGTTTTGGCTGCGCGTCAGGCGCTTATCACGGTGTTGATTGTTGTTTCTCCTCTGGCGTTCGTCGCTTACCTTCTGCCAAATACTGAAAAATGGTTCGAAAAGTGGAAAGATCTATTTACGACAATGCTACTGGTATTCCCACTGTTCTCGTTGCTGTTTGGTGGTTCACAATTAGCATCCAGCATTATTATCCAAAATGCCGAACAGGCAAGCGTCGTTATATTGGCGATGTTTGTTCAGGTTGCACCGTTAGTTATGACGCCGTTCCTCGTAAAGTTTAGTGGCTCGTTACTCGGCCGTCTGGCTGGTATGGTTAACGATCCAAAACGTGGCATTGTCGACAAATCGCGCAACTGGGCAAAAGATCGTGCAGAAGTAAAGCGTAACGCTGGCTATTCGGCTGCGGCGAACGGCAGAGGGACATGGCTACAAAACAGAGCATGGAATAAGGAAAAAGGTCGGCGCAACCGCGAAGGTCTGAAAGGAATGTACGAGGCAGAGGCCGATGCAGCATGGCACAATGACGATCGCTACCATGCTATTCATAAACGAAACAAAGTGGCCGGTCTTATTAAGGCATCTGGTGAATCGGGCGGGGATGTTCAGTTTGAACATGCCAAAGCAAATAGCCCGACACTCCAGGCGTATAGTGGTCGTCAGCGCCTCAATCAAGACTCAATTAAGGCCTATCAGCAAGAGGAAGAGCGAGCTTTTGCAGAATCAAAGACAGTTGCCGCTACGACACTACCGAATACTCATAGGTTCAAATCGATTGCCGACGACGCACAGATAGCTCAGCGACGAATCGATGTTGCTGAAAGTGCTTTGGCTGGCGCAAGAGCGGTTCAACGTGAAGACTTTGGTAGTGCTTTGGTAGCAGATGAGGCACTACAGGCGGAAGCGGGTGGAGTGGCTGGCGCGGAACGTGCGCTTGCTGTTGGTGTAAGTGAATATCGTAAAGCATATGGAGATCGAGTGAACGAAGCTAACGCTATTTTGAAGCACTTCAACCTTTCTGGTCCACAACGTCAAGATCACGCAATGGGTCTTACTGTTGAAGCGACCGACCAAAATGGAAATATGAAAATCTTTCGTAAGGATAGTCAATACACTCGTGAAGCGGCCATCGAAGCTCAACTTGCAACCGGAACATATGATGAGGTAACGCAGATTATTGAAGCATCTGCTACTGACTTGGCTGGATTCAGAACTACTATTCAAGAGGGTGTCGCATCAAACAAACTTAGCCAAAAGGCTGTCTTCTACGGTGGTCAAACGATCAACGATATTGGCCAGGGAAATGTTGTTGGACCAGAGGGTGTCAATGCTGCGATATTGCGTACGTTTGTACAGGGTAAGATTTCAGCTGGCGATCTGGCGATGAACGACGTGAATGCACTTAAACGCATGTGGGATGTTATCGATCGAGCAAGTACTGATGTAGCGAATGGTGCAACACCACCGAATGGAGTCAGCAATGCTGAATTTAATGAACGTTTGTCAAATCTCCGTGAAGCTGCTGCAAGCGCATTAAACAACCGTTCAATTTCTGGAAGTGTTAAAGATAACTCTCGAACCATTCTCGAACAAATGCGTGGCCCTCTTCCTCCGACGCCACCGACTGGTTCTTGATATTAAATAATATAATTGTTTATAAAAAAATTATGTTGTATTATAGTATCAGTGCTATTTGTGTCCGACACATGGAAGGTGTGGAGAATGATTGCTTTAACTGACGATGTCAAGAGAGCGTTGTCCAAGTCTAACGCAGAGAACGATACGAAGAAGCACGAAGGGTATAGGGAGCTGATGCCGCTGATAGGACACTTGTTCCTCGCGGAGTATCAACAGCTCAAGGATGCGAAGAGTATCGAGTTGGAGGGGATCGAGATCGTCTTGGTCCCAGGCAAGGGTGAAGCTGCCGTCGTCTTCACTCGCAACGGTACTACTCTCAACGGGACGTGGTATCGGTCATACAACCTTCTAGTGCTGCTTGATCGTTCGGCTGGTCTCAATGGTGTTCTGTACGAACAGAAAACGCCAGCACACGGAACGGAGATGTTTCAGCTATGTGATCTGAGGGCGCTTCCGGATGATTGGGTCAGAAGCTACTTTGGTAGCATCTGCGTGAAGGGCGGCATGAAGTTCGAGCGCGAGATGAAAGCGGCCAAGGAGGCTTTGAAGAAGAATCCGCATTCTTAGCCTGTACTTTGGGTAGCACGGTGTCGACTGACACTGTGCTACCCAAACAGACTTTCGAATTATGTAAGGGCGGCGACAGCAATTGTCGCCGCCCTTATCCTTTCCACTCAACAGATTGACGAATCGATGATTTTTTGCTATAATTAGTGTAATAGATGTTCGTCAAATAACGAGCTAAAACACAGACAATGAGCAAGATACTTACTATCACCACACTGGATACTGAACACGCCCGTTCGCGAACGTTACTTTCTGTGGCAGAAAAGCTAGGCTACGATGCAAGGATCTGTCGTTTGGATAATCCGAATATTATCACACAGATCATTGAATCAGATGGTGTTGTTTACGGCATAAGTGAGCGCAACTACCCATTGTACGGTGAGATACTAAACCGGCTTGCCTCGTCGTGGCAGAAAGATTTATTGCAAGCATCGTTCAACGCATTCAATAAGTGTTTGTCGTATGACATACTAGATGCCGCTTCTGTACCGATGCCTAAATCAGTGACAATACATAACACCGACGACGTTCCGTTTTTACCAGGTGTCTTAAAGATTCCTTGTTCGAACCGGGGCGTAGGAGTGGCACTTATTTCGTCAAATGCTGAATACAAAAAAGCGATAGGTGAGCTCGGCGCAAAATCAAGTGAGTTCTTGTATCAAGAGTATATCGAAGAGTCAAAAGGTTCCGACAAACGATTGTTGATAGTGTCTGGTAAGTGTGTTGCAGCGATGAGACGCGTATCAACGACTGATGACTTTCGTGCGAACCTTTCTTTGGGTGGAAAAGCAGAAAAGTATGCTCCAACTCAGCAAGAAATCGCTATTGCTATTGCAGCGACAAACGAATCAAACCTCCCGTATGCAGGGGTAGATATTATCGACAGTAATCGCGGCCCGCTTGTGCTAGAAGTAAATCCATCGCCAGGTATTACGATCGGTGAAGTGACGGGAATCGATGTTGCTAAATTAATAATAGAAAGCGTAACGAAATTATCATGATAGATTTATATACAATCGATGACACCGTTCTGAATCAGACAATGCGTTTATTGAAACGTGAAGCAATGAGTCGTGGCTGGCGTGCTACTCTGCCGTCTCCTTCATCGATACATATATTTTTGGTTCGCAGCGATGGAAAAAAGATCCACTCCTATGGTCCAGTACCGCCAACTACAAGTTTTGCGGCGGCTCATACGTCAACGAATAAATATGTCAGTTATCAGCAAATCAAGGAAGCGGATATTCCTCAACTAGCAACGACTACTGTGCGAAACGATAATATGCAGGCAGGAGTGGATTTTTTGAATCTTCACAAAATGGTTGTCGTAAAACCTGTCGACGGTGCTCATGGTAATGGCATTACTGTCGGCGTAAAGAATCAGCAGATGCTCGAAAAGGCAGTTGACTATGCGTTGTCGAGCAGTAATGCACGATATTCCGTACTATTACAACAACAGTATCCACATAAGAAATTATACGATTTACGAATTTTATGTATAGATTATCAATTCGTCGCAGCAATATATCGTGTACCTGCTGCCGTTATTGGGGATGGTAAACATACTATTGAAGAGTTAATACTTGCAGAAAATCAAGGCGATGCGCGCGGTGTTGCGTACATGTCAGAACTTGCGACAATCGACCTTGATTTATCAAGAACATATTTGAAAGAGACTATCAATAATATCCCTGTACAGGACGAAATAGTTGAAGTTCTGGGAATTGCAAACTACGGCGCGGGCGGACAAACAATAGACGCGACTGACTCTATTCCAGTTTGGCTAAGAGAACTTGCCGAGCTTGCGTCTAAAAAACTTGAGCTGCCGATGGCTGGCATTGACTTCCTGTCATGCGCTCCACCAAAATCAACGAGCACAAAAGCCGAACTGGACGCTGTTTTCATAGAGGCTAATAAAGCGCCATCACTAGCGATTCATGTTCAGCCAACCCACGGAACATCACGTGATGTCGTAAAGGCTTATTTCGATTATCTTGCAAAAATGTAACACGTTTTGTTTGTATTAGAATAACTCTAAGTCGTTGGAGCTGGAGATTGTGTGTGCTGATATTTTGTTTTTCTTTCGTTCAATTATATATGCACCCGCAGTTGAATCTGATGCAATGACGCTGTTACCTTGACTGGATATTACAACTGCTGCTCCGTTATCAATTGCGATTCCTCGGGTCGCTGAGGCGGGAAGATGTGTCATCATATGCTCCATTTGTGTGTCTGAGCGTGAGCCACTAGGTGTCTTGTCGTGCTGATTAGCGTGCACTGCTGCTGCGCATTTGAGTAAGCCAAGCATTGGGAGGAATTCATAATCCCATTCTTCCTCAGTAGGTCGTTTAGCGATGTTACTCTGCGCCAACTCAAAAGGGAGAAGGGCGCCTGCGCTAGTGCCAGCATGTACTTTGCCGTCTAGGATTGCTTGGCGGATCGCACTGTCTGTGCCGTGTTTCTGCATAGTCGCAAGCATATGGGGTGAATTGCCACCAATTGTATAGAACATACTTGCGCGTCCAAGCTCGTGGGCAATTTTTGTCGACGTTGGCTGTTCATCGAAATCATGAAGTCGAGTGACGTCAACTCCTAATGTTTCAAAATAATCAGTTAGTAGCGGCACCTTTTTTGCATATGAAAGTTCTGTAGAGCATGCAGAAGGAAGAAGGAGTGCGTTTGGCTTTTGTTCGCCTGTCAGATCGATAGCATGGCGTATTGCAGCATTTTTATTGCCGCCACCGATGGCTACTATATTCATAGTAATTATTATAGCATAAATATATTATAAAAGCAATGACTTGTATGGTATACTAGTCGAATGAATAAGATACTCATACTTTGTAGGCGTGACGACAGAACAGAATACGATCAACGAGCTAGTATGCTTGCTGCTATGAAAGACGTAGATTCAAAAGTCGAGTACTATAGTGCGGATTTTGAAGACTTACTATTCACTTATGATGGAGAGAAGTTATGTATTACGGATACGGTTAGTGGTACAGATATTGTAGACTACGATGCGCTATTTTTGATAGGTTGGTTTAAGTCTAAAATACTTGAAGACGTTGCACGCGCAGTTGTTCGATATGCTCATGCCCACGGTATACCATTTACAAATAGCGAGGCGTATCACGGGCGATCGTTTTCAAAACTAAGTCAGCTTGTCGTGGCCGTATTGCAGGGTGTCCGAACAACACGTTTTGTTTTTAGTATGGACTCAACTATTCTACGTAAGGCTATCGATGATGCATCATTTGGATCGCAATATATATTAAAAGCTGTGGTCGCAAGTAGAGGAAATGATAACTATTTAGTAACAGACTCATCGCAGCTGTCTGTTATTGACGAGGAACGTGATATGCCTGCATATTTTGTCGCTCAAGACTTCATACCGAATGATGGCGACTATCGGGTGCTCGTGATGGGTGGGAAGGTTCGGCGCGTGATACATCGCCTAGCGAATGAAGGAACCCATTTGAATAATACTTCAAAGGGCGGCACGGCTAACCTTTTGCCTATCGATTCGTTACCGTTATCAGTATTAGAGGATTCAATCAACCTGGCTCGTATATTCAGACGAGAAGTGACTGGAATTGACATGATGATGCATCGACAAACCGGCGAATACTACTTTCTCGAAGCAAACAATATGCCACAGCTTGCAACTGGAAGTTATGTGAACGAGAAAATGACTTCACTCGATGAATTTCTTAGTGAGCTAGCGGACGGCACTGCAGTGCGCTACATGGACTAATCAACGATTACTTGACAGTTTTCTGTAATATAGCTAATGTCTTTTTTGAATTGTTCCGTATTTGGTGACGACAAGATCACGACTGCCGCCATTTTGTATCCATCGGATGATTTGCCGATTGTCTGTCTGCTTGCGGCTTTCACGCTCAAGTATTGAAGCGAGGGTAGGTTTTCTACTGTTTTAAGATTAGTGATTGTTACAAACTTTCCGTTAGATCTCGGGAATAGCTCAAGCACTGCACAATTATCGTGTTTTTTTGCCTTGATAGATACTCGTTTGCCAAGCGCGGTGTTGATTGCTGCAGCAGTAATGTCTATGTCGTTTGCTAAACTGTGCATACGTTCACGGTAGCCACCGTTACGTGCTCCAATCTCGACAATACGAGGTCCTTCTCTTGTCATAATTACTTCGACATGCGCAGGCGAGTTTTTCATTCCAAGGGCGCGAATACCAATAGCTGCGCAATGGCGTAATGCATCTTGATCTGCCTGTGATAATGCGGACGGTAAAATACGGCTGTAATGGAAATTATCGTCAAAGCCGATATCATAGCCGGTTTGATAATCAACGACTTCATCTAAAATTTGGGGTGTTCCTGTACTATCAACAAATGCGTCAACAGAATGAATAGTCCCATCTAAATATTCTTCGATGATTAGCTGGGGGGTTCGATTTGCTGCATATTTGCTGTATATGCTTGAAAGCAATTTAGTTGATTTTTTATAGTTAAGAAGTAATTCATCAAGCGAGTCGTTTCGTGTTACTAATAGACTTTTTGCTAAATTTGCGGGTTTTAATATGAGTGGAAAAGCATGTGACTCGGCAAACAGTCGAACATCATGTTCAGAATTAATGATTGCAAAAGCCGGGCTGATTTTTTCAGGGGCGTCATTAAATTTACTACGCATGATGAATTTATCAGTACATGCCTCCGCTGCGGCTACGGGAAGGTTAGGAATAGTGAGATGTTCTGTAACCCAAGCCGTTGGAAGAACGTAGCTTTCGTAGGTTGTGACAGCTGCGTCAGCCGTCACTTTAAGTGTATCAATCGCTTCGAAAAGTGATGCTTGACTCGTAAAATCTGCAACAACACGGTTTTTGAATTTTTTATCAGGAAATTTTGTTTTTAATACGTCCTGTATCAGGGTATAGGTATGACCATTTTTGACAATAAAATCAGTTAGTGAGGAAAATTTCTGTCCGATAATGAGGATATGTGACATATTGCAAATTATATATAATTATGGTAATATATTCAAGTCTATTAATAAATGAAAAACCACCTATAATACACCGTATGGCCACCAAACACGACTTTCACAAAGTAATCATCGGACGATCAGAGTTATTAAACTTTGTCGGTACCGAGGCTATTGGTGTTCCCGCAAAGACCGATACCGGTGCTTATCGCTCGGCGGTTCATGCACAAAACATCCACGTCGATGATGAAGGTTTGTTGCATTTTGATGTACTCGGCGGACATCCTGTCTGTGGTACGATGGCTCACACGCTTAACACAACTGATTACAAAACAGTCTGGGTTGCAAATTCATTCGGTCATCGCGAAGCGCGGTATGAGGTGAAACTAAAAGTTAAAGTAGGGCCGAAAATATTTGTTGCGCAGTTTACATTAGCCGACCGTTCGAAGAAAATTTATCCAATATTGCTTGGGCGAAAGCTGCTCAATCATCGGTTTCTTGTCGATTCGTCTGAGACTAGCTTGGATCGAATATCGCTGAAGCAAAAGTACGGAATTGAATTTCCAAAAGATGAAGAAGAAGGGCGCGATTTATGAAAATAGCTATTTTATCGAAGGGTAGTGCAAACTACTCAACACGGAGACTTAAAGAGGTTGCTCGCGCCCGTGGCCACGAAGTCCGGGTTATTAATTATGCGAAATGCTACGTTGCAATCGAAAAAAATCAGCCGGTCGTACGCTATAAAGGTGAATCGCTTGACCACTTTGATGCAATTATTCCGCGCATCGCCCAAAGCTACACAAAATATGGCACGGCGATGGTTCGCCAGTTCGAGAACCAGGGAGCTTACGCAACGGCAAGTTCGATTGCAATCGTACGCTCACGAGACAAGTTACGCGCATACCAGATTCTTGCAAAGGCTGGTGTCGGCATACCAAAAACGGTATTCGCACGCGAAACGGCAAACTTTGAAGACGTTGTCGACCTTGCTGGCGGTACCCCACTTATTATTAAAGTTGCACGCGGTACACATGGAAATGGTGTAGTGCTAGCTGAGACACCAAAAGCAGCCAAGGCGGTTATGCAAGCGTTTTATGTTGAAGGCGTAAACTTTTTGGTGCAGGAATTCGTGAAAGAATCAGCTGGTGAAGATATTCGTGCGCTGGTTGTTGGAAGTCGTGTCGTCGCGAGTGTAAAACGTCAAAGTTTGGACGGTGATTTTCGCAGTAACACTCATCAAGGCGGCGAAGGTGTGTCGGTAAAGTTAACTGCCGAAGAAACGAAAACAGCAATTCGTGCTGCAAAAGCGATGGGGTTGCCGATTTGTGGTGTTGACATGATGCGAAGTGAACGAGGTCCTCTTGTCTTAGAGGTAAATTCATCCGCCAGTTTGAAAACTCCGGAATTAGTGACGAAGCGTGACGTTGCAACGAAGATTATCGAATACATAGAACTAAATGCAAAACGACGCAACAAAAAAGACAAAGTTGGCGCATAGTTCGTTGACCTCGCTATACTAGGGGTATGACAAAAAAGAGATTGTATTTGGCGCTGCTGATTGCGTTGACGGTGCTTGGTAGCGCGGTGATATATCAACGAGCGCGATCCGACCAATCTATATCTCGATATAACGAAACGATGACAATCAATGACAATCGGTTTGATGCAAACATAGCGCGTTCTGCAGCTGATCGGCAACATGGATTGTCTGATTCGCCGCAAATTGCTGCGAATCAGGCGATGGTGTTTGTGTTTCCTAGTGACGGCAGATGGGGGATATGGATGAAAGACATGAATTATCCAATTGATATCCTGTGGCTAGATAAGGCAAAAAAAGTGCAGCATATTGTCACGGATGCGCAGCCTGACAGTTATCCTGAAACCTCCTTTCGTCCACCGACTGATGTTCGCTATGTGATAGAGCTAAAATCGGGGACAGTTAAGGATAAACGTATTACAATAGGAACACAAGCCGCGTTTGACGCAGAATAAGGAGACTTGTATGAATGTCCTGATTATTGTTGCTATTATTTTTGGAGGAGTGCTGTTTGCATTAGCGTTCTTTACGAAGCGACGGTTTGGGGTGTTGGGGCTTGCGTTGACGGCTGGTGCTACACTGAGTGGTCTGTGGGCAAATGAATTAACGCCGTACGTTCAGCAAGCGGGATTAGAATTGGTGGCTCCTCCGCTTGAAACGGTTGTCGCGGCCGGACTGATTTTGTTGCCAGCCACAGCACTGCTATTTAGTGGTCCGACGGTTCATAAGTTTCCGCAAAAAGTAGTTGGTGCTGCGTTGTTTGCGTTACTTGCGCTGGCATTTATGCTAGAACCGCTTGGTAATGCGCTAGTACTAGAGGGCGACGGAAAGACGGCGTTTGGTTATTTGACTGACTATCGTGGGTGGATTATCACGGCGGGAATACTGTATGCGCTGTTCGATTTGTTATTCGTTAAAACGCTAAAACATGACAAGGAACACCATTAATTCTTGACAAAACACCTCTTAAAGTGCTATCTTTGTAGAGTTATAGTGCCATCAGGTCTATAAATAATGAGTCAGTCATAGTTCAGCTGCCTGTCCGAGTCACTTGTGACGAGAAAGATACTATGAAGCACTAGGTGCTCTCATCTTGCAGAAAAGTAAGCTTGGTACTATCTTTGAACTTCGTACATTTCGTGCATAATTTGGAGCCGTAGCTCAGCTGGTTAGAGCACCTGCCTTTTAAGCAGGGTGTCCTGAGTTCAAGTCTCAGCGGCTTCACCAAGTAAAAAGACGTACCCTTGCGGTAGGTCTTTTTACTTGGTAGAAATTATTTGATATGAACTCAGGACGTTTTGCTAAGTAAAACAATGTCCTGAGGTCGCAAAGTGAAATGAAATTCTGGAAAGTTCACTTTTGCCAGAATGAATGAACGGCGGAGCGGAGCGATAGTCTCCTGCCTGCAGTATCTACCTGACATGCTACTATAAAGAGATGAAACCTCGATTTATCTTTATTCATGGCAACGGTGGCACTGATTGGCAGTATGCTTGGGCGGTGTGGTTGAAACGAAAAATCGAGGAACTAGGGTTTGAAACAGTCTTCCAGACGATGCCCGACCCTGAAAAAGCCCGCGCTGAATATTGGCTACCATATTTAAAGAATACTGTTCAGGCGGGTGAAGACGACGTACTGATCGGCTACTCGTCTGGCGCAGTTGCGGCGATGCGGTACGCTGAAGCAAATCAAATACGAGGATCGATTCTTATCTCACCATCGTATACAGACCTTGGTGATCCGCTTGAAAAGCAGAGCGGCTATTTTGACGATAAATGGTTATGGAATGACATCAAACGGAATCAAAAAAAGATCGTGATGGTCTGGGGTGACGACGATCCGTATATTCCACAGTCGGAATTTGCCTATATCGTGCTGCATTTAGGTGCGGATCGGATCAAGATTCCGATGGGCGAACATTTTCAGCACAAGCAAGATTTTGCGGAAATACTGAATTATATCAAAAAGATGTATATTCCTAAAGCGTAGGTGTTGCTGCTTTATCTAAAAGCCACGTGACAGCGGCGCCGTGAGATTCGACGTGAGTTGCGGCAAGACCGACAGGCAACGGGTGACCTGCAGCGACTTCGGCGATCGCATCCTGTTTACCTTTTCCGCACGCCAGGATGACACATTCTTTTGTTCCTGATAGTCCGACTAGTGATAATGATATTCGGTCGGATGGAGGCTTTGGTGAATCATGGACTGGAATAACGAGTGCGTCTGTTGGGTTAAGGCTCGCGTGATTAGGAAACAACGAAAGTGTATGCCCGTCTTCGCCCATACCTAGCCATACGGCGTCAAAACGCGGATAGCCATCGGTTGTTTTAGGAAGAACAGCTAGCTGTTGCTGGTACTCTAAAGCGGCCGATTCGGCATCAAGATCTGAACGTGGTCGCAGAAATGTCGCGTGAGGAATGTGCTTTAGTAAAATTTGTTGGATACCGTGCCAGTTATTGTCTGGTCCATCAAGCAGGCCAATACGCTCGTCACCAAGTAAGATCGTTACTGCGGACCATTCGATGGCATTAAGCCTGGCGTCAGCGATGATGACATATGCAAGATTAGGTGTCGATCCTCCCGCAAGCACCCATGTTGCAGATCCATATGTATTAATGGCAGTAGATAGGGTGGACACTAGGTGGCCAACTGCTGCCTGGGCGACTGATGTTGGGTCGGTGTACGTTTCAATATGCATAATTCTAGTGTAGCATCAAACCGTTAGCTTATAGTATGCTGAGATTATGCAATGGTGGATGCTTCGTCGAAACGTTCATGTGTCGTGGTTGATCGCCATTTTGAGTGTTGCGATTGTTGCAGGTGTCGTTATGGCGCAATGGAATGTAACATTGTCGTCAATAGTCTGGATTGTTTTAGGTGTAACTGCTGCTATGGTGGTGCTATGGCGCCGGTCGATATATCTTTTACCTGGTTTGGTCATGGCTGGAATGATTATTGGGTTATGGCGAGGATCGATCGAGCAAGATCAGCTGATCGTCTATGAAAATCTGTATGAATCTGTCGTGACGGTGTCAGGTAAAGTTACTGACGACACAGACAGCGGAAAGAGTGGGGCGGTTGTTATGCGAGTTGGCAACGTGTCGATCGATGGCCATGAGATCGCTGGAAAGCTATGGATTAGTTCGTCTACAAGCTACGATATCAAGCGTGGAGATGTCGTTACTATCAATGGCACGCTTCGTGAGGGATTTGGTAATTTTGCAGCAACGATGTTTCGGGCAAATGTGACGAATGTACAGCGGCCACAACCTGGTGATGTTGCGCGCCGGGTGCGTGATTGGTTTGCTGATGCAGTCCGAACGGCGATCCCGGATCCTCAGGCGAGTTTGGGGATTGGGTACTTGGTTGGACAAAAGCGTGCGCTGCCGCCTGATCTAAGTGAGGCGCTGATGATTGTTGGGCTGACGCATGTCGTCGTTGCGAGCGGGTATAATTTAACTATTCTCGTACGTTTGGCACGGCGATTATTCGTAAAAGTGTCGAAATATTTGGCGCTGCTATCGGCGTCGATGATGGTGCTGGCATTTATGGCAGTCACTGGCGCAAGTCCAAGTATGTCACGAGCGGGGCTGGTGGCGGGGTTGAGTTTGGCGGCATGGTATTATGGCCGGTCGTTCCATCCATTGGTGCTGCTGCCGTTTGCCGCTGCAATAACCGTGCTGGTCGATCCGGGATTTGCATGGGGAGATTTGGGGTGGCAATTAAGTTTTGCGGCATTCGCCGGTGTGATGATTCTGGCGCCACTACTGCAGCGGTATTTTTATGGCGATAAAAAACCCGGTATCGTGCGACAGATATTGGGCGAGACGATTAGTGCATACATTGTTACGCTGCCAATTTTAATATACGCATTTGGTTTGTATAGTAATGTCGCAGTCGTTGCGAATGTGTTGGTGCTGCCACTTGTGCCGCTGGCGATGCTGCTGACATTTATTGCTGGTACTGGCGCACTTGTCGCCCCGCACTACGCAGTGATTATCGGTGCTCCAGCTAATTGGGTGTTGGAGTATATGGTATATGTTGCAAAGTATTTGGCTGGGTTGCCATGGGCGCAGGGTGAAATGCAGATCGGAGCACTGACGACCGTTGCCATGTACGGCATAATAGTCGGTGTTTGTGTGTATTTATGGCGAGTCACGAAGTATAATTTACGCGACAGCAATCTGGTGGAGTAAGCGTGGTGTATCTGTTATAATAGAATAAATACGATATAACTCAACCGGAGAAACACCATGTCAGGACACAGTAAATGGTCGACGATCAAGCGTGAAAAAGGCGCAAAAGATGCAAAGCGCGGCGCTGTATTTACACGAATCGGCAACCAAATTGCGATTGCAGCACGAGGCGGCACCGACCCGTCAATGAACTCTAGCCTTGCGCTTGCGATTGAAAAGGCAAAACAAGCGAATATGCCGAATGCCAACATCCAGCGCGCGATCGATCGTGTGAATGACAAAAATGCTGCTGCACTCGAAGAAATTACCTACGAGGGTATGGGGCCTGGCGGAATAGGTGTCATTATCGAGACGGCAACTGATAACAAGAATCGTACGTTTCCGGAAGTGCGCAATGCGCTGACAAAAAACGGTGGGCGAATTGCAGATGCTGGCAGTGTGATGTTTCAGTTTGACCGAAAAGGTGTTATCCGTGTTACTGCAACTGGCGAGGACGCGCTACTCCAAATCCTTGATGCGGGCGCCGAAGATGCCGTCGAAGAAGACGAAGGTATGACTGTCTATACCGACCAAAAAGACCTTGCAAAAGTACGGACGGCGCTGATAGAGACTGGTCTTGAGGTCATAGAAGCAGAGCTGCAATATGTTGCAAAGAATCATATTGAAATCGCAGATAACGAAATAGCAGCAAAGTTGTTCAAAGTGTTAGATGCGCTTGAAGATTTGGACGATGTCGCGAATGTTCATACGAACGCTGATGTTACTGCAGATATAGAATAATAGTTTTGAAAATGGTTGATAAAATATCCGCTAGTATATAGCGGATATTTTGTTATTGACAAGTATTATTTAAGCTTGATATAACTTATTTAATACTATAACCATAAGTAAAAAGGCTGACATGTTTCGATTGTTTCGTTTGCTCATTGCGTCTCTGCTAGTTATTTCGCTTGTTCCCACCGATGTGGTGGCAGCCGACTCACCTAATGACGGTATGAATGCAGTCGAACAGATAGTCGTTCAACCTGTCGAGACAATGTCGCCGGTTACTACGGACGCTGTTATGCCGGTTGATGTCACCTTATCGCCACCTGCTGTATCTGATTCTTCCGTGCAGGGCACTAGTTTGCCGGTAGTTTCGGAAAAAGCAGCAACTCCTACCGTAGTAGCGGTAGCGCCACCGACTATTGTCACAATTGCTGATGTGCCGGCGACTGCGGACATCTTGGTGTCGGCGGTCAAGGTTGCGAACAACAAGCAAGTTGAAGCAGTAGAAATAAGAAACACGACGACCAAGCCCATTGCCGTATCTGGATGGCATATTGATATTGCTCGATATAATTCGGTCGACGAAGATATCTGTAGAATAGCGCTGTCTGGATATATTTTGGCAAGTCGTGCGATGACATTTGCGAATGCGACAGAATCGAGCTTTAACGATGCCCTGTACCCGTTCGGTGATTGTCCAGAAAGTATGGTAACGGCAAGCGATGTGACTGTGCGTGTTTATCAAAATAATGAGCTTGTCGAGGAAGTACGTCCCGGTTCGACGGTGGGATCGCATGAACGAAAGGGATTCACCGACACGTATCGTAAAGGTGTTTTTGCAAATGATTTCAAAGCTATGACGCGACCATTTATGACGAGTCAATTATACATACCAAAACAAACGACCGCTCTCCAGATCCTCGAAATACACGCAAACCCAAATCCTTGCATTCCTGGTGACGCCAGCGCAACTTGCTACGATTACGTGAAGGTGTATAATCCTTCTGATCAGCCAGTTATGCTGAACACGTTGCGTCTGCGGGTTGGCCAGATTACGCAAAGTGCAACTACGTCAAATACTTATCCGTTAACCGGTAGTGTACAGCCGGGTGAGGTGAAGGTTGTGACGCATACGGCTGATGGAGCGAGATTAAGTATTCCAAATGTGTCGGGAACCGCATGGTTGCAGGATTCGGTTGGACTGGTTGACTATCCGTCTGGGGTGACACCTTACGAAAAGGGTGATCTCGTAGCAACAAGTGGTAAATCGTGGGCATATGATACCACTGATGGTGTGTGGAAGTGGGGTATTGCTTCACCGTATGGTGACAATACATTTAGTTCAGCTGATCCGGGTATGGGGAGCGCAGGTACAACGTCTACACTCAAACCGTGTCGAGATGACCAGTATCGCTCGGAGGAAACCAATAGATGTCGTGCGATTTCGTCGACAAGTGGGCAAACACCCTGTAAAGACGGGCAGTATCGAAGTGAAGAGACGAATCGCTGTCGCTCACTCGCGCTGGCTGGTAGCACGCTAAAACCATGCAAAGAAGACCAGTATCGTTCAGAGGAAACCAATAGATGTCGGAGTATTACGACTGCATCGGCAAATTTAAAGCCCTGTAAAGATAATCAGTACAGGAGCGAAGAAACAAATCGCTGTCGTAACATTATTGCCACTAGCGCGCCAGCTGCGGCATTTGCGGTAGAGCCTGTCAAAGAAGGCGCAAAGGTGTTTATGGGTTGGTGGGCGCTCGGCGGTATTTTGATCGCGGCTTTTGGGTATGCTGGATGGGAATGGCGAAAAGAGATTGCAAGTATCGGGCGAAGACTACTGTCGGTACGGCTATTCAAATAATCAGTTTCTCCTCAGTCGCTCGATTTAGTATAATAAGTATAGGATTAAATAAGGAGCTGGTTCGTGGACGTGCATAAGGGAATGAATAAATCGATTATAGGAATACTGGTGATTGTTGTGTTAGTTGTTGCAGTAACGGCAGCTGTGGCATTGAGCGGGAATCAGGCGACGCAAACGACAACGAGTGATAATGATACCGATACAGACGTGACTGAATCGACCGATACGTCCGGCAGCGGAACAAATAATGCCACGGCAGTAGCAGGCAATTACAAGGACGGCACCTACAGCGCAGCCGGGGCATACCGTACGCCTGGTGGCCAAGAATCGATTGATGTGACCCTAACGCTAGCAGGTGGAGTTATTAGTGATATATCTGTGACGCAAAACGCAAGCGGTGGCGAAGCAAAAGAATATCAGGACGCATTTGTTTCGGGGTATAAAAGCCAAGTAGTTGGCAAAAAAATAGATGAAGTATCGTTGTCTCGCGTTGCTGGGTCATCGTTGACCCCGAATGGATTTAATAGTTCTCTTACAGCTATCAAGCGTGAAGCCGAAGCATAATATTCGCTTTGAAGCGATCGGCACACATTGGTCGATCGAGACTGATGATCCGCTGGATGGTGGCGTACGGCAGGATATAAAAACGTGCATCAAACAATTTGATTATACCTATTCCCGTTTTCGACACGATTCACTGGTTGCGCGGCTTGACGTAGAACCAACGACAGTCCAGTTTCCCCAGTCGGCCGATGCATTGATGATATTGTATCGGCAGCTGTACGATGCGACGGACGGTCGAGTAACGCCGCTTATTGGAAGACAGCTGGTGGACGCTGGCTATGACACAGATTATTCGTTTGTTGCATCTGCGATTCATACATTGCCAGAATGGGACGCGGCGATGCGATGGCACGGTTCATCCGTGCAAACACACCAACCTATCGTTCTTGATGTCGGAGCTGCAGGAAAAGGATTATTGGTCGATGAAATTGCGGCAATTCTTGATAAAAGTGAGTATGGTGCATATGTCATTGATGCGAGTGGTGATATCCGGCACAAAGGGACTACCTGTGAGCGTATTGGCCTTGAAAATCCAGATGATTCATCACGGGTTCTTGGAATGGCGCAACTGCAAAATAAAAGTTTGTGTGCATCTGCAGGTAATCGTCGAACGTGGGGCAAAGGTATGCACCATATTTTTGACCCCTCCACTAAACAACCCGTTGATACGGTGCGAGCGACATGGGTAGTAGCGGATGATACAATGAGTGCGGATGGACTTGCGACGGCGCTCTTTTTTGTCGACGCAAGCAAATTATCTGAATGGCAATTTGAGTACGTACGGCTATTGAATAGCGGAACAATTGAACGATCAGAAAACTTTATTGGAGAATTATACGCATGAAACGATTGATTGATTCGGTATTGAATACAGTAACTATGTACCATGTTGTGGTTGCGGGATTGGTGACGATGTCGGTTGTTGCGTTGGTTCTAATGAGTACGGGAACGCTGGGCTATAGCCCACTAACGTTCATAATAAGTATCATTCTATCCGTCGGAACGGCGCTTGCGAGTAATAAACTATTCGGTTGGTTGTTTGGGGTGCGCGTTCATAGCGAATCGGCAACGATTACTGGTTTGATTATCGCCCTTGTTTTTACGCCGCCTGCCACATTTGTCATCGCTCTCAAACTGATACTTGTCGTTATGATTGCTATGGCATCAAAATATGTCATTACAATACGCAACAAGCACGTATTTAACGCAGCGGCATTCGGAATTGTTACAGGAAGTGTCAGTGGACTCGCATATGCGACATGGTGGATCGCGACACCAGCGATGATTCCAATAACACTCCTTGTTGCCGTGGCTATTCTATACAAGACAAAACGGTTACAGATGGGGAGCTTGTTCGTTGCTGTTAGTGTTGGACTACTTGGTATTCAGGCGGCCTTTGACGGATCGATATCAATTGATACGTTCGTTTCCGCTATAACATCTTGGCCATTATTATTCGTTGCAGGAGTAATGCTGAGTGAGCCATTGACACTACCGCCGCGTCGTAAGCAGCAGCTCGCTGTGGCCGCACTTGTCGGCGCTTTGTCGGTGTCGGCTATCCACATTGGACCAGTGCTCATGACGCCTGCACTCGCATTGATAGCTGGCAACGTGCTAGCATTTTATTGGAGTACTCGTGGGAGTATCAAGCTGCGATTTGCTGGCAAAAAACAAATGGGAAAATCATATTATGATTTACAATTTGATGTCAGTCGCCTTCCGTTTGTTCCTGGTCAGTACGTTGAATTGACGCTTCCTCATGCTCATGCTGACGTGCGTGGTCAGCGCCGTGTATTCACAATTGTTGGAAAACCCGGTGATGATCAGATAAGTATTGGGATACGCTTGCCTGAAACGACCAGTTCGTTCAAAAAAGCTTTGATAGGATTGAAACCGGGTGATGTCGTGTATGGTGTACGAATCGCTGGAGACTTTGTTTTACCGGATGACCCGGATACACCGATTGTATGCATCGCTGGTGGTATCGGTATTACTCCGTTTATGAGTTTTCTTATGTCGGTAGATCGACCAATAACAATCATCTACGCGGTTCGCTCAATCGACGATGTTGCCTACCTTCAGCAGCTGCGCCACTACAATGCCACCGTTACAATTGTGTCTTCCGATGGAGATGGCACGTTGGCTGACGATTCATGGAAACACCGTACGGGCGAGTTATCGCGAGCGGTGCTAGCAGATAGTATACCCGTTGCTGATCAGCCACATGTGTATATCTCTGGACCACCGGCGATGGTCTCGTCGACTAAAAAACAAGTGAAATCACTTGGTATACGGACAGTTCGAACAGATCATTTCACCGGCTACTAATGCTACAATAGGTCAAGATGAGGATTATAGGAATCGACCCAGGAACGGGTATATTGGGCTTTGGTGTTGTTGATGCACATGCTGGCAAGGTAAAGATGGTGACGGCTGGAGTTATTACGACGCCTGCGCATACGCCGCTCGATGTGCGCCTAGAGGATATTTATGACAGTCTGACTGACATTATTAGTGAGACAAAACCAGATGTGATGTCGATTGAAAAATTGTTCTTTGGTCAAAACGTCACGACTGCAATGAGTGTTTCGCATGCACGTGGCGTAGCGATGCTTGCTGGGCGTAAGGGTGCACTGCCGATTGCTGAATATACGCCGATGCAAATTAAGCAGACACTAACTGGATATGGCAAGGCGGATAAAAAGCAGGTGCAGGAGATGGTACGAATCCAGCTTGGGCTAAAAGACGTCCCACAACCAGACGATTGTGCAGATGCGTTAGCGGCGGCGATTACGCATTCATTGATGATTCGTGTGTAATCACAGTGCGAACGGAACAATAGTAAACAGCGCTGCAATTAGAACTCCGACCAATATCGACTGTAGATTAATTGTCTGCGCTTTACGCTTGTCTGCTTGTAATGATTCACTCGTAGTCACTGCTTCAACCGCGCCGTCATCTGCATGGTGTTTGCCCGCTCCGGCGTATCCAACGCAAAATTTATTCTTTGCTTGCAAGTAGCCAGTTGCTGCGACAAAAGTCGGGAAAAAGATAAAAAGTCTCACATACCAATCCAGGTTGCCGACAAGCACCATGGCAATAAATGCGATTGACGCGCTCAGCCCAAGATGACCGACAAACTGCCGTTTTTTAATCTCTGCTGGGTTGATATTACAGATACCTGGAATATAATTTGTTTCGCTCATCTATGCGTCTAGTATGGCATAGTCAGATAGCTTCGTATATGTCTGTCGGCGAAACCGGAAAAACCGTATATACTAACAGTATGAAACTACTTGTTATAGGTGCATCACGAGGAACGGGGTTCGAAGTCGTCAAAGCTGCACTTGCGGTCGGACATATAGTAACGGCATTATCACGGTCTGGGTCGGATGCGCTGTTGGCTGATCCAAATCTGACATGGGTGCAGGCTGATGCGACTGATAGGAAACAATTAATCAAAGCGATGCATGATCAGCACGCCGTGATCGTAGCGCTCGGTATGAGTATGGCCCAGATAAAGCAGCAGCCAACATTATTTAGTGACTCGGCTACTGCGACTATCGAGGCAATGAGACAGACGCAGCTTCGTAAAGTTGTCGTATTGAGTGCGTATGGAACGAATGAGTCATATGACGCGACAAACGTGCTGATAAGAATGATGATTGCGTCAATTCTCAAAGTACCGTTTAAAGATCATGCACTGCAGGAAAATTATTTCCGCGACGAAGAATCGATTGACTGGGTGATTGTTCGTCCCAGTGGCCTGCGACCAGGAAGGCTCAGTCGAACATATAAAGTACGAACTGCGTCGACGAAAGTGCCACTTATGATCAGTCGTGCGAGTGTCGCCGATTTTATGGTTCATGCATGTGAAACGAATGAATATGACAATCAAGCAGTGAGTATCGGCGGAAGTTAGTCGCACTCTTGGTATGAGCGACGAGAGGCAGTATGAAGTACAATAAGTAGTAATTATACCTTGACCTTATACTGACTGAAGAATAGGCAACGTAGAATCATGGATACTAAACAAGGAGAGCGACATGGGGAATAATTTACACAAACTAGGGGCGTGGGCGTATGGTCACGCATGGCATGTCGTAGCTGGCTGGGTTATTGTCATCGTGCTGCTTGGATTTGCAGCCGCGCATTTCATGAAGCCGACTACTTCAGCAATTTCGATACCAGGAACAGAGGCGCAAAAGGCACTTGATCGTGTATCTGAGCTGTTCCCTGATGCAGGTAAGGGTTCTGGACGAATAGTGTTTACGACGCATAACGGAACGACTATTCCCGAATCAAATGAAAAGATTACCTCTGTTGTCACACGACTTTCAGAACTTGATGGCGTGTCTCGCGTCGTTAGTCCATTTGAAAATACGGCTGCAATATCAGATGACAATACGATTGCATATGCACAGCTGCAGCTGAAAAATGAATCAGGATCTGTCCCGACTGAAACGATTGATGCGGCTGATTCAATTTTGGCTGCGGCTCGTAGTGACAATCTGCAGATCGAAGCTGGCGGAGATGTCATTAGTTTGGTGCCATCCGAGATCCTAGGTGTCGGCGAAGTCGGTGGTGTTGTCTTGGCACTTGTCGTTTTAGTGATGACACTCGGTTCGCTTATTGCCGCAGGGATGCCGATTATCACGGCGCTTGTTGCTATTGGTGCGAGTATGGCTGGATTATTTTCTCTCAGCCAAGTTGTCGAAATTGGTGCGACAACACCAGTACTTGCAGTGATGCTTGGCTTGGCTGTGGGTATCGACTACTCACTGTTTATCATCAGTAAATATCGTAGCTATGTACTGCGCGGGTTTACGTATAAAGATGCCGCTGCTCGAGCGATCGGAACGGCTGGAAATGCGGTCATATTCGCGGCAGCAACGGTCGTCATTGCATTGTCGGCATTGACGATTGTTCAGATTCCATTTATGGCAACGATGGGTCTGGCGGGTGCGGCAACAATTGCCATTGCGGCGCTAGTGTCTATTACACTTATTCCTGCACTCCTTGGTCTGGCTGGCGCACGTATATTTAGCCGAAAACAACGCACTGTTGTTGCGGCAGCACAGCAAAAAGGTCCGCAGACTGTTGAATCAATCGACCGAAAAACCATCTGGTATAAGTGGGGTGAGGTGATTACGAAACATCCTATCATCATTCTTGTGGCGTCCGTAGTTGTTATCGCCGGTATCGCGCTTCCGGTCTCGGACTTAAAACTAGGTCTTCCGACGGATGAATACGCGGCAACCGATACGACCGAACGAAAGGCATACGATCTGCTGTCAAAGGGTTTTGGCGAAGGGTTTAATGGCCCATTACTTGTTGTCGCTGAAGGATTACCAGAGGTGAGTGATGCAGACAAAGCAACAATTCGTGATCCAGCATTGAAACAATATACTGAACAAGTGGCTGCGGCGATGAGCCAACAGGAAACTGTATTCCAGCAAAAAGCAGCAACCCTAACGACGCCACAACAATACGCAGCATTTCAGCAGGAAGTTGCGGCAGTGCAAGCGGCGGGCGAACAGCAAAAGGCAGAGGCGCTTGCGAAAATAAATCAATCAGTTGAAGAGTACGCAAAACTAGTGCAGCTGAATAAATTGGCTGAAAAGATCGGTACTCGTGATGATGTTCAACAGGCTGTTCCTGCTATGGCAACAGACGATGGAACAAAAGGTATCATCCAAATCACTCCGAAATCCGCTCCGTCGTCAGACAAAACGATTGATCTGATCAGCTATTTGCGTGATAGCGACAATCAAAAGCAGCTAAGTAACGGCGATGTTACGTTGGCTGTGACTGGATCGACGGCACTCCAAAACGATATCAATGCGAAACTATCCGCTGCACTCCCGCTCTATCTTGCTGTGGTTGTTGGATTATCACTCCTTCTACTAGTCGTTGCATTTCGTTCAATTCTCGTACCGATTAAAGCAACGCTTGGATTCTTACTGTCTGTTCTTGCAATGTTTGGCGCGATGGTTGCCATATTCCAGTGGGGATGGTTCGGGATTGCTGATGCGCCTGGTCCAATCGTGAGCTTTATCCCTATTATTGCGATTGGAATTCTATTTGGACTGGCAATGGATTATGAGTTCTTCTTGGTGTCGAGCATGCATGAATCGTATCAGCATACAAAAAACGCCAAGAAATCAGTTATTGATGGATTTGGGCTTGGCAGCAAAGTTGTGACTGCAGCAGGTATCATTATGGTTGCGGTATTCGCAGGGTTTGTCTTTAATCACGACGTTACTATCCAGGCGATTGGATTTGGTCTGGCGATCGGTATTTTCATTGATGCATTCATTGTCCGAATGACAATCGTACCAGCGGTCATGACACTTCTTGGTAAAAGCGCCTGGTGGCTCCCAAAATGGCTCGATGCGATTATCCCCCATGTGTCGATTGAGGGCGAAGAGGCAAAGCCTGCGCAACAATCGAAAAAGCCTTCAATCTAGCCAATACATCCTTCTTTCAGCTAGGATTTGGTATAATAAGGTAAATGTTACGTCAAGGAAAATACACAAAGCGCGTTACTCCTGCACAGCAAGCCAAGCGTAAGGTCACGCAGCGATTTCGCTGGTGGCGACAGCTTAGTTGGAAAAAACGCCTTCTCTACATCGGTGGGCCGATTTTAGCGCTACTGATTATTATACCGATTGCGACATATTTGTACTTTGCCCGCGATATATCCGATCAGGAGCGGTTAATGAACCGCAATAACACCGGGGTTGTCTTGTATGCTAATGACGGCAAAACCGAGATATTTAGTTCTGGTCGCGCAAAACATCGTGAGCTTATTCCGCTAGATCAGATCAGTGATTCTACTGAAAAAGCATTGTTATCAAGTGAAGACAAGAACTTCTACGAGCATGGTGGGTTTTCGGTGACGAGCATCTTGGGTGCGACCGTCGCTAATATTACCAGCGGTGGAAGTAACTATGGTGGTTCAACCATCACGCAGCAACTTGCAAAAAACACGCTTCTGAGTAGTCAAAAGAGCTTTTTGCGAAAGTTCCAAGAACTGTCTGTTTCAATTGCAATAGAACAGACCTATTCAAAAGATGAAATATTGAGCATGTATTTGAACTCCGTATTCTTTGGAGGTAACGTCTTTGGAATAGAAGATGCCTCAAGGACGTATTACAACAAGGCGCCGGCTGACTTGACGTTGGGTGAGAGCGCTATGTTGATCGGTATCCTACCATCACCGAACAACTATTCACCACTGTATGGTGATATGGATCTTGCAAAACAGCGACAAAATACCGTGTTAACGCGCATGGTCGACAACAAAGCCATCACCGAAGAAGAGAAAACTGCTGCTCTTGCCGAAGTACTGCCGTTGCAGCCTGTGAAGGAATTAGCCGATGACAGTAAAGCGCCGCATTTTACCGAGATGGTAATGAACCAGTTATACGATAAATATGGCGAAGAAGACGTAACACGTAGCGGCTATCAGGTGATTACGAGCTTGGATATGAACGTACAGTCACAGCTACAGGCAGCGATCACTGCGAACATGCCAACGATCACTCGTAATGGTGGCACGAACGCAAGTGCGGTCGCAATCGATCCGTCGACGGGAGAAATACGAGGGCTGATCGGAAGTTATGATTGGACGGACGAAGGCTTTGGCAAGGTGAATATGGTCACGACGCCACGGCAGCCAGGAAGTAGCTTTAAACCCATTTATTACACGCAGGCGCTCGCTGATGGGACGATAACACCGGCCACGATTCTGAAAGATCAAAAAACTGATTTTGGCGGTGGCTATTCACCAAATAACGCCGATCGGCGCTTCCGTGGCAACGTAACGGTTCGTCAAGCACTCGACTGGTCATTGAATATTCCTGCGATAGAAGTGCTTCAAAAAGTTGGCATAGATACGACCGTCCAGACAGCGAAGCGGATGGGTATCACGACGATTGACGAAAATAAAAACTACGGATTAGCACTTGCACTTGGAACGGCCGAGGCACCCCTGCTTGAAATGACGAATGTCTACGCATCCTATGCAAATGGCGGGCAACAATATGCTTCGACGTCTATAAAATCGATCAACAGTAAATATGACACAAAAGTATTTACTGCAAAGGAAACAGCAAAGCAGGTAATCAGCGAGCAAGGTGCGTATCTCATTTCAAATATTCTTTCCGACAATACGACGCGCAGTTCGGTCTTTGGTTCGTCGCTGAATGTGTATGATGCAAAAACCCGTGCGGTCAAGAAAGCTGCGGTAAAAACAGGAACGACTGACGATTCACGCGATGCATGGACAATCGGCTATACGCCACAAATCGCCATCGGTGTATGGGTTGGTAACAACGATAACAAACAGATGTTGAACGGTGGATCAATTATGGCAGGACCAATATGGACAAAAGCGATGGGAAATATCCTTGCAGGTGTTCAGACTGATTTTCCGATAGTGCCTGGTGTTGTGCAGAAGAATGTTTGTCGAAGTAATGGTGGGCTGGCTGACGCAGCTACGAGCGCTACATACCAAGAATACTTCTTGTCTACGAACTTGCCGACAGCAAGTTGTAGTGTCAAGCCAACCGACACAACTACTGATGCTAAAAAAGAAGAAGAACCCGAAACGGATGATCCAGTAGAGACGACAACGTCACTTACTGTTAGTCCAGGTGATGGTTCGACGGCTGGGTCGTCGGTAACACTCACAGCAACGATTTCGGTTCCTGGTATTACGGGTACTGTGACATTCAAAGATGGAACAACAACGCTTGGCACGGCGCAAATTAATGGAAGCGTTAGTGCATCGTACACAACAAACGCACTAGTGGCTGGAACACGTCTATTTTCAGCCGAATTTACGCCAACGAATACGTCGGAGTATGAATCATCAACGTCAACGGTTATTTCATATACTGTAGCGACATCGTCAAACGGTGGTTCGGGTGGATCTGGTCAATCTGGCAACGGGACAACTCCACGCAATCGCTAGTAGATAAACGATAGTGTTTATGTCATAATAGACACTATGATTGCACATGTCTCTGGCGTTGTCGCCGAAAAATTTGGAAGTTCAGTAATTGTTGATGTGCATGGCATTGGGTATGAAGTTGCCGTGGCGCTAGGTGACTTTGAGCGTGCACTGCTTAATGAAAGTGTAAAATTCTATACCCATCATCATATTCGCGAACAGTCGCAGGAGTTATTCGGCTTTTCGTCATTAGCTGCAAAAAAGCTATTTGAATTATTGATTAGCGTGCAAGGTGTCGGCCCAAAAGCCGCCCTTGCAATCTTGAGCCTTGATGAAAGCGAAGTAGTGCGTAATGCAATTGCCAACGCTGATGCTGGATACATCACCAAAGCAACAGGTGTCGGCAAAAAGACAGCCGAACGTGTTGTTGTAGACCTATCTGACAAAGTCGGTATGCCACTTTACTATGACAATAAATCTACCACAGGGATTGCACAATCGATCAATCATAGCGATGAAGCGCTTGAGGCGCTAATGGCGCTTGGCTATTCATTGAACGATGCGACAATGGCGCTTGAAGGTGTTTCGACTGAATTATCAACTGCTGATCGTGTAACACAGGCGTTAAGAGGGTAACGCATGGCAATTGAGCGAATTGTAGACACGAGTGTCCATGACGAAAATACCGATGAGCAGATTGTCGAAGTAACATTACGCCCGCAAACGTTTGATGACTATACCGGGCAGGCGCGTTTGAAGCGTAACTTAAAACTTGCCATTGATGCCGCCAAGAAACGCGGTGATCCGATCGACCATGTACTTTTGTATGGTCCTCCCGGTCTAGGTAAAACAACGATGGCAACGGTGATTGCAAATGAAATGAGTACGAACATCCGCGTGACGGCTGGCCCTGCGATTGAGCGAGCAGGTGATCTTGCGAGCATTCTGACCAATCTTCAGGATGGTGATATATTATTCATCGATGAAATCCACCGTCTCAGTCGGACTGTTGAAGAAGTGCTGTATAGTGCGATGGAAGACTTCAAATTAGATATTGTCATTGGTAAAGGGCCAGCCGCACGAAGTGTTCGTTTGGATCTGCCAAAATTTACTGTTATTGGTGCAACGACGCGAACCGGAGCATTGGCCGCACCACTTCGGGATCGATTTGGTCATATCTATCGTTTAGAATTTTACACTCCAGACGAGATTAGTAGTATTATTGCGCGCGCTTCGAACATACTTGAGACGAAGATTCATCCAGATGCGGCGGCAATGTTATCGACGCGAGCGCGACTGACGCCACGTATCGCCAACCGACTTCTTAAGCGCGTACGTGACTATGCTGATGTGAATGGTGACGGAATTATTGATACGACGATTACGACTCAAGCCCTGCAACTACTCGAAGTCGATGAACTGGGATTGGATCCGGCTGACCGAAATTTGCTTGCAAGTATTATTGATAATTATGGTAATAACCCTGTTGGATTAAATACGATTGCAGCACTGACAGGTGATGAAGCAACAACAATCGAAGATTTTTATGAGCCATATTTGTTGCAGATTGGGTTTATGGAACGAACACCACGTGGTCGTCGAGTGACGGCAAAAGGCTACAAGCATCTAGGCAAAGTACATCCAGAACTAGCAGATAATGAAGATAAAAGATTGCTATAATAGTTATATGAATCCTGATCAACCACAGCAACCAGTTCAACCCGAGCAACCTCAGAAGCCTTCTGTAGTGCAGCCTGATTTTAGCCAGCCAGTTGCCTATGATAAAGAGGGTCGACCACTCTATGCTCACCCACCGCAGCAGCCAATGCCGCAGCAAGTGGTTGTTCCCCAGGTTGTGCAAATGACACGCGCAGCAGAGCCGCAAATGCCACATATGAGCGATGAAGTGCTGGCTCGGCATGACGAATCAAAGAAGAAGCATCCATCACTCAATTTGAGTAGTGGCGAATATATTATTAATGAGATTCGCCGGCATCCGGTCGGCTTACTTCCTCCGATTGGCTTGGCGGGTTTTCTGAGTGTGCTCGTGCTTGGTGGGCTGGCCTATTACCCTCAGCTGGCTAGTGAGTATAATTGGCCTCCGGTTGAAGGCATTATCCTCCCTGCTTTATTGACCGTTTTTTTGTTTTGTCTTATTGGGTATATTGCCGTCTATGTGTATTTGAGTAATAGATTTTTCTTGACGAATGAGAGTGTGATCCAAGAAATCCAGACCAGTCTGTTCTCTCGCCGCGAGCAGACAGTGAGTCTTGCAAATATTGAAGACGCAAGTTATAGGCAACATGGTATTATTCAAACATTGCTTAACTATGGGTCGATTCGCTTATCAACTGAGGGCGAAGAGACAACCTACCGTTTTTATTACGTCTCAAATCCAAAACGACAAATCGCAGTCCTTAATAATGCAGTTGAATCGTTCAAGAACGGTCGTCCGGTTACTGGCGAATAGCACAGCTAGTCTGCCTGTATCTAAAATCACCAGCTGTTCTTTATGCGAGAGCACTCTCTTTCTGGTTGTCTAGAATGGGTCTATAAGTTGAACGATGAAAATTTCTTTTGATTCAGAAGGAGCATCTACTGATGACGGCTCTTTTTGATATATTCAGCTTCGTTGACAAGAGTGACTCGAAGGGTGTAGCTTTTACATTTGCCTTCACTGTCACAATTGGTTGGCTCGTAGCGGTATTCTGATACCTGCTGTGTTGCAGACCCGCCAAGTTCGGATGCATCGACAACTTCATCGATTTTATATCCATTTGTGTCGGTGAGGAGTGCAGGATCCATTGCAGTCAGTACCCTTTCGTTCAATGTTTGTGGGTAGTAGTTATTTTTTGGATAAAATACTTCTTCGAGATTGTAGTACATGGCATTGACGGCGATTTTTCGTTTCTCATCTTGATTGGCCGTCTGAAGATTGTTCTTTTGATAGAAAAAGAGGCTGCCAGCGACCGCGACAACAACGATAACGATGAGTAGTTCAATAATGGTAAAACCAGCAGATTGACGACGAGAATGTGAATTCATTTCTACTAGTATAGCAAAGTTTCGACGCGCACCATAGCAATGTTAATTATCAGTATATATTCAGAGTAATGTTTATGTCTACCGGCCGCCATGGTATAATAGTGATAGTAAATAAGAGAGGGGCTGTTATGGCAAAAAAGACTGAAAAAGCTGAGATGGCAGAGAAGTCAACAACCGCAGAAGGAAAGCTAAAAGCACTAGGTCTTGCGATGGATCAGATTACAAAGCAATTTGGTGATGGTTCTATCATGAAACTTGGTGAGGCAAATAAAGTAGACGTAGAGTTGATTTCATCTGGTGCATTGTCGCTAGACCTTGCTTTGGGTGGTGGGTATCCAAAAGGTAGGATTCTTGAGATCTACGGCCCGGAATCAAGTGGTAAGACGACCCTGACTCTTCATGCAATCGCAGAAGTACAACGGGCTGGTGGAACTGCTGCATTTATTGATGCTGAGCATGCACTTGATCCGTCTTATGCGCGTCGACTTGGTGTCGATACAGACAATCTCCTGGTGTCGCAGCCAGATAATGGCGAGCAGGCGCTCGAGATTGCCGAGACACTCGTTCGCTCAAACGCGGTTGATCTTGTCGTTGTGGACTCTGTAGCGGCACTTGTTCCCCAGGCGGAAATTGACGGAGATATGGGTGATAGTCATATGGGACTACAGGCTCGCCTTATGAGCCAAGCGCTTCGTAAATTGACAGGTATTATCAACAAGTCAAAGACGACGGTCATCTTCATCAACCAGATCCGTATGAAAATTGGTGTCATGTTTGGTAACCCAGAGACGACGACTGGTGGTAATGCGCTAAAATTTTACGCGTCAGTTCGCCTTGATATCCGTCGTACCGGCCAAATTAAGAATGGCGAAGACATCATCGGTAATCGCACAAAAGTAAAGGTTGTCAAAAACAAGATTGCTCCACCATTCCGTATTGCTGAATTCGACATTATGTATAACGAAGGTATTAGTCAGACTGGTGATGTGCTTGATCTTGCGGTACTTCACGGTATCGTTGGAAAGGCCGGCGCATGGTTTGACTATAAAGATGCGAAGATCGGACAGGGACGAGAAGCGACGAAGGTCTACCTCAAACAAAATCCAGAAGTGCTCGCTGAAATCGATGCGCTCGTCCGCGAAAAAGTAGCCGAACTGGACGTATAGGTGATGGCGACGGCGCATAACGAGCCATGGCAGGTGTACGCAGAGAACGGAGCCCCTCTCGAAGGGGTTTCTGCTTCTCGCAACGAGTTCAAGCAAAACCCAGCGCTTATTATGGGAGCTGCGCATGTATGGATCTGGCGAAAACAGGGAACGAATATCGAAGTCTTGCTGCAGAGGCGATCGCGATCAAAGAGCACATGGCCGGGGTATTTAGATATCTCTGCTGCGGGTCATATTGACGCAGGAGAATCTCCCGTAGACTCGGTGTTACGTGAGGCCCAAGAAGAGATTGATATAGATATCGAGGCTGAAAAGCTTTACTATGTTTTTAGTCTCAGGACTCCGCTAAGCGGTAGGGAGTTTGATGTCGTTTACCTCTATCAACTTGATAGGGATATTCAGTTTAACTTTAACGATGGTGAAGTAGATGAGTTACTATGGAAAAGCCTTGATGAATTTGAGGTGATGACAAAAAACCCAGAGGAATACAATCTTGTTCCTCAAGGTGAAGCCTATTTCCTATTACTTATTGCTGCTCTTCGTCGTCTGTCTTTATGAAAATAACAGCGATTACTGCTCAGCAAAAAGATAAGAACCGTGTGAACATAATGGTTGACGGTCACTACCGGTTTTCACTCGATATCTATCAATACGCTGACCTAGGTATTCGTATCGGAAAGGAATATACAGACGAAGAATTGACTGAGCTGGAAACAGAAAGTCAATTTGGTAAGATGTATGCTAGAGCGCTTGAATATTGTTTGATGCGACCGCATAGCGCCCGTGAGATGCGCGATTATTTGTATCGAAAAACGAGGGAGCAGAAAGTAAGGAATCGCAAAACCGGCGATATCATTACAAAACCTGGCGTCAGTACGTCAATCACCGAACGTGTGTTTGTGCGCTTGGTTGATAAGGGGTATATTGATGACGAAAAATTTGCACACTACTGGGTAGAGAATCGCAACATGACAAAAGGCAGTAGCGCACGTAAACTACAATCAGAACTACAATCAAAAGGCGTCGAACGAAGTATCATCGAAAGACTACTCGATGCATCATCGCGAACAGATAGCAGCGAGCTACAAAAAATTATTACAAAAAAGCAAGCGCGGTATCCAGACAAACAGAAGTTTATGCAGTATCTCGCCCGGCAGGGTTTTGGCTATGATGACATTAAATCCGCGCTCGATGATGATGCGGGTAGCATGCAAAGCTAATCTTGCGAGTTATGTGATATGTCCGTTTGTGGTGACTGTTGCCTGAAGGGGTTGATATAGCTGTGTCCATTTTTTGTAATAGGCATTACTGTTGAATGTGCTTTTTCTTTGATGACTATTGCCTCATCTGTGACTTCGATAACTTGTGATCGATGAATGAGTAGTTCAGAGTCATTAAAGCTTTTTAGTAGGGGTCGTCTGACAACGATTTGCTGTATAACGAAGCTGTCACTATCAATAATATAGTCCATTACTTTCCCTAATTTATTTCTCTTTTCACTCAGTACTTGTTTATCTTTTAATGAAAAATGAAGGTCGTAGATTGGCTTTAGTTTAATCACGTCGTCAGGCTGGACAAATTCGTCACTTGAATCGACAATCATGCCGATCTGGCTAAATTCACGGATATCTTCAACGCGTAAAAGCGACAGTGGGTTGTCGAGAAGTTGTCCGGTGAGTTCGAAAGCGACAATCGATAGGTTATGAGGGTTGACTATCTCTGATTCAATGACAGCCAACTCACTGCCTGTTTGTAGACCTAGGATCGGGATATTTGTAAGGTCTGTTCCACTAATGAGCATACTTCTAGTATAGACGTTTATGTTGAACTACTCAACGAAAGGGCTGTTACGAGGAGATGGGAACGTGATAGATTGTGGAGTCTCACTACTGTCGCGCAGCGCTTCAATTTTTTTAATGGTATCTTCGTCAAAACTACTGCTGATAGTCTCGATTGCCGCCGTCTCGTCAACGGCAGTAGGTTCTTGGAGTGTAAGAGTCAGGAGGAATACCGCTACTGCAAGGAGTAGCCCTATGCTTACTAGAAAAATAGTGGGGTGGTATTTGCTGAAAAAATGACTTATCGGTGTTGTTAGTGATGCTGCTGAAATTTCCATTATCGTACGTAGACCTCTATATTAAGTGCACTGACCGTTACATTACCTGCCGTTTCTTCTTTGGTCATAGATATGCCCGAAAGTTGCATTTTTGTAAGGTTTTGTTCAACAAGATGCACAAAATTCATTAGTTTTGCGTAGCTGGTTGGCGATTTTACATTAACAGAAGCGGTAATAGATTTCGGTGCAGCTGTTACTGGCGTGGTGACTGATGGTGTCGTAGGCTCACCGCTCTCGTTCGTGGCTGGTGCTGGTGCCGGTGTTGTCGCGCCGGTGGTTGCAGCACCAAAAGTATATCCAGAAATCGTTATGCCTGCTTTCGATGCATATTGATTAAGGTCTTTGATGATCTGATCTTGATACGCGTATGACTTGCTGTCAGCTACAACCCTGCCTGTTCGCTCGACCGTGTCGGTGTCTTGTGCAAGCTTGGTTTTTAGGATTTCTAAGTTTGCGACGTTTTTGTCGCTGGTCTGTGCAGTAAGCGTACTTATGTGAACACTTTCAGCGTAATCCATTAACTGTATTCTCACAAAGTAGAACCCGACACTGGTAATCGCAACCACCGCAACAATGCTAGCGATGAGTAATAGGCGTAGTCTTTGCGCGCTCAATCGTGTGGCTTTTTTCATCATTATTGTAGTTCCTTGTTAACGGTAACACTCATAGTTACATTAATTGGATATGCGCTATTTCCTCCGCCTTCGCTTTGACTGTCACTAATAGTTTGAAACGACACATTTGAAAATACTTGAGATTCTTGGAATCTTTCTTTTAACGCGGTGGCAGCGTCGTAGTCTTTGGCCTGTGCAGTGATTGTTGTTTGATTTCCGAAATCAGCTGCACTGAGAGTCAAGTCATTGAGAATGACGCCTTTTGGAAGAAGACTCGTTACTGCAAAGACAACATCAGTATAGTTGATCTCTGTCGTGAGGATTTGCTTTGCAAGGGCTAGATTATTTCGATATTCCTCTGCCTGTTGTTTAGTGGACGCATAGCTGCTAGCCTTTTCTTCGTTCACCTTATTCGTGTCTTCGGCGGTGATTTTGTTGGTTGTCAAAATAGCAAAGAATATACCGCAAGTAAGCATAAGAAAGACGACTGCACTGGCTGTAATGACATTGTAGCGTAATAATACGACATTCATTCGGGCTGCGCGTAATTCTTTTTTGTATTCTGTAGGTAATAGATTTATCATTTCCACATCGCTCCCTTTTGTACATTCGATAGACCTGCTACCGTTATGTAGCGTGAACGGAACTGTTTTGCGGGTTGCGGTAGTTGACCAAAATCAAGTTGTTGCCATGGATTTGCTGTCCGCGCTGGCATGACGAGTTCGTTAGTAAAGTATTCGCCGATACCAGGTACATTACTGCCGCTACCTACAACAAGGACTTGTTCAAGCCGACGATCATTGCTGAGTCGTTCGTTATAATAACGAATCACCTTGCGCGTTTCTGTAATAATTCCCCTTAGCGATGGACGAAGCGCAGCAGTCAATTTTTCTTGACGAGCTCCTGGTGCAAGTCCGTTGAGGACTTTTAGCTGGTGAGCGTTTTCTAGTGTCACGCTTAACTTTTTGGCAATATCGAGCGTGAACGTATTTCCTCCGGTTCCAATACCTCCAGTAATACGAACAGATCCATCTAGGACGGCAATGTCGGTGTTTGCGGCGCCGATATCAACAATTACAGTTGGCAGATGGCCTTCTTCGGTCAATTTCAGCACGCGAGCAACGGCATTGATTGCAGGTTCGATCATATTGACCGTTAGTCCTGCGTCTTCGCATGACGCAAGTGCGTTGTCAACAAGTTTCTTTGGGACGGCACTCATAATAACGGTGAGTACTTTGTCATTTCGTTCAATCACTTCGTAGTCGACGTAGAGGAGCGACATAGGCAGTGGGATATATTGACTTACTTCGATTGCGACAGCATCTGCAAGTGTTTTTTCTGCAGACAATGGGACAGTGAACGTTCGAGAAAATGTTCGAGATGTTGGGATGCCAAGTACAACTTGGTCGCTGCCTAAACTACCAACAAGTTTGCTATCAAGCATGCTGCGGAGGCTTTCACTAAGATAGTTGTCATCTTCGTCGAATGCTTTTTTAATACGCAGTGGGTCGAGGTCGATATTGCCGTAGCCAAGTACCTGTTGCTTGTGTAAATCGATCGACATGAGCTTCATGTCCGTGCTACTGATATCAAGTCCGATGATTGGTTTGTCTTTGTAAAATAGTTTGTTCATGATGCCCACATTGTTTTATTGATGTTAGTATAGCATGCCATTATGCTTATGCCTAGCCTTGAATATTCTGTGCAAGACTAGCGATTGGCCCCATGACACTGACCGCGATAAGACCCACTGCACTACCCATAATGACGATCATGACTGGTTCGATAATCGAACTAAGACTGGCAATAGCGGTGTCGACTTCTTCCTCATAAAATTCGGCGACCTTAATGAGAACGACATCTGTTTGTCCTGTTTCTTCGCCGACAGAAAGCATCTGTGACACGATTGATGGGAATAGATCATCAGCTTCAAGGATATGAGACAGCTGCTGGCCATTTTTTACTTGGTCGATCGAATCAAGGAGGGCTTCTTCGTATACTTTGTTTCCAAGTGCATGCGCGGTAACGGTCAATGTCTCAAGGATTGATACACCTGCGCCGTTCAGTGACGAGAATGTTCGGGCAAAACGCGCGATGATAACTTTGCGGATGACACCATTTACTGCGGGTACTTTTAGTACGAATCTATGGAATAGCTTCTTTCCTTTTGGTGTTTTGATATATCGAAGCACGCCCCAGACGCCGCCGAAAAAAGCTGGAATGACAATAAACCAATAGGCAAGGATGAAGTCGCTGATAGCAAGCATCGCTAATGTCACAGCAGGTAATTCGCCGTCTCCTCCGCTTAGATCGGTGAGAATTTTGCCAATCTGTGGAATAACAAAAAGCATCAGTCCGAAAAAGCCAATAACCGTAATGAACATCAGAACCATCGGGTAAGTCATGGCGCTTTTTACCTTTTTACGAATCGTTGAGTTTTTCTCCTGCTGAAGCGCGAGTCGTTTGAGGATCTCGTCTAGGATTCCGGCTGTTTCGCCAGCACGAACCATGTTTACATAGACATCGCTAAACGTGTTTGGGTATTTGTCGAGCGCATCGCCAAGTGTCGAACCTCCCTCTACGTCTTTGATAACCCCAACGAGGATACCTTTTAGCGCCGGGCTTTCAGAGTGCTGCTCAAGTGAACTTAATGAGCGAAGGAGTGGCACGCCAGCGCTCACCATCGCAGATAGCTGTCGCGTGAATACAACGAGGTCATCGGATTTTACTTTGTTGCCGCCAAGAAGGTTGTTGACCGAAAATTTACTTTTTTTACGTTCAAGTGTCACACTGAGTGGGCGAAGATTCTGCTTTTTGAGAGCCTCTATAACCGATGTTTCATCGTTGGCATCAAGTGAACCGCTCGTCGTCTTATTAGTTTCTGATGTTGCTGTATATTGATATCGTGGCATGGGTTTATTCCTTCGTTACTCGTAATACTTCATCGATTGTCGTTTCACCTCGAAGCGCTTTTATTAATCCATCGGTATGCATTGTAATCATTCCCTCCATGATTGCCTGTGCTTGAATTTGATTACTGGTCGCGTTTGTCGTGATGAGCTTTTGAATCGTCAGCGTATTGTTGAGTACCTCGTAAATACCAATTCGTCCATGGTAGCCATCATGTTTCCCACTGGCGTCCTCGGTGTTGGCGGCTTTATAAAGTGTCTTGATGCCTTTTTCGTCTGTACTAAGCGGAGTGTTGCCTCCAACCCCAGCTGCTGCTGCTTGTTTTTCAAGTTCATGAATATAGCGAAAGTCTTGATCCGATGTCAGATTGAACATGTGAACGATGGCATGTTTTTCTTCTTCGGTTGGCGAATATGAGGTTCGAGTTTCTTTATCGAGACGACGAACAAGTCGTTGACCGACAATCGCGCGAACGGTACTTGCGATCAAGAAAGGCTCAATGTCCATATCAAGTAAACGCGGCAGACATGTCGCGGCGTTATTGGTGTGAAGCGTGCTGAACACTAGGTGTCCGGTGAGGGCTGCCTGCACGCCCAAGTTGGCGGTTTCACCGTCACGGATCTCTCCAACCATGATGATGTTTGGATCCTGACGAAGCAGTGCTCGTAATCCAGACGCAAATGTCATACCTGCTTTTGAGTTTGTTTGCGTTTGGTTAACGCCGGGAATCTTGTACTCAACCGGGTCTTCGATCGTAGATATATTGACGTCAGGTTTATTTAGCTGCGAAAGCACACTAAACAAACTGGTTGATTTTCCCGAACCTGTTGGTCCAGTAACAAGCACCATACCGTGAGGTTCGGTGATGGCCTCGCTGATGACACTGAGCGAGTGACCCCAATAGCCAAGTTGATCAAGCGCGATTGCTTGATTTGATTCGTCCAAAATACGCATGACAACCTTTTCTCCGTCGGAAATAGGTAGTGTGCTGACGCGGAGCGCGTACTGCTTGCCGCCAACTTTGATCTTGAATCGGCCATCTTGCGGAACACGACGTTCGTCAATCTTAAGATTGGAGAGGATTTTAATACGACTAACGAGCGCTGCATGAACGTTCCGGGGTAATCGGTTAACCTCTTTGAGGACGCCGTCAATACGATAGCGAATTTGGACAAATTCTTCGCGTGGTTCAATGTGGATATCACTTGCACTACTGCGAATAGCGTATTCAAGTAAGAGGTTGATTGTTTGTGCAATCGGTGAGTTTTCTGCAACGTCTTCGTCGCTGACTTTCTCGTTTGCCGTGTTGTCTTCACGCTGAATGTCAATAACATCGTTTAATTCTTTGTCGACATCACCACGGTAATTTTCGAGTGCAGACTGGATGTTGGTATGCGGCGAGATGTAGATTTTAACGTTTTCACCAATTTGTTTTTGAATAAAGTCGACAGCCTGGACGTCGTCCGGGTCATCCATCGCAAGATGCATCTTACCGTCCTCATCGACACGGAACAGGATGGCATTATATTGACGAGCAATATGTTCGGGGATCTTGTTTAGTACGTCGGTAGGGATATCGTTCGGATCGAGTTCGATAAAAGCCATGTCTGCGTATTCGGCGAACAATTTTGTCAGTGTGCGTTCGTCGACGATATTTGATTGCACAACGAGATCTTGCAATGGACGACGTGAACGAGTGCTCTCTTCTTTGAGGCCTGTTAGCTGGTCTGGGGTGATATGGTCACCTTGAACGAGAAGCTTTTCAATCGTACCGTCAGATATACGCATAATACTTATGCTCGATTATAAAGGACGGTGTATAAAAGTGCTAGTGTTTTAACAGACGTAATTAATAGAGGTGCGTCGTAAACATGGTATAATATGTCGAATGATTGTTGTATCAAGCGAACAGGCTATGAAGGAATTTGGCCAGACTATTGGCGCGTCTCTTCGGGGTGGCGAAGTGATCGAACTTGTCGGCGACGTCGGTGCTGGAAAAACGACGCTCGTGAAAGGTATGGCCGTTGGTCTTATGATCGACGAGGATATCCAAAGCCCTACCTACACGATCAATCGTTTGTACACGGCACGCGATGGAATTACTCTTGCGCACTACGATTTTTATAGATTAGGCACTGCCGGTATTATGGCTGATGAATTGAACGAAGTGGTAAAGGATAGTAGGACAGTGACGGTCATTGAATGGGCGGGCGTTGTTGATACCATACTACCTGCGGACACACTTCGTGTCACGATCACGGCGACTGCAGAAGACGAGCGTTTGGTGGAGTTGACGGCAGGCGGTGATGTGTCACGGCGTCTACACGAGGCGATTTCATGATCCTGCTTCTTGATACATCAACGGGGTTGTGTAGACTGTCGATTGTCGTTGATGGCTCACAGGTTGATGCGCAGTGGCAGGCGGATCGTCAATTAGCCAAAGGCTTACTTGCCTATATTCAATCGCAACTACACATCCATGGCATGGAACTGTCAGATTGTACAGGAATCGGTGTGTTCAAAGGTCCCGGTAGCTTTACAGGACTTCGCATTGGATTAACTGTCGTTAATACGCTCGCAGATGGTCTTGAGGTTCCAATTGTTGGCGAAAGTGGTGATACCTGGCAACAAAAAGCACTTCGTCGTTTACGCGATGGCCACGACGACAAGATAGTGTTGCCCGACTATGGTGCGGTAGCTCACATTACAAAACCACGAAAATAACTTGCACTGCAAACGATGTGCGGGCTACAATAGAGATAGCTTTTTATAAGCTTTGATGCATTTTCAATTTTGATACATTGCCGCCTACTTTCCGTTTATTTGCTTCATTACATTTTACTTTTGATTGCTTTTGTAGAGTATGGCTGGCAGAAAGGAACATATATGATAGAGGGTATAATTGCCGCTGTAATAGGGGTAGCTTTTGGTGTTGGCGGAACAGTGACGTACGAAAAGCGCCGTGCGGCAGTGGCAAAAAGATCGGCAGATCAAGAGGTGCTAAAAGCGCAAACCAGGGCGAGCGACATTGTTTTAAAGGCAAAAGATGAAGCGATAGCGCTAGAAAATGAACGACGCAAAGAATGGAAGCGGACTGAAAATCGTCTCGCTGATCGTGAAGTTCATTTGGATAAAAAAATCGATGAGATTGATAAACGAACCGAAAAGTTGCGTATCCAAGAGGATGAAGTCGAATCATTAAAATCTGAAATCCGTGAGGTACGAACGCGTCAGCAAGAGAAATTAGAAAAAATAGCAAAGCTATCAAAGTCAGATGCGGCAGATAAGCTAATGCAGATGACCGAACGTGACATCAAGAACGACTTGACTAATCTGGTTGCAAAATTACAGCAAGATGCTGCCGATGAAGCCGAAGAGCGGGCACAAATGATTATCGTAACCGCTATGGAACGTATGAGTAGCGAAGTGACGGCTGAGCGAACAGTGACGGCTATCAAGTTGACTGATGACGAAATGAAAGGCCGAATTATTGGTAAAGAAGGTCGTAACATTCAGGCACTTCAACGAGCAACTGGCGTTGATATCCTGGTCGATGATACGCCTGGTATGATCGTATTATCTAGCTTTGACCCTATTCGTAGGCAGGTTGCTCGGCTAAGTCTTGAACAGTTAATGAAGGACGGGCGTATTCATCCTGGACGCATAGAAGAAGTCGTGGCGAAGTCCGAAAAGCAGCTTGAAAAAGAAGTTATCCGTGCAGGTGAAGATGCTGCCCGAGAAGTTGGCGTGACCGGAATCCCTCGAGAAATGCTGCAATTGCTTGGCGAACTAAAATATCGAACCAGCTATGGCCAGAATGTGCTACTACATAGCACTGAAATGGCGCATCTATCGGGACTGATCGCCGAAGAAATAGGTGCAGATGTTCGAACGACGAAGATTGCAACGCTGCTTCATGATGTCGGCAAGGCAGTCTCGCACAAAATGGAAGGTAAACACCATCATGTTGGTGCAGAACTAGCGCGCAAATATGGGATGAAAGAGGATGTCGTCCACGCAATCGAAGCACATCATGACGACATCGAAGCGACAACGCCGGAAGCACTCGTGGTTCGTGTCTGCGATGCATTGTCTGCGGCACGTCCAGGTGCACGTAACATTAGCGCCGAAAACTTCGTTGAACGCATGCGCGATCTAGAGAATATCGCTGTGAGTTTTGACGGAATCGACAAAGCCTATGCGATTAGTGCTGGACGCGAAGTCCGCGTTATTGTCAGTCCAAAACACGTTGATGATTTGTCGGCAATCAAACTCGCTCGTGACATCGCCACCAAAATCGAAAGTACAATGCAATATCCAGGTACGATCAAAGTAAATGTCATTCGTGAAACACGCGCGATTGAGTTTGCAAAGTAGCGTATGCACTACACTGTTGACGAATCACGTGAATGGTACAATAATCTTCCAGGTAAGCGCTCGAGCGCTGGAGTGATTGTACGATTCGATGACAAAATACTGATGGTCAAAGATGATTATAAACCTGCGATGACGTTTCCGGGTGGCGCAATCGATCTAGACGAAGCACCAAAGCACGCTGCAATTCGCGAGACGCTCGAAGAGGTCGGTCTTACTCTCGATCCTCAGTTAGTATCGTTCTTTACGGCATTGTATGTCACGGAACGTATGGGATTTAAAGATTGTTACCATTTTTTCTTTATAATAGATATAGATGAGACGACGGCAGCGTCAATCGTCACCGAAGAAGGAATCGAATATTACAAATGGGTAGACCCGGACGAGATCGGCGAACTTGCTGGTCAGCGCCCACTCTATCAACGGGTAGGTGAGATGTTAATGACAAAAATCCCGCTTCCGTACTTAGAACTATAAGGAGAACTATATGGCAGACGCAGCAACCCGAGATGACGTGCAGCGAGCAGTTCGTGATGGACTGAATGATATCAAAAACGATATTAATCGAATCAAAGATGGCGTGCAAAAAATTGATCAGCGAACCGATGACCTCGACCGTTCCCAGGATGAGATCAAACAGGTCGCGCGGCTTATGGAAGAAGTGCATCATGATGCAGACAAAATCGACAAGGTCGTGGTAGATATCAATGATCTTCGGGCACAATTGCAGGCTACGAATCAATATTTACAAAAAGTATCGGCATATTTAGCTGCTATGGATGAGCGTGAACGTGCCAAAGACACGGGCGATGGCTACCATAAAGATTAGGTTAGTACTCGGTTCACAAAGAAAGACTCTCTGTTAAAAGGGAATTTTTTAAAATTGTATACCACAAGCACGATGTGGTATACTAATTCTCATATGGCACGTTTACCACAACCAGGAGGAGATAGTGGTAATTGGGGAGATATCCTCAATGACTATTTGTCACAGTCTCATAAAACAGACGGCACTATCAAAGACAATGCGGTTACAGCAAGCGTTCTCGCTCCCAACTCAGTAACAAACGCCGCACTTGCAAGTGATTCAGTGAATGCTGCTACCATTGCAGACGGATCAGTCACAGAGCCACTCTTGTCGGCTGCTGTTCAGACGAAGTTGAACGCACCTGCGAATATTGACGACGGTACGATAACCAAGTCAAAACTAGCTAGCTCTGTTCAGCTTAGTCTCGATAAAGCCGATAGCTCAATAGCTACGACAGACCTTGATACCCAAAACACGACACTCATTCAAAACAATAGCTCTGCGACGCGAGTTGCACTCGATGCCTTATATTCTTCAGGAGGCACGACAGCTGGTATATCAGCGACGCGTATTCCTGACATGCTTAATTCATGGCATGCATATCCTGATTTCGTCTACGATTCTGTGCGCCGACGAGCCTATATAACAGGCTCGTCAAGGGGTGGGGCAGTAAATGTTGGTTGGTTTGATCTAGCCTCCAAGACCGTTGGTCGCAAGGTGATATCTCAGGAGCGCCATGCAGCAGACGATCACTATACGCGATCAATAATGCTCCGAGAAGGCAAGCAGCCGTTTATTGTTGGTGCGTACCATGATCGAGACGCCATGCTACGAACGATAAAAGGCAAATCGTATGGTGAATTTGACATGATCGATAGCGAAATCAATACGACGCCAACTGGTGTCGATGCTGTTGCCTATGGTCAAATCATTGGACCTAATCCTAATAATATTGACAATGGATTTGGCGTTATGTTCCGCGGCAACAGTATGAATATGCTAATGCGCACAACTGACGCGGCGACAACATGGAGTGAAGGCCCATACCTTTTCCATACAAAAGCTTATTCTATGCATCGACGAAATGGCAATATTGGGCATTTCTTGGCATTCGACCATCCAACTGCAACAACACCGCAAATTCGCTACTTTAAATACGCGCTTTCTGCAGGCGGAGGGTCCCCAAAAAACGCAGCTGGAGCCGGTATTCTTTCACCTGGGGTAACTGGTACCGATATATGGAATCACACTCCTCCAGATACCAGTACCTCGATCGTCGCAACCAATTCTACCGACCTAGTAAGGTCAGCGCCAGCAGGGCAAAGTCAGCGTGCATTTGATATGACGCGAAATGCACGCTATATTTTGATCGGTGTCTATGCCGACAAAAACGCTCTCGACGTCGGCTGTTCATACAAAGTACTGTCGCGCCAGACGTCGGATACGACAAACACGTGGGCAACAGAAGATGTAACGGTTTCAGGCCCGTCATTTGGTCCATCTGGGTACGTCGGTGGAGGAAATTTTGCCGCTGACGGTTCGTTATTGATCATCATCAACCGATCTGGAGGGGTAAAAACACTTGAACGATGGGTACGAACAGGATCTGATTTTTCGACAGGCACATGGGCGCTAGACAGGGTGCTATACACCGCTCCGGCCGGTATCGTCGCACTTGGTCGACCAAGGGTTCCGATTGATTGCAACAACAACAATGCTATTATTCCAAATATTGTCACATTCGGAGAGTACCATTATTATGACCCAACTTCTTTCTTGAACTTTTATGGAGATCAAGTTGTTATTGAATTCTAGTCCAAACGCACGCGGCTTTACGATAGTCGAGCTGCTTATTGTGATTGTCGTCATTGGTATACTGGCGGCAATCGTCATTGTGGCGTATCAAGGCGTCACCAATCGGGCGAACGATAGTTCAGTGCAGTCCGACCTCACCGCGATTGCCAAGAAATTAAACGCCTATAAAATCACAAGCACTACAGATGCGTATCCGCCAAATCTTATTACGACAGGTGTGGATATCGCCGTGAGTAAAGGCGCTTATGGCAATAATTACACACCATCGGGGTCAAATGGCTACAATCTCCTATATTGTAAAGACAGTACCGCGTCTGAGTTTGCTCTCATAGCAAGGAGTAAGTCTGGCAATACATTTGCAATAAAAAGTAACGGTGCGGTACGCGAGGCGGGTATAGCGCTAACAACTGCCGCTCAGAGTTGCCCTGATCAAGGGGTGACTAACTCTGGAGCATATTGGACATTTAGTAACGGCAATTGGGCGACAGGCTTATAGAGTAAAGTGGGCAGATCGCTTTTGGGTGTCATTTAAGTAGGGTCCAAGTCGAAAGACTGTTATTGCTTTAAATATACGTCAAGCAGCAATACTCTCTGTCTCTCGCGATATTAGCTAATTACGACAGTCACTGCGCGGTGATCAGACAATGGAGTGTCCGAAGTGCGGATGCTTGTGAACGAATAGTGTTTTGGAATAAGCACATAGTCAATACGTTTATTTTCTGACGGGAACGAGATGTAGGTTGTTGATTCGGATGACAGGTATTCGCTTTCCCAAATATGTCGAGAATCATCTAGATTACTTAGATTAAAGTCACCTGCAATAATTCTTTGTTCACCACGGGCGCGAAGGATAGAGAGAGTCTCGACCAGATGCGCAGTTGCAAAATCAGTCACATCAGTAATAGAGAAATGAACGTTTGCAAATTTCACGACCTGACCGCCTATGAATACATCGATCAACTGAACGATACGGTTATGCTCGTCGTTAGGAGCCTTTTTAAGAATGATCGTGTCGGTTTTGACGACCGGTGTTTTGCTGAGTACAGATAATCCCTCACGGTAAGTCGGATATTCCAGTCCAACTTGCAGACGAGTTGTCGAACTATGCTCGAATAGATAGCTCATCGTTGTATTGAGGAGCTGAACTTGGTTATATGCAGAAACTTCGGGGACATAAACAACTTCCTGGAAAAATATCAAATCAGGGTCTTCTTGCTGTAAATATGCAACAATTCTTGGTTCTTGCTGTTGCCAGCCTGTAAAGCCTTGGAGGTTGAGCGTCGTAAGCTTCATATGTAATGAGTATAGCAAGGACTGGCTATTTGCGATGCAGTACTGTGCGGTGTCGTTAAAATAATCCACGAAATTATGAGATTATGCTGATTAGAATATAGAAAATTACTCTAATTATTAAATTTGTGCTACATTAAACATAACTATTAATGGAGAAACACCGTGCCGGACGACACGTCGCAAACACCAAAAGACAAACACCTCGATGACCATCAAGAAAAACCGGCAGCAGATTACGAGTATAGACCAGTCGATCAGGATATTACAGCTGAACATGTTTCGCTAGCTGCCATTGAAGCGGAATCGGGTGGCATCGAAGATACGAATGTAACAAACGCGGACTCAGCTCCCGATCGCGAAGTCGTTCAGCAGTCTCGTAGTCCCCATGTCGCTATTCAAACAGCCGAACAGTCTACAAAAAAGAGCAGAAAAGGCCTGTTGATTGCGATTATTTCTACTCTGGTCGTGCTAGTACTGGGCGGTGGGGGGTTTACGGCATATGCATGGTACCAAAATCCTGAAAAGGTCGTCACTGATGGTATTGTCGGGGCTATTCAAGCAAAATCGACAATCGCGGCTGGAGAGTTTGAGTTGAATGGCGATTCATATGCCGTAAAGGTAACGTATGATACGAGGACTAGTTATGAGGCTGGATCTGCGGGTGCAGCAACGTTGTCGATAAAAATGGATGACGCCGCAGAGATGAAGCTGAGTGGCGAGGCAATGTATACAAGTGCGGGCGATGCCTACATCAAGGCCAAAGATATCATAAAAGTATATGATTCATATCTTGACGAGGCGGTGGCGAGCTACAAAAAAATGTACGCAGAATACGGCGATAGTCTATCTGATGCTAATTCGGAACAATACAAAACCGAAATCGATTCTCTTTATCGACCATTGTTAACGAAAATTGATAATCGCTGGATCAAAATATCCGCAGATGATATCAAGCAAACAAACGAAAATGTTGGTGAAGAATATGAATGTGTACAGAATGCACTAGAAAAACTAACAACCGACAAAGAATTCGCAAAACAGTTCCGTGAGTTATATCAAAAGCATAAACCATTGCTTGTCGACAAAACGCAAGAGACAAAAGGAAATAGCATCGCCTATATCATCAAAGAAAACAAAAATACCAGTAAAGCGTTTAATGACGCGGCTGCAAACCTTCCTGCTATTAAAACAGTGAACGAGTGTACGAAATCTTCATTATCCGATGACGGCGACAGTAATAGCTCGAGCACTGATAGTAACATCAAAACAGAAGTAAAAGTGTGGGCAGATAGATGGAGCCATGCATTAACTGATTTTAGGGTGACTGCTGGTAGTGATAGTGACGGATCTGGTGATTGGAGTATGGTTTTGAACGGCCAGCTAGTGTTCAATCAGCCAGTGACGATTGCTGCACCTTCTGATGCAATGAGTCTCAAAGAACTTCAGGGAGAGATTGATAAAATCGCCGACCAATTTCAGGATTTATCTGGTTCGTCGATGAGTAGCGACGCCGATCTTTATGATGTCGACGATGAATCTATGGCACCTCCATCGAAAAATTCGAATGCTCGTACGTAAAATAGAAATAATCACTCCTGTTTAGTTGGCATCTCACATTTTCTGAATTATAGCTTGCGTTTTCGGACTGCACTTACTGCGCCAGACCTTGACCTGTCTTGTGTTCTGGAAGAGGTTGAAAGGTCGGAACTTAACATGGCGACATAGAAAAAATCCGACACTTATGCCGGATTTTTTCTATGGTCGGGGTGAAAGGACTCAAACCTTCGACCTCTCGGTCCCAAACCGAGCGCGCTATCAACTGCGCCACACCCCGATAGTATCGGTGCACTCTTTAGGAATAGAGATGTGCATTGATAGATTATAACCTATTGTTGCTGTGATTTCCAGTAGTATTTACCATGTTTGTCCGCTATAGTGAGATAAGTAGTTTATGGAAAAAACAATCAAAACGGCAAAGCGTGCGTATCATGCGACGCGTCGAAAAACCAAGCAAGTCACCCAATTCGAGAAGGCTCGCTTTATACTGGTTGGTGTAGCGAATACCGTCACTGACTTTGTTGTGTTGCTTTCATTGGTTGTAGTGTTCGGTGTACCGTCTGGTATGTCGAATATCGCATCGACAACATGTGCACTAATTGTTAGTTTTTTGCTAAACAAAAAAGCCGTTTTTCAGGGTGAAGAAGGCATGAAGTTTCGCCAGATTGCAATTTTTATTATTGTGACGCTTGCAGGTATTTGGCTGGTGCAGACGGTGATTATGGTGCAGTTGAATAATGCTCTGATCGATGTACTGAACATAAAAGGTGGCATTGCGGCGGTGGGTATTCTGTTGTTTGCAAAGGTGATGGGTATCGCCGCTGGATCGGTGTGGAATTACATGTGGTATAGCCGGGTGGTATTTAAAAAACAGTCTACATGAAAAAGAGGTTTGAATCGGTAGTCAGTCTTTTACTGCGAAATTGGATGCTATTGTTTGGTATTGCTGGTTTGGCGACATTTGCGCTGGCGATGAGTTTGAGTATTGGATGGAGTGTCTGGTTCGACGAAGGCTATTCGATCATGGTGGCACAACGACCCGTCCATGAATTGATCGGCTTGACTGCAGTCGATGCCCATCCGCCACTTTATTATATGTACTTGAAAGTGTGGGCTAGCGTATTTGGCTGGTCAGAACTGTCATTACGTGCCAGCAGTGCGATCGTGGGTGCGATTGCCGTATTCTTTATGCTACTTATTGTGCGTAAATTGTTTTCAACAAAAACGGCACTTGTAACATGCTTCTTTGTTGTTGCGGCACCATTTTTGCTGCGCTATGATTATGAAATTCGTATGTATGCCCTCGTCACATGTATTGGCATGATCGCTACATGGGTGATGCTGCGTGCGTCAGACGCGTCGATTCATTCCAAGAAATGGTGGGTCGGGTACGCTGCGCTTGTCGCTATTGGGATGTATACGCTGTACATGTCGGTCGTTATCTGGCTGGCTCATTTAATCTGGTTAGTTTGGCGGTCAAAATCGGAGAATAAAGACATTGGGCGGATTGTTCGCGAACCATACATACTAGCGTATTCTGCCGCGGCAGTCGCATTTTTGCCATGGGTTCCGACAGTTATTAGCCAGCTGACAAGCTCTGCGCTGCCACCATATATGTCTGCAATGACGGCCACTGCACTCATGAATATTATTAGCATGAGCGTCAGCTATACGATTATATGGCAAATCGGTGCATGGATATCGGTTGGGATAGTTGTTGCGCTTACTCTATTTATTATTCTCTTCAGAGATATATGGATCGTCGCATCGACAAAGTATAAAAGCGGACTATTGCTGCTGCTTTTAGGGTTCATCGTGAGTATTGTGTTTTATACACTTATCTCGCTTCCACCCAATCCGCCACGCTTTATGGAACGATACATGGCTCATACGATCGTGTTTATGTATGCACTGCTAGGTGTCGTGGTTGCGCTCGGGTGGCGAATCGGGAAGCATGGCAAGGTAGGGATATTCGCTTTGGTATGTGGCGTGTTGCTTGTTGGTGGCGTCACCAAGCTTGACCAAGTAGGTAATTATAATTTTCAACGCGTCCAAAAAGTGCAAGCAAAAGAAGTACGAGCGCAGATAGGCTGTGAACAGACAACATTCGTCACGGCCGATCCGTATGGTTATATTGACATGTGGTATGACTTTCAGGGTTGCGATATCCGTTCGTATCAACCGATTCCGGTAACATACGCAGGTGGATATGCGCCTATGAATGGTAGTTCGCAGTTGATATCAACGACTGACGATATTGATTCCCGGCGAATTGTGTTTGTGTATTTTGATGATAGCACCGATACCCTAGTTCCGGATGCTCGGTATCAAAAGGTAGGTGAACGAAGTATCGACAATACACATCTGACAATTTACGAACGACAATAACTAGCGAATTTCGTAGTATTTACGGGCAAGATCTGGATACCCAGGAGTCGGCTGATTGTCATTGATACGTTGACGTTGTGATACGTCGAATGATGAAGCACTGCGATCGGGATAGAACAATACAAGGTCTGCGACGTATGCGCATGTTGCAACGATTGCGATACCGACTGCTACCCATCGAACTAGTCGTCGGGTAGATCGTGCCATGATTAAACGCCATCCTATCGTCAACAGGATAACGATAAATAGCCATGCGGCACACGCCCTGAGTGAATGCGGCTGTCCCTCGTTGGTGAGCGCCGATCCGATGAATGCAGCGAGTATCCCAAACCCACTAATAGCCAAAAGGGCACGTTCCTTGCCACTGAATAGTGTTGAAGTCTTTCGATGCCGCAGCCAATAGATAAATGCGGTAATTAACGCAATGACGGCCGGAATTGCTGCAATGCCCAACACTCCTTGGCTGCCAGTTGCGTGTCGAAGATTTGGGTCTCCGGTAACAAACAAAAAAGCTGGATTGAGTAATTGTAGTATATTTACCGCAAATAGTAGTAGGCCGTTCAAGATTGAGGTGTCATGAAATACGCTAAGCGCAGCAGAGCGTTCGAGAGCTTCTGGCTGTAGCATGAATTGTGCAAGTGGAAGAGCGATGACGATACTGACAAGACAAGTAATGAATACAGTCCGAGCCGATACGGTACTTTGCTTCCATAGTACCGCGTATCCCCCGATGAACAAAAGCGGGGCAGTGACTCGTGCGGGAGGATAGAGGTAGGCTAGGCCAATCAAGAATAACGACAGCATGACCAGCATCACACTACGCGTTGTTTTTGATGTGTCATGAAGTGCGACGGTAAATGCCGCAAATGCACCAGCAACAAAGAGCGGAACGAGTGCTGGATCCCAGGCGAGGTTGCTTTGTAGCCATCCCCACGGTAGAGCCAGTGCAACCACCGCAGCAATAAGTGCGTCGCGCTTTGTCAGCCATATATTGATCGCAAAACTCATAAGAGCGATTGCTAATAACCCGCATATCACCGAGAAATAACGAATCGCTAGTTCACTGGTTCCGAATACGGCAATCCATGACACGAGCGGGTACAGGTATATTGGTGTTGTATAGCCGCCGCCGAGCGATTCGGAATAGAGCGGGAGTGCGACGTCATGGGCATTTGCACCTGTATGAAGTAGCGAGATAGCATGCGCAGCGCCAGCAGCCTCATCTAAAAAGAACCCTGGAGGCGACGTGACAACACTAATGAGTCGTGCGATGACTAGCAAAACAATGCCGACAATCAAAAGTAGGGAGAAGCGATCTGTTGGTAGCAAACGAGTAAATACTGTTAATTTCATAATTATTGCGGAATATAACGTTGGACGATCTTTTGTTTCACAAGCACCCATGCAAGCAAGATTGCGAGGCTGCCGATAGCGGTATTATACCAGATGTTGTCGAGGTCAATAAAAATATAGGCCAAGATAAATAATACAATGCCGTGGGTGATATACGCTGTTAGCGATCGAATACCAAATGGCAGTAGTAGCCATCCTAGGTAGCGTCCAATCCAATCTTTGTATCGTTCAAATAGCAACGCAAGGGCAATGAACCAAAGGAGTGAGATAAGAACACGGGCGCTATTGAACGTATACTGTTTTGTAAACAGGTCATTAAAGAACATCCCCGCAGTTGAATTATTGAGTACGAATATACAAATAATTGACGCAACCAATGTCAAACCTGATACCACGAACACCGTTGATCGATAGATTGTACGCTTTTTAGGGGTAAGTGATTGCCATGACTGCTGGATAGCTGGTAGGTAATATCCAGCGATTGCAGGAATATAAAAGAGCGGCATCCACTGCAGCCATTCGACAGAAATAACTCGCCCAAGTATGTAGCCAGCGGCAGTGAAGAGGAGGATGCCAACAACATTGTCGCGTCGCAGTAGCCAAATGACTAGGGGGGTAAATGCTAGCAGTAATGCGTAGATATGAAGGAAATATACCCAAACATGTGTGGTCGACATTGTCAGTGTTTCAGCAAATAACATGCCCCAGTCACCGGCCGCAATTGGCACCCAGGCTGTGCCACTGGAGGTTGGGATATACCAGATAAGAAGAGTGTACACGAACGTTGCGATGATCAGCCATATGTAGAGCAGTAATGCTCGCATCCAGATTTTTTTGCTCACTTCCAGAAGTGGAAGCTGTTTGTTTTTATAGCCTCGTACGTAGCCGATCAGTAGTCCCGATATAATAACGAAACCTTCTGCGGCGGTCACCCATAATCTTCCCTCGCCTGTTATAGCGGCATAAAGACTCGGGAATCGATACAAGTGATCAATGATAATCACAACAATAAAAAAACCTCGCAAATAATCGAGTGACAATAGCCGTGAGGTTTTCTGAATCATTGACTCTATTATACCGTGCTTTGCTGACGGTCGGCTGTATACGCGCTATAATAGATATATGACAATGAAACCCACGCCCTATCCCGCACCGCAATTCACACTACCCGACGAAAACGGTAATCTACATATGCTGGGAAATTATGCAGGTAAATGGGTCGTGTTGTACTTTTATCCAAAAGACGACACCCCGGGATGTACGACAGAAGCATGCGCGATGCGTGATGCACGCGATGAATTGACCGATCTTGGTGCAGAGGTCATTGGTATTAGTAAAGATGATGCTGCTAGTCATGAGAAATTCAAGGCCAAGCACAATCTTAATTTTACTCTTTTGACAGATGAAAATGGTGTCACGATTGACGCGTACGGAGCATGGGGTCCAAAGCAATTCGGTCGCGAAGGAATTTTGCGTCGGACGTATATTATTGACCCCGATAGTATGGTTCGAAAAGTGTATGGTCGCGTGACGCCGGTTGGGCATGGTGATCAAGTTGTTGAAGAGTTGAGGCGATTGCAGGCAATTCAGCCAGAGGTTATTTAGCGTAGCAATAATTACGCAGTAGGACTGCGGATAAATTATCGAGGGCGTTTTAACGCGTGTTCACGAGCGAGTTCTGCGAAACGATCATCGATGACAGTTGGAGTAAATTCTCCAAACTTTGCGATCGCTGCTTGCTCGATCAAAAAATCTGCGATGGCAGGGTTTTTCGGTAGCAGTGATCCATGTATGTAGCTGCCGATGACATTTTTGTATACAGCGCCTTCGGTGTCGTCTTGCCCATTATTTCCTGCGCCTTTTATGATTGTTGCGAGCGGACGAACGCTTGATCCTAAGAATGTTTGGCCACTGTGATTTTCATACCCGATAATGTCACCAAATTGGCTACTGTGTGTTGTTATGTTACCAATTAATCGCTCTGTCCCGGCATGAGTTTCAATATCAAGAATCTCGATACCCTGAATAATATGACCGTCCTGTGTTTTGAAGAATTTTCCAAATAGCTGATATAGCCCACAGATCATCAGCATTGGCGTGCCATTATCAGCCAAGGTGCTTAAACGTTCTTTGATAGACAGCAGATCCTCCTGAATCTTATCTTGTCCGCTATCTTGTCCGCCACCACCGACAATGATATCAACAGTATCTGGAAATATATCACCAGGATTGTAGGTTAGTAGGTTTGGTGTGTATCCATGCCACTTTGCGCGTTGCGATATAACAAGTGTGTTGCCATGATCACCATAGATGTTCATGTCTTGGGGGTATAGCTGAAGAATGTTTAGCGGTTTTTTGTTCATGATATCACCTCCACGTCTGTTATCTTTGCCAACTCTCGTCGTAGAGTCATCATTGCTGTGTAGGTGCAGTAAATTCGCTTTGGAATGGTGGGATTGGCGGCAATGAAATGGCGAAGGGCTGTAGAAAGGTTTGTTTCGACATGCGACACGGTGACCTCGTCATATTGCATGCGTAGCGCCATGTCGTAGGCACGACTTCCTGATAATTCTGACACGCCCGCTTCTCGTAGGCTATCAAAATCAACATCCCATAGCCAACTCATGTCGCGACCATCGGCGTAATTGTCATTGATCGCAATCATAGTTGCGTAACCGTCTGGCGAAAATGACTGTAGTCCCAAACGAAATCCGCTCGGGTTCTTTACTAGTACAAGTTCGAGTGGATGGCCATTGACGACCAATGCTTCGCCACGTCCAAATGCTGGAGTGATAGCTGCGAGTGTACTGATCAGTACTGGTTCGTCGATATCGCTACTGATAGAGCGCACCAGCGCAAGTGCGGCTGCGGCGTTGTAGATATTATAGATACCTTGCAGTTTCAGGGGTGTCGTTATATGTTTGCCGTCGATCGTAAAGGTGGCGATGTCATCTTTGAACGAACTAAGCGTGACGTCTGCATCGGGCGGTGTTGTTAGTTTTTGAGAGATTCCGTGCATATCATCATCACTTGGAAACTGCGTACGTAGTGCCTGACCAAGGCCAAAATAGTTCACTGATGCCGTTTCAATTTTCTCAGCAATGGCCGCAACGCGTGGATCTTCGCGGTTCAGCGTAACACTGTCTGTCGTTGCTTTTGCTATATGTTCTAGCATACGAGCTGTTGCATCAATTTCACCAAAACGATCCAACTGATCGCGCATGACATTCAGTAGTAAACTGTGTCGTGGTTTGATCTGATTGACAAAATGAACGGCGTGCGCTTCATCCAGCTCCAGAACGGCAATATCGGCATCAATCTTTCCGTGACTGTCAACTTCACCAAGTAACGCCGCAGCCACGCCACGCACAAAGTTGCTACCGGTTCTATTGGTGAATACTTTCATACCTTGCGATTCAAGCAATTGAACGACCATTTTTGTCGTTGTTGTTTTGCCATTTGTACCACTGATCAAGACGACACCCTGGGGAAGTTGTGCGAGAGTCTCTGCTACAAATTGAGGATCGATACGTTCGACGAATAGGCCTGGTAGCGCAGATCCACCACCACGCAAGCGGGCGATATAACGGACTGTTTTTCCTAGGAGGATGGTGTAGGGTTTTGGCATGTGTCTCTATTATAGCGCACCTGATAGTGGTACAATATGATTATGCTTTTTGTCAGTCTTCTTCAGTGGTGGTATAGCGACGGGTGGCGCAGGCGTGCGAAGATTGTCAGTGCGCAAATAGATGGTATGATCGATTATTTCTCGATTGATCTACTGGCAAAAACCCTCTTTTCTCCATTTCGTCAAATATCTGCCGGCAAAATCGACGGACCGCTTGGCGTGCAGCTTCGAGCGTTTGCGGATAAGCTTATCTCACGTGTAATCGGTGCAATGATCCGTACTGTACTGTTGATAGCTGGCATGATAACTATCGCGTTAACTGCGCTGTTTGGTATGGTCATTTTAATCATTTGGGCGATTGTTCCGGTGTTGCCGCTGGTTGGCATTATTCTCGCTGGCATGGGGTATGCATTTTAATGGATCCACAAACTCCAATTGTTTTTAATGCAAAAAGCATTCGGTCTGCAAAAGCTCGGCTTGGGCGTCAAATCGGTAAAACGCTCCGCGCTATTTTGCTGTTGACGGTTATTATTTTTGTCGCAGGCGGGGCAGCGCTTATTTTTGTTGATTATGCAATAGGTTGGGTGCTTATTGGCCTTGCGGCAATTCCATTAATGATTGGTGAATGGTGGAACGGTGACCTGCATCATATCGCAACGACAAAGGGAAGTGCTGATATTGACGCTATACTATCTGGTGATGTCTTGGGGCAACTCAAAGATCAGCCAACACCAAAGCAGCTTGCCGAGGCGATTGGTCGTGTCCAGGGTGGTCAATTCTTTGCACTCCGTTTTGGGATCACTGCCAACTTTTTGCTAAACGTTACGACCGATGATGCGTCGCAAACCGAGCAGATATGGCGACATGCGGTTGCCATTCGTGAACAAACGGGATCAGAGCATATTTCAGGTGCGGTGCTGTCGGTTGCGATCTTGCGGAGTTTTTCTGATTACGAATCACTGCTGGCGCACATGCATTTAGAGATGGAACATTTATACAATGGCATCCGCTGGTATGAACACCTCCGCGAATTAATTGCTGATGTCAAAAAGCCACGTCGCACGGGTGGAATCGCACGTGATTTTTCGTTTGGCTACATTCCGCTCCTTCGTCGATTTGGGCAAAATCTGAGCGAGCAGTCGGCAGGCGGATTTAATGTCAAACTAGAAGCTCATACAAAAGCCCTCGACCAATTGCTAGAAACATTTGGCACTGGCGGTCGACAAAACGCTGCACTGGTTGGTGCTGCTGGCGTAGGCAAAACAACAATCGTGCATGCATTTGCAGAACGCATACTTGATGCAAAAGCAAGTGTGCCAGATAGCTTACGATTTCGTCAGGTATTTATTCTAGACTCATCCGCATTGATTGCGGCTGCCCCGGGTCGTGGTGAATTAGAAGGCCTAATAATGCAGGTATTGGGTGAGGCATATAGTGCAAAAAATATCATCATCTGTTTAGATAATGCGCAGCTGTTCTTCGAAGAAGGTGTGGGCTCGGTTGATTTAACGAATGTACTATTACCGATTCTAGAAGCGGGTAATTTACGAGTAATTTTGACAATGGATGAACAGCGTTATTTACAGATCGGACAACGAAACCCATCGCTGATTAACGCACTGAACCGTATTACGATTGCACCTGCAACTCGCGACGAGACTATTGCCGTTATGCAGGATCAACTGATCATTACTGAATTTCAACGAAAAGTCAGTTATATGTATCAGGCACTGGCAGAATCGTATCGTCTAAGTGAACGCTATATTCATGACCTGGCTATGCCGGGGCGTGCACTAAAGCTACTCGAAAGTGCGGCAAGTTATGGTGACGGCGGGATTATTACGGCAAATTCTGTCCAGGCAGCAATTGAACAAACAATGGATATCAAAGTAGGTGTCGCAAGTGGTGAAGACGAGCGCGAAAAACTCTTGAACCTAGAAGATCTGATTCATAAACGAATGATTAATCAGACCCGTGCGGTCCAGGTAGTCAGTGACGCACTTCGCCGCGCGCGCGCTGGCGTTCGCAATGAAAATCGTCCAATTGGAACATTTTTGTTCCTTGGTCCAACTGGGGTTGGCAAAACAGAACTCGCCAAAGCGCTAGCTGATGTCTATTTTGGCGGTGAACAGCGTATGATCCGTTTGGATTTGAATGAATACGTACGACCCGAAGATGTCAGTCGATTGATTGCTGATGGTGCAGATGATCCCACGAGTTTGACCGCACAGGCAATGAAACAGCCATTTAGTGTTGTATTGCTAGACGAGATAGAAAAAGCACATCCGCAAGTCTTGACGACATTGCTGCAGCTACTTGATGAAGGTATCCTGCGCGATATCAAAAACCGTGAAGTGAGTTTTCGGGATGCAATCATTATTGCAACGTCAAATGCTGGTGCTGATCGGATTCGTGAGTATATTGATCGTGGCTATAAATTGCAGGACTTTGAACAACCATTTATGGACGAGCTCATTAGTAGTAATCAATTCCGTCCAGAATTCCTGAACCGCTTTGACGAAATGGTGATATTCCGACCATTAGAAAAACCAGAATTGGTACAGGTCATCGATCTTATCCTAGCTGGGATTAACAAACAGATGGCACTTCAAAAAATAACTGTTAACGTGACAAATGACGCAAAATTGTATCTTGTCGACAAAGGGTATGATCCTCGGTTGGGTGCACGACCGATGCGTCGAGTTGTTCAGCGTGCCGTTGAAAACACCGTCGCAAAGCAAATGCTATCTGGATCAGTCGCGCCGGGGAGTATAATAGAGATAACACTTGAACAAGTGCAGCAAATGCTAGGTGAATCAGTGTCGCAGCCTATTGCTCCGCCGCTACCACCAGTAAATGGAGGTTAGAGTATGGATTATCGATCATATTATACATCTTTAGTGCTTCCCTCGTGGGCACCACCAAGTGATATATTTGGTATTGTCTGGCCTGTACTATATATACTTATCGCAATTAGTTTTGGTTATGCTGTTTACAAAATATCAATCAAAAAGCAATGGAGAAGTCGTTTATTGCTGCCGATTGGTATTAACCTACTAGCAAACGCACTCTATACACCCCTCTTTTTTAACTTGCAGCTGCCACTTTTGGCAACCATCGATATAGTAATCGTGCTAGCGACGATTATATGGATAATGGTTGTATTCTGGCCGCTTAAACGATGGGTCAGTCTTGCTCAAATACCATATTTACTATGGGTCAGTTTTGCGACATGTTTACAAATAGCAATCGTGCTGGCGAATTAGTTAAGTATTAAGTCCATACAGATTATAGCTAGAAATAGCATCGTAAATATTTGTAAATGATTCATGTTTATATAAATCTGCGTCATAATCTATTCGAATAATCTGTTGTTCGCCTGGTGACAACAAAAAAGTCGCTGGCGCTAGAAAGAAATGTCCGTCAATCGATGTTTGGGCAAATCCTTCCTTGCTGACGGCTTTGACCCATGACGGTATATTTTTGATATGATGACGAAGGCCGCGAATCGCCGAGCCTGTGACGTCGTACACTGCATACATTTCCATACTCGCGTCTGCAATGATTGGGAAAAGTGGCGTGACGTTATGACGATCAAATATGTTTTCTTGGATTGATTCTTTTGATGATTGAATAAACGTGATTACTTCGCACTTACTTTCTTTAAGTAGTGGATACTCCATAGCTAATCGATGAACGGCCAGGTTGCACCATGGGCAGCCCGAATATCGCAAAAAGGCAACTAGTACAAATGATTTTGAATAATCAGACAATGCTATTGACCGCCCACTTGTATCTAGGCGGGTAAATTGCGGTGCTTTCTGGCCGACTGTAAGATGTGATGACATTTCGACTAGTATAGCAGAGATATAAATTGACCCAAAGCAGTGTACGGTTATTCAGACCAAACGGCTAGTTCGTTCCCATTTGGTTCCGTGAAATGAAATCGTCGTCCACCTGGAAATGTATATGTGTCGAGTATGATCGTGCCGCCGTTTTGAACGACCTTTTCTTTTGTTGATTCCAGATCCTCGGAATAAATAACAGTAAGCGGCATAGATTGACCCTGATCACTATTAATGCCGTTACTTGTGCCACTGTCGGTTGTATCACTATATGTTTCACCCCACTCCGTATACTTCCAGTCAAAAACATTTGTAAAAAAGTTTTTCGTCGAGTTAAGTTGCTCTGCAGATTTTACGGGGAATTCAATGAGATCTATTTGATTATGTTTTACCATATACCTATTGTAACAAACGAAGATTATATTCGACTTTTTCTAGCATAATATTAATATGACAGCAGGCTTGGTGCTAGGATTCGTATCAACTAAGCACATTAACAAGGGCATCAATATATTTTGAATCAGCTACATCGTGACCCGTGTCTGCGATGATGGATAAGTGAGAATTCTCGATTATCCGCTTTGCTTCATTAGTACGGTTTTTCATGTCAGGCCACATATCAAGCTCCATTTGGCCGACAAAGATAAGAGTTTTGCATCTAATGCTTTTTGCCATTTTGCTAAAATGTAATTCGCTAAAAGCAGTCGTCCGGTTTTTTCCTATATTTTTCAACCAAACATCTTGCATATCGTCACTTTCAATGTCTTCTTTGAAATAAGGTGATAGAGAAAATAACCATAGCTCACTCGGATTCTGTTTAGCTGCAACGGTAAATACTGTCATTGCGCCGAAAGAGAAGCCAGCTAATATAGTATCGTTTGGATTGTATTCTTTGTATATAAGATCAAGCTGAGCAGTCCAATCTTTAATGGTTGTGCGTTTCCATTTTATATCAGCAAATACGACATTATAGCCAGCTTTCTCGATAGCATCGATCATCGCTGTGTAATTGCGTGATTTTTTATCTTCTCGAAATCCAGGAACAAATAGGACGGTCGTCATATTGCTATTTTAGCAGTAAAACATTCATTTGCAGGCGGGTCTATTAAAGATGGAGCCGTATTGTAACCACAGAAAGCAGATAAATATAAATAATTTCTAAATTTGGTACCCCGGGTTGTCCGGCGGTCGGCCAAGGCCTCTCTATATCCGTTCGTTCATAAAAATATGTAAATACATTTTTATCTCTCGTCACTACACGAACCAACGGCTACGTTTTGCTTTGCAAAACGCCGTTAGCTCGAACCATCCGAGGAATATGAAAAATAGTCATCCAGATGGACGACTATTTTTCATGGTACAGCGCTGTGAGTGAAGTTATAACCAATTTAGTTGCTTTGTAAGGCTTCTGTAACAACTGAGTATATTAAGCTGGGGTTGTTCTGTGGTATTAAGTGATCTTCATTACCCGAGCTTTTGACAGTGCATTTGATAGAAATATGACAGAAATCGGCTTTTCTTATGTACCTATTCGACGTTAAAAGATAGTCTACTTTTAGAGAATTGAACGAACTCGCATTATCACGAACTAAAGTAGTGCTTTTAGTCAGGGAGTTATATTCACGTAGCATGGTTCTAAAATTTTTAGGGCTTGATAGCATCGCTAGCTGTTCCTTCGTTCGAAAGTCATCCTTCGAGTAACTATTCATGCTATTCGCCCGAATTATCCCAAGGTATGAACTAATGACATCTAACGCCAGATAGGTACTGGTAGAAAAATCAGTCTTACTAAGTTGTTCAGGAGAATCGTTAGGAAGCTTTAGGTCTGACTCGTGCGACGGATCTATCTGAATGAGTGCATCAACCTGCTTTATATGTCTCTGAGTAAATAGCCGTGATATGAGACCTCCATACGAACCACCTACAATAACATAAGGCGGTCGTGCGTCACTTGCTTGAAGAATTGCGTATAAGTCGTCTGCTGAGACACTTGCATTCCTTTCCGACTTAGCTTCGTCGCTCCAGCCATATCCTGGCCGGTCATAAGAGCATACTTTTGTTTTCTTTGCTAATTCTGGCTGCACCCTTACCCAATCTAGAGAAGTTCCACCCATGCCAGATTCGAGAATGACAGTTTGCTTCCCCTCGCCCGTACAGTTTATGTGTACTTTTTGATTACCGTTTATTGTAACTAATCTACCAGGAACAGGAAGAGTGCGAAGTTCGTCTATTTCTTTTTTTCTTTCAATAATAATTAATGCCAATATAGTGACGACTAGAAATAGTAAAATCCAAATGAACAACCGTTTAACAGAGAGTGGTTTTGGTGGTGCATTATTTTTTTTAAGCATTTTATTCACTATAACAAACTCACGGGGGTTTCTATAGGTATATTACTCAAATTAAAAGTAGAACTTAATAACGGATGGGGCATTAGAACGGTCTAAAAGTTGGAACTAAACTGTATCTGTTAGCTCAGATTTGGTACAACGTTATATCTGAAATAAGAACTAACCTATACAACTAATAGCAAAAAACTAAGGTGTATTACATTAGAGGTGTAGACATTATTTGTTTTATATCGAATCGTAGCAAGTGCTAGTCCTGCAATTGCAATCATCAACCAGCTAAATATTGATTGTTGATTTAAGATATCTAAGTAAAAGATGAAATGGCCTAAGAAAAAGACTGTCGCAACCGTAAGAATGGTCGCCAAGGGTCTCAGCCTCTTACTTAGCTCTGTCTGGTAAATGCCAAAGGTTAAGTAATCTTGCCAGAAGCAAGATATGAGAATCATGAGTATGTATACAGCTGGATTGAGCGTGAGACTATAGTGGATAGGCAGAGCGGCAATTAGAGACAGAGGAATCAGATACAGATAAATAAGCTTTGATTTAGTTAGATTCTTCTTACGAATTTTTGGAAGAATAAAGAATGAACCAATTATGACTATAAGGATATAGAGACTTGCAGTAATATATTTCTGATTAAAATCACCAGGCAGTAGGCTCATTAAGTTGTCGTTCATGAAAAAGCCATGAGTCAACGACCACACGAGCAACCATAGTGATGAAAGTATTAAAGTAAGAAGAACTGTATTGATTCGTGGTTTCATCGTTGCCATTATCTTAACATAAACATGATAGCGAGCTATGAAACTAAGCCTAAAGGTCAAATCATCTACTTTGAACAAGTTTCAGGAATGTATGTAAATATTTTTCAGATTTGGTGCAGCGTGTTGTATGAAATTAAAGCCATGGTGTTAAGATAAGAATATATGAAAACAGTATTAATGGCAGTTGCAGTTGTAAACTCCGAAGATAAAATACTTCTTCGTAAAATGGATTCAGCAAAAAGTCCGTATAAGGAATTATGGGCTTTATTCGGGGGAAGAATCGACGGTGAAGGTTCGGTGCAAGATCTTCTAAATAAAGAATTAGAGACACGATGGAATTTTAAAGTTCGCATTAGTGAGAAGCTTTGGTGGGATGAAGAGTTAAAAGTCGATCATGATGGTGAAGAGAAGCGATTTGTATATATTGATGCAATTTGTGAGATTGACACTGGTGAACCGAAACCTGTTAATGAAAATGAGACTTTAGAATGGGCAGTACCGGGCGAGCTGGAGAATTATGATCTTAACCCACCGACAAAGACTCTTCTTAAGAGACTTGAGTATTTAAGCTAATAACAATGTTTAAGTTAGAACTGGGTAACAGATAGAGCGATAAAACGGTCTATAAGGTTCGAACTAAATTACATCTGTTAACGAGAAATGGTACCCCGGGTTGGAATCGAACCAACGGCCAAAAGCTTAGAAGTCTCTTGCTCTATCCACTGAGCTACCGGGGCGTAAGTAAAATATGTACAGAATCCTGCGTCCGTTGTTAAAAATCAGTGGATAGAGCTTGCTAAATATAAATTAGTTCGCAGGCTTACGCACTGAGCTACCGGAGCATTAGGTAACATTATAGCAAAGTACGGCTATAATGAGGGAATGCAAACAGGTGAATATATTATCGATAGGTGGCTGCCAAAGATCGTACGACAGATTGCGAGTGATATAGGATGCACTTTACGTACTTATTCTGATGATTGGGTAATTGAATTGGAATCCACAGATACTGTTCGGCGAATCATCGGCTATAAGTTTGATATTAATAATAGTGTTGCATCCATGATCGCTTCCGATAAAGTTGCTGCATATCAAATACTTCGTGCAAATGATGTCGCTGCGGTTGAACATACGTTACTGCGAACAAAGGTGGGTGTCGGCGGTGCTTCGTTTAATGACAATTGGCAAGATATTGTCGTAAAGCCGCTGGCTGGCACAAGCGGCCATGGAGTCAGACGGCTAAAATCCCGACAGTCAGCCGAAGAATGGATAGAGCAATCTGGTATTGAGGCGTGGGCTGTTTCTCCGTATTACAACATTCAACAAGAAATACGACTGATTGTATTAGACGACAAGGTGTTATTGTCGTACGAAAAGTTACCAATACCCAGTAGTGAACTACTGATGTTTAATTTGGGCAAGGGAGCGGTACCACGCAATATTGTTCCGGATAGCGCGATCGTAAAATTAGCATTGTCTGCGCGACAGGCCTTGGGGTTACATTTGGCTGCCGTGGATATTATCATTCTGCAAGATGGTCAAAGTATGGTTTTGGAAGTAAATGATGGGATTATGATGGAGCATTATGCCAGGGTCTCTGAACAGAACTATGCTACAGCCCGCCGGGTATATGGAGATATTATGAGGATAATGATGGCGGAGTAAGTGGGGAATGCGCTTCACTTTGTTTCGCTCCGTCGTTCATTTGTAAGAGAAAATGCTACGCGCTTTCTCTTACTTCATTCACTGTGCCGAACTTCCCGTCAAAACGTGCAAGCACATTTTCGGGAGTTCGATTCTTCGCCAGCGCGCATGCCAAAGAAAAAAGACTAAATAGATTAGTCTTTTTTCTTTGGTGCACCCTAGTTGAAGTATTCAGAACAAAATACTACCAAGCTATCGTAAGTATAGCAAAAGAGGTAAAACTATCCCAGCAATACCTTAGCGCAACAATCGTGTAATGATACATTCAACGGCTTTGACCATGACTACCACCTCTGTAGCTTCCTGAAATCTTCATACATCGCCAGCTCTTCTTCACTAATAGAAGGCTGAGTAACGCTAATGACGTTCTCGATGGTAGATTGATCAACAGTATCAAGGTCACGTGCAACGGCTTCTCTAGCAGCTTCTGTTGCCATATATTCAATGTCTGCGCTTACATAGTTGGCAGTAAGACTTGCGAGCTTCGCGTAGTCTATTTCACTTGTTGGCCTATCAGAGAGAAACAATTTGAACAGCTCTTGGCGCGCCGTTTCATCTGGTGGACCCACGAAGATACGCTTGTCCATTCGACCCGCCCTTAATAATGCAGGGTCAATAAGCTGCGGTCGGTTAGTTGCAGCTACTACGAGGATTTTATCCTTCGCAGCATCATTTAATTGCATCAAAAACTCATTTATCTCTTCCTGTTTATGTTGCGAGCTTTCACCTAGACTGTCGCGCTTAGGTACAATGCCTTCGATTTCATCAATGAAAACAATCGAGGGAGCTTTAGACCTCGCGGCATCGAACAAACGCCCGACTTTACCAACGGTTCCATGAATATATGACGAGGCAATATCAGAGTGCTTAATCTCTACAAAGTTGTAATTAATCTCCTCGGCCAACTTTCTAATGATATAGGTTTTACCGCATCCTGGAGGCCCAAATAAGATTACGCCATTCGGGATTGAGAGCTTAAACTTCTCATACTTTTCTGGATTTTGTAGTGGGTTAATCACATCTTCTACAAGCACCTGCTTTAGTTCACGCATACCAGCAACTGCATCAAAGCCCTTGAGTTCAGTTAGACTGTCTATAATTTTCGTAACCTGCTCTTGAGAGTATGAATCTGTAATCAACCCGAGGTACTCACTACCACTAGCCTCAATTCTAATAAGTTGGTCATTATCGCCCCTAACTTCATTTGACTTGATATTGGTGAATAGATACAGAAACCTGCCATCAGATAGGTTATAAACCTCCGTAAAGAAAACTTTTTCGATACGTCCAGTTACGCTTAACTTGTCGTTAATTTTATATCCGTTATATAGAAGCGGCTTCGTTAGTGTACTCATTCCTTACCTCAATCCATTACATTCAGTAGATTTAGCGTTTACATCAGCAACAAGTTCGTTCTGCTGTGGTACAAGGCTATTGTAGCTTTCGGTATCACCAGACGCGTCGTAACTATCCATTTGAGACTCGACAGAAGTGAGCTGGCTGCTCAGTGCATCGTACTCGTCTGAGCAAGTTTGCCAAGCCGAGTTAGATGATGAACTGCTCGAATCTGAACCTCCATTATTAGAGCCTACAATAGCGATAAAACCTATGATCGCACCCCATATAACGAGATTCCAGATTACTTTCTTGACTCCGTTCGCCTTGTTCTGCTTCTTAATTTCTGGGATTTGCTCAGCCATTCTTTGGAATATAGCGGAGTTCATTAACAAAGATATTACAGGGCGCTCGAAACTTTCCTCTTCATCATAATTACTATTTTCAATAACCTGAGTCCTGTAACTCTCGGCGTCGTTCACACTATTAGAATCGAGGTTTTCTAGCTTGCGCCACAACGTGTTTAGTACATTATCCAAGGCCTTCACATCAATATCGAAGTCTACAATGTAGGAATATATAAACTCATACACCTCTTTGAACTTCTCAAATGCCTCTTCGTAGCGTTCGGCCTTGAATAGTCTTTGAGCCTCTTCAAAATCCCGATCAGCAACAGCGGTTACACACCAGCGTATACGCATCGTGAAATACTTTTGTAACGTATCGTCACCCTTATTAGCCTTTTGAGCCTGATCAAGCAATACGAGCGCATCATCATATTCGTTTTTCTCAATAAGGTCATTGATAGGCGTAATTACCTTCTTGTGAGATGTAACTTCGCGAATGTAGTCAGCGTTTTTATTAATCTGACTAATAACCGCCGGGCCTATAGCAAGAGACTTCGCGAGCTTTATCAGAACAAGAGCTTTTGCGTCTTCATCTAAATTGTTAAACAAATCGACACCTACTATATTGAGAGCGTCCGCAGCCTTGTCACGCATCGCCTTGCTTTGAGAGTCTTCGTAAAGCCCAAGGTCTTTAATCTCCTGAAATAAATCCTGAATCTTCTTCGTAAGGCGCTTGATAGTCATAGACTCTTGAGGTGAGAGTTTGCCATCTGCACTTGCATCGAGACCTCTAAGTTGTTCAGCCGCGCTATTTATCTGATCAAAGATAGGTGCAAGAACTTCATCTTGTACCTTTTGACCCTTTACGCCGAAGGCTGCACTAAATGCGGCGAAAATGCTATTATCCTGCTTCGCACGACTTACGTCAGTATAGAAGTCCGACAAGTAATCAGTTACTTTTTTACGAAACTCATTCAGCGCCGTGCTGCTCGTACCTATCTCATCATTCAACGCATAAACTTTCTCAAAATGAGACCAAAACTTATCCGATTCAACAACTTCTTTCCAGGCGTCTAACGAGAGCTTGAGGTGCTTCTTATAGCCTGTCTTACTTGCTAGCAACGAACTAGAGATTGCAAGGTTCCTCTTTGCCGTGTAGCTCTTCTCTGAACGATCTTTCCAGTTATCGAGGGCTTCGTCATACTGATCATCTCGTAGCAGTGCCAGATTCTTCTCATCATCGCCACCTTCAATTTCGAACCAGAAGAAATACTCCTGAATACGCTTCACGGGCGAGCTTAAACGCTGTACCGCATCATTTACCGATGCCTCACTGCGTAGCGACTGGTTAATTGAAGATATGTCGGTCTCGTATTCTGGACTATCATCCATAAACAGCTGATGAAGAATCTCCTTTGATCGTTTAGTTATATTCTTCTGAGATGCACTCGTATCAAGCCCGAGTATACTGTACGCATTTTCAGAAAATAACTTTGACATTATCGAGTAATTCCCGACATTCCCTGTCTGATTTCGTCTTCAGTATCGTCCGGAAGTAGTTCAATCAACTCACGCACATGTTGCTTTAATGACTGAACATCACCGTTCGCCACCGCTTCATCAGCCTTTGCGATAAGATGCTCGGCCACTGTCTTGTTCGTAAGCTCATCTTTTCGTGCCTTTATGTTGTTAAGCCAGCCAACCCATAGAGCAGGGTCTTCCATTAGTATCGCCATAATCAAGCCCTGAAGCTGCTCGTTGAGTCTCACGAGAAGCTCTTTATCCTTATCGGCAATTGCCCTTTCACCCTCTGCTTCAATAGAACTCAATACATCCGCAATCCTCGTACGTTCAATTTGATCGTCTACGGCATCCAGTACACCCCTTAGAGATTGAAGTTTCTCATGGAAGTCATCACTAAGTTGAGGTATAGACCTGTCTTGCTCAATCTTTTCCAAATCTGACTTCAATTCACGCATGTCACGTTCGGCTTTTTGACGATCATCCGTGTCATTCTCTGAGTTCTTGATGTTTGTTTCGAGAGAGTCGATCTGATTTTCAAGTTTAGACTGTTCATCTTCAGGTATACCGCTCGCCACTTTCTTGAGTCGACTCCTCTGAGTCTCAAGATCAACCGCCAACTTCTTCGTATCGACTGGCTGAGCATACCTGTCAGCACGAACGTCCAGAGTCTTATCAATGCTCGGTATGTACGCCTCAATCTTTACCGCCCTCGATTCATCAACCATGATTGTAATATCAACGTCCGTTCCTTCAGGCAAATCATAAGGCAACTCATCGCCTTTAATGTGAAGCGTGCTAATTACATCATTATGCTCTGGGTTTGATGATTCGCCTTCGTAAATCTTGATAGGGAGGCTATTGTCTTGGTTTTTGTGCAATTTCCATGCTGTTTTATATGACCTTGTATCCTTCAGAGGGAGCTTACTGTCTTTATCAAAGTAAAGATCGCACGCCTCTTTAAACTGGAAGTCGTTATCAAAACCTCTTTTTGCATACACTACACCGATTCCATGCGGAATAGGCGCGCCTGATACCGTGAGCCCGTGTGTTATTGAAAACGACTCGGGAAATACTGGGACAACGTTACTATCCTCGTCGAATAAATAAATCCAGAATGTACCTGTCTTACCTTTTTCAACAGCTACTGTATCAGAGAACTTACCATTCTTTAGACGAATCTTTGAACTGCTGTATGTACCACTATCCGACTGAATCTGTACGAAGTAATCATCCTCAACATCAGCTAGCCCCGCGATCTTACCTGCTACTGTTGTCTCATCATCGGCAGTCATTGAATCATAATGCAATTCAAGTTTCAAAGTCTCTTTACTAACTCCGCTACTCTGTTCAAGTAAATCCAGTGACACGCGTTGGCTGAGGCCGTAAACACAAGCACCTCTCGCAACTACAGTAAGGGGATCAACAGAAGAATCAATATCAAGTTTGAACTCGTTCTTTAGGGATTCGCGCACGTAAGGTATCTGAGTTGGTCCGCCTACAAGAACAATTCTTGAAACAGCAGGCAACTGAACACCCGAGTCTTCAAGTGTTTTCTTTGTTAGATCAACGGTTTTACTAACAAGTGGGCTTATTAATTCCTCAAATTGCGCACGAGTGAAATCAATTGATACATAGACGTCCTTACCGTCGTCATCCTTGAATACATCTTCAACTTCAAGAGTGACCTTGTCGTATTGCGAGAGCTCAATTTTCTTCTCTTCGGCAATTGCCTTAAGTCGGGCAAATACAGCTTTGTATTTATTATTACTCCTATCAAAATCTTTCAAAATATATTTTTCAAGAATGGCAGGTTTGATTATTTCGTCTACGATTTTAAGGTCAAAGTCCTTACCGCCTAAAAAGTTATCGCCATTATGACCCAATACCGAAAGAATTCCGTCCTTCGAAGAGATCAATGCTACATCGAAAGTACCACCACCGAGATCGTATACAATCCAGTTCTGGTCTTTAGTATTCTCAAACCCATACGCCATAGCTGCTGCGATTGGCTCTTGCAAAAGTACTACTTGCTTGAATCCCGCTAGCTCACCAGCACGTTTCGTAGCTTCAGACTGTAGAGAAGAAAAATACGCAGGAATAGTAATCACCGCAGCAAGTGTTGAAAAGTCAGAGTATTTACGAGTAACATCTTCAACGAGACTCTTGAGTATCTCAGATGATACCTGTTCAGGCGTCATTGATTCTCCAAGACGCTCAAAGGGTATCGTCTCGGACGTGCCCATCAAACGCTTTACTTCTGCCTTATTATTGGCAAACTCTTCATCTGATGCACTCTTGAATAACTTATCATAAGCCTTCTGCCCAACAATTTTATTTCCTGATTTATCTACACCAAAAACAGAAGGTGTATACTCGGGCTGTCCTGGACCGCTCTTGATATGCTCAATCACGCCCTTCTGGCTGATTGCGATTGCTGAGTTAGTTGTACCTAGATCAATACCAATGCTAATCACACTGTTATCTGTTTTGGGTGCTGAGCTATTTTTCATGGATGATCACCTTTGCCTTTCTAATCAATACGCCATTATGAGACACTGCTGGCTCATGGGTTTCAAAAATAATGTCCTGCTCCAGCTGAGAATCTTTTTCACTGGCAAGTATATCTAGGTTCATACCATCGTTATATGTTTGCCCTGTGTAGTCAATCACCTCAAGATGGTTTTTCTTCACAAAGCGTCCCAGCTTTTCAACTGAGTTACGAAAAGCCTTGTTTTCGTCTTCCGACAACTTGTCTTCAATCTTTTTGAATCGTTTTTCAAGCCGCCAAAACTCAACCGCCAAATCAATTAAATCTTGTGTTTGTACTATTAGTGATGCAGTGTTAATACCAGGAAAATTATTTTGCACGATGCTTTTTCTCATTTATAGATAGTTTTATCCATATTCTACCTTAAAAACACTAGTAAATACAGGTTCTTAGATATTAACGCTGATGCAATTTGAATACGGAGATGCCTGTCATACTTATTAGAGAACGCTTGTACGAGCATTAAGGAGTTTATGACAATAAAAAAAGCCATAGGTAGACCACCTAAAGTTGATATGAAAACTATCTATAAGTTGGCTGACGCACTGCAACACAGTTCCACCGTAAGTGACGCATGTAGGCACGCAAATATCAGCCGTGACACATACTACCGCTACCTAAACAGCGAACCAGTATTCAAAGAGAGGATGGAAACTGCCAAAGCAAACCAATACAGGCTCGTATCTTTTATGACACTTTTCTAGTATTCTGCTGCTTTTACTTGGTATTTCACCATGAAGGCATGTCAGAAAACAGGTCAATTTCACGAACAACTACATGGTATTCTTCATGGAAAAATCTCACGCACGCCTACTTACGATGTTTGCGACTCAAAAGATGAACGAGTATAAACCCTCAGAATGACTCGTGGCGCACGGCCACAACGCTCCAGACACGTCAGAGCCTATATTTAAGTAGCTGCCTAGCTGTTAGAATGTACGTATGTACAAGGTTTTTAGATATTTATGGAATGGTGGCGAGATCAAAGAAGTCCCGTTGAATAAAGACGACATTAAAACGTATAGCGATGTTCATTACTCGCTCGTTTATAACGACTCAGAGTTCAAGAAAGACTTAGCCGAACTTAGAAATGAACATGAGAGCGACATAGCAACAGCAACCGATACCGCTAAAAAGCAAAGCTACTTTGAACCGCTCGCTGATAAATGGCGCATCGCTACGGACAAGGTTTATTCTGCGTACGAGGGTGGTGAGATTGACGGAAGCGTACCACGCGATCTAGGTGAGCAGTCCTATACAGTTGATGTCGATGCGTTCAAAACACAAAGAATAGTAACCATTGAAATCGACTTGGTAAACATTAAGAAGTCAGACTATGACGCCCTCTGGAAAATGTCCGCTCTTGCAAAAGCATCACGTGGCATACCACCCAGCAGAAACCGTCACCCTGAAGATCCGAAGCTCATCTATGCAGTATTCAAAGCTCGCTTAGAGGGTGATATTTTTCGTACCATTTTTCGTCAGTATCAAGACGGCACATTAATCGGCTATAAAGACGTACCTTCGAACCAATTTAAGTCTGAGGATAGCTTAGAGCGTTACTACAGAAAGTACATTCCGTAACCGGACACTTAACTACCTCCTTAAATAGGGTCTGATTAAAGACTCTATTTTTGTTTGAATAATAGTGCGACGACACGCCAACCACTAAGTCGTCGCGCGGTTGGCTCACTAACTTTCAGGAGCAAACGAATGAACAATTCAAAAACAATAGACGTGCTTATGGCACACAAATACCCACCAGCAACTTACCTTGTAGATCGCCTAATCCCAACAGAGTCAATTACTATTTTGTCAGGGGCTAGTAGATCATACAAAACGTACACCCTACTGGATATTGCGATTGCGGTCGCAAGCCAAAAACCACTATTTGAGCACTTCAATACCACTCAAGCGAACGTGTTAATTATCAATGAAGAGGACGGTGAAAGGCTATTACAACAGCGATTCAGGCAGCTTGGAATAGAAAAGGATACGGGTCTACCGATTCACATATCCGCCTTAACCGACTTCAAGCTCGAAGATGAACAGGTTGATAAGACAATTCAGTTCTGTAAGGACAATGAGATTACTTTGGTAATCATCGACTCACTTATTCGAGTGCATAATGCCGACGAAAACAGCGCCAGAGAAATGTCGAAAGTATTCGCCAAACTGCGCAGATTCACCAAGGCTGAAATTGCCGTACTAGTTACTCAGCACAATCGCAAGGCTACACAGCATAGCACTGGCGGGGCGAGCGAGATGAGAGGTTCATCAGACATACTAGCTGCGGTTGACAGTCATATCGGAGTGAAACGTGATAGTAAAGACCGATTTTACTTAACATTTACTCAAGAGAAGCAGCGTTACGATGTCGAGCTTGATCCTTTCCAGATGAAGTTTAATACCACAGATCCAATTTTTAAGTTTGAGTACTTAGGAACTTTTCGCAATCAGCCAGATAAATCAGCCGTCCTGCTTAGTGCGGTGGTTGAAATACTAAAAGAACATGGGCAGCTAATGCAACGTGAACTACTTGAGCAATTAACAGAAAGTAAGATAGATACAAATGAGCATGAACTACGTGAACTACTGAAGCGTTGGGTTAACGAGGGCGCGATACCTAAACCAAACAAAGGGACGGGCAAATCGAAGCTCTATCACTTAGAGGGCACGAACGATGAAAACGAATAAACGACAACCTATTAGTAGCAGTAGTTTTCTCGGTTTCGAAGATACACAAAATAAAGCAGCTGTTGGGACTCGCGACGACCTCGTGAAGTTCATCGTGACATTGATCGAAATGGATCGACAGCACAAGGCTAAATAAACGAACAAATAACAACAACGAGAGGGGCAGCTATGCCCCTCTCAACTCATAGTGACGGGGATCTAAATCGCATTCACCCGACTTTCCCAAGGGGAAGATCGTGAGGTAGAAGAGGAAGTACCCTCAGCCACTAGAAATAATACAATAAAACATTTATAATATATGTAAAGGCTAAGACATGAACTATTTAGTAGCACGAGTATCAGATAAAGAGCAACGAAAAGCGTTGCCTGCACAAAAGAAAAAACTCTACGATTACGCAGAGCGCCTTCGATGGAAGGACGAAATAGATTTCAAATATATCGAGTTTGATGAAACTGCATTTAAGGAAAATCGCAGAGACTTTCGTGCACTTGTTATCGAACCGCTTAAAAAACAGAAAGATACAGCGATTGTCGTCTTCGATAAAATCGACCGTTATACACGCGATAGCTCATCAGAAGAAAAGGCAGCGTTAACTCAAATGTGGAAGACGGGCAAAATCGAAATGCACTTCCCATCAGACAATTTATATATTAACCGTGACTCCCCAGCTGCCGACCTATTTCGACTCGACATTGGCATCGCATTAGCAGGCTATTATTCAAGCGCAATTAGGGACAATGTAAAACGCCGATTTGATCAAATGATTAACGACGGTATATGGACAGGGAAAGCCCCTATTGGCTATGCCAACTTTCAAGAACAACAACCAGATGGCAAAATGCTAAAAGGTATTCGAGTTGATGATGTGCGAGCGCCCCACATCTTGAAAGCATTTAAACTAAGGTCAACAGGACTGCCATATAAAGAAATTACGAAAATAATGAAGGCCCGCGGATTAGTCAGCAACACAATACATCGGAATCCGATCACACTCGCACAATGGGCAAAGATTTTTGAGAATCCTTTTTACGTTGGCCGTATGCGCTATATGGGCAAAGAGTACGATCATAAATATGACACGATTATCGAGCCTTGGCTTTGGGATAAAGTACAGGATGCAAACCTTTCAAGGGGTCAGAACAAAACAAAATACGCAAGCAAGCCATATCTATTTAAGCAGTTGAAATGTCATACTTGTGGCTATTCAGTTACTTTCGATGGACCTAAGCGCAACGGTAAATATATTTATGGAAAATGTACAGAGTTCGGCGGTAAGCACGGTGCGCAGTGGGTCAATGAAGACAAGTTGTACGAACAAGTACGCGAACTTTTGCGCTCAATTCACCTACCTGAAAGTGAGTTGCCGACACTTGTTGCAGAAGTTCAAAAGAACTACGCAAGCGAACAGGAATACTACACGTCAATGAAAACAGGCCTTCAAAAAGAGTACGACACACTCGATGAAGAACTTGAAGGACTTTTTAGAGATCGCCAACAATTCGCCTCACACCATGAGATGTTCGAACGTATGGTAAAGAAAATCGAAATACGTCAAAAAGAAATCTTAGGCGAGATACAAGACCATAGCGATGGCGATAAAGCGTTCGTTATTGGCGCAAGTTACTTAATTGATGTATGTAGCCGTGCAGTTAAATTGTTTGATGCAGAAACTTCGAAACTAGAGCAAAAACGGTACTTACTCAGTTTCATACTTTCGAACATGACTCTTGAAGGCGAAAAACTGCATTTTACCCTTAAGGAACCGTTCGAAGATGTTATCAATATGTCTAAAACTCAAAATTGGTGCGGGTGGGGAGAATCGAACTCCCGTCTCGAGCTTGGAAGGCTTACATACTAGCCACTGTACTACACCCGCGTATCGTTACGACCTATGTATTGTATCAGAAAACTTGCTATAATAAAAAGCATAAGGAAGAATTATGGCATCACTCAATGATTTTATAGACCCAGACCTAACGACAAATGACGTACTGCACAGTAGCGGCTATGCGCAGGCGGCTGGCGGTGCAAGTGCAGGTGGGCTATCGATGGAACAGCGCCGCAAAATGATGTACGGTCGTCAAATGGTGGGATCGTATGCTCAGTCACAATTAGGACGTCGCTATGGATCCATGAAAGCAAGAACGGCTGATCAGAAAAAAGGTCGTGTATACGATGCCAGTGCAGACAAATTCGATGACAAGGCAGGGGTTGGTAATCGACGAGCAAAAGCTGTCGATGCAACAAAGGTAGACACACCGTCGATTAATCGCCGCCAAGCGTATATTGAACCACCGACGCGCAACTACAATCCATTCGGATAAATCTAGATTTCATCTGTTAATCGTGCTATTATAGTCTACGATACATGGCGGATATAGCTCAGTTGGTTAGAGCGCCGGGTTGTGGTTCCGGAGGTCGTGGGTTCAATTCCCATTATTCGCCCCAAGAAATTATAAAAAGATCTCTTAATATAAGAGATCTTTTTGTTTTGCTGCTGTTCGGGTGGTTTAGATTTCTCGAATTGTTTCGATTTCAGCGCCAAGTCCATTCAGCCGGTTGGCAAAATCTTCATAACCGCGATTGATCGAATAGACATCGCGCAATATCGAGTGGCCTGGTGCGGCGAGCATTGCCAGCAACACCACAACGGATGGTCGTAGCGCAGGCGGTGCAATGACGTCTGCTGGTTTCCACTTTGTAGGACCGGTAATGTAAACGCGGTGCGGATCGAGTAACTCTATCTGGGTATTGAGTTTGCTTAGTTCGGTAAAGTAAATCGCGCGGTTTTCATATGACCAGTCATGAACCAGTGTGCGACCTTCGGCGCGCGTCGCAATCAACCCCATGAACGGTAGGTTATCCATATTTACGGCTGGGAACGATTGTGCGTGTAGCTTGTCTTTGGCTGCTGTCATTTCTGAATGCTTTAGATGGATATCAACTAGCCGTGTCGATCCGTTACGCGCTGGATATTCGTCGCTTAGTTCGTATTGCAAGCCCATTTCACCAAGGATTGCTAGTTCAATCTCTAAAAATTCAATCGGTGCCCTTGTAATAGTAATTTCAGAATCAGTTACAACGCCAGCGGCAATAAAGCTCATCGCTTCGATAGGATCTTCGCTAGGGAAAAACTCAACATCTTGCTGAATAGATTTGCGTCCACGTATTGTTAACGTCGTCGATCCGATACCCTGAATATCAACACCCAGTTTTTGCAAAAAGAAACACAGATCCTGCACCATATAGTTGGCGCTGGCATTGCGAATGATAGTTGTGCCGTCGTAGAGCGCAGCACCCATGATGACGTTTTCTGTGACAGTGTCGCCGCGTTCGGTTAGTACGATCGCCCGATCGACTGTCTGTTTGTGAGTAATGGCATGATAGTAGTCAGTCGTTGCTTCTACATCTAGGCCAAAAGCCCGCAGTCCGGTCAGGTGTGGTTCGACTGTTCGTTTACCTAGGTTACACCCGCCAGCAAACGGCAACTTGAAGTCGTTATACTGATGCAGTAGCGGCCCAAGAAACATGATGATGGTTCGTGTGCGCTTTGCTGCTTCGATATCCATGTTTTCTAACAGCAGTTTTGCGGGTGGGACGATTTCTAGGTCTTTATCATCATTAATCCAGCGGACTTTTACGCCAACACTCAATAACACCTCGATGATTCTGTTTACTTCTTCGATGCGGGCTACTTTACGTAGAGTCGTTTTGCCCCTGTTTAGCAAACTCGCACACAATAGGGCGACGGCAGCGTTTTTGCTGGTCTTTACTTCTATTTCGCCAGACAGTTTTTTGCCGCCGTTGACACGAAAGTTAATTTTACCTGAACGATTGAGGGTCATTATATCATGAGAAAGCACATCACTAATGCGTGCGATCATTTCTAGGCTGATGTTTTGTCCGCCTTTTTCTATGCGGTTGATTGCACTCTGACTGGTACTTAACGCCTCTGCTAGTTGCGCTTGTGTATAGCCTCTGTGAAGTCGGCTTTCTTGTATCAAGTTGCCGATCTTTACTTTGTAATCTTCTGTTTCCATAAAGACTATCTTATATCATCCATGATATACAGTCAATGCTGTATAATGGTGTATAACAAGGGGAGTATAGGCTATGAAAGACACAATAATTGCTGATTTGATTGCGCACGAAGAAAAGCGCGAACGTGAAGGTTTAGAATTAATTCCAAGTGAAAATTATGTATCGAGTGATGTATTGACGGCACTCGGAAGTGTCTTTACGAACAAATATTCTGAAGGCTATCCAGGTCGTCGCTATTATGGCGGGCAAGAATACACAGACCAAGTAGAGCAGCTGGCGATCGATCGTGCAAAACAGCTATTCGGTGCCGATCATGCCAATGTCCAGCCACATTCCGGAGCTCCAGCTAACGAGGCGGTATATAATGCGTGGCTGCAGCCAGGCGATACGGTGCTTGCGATGGATTTGTCACATGGTGGTCATTTGACGCACGGTGCGCCAGTTACGCGCAGTGCTCAGCTATATAATTTTATTCGCTACAAAATGAAAGACGTCACGACAGGCGAGATCGACTACGACGAACTACGTGAACTAGCGCTTGAGCACAAACCAAAACTAATTATTGCAGGATTCAGTGCCTATCCACGCGAATTAGATTATGCGAAGTTTGCAGCAATAGGTAACGAAGTAGGCGCGCTGTTGATGGCAGACATGGCGCATATCGCCGGTCTGATTGCTGGCGGCGTCGCCAAAAACCCTTTCGACTACGGATTCCATGTCATTACGACCACGACACACAAAACACTTCGCGGTCCACGCGGCGGGTTGATATTATCTATGGGGACGGTTGGCAACCCTCTCAAGGCACCCGAAAAGACTATACAAAATATTCCGACGCTCATTGACCGTTCTATCTTTCCAGGTACGCAGGGTGGGCCGCATATGCATGTGATTGCGGCAAAAGCAGTTGCCTTTGGCGAGGCATTGCAACCAGAATTCAAAGAGTATGCAGCGCAAGTTGTTAAAAATGCCGCAGTACTTGCTGATGAGTTGCAAAAGCGTGGGTTCAAATTGGTAACTGGTGGGACAAGCAACCATTTAATACTCGCTGATGTGTATTCATCGTTTGGTATTGACGGCAAAGTGGCAGAACAGGCTATGGACAAGATTGGACTGACATTGAATGCAAATAGTATTGCCGACGATCCATTGCCTCCATTCCGCCCGAGCGGCATTCGCCTCGGTACGCCAGCTATGACGACGCGTGGACTACGCGAACAGCATATGGCGCAAATAGCAGAGTGGATGAAGCAGGCGATTGATGCGCATGATGATATTGCTCAGCTCGACCGTCTTGCAGTAGAAGTGAAATTGTTTACTGCTGAGTTCAAGCTACCTAACGAACTATAGTTTTTCGGTGATATGGTAGTAGTTATGATCTCATGTTTATTTGCTACTCTTGCGTCATAATATAAATAGCTCCCAAGGGAGCTATTTATATTATTTAGTGGACTAGTTAGGGTCCAACAGCTGTATATGTTTGTCCAGTTGAAGCGCAAGCACCTGCATACACTTCAGCAAAGTTCTTGTCGGTAAAATTCCAGTATCGTACCTTATTGCCTACTTGTACTGATGGCGTACCTGAGCTACAGGTGTAGAAAGTAACTTTGTCGTTAGGATCTGCTGTAGTTCCTGCCGGCTTAGCTGTCAAAGGTGAGGCAGCTGCAGTAAATGTAATTCCCGCACCTTGCAGTGTATAGCTTTTTGTCGCCGCTGCTCCCGTAAGTGCAGATACTGTTGCTGGATACGCACCTTCTTCGGCTGCGTATGCTTCAATCTTTTTCATGACAGAAGTTGCCGTTGATTGTGCTGTTGATGTATTCGCACGCGCCGTAACACCCTGGTAAGCAACGATGACGATTGCTGCCAAGATACCGATCACTACGATCACGATCAAGAGCTCAACAATTGTGAAACCCTTTTCGTTCTTTAGCTTTTTTATGTTCTGAAGATTCATTCTATGAATGCCCCCTAATTAAATTGTAGTTATGCTAGTACTATAGCACTAGCGTTTTGGTGGTGCAAGTGCTTTGTTGATATAATCGCCCCTGTTTGTTAAGTGAAAACTAAATTTCCAGCGGTTCTTGTTCGATGACAACTTGAAACTTGTCACGAACAGCCGAAATTATCGAATCGCGTGCATTGGCAAGGTCTGCATACGAACTGGCGGATTCGTTGATCAGTACAAGCGCATTGCCAGTATGAATCTTTATGCCGTTGATTACATCACCCTTTAGTCCAGCCTCTTCGATCAGCCATCCGGTCGGTATTTTATAATGATTGTCGTCCATCTTGAACCCTGGAATGTCGTCATACTGTTCCTGTAACTTTGTGTATTGCCATGTTTCAACGATGGCATTTTTAAAGAACGAACCACTGTTGGCAACGAATTGTGGATCAGGTAACTTGTCGCCACGAATAGCGATAATTGCGGTACGAATTGCCTGCGGTGTGTATTCACTGATGTTATTCTCGTCGAGGTATCGTTGCAGTCCACTGTAAAACGGTGGTTTTAAGTTCTTTTTATACAATTTCAATGTAATTGATGTAATCGCGTAACGACCCTGTGAACTACCACGGAAAATACTGTGGCGATACGAAAAGCTACAGTCTTGCCAGTCGAGTTCTACTAATGTGTCGTTTTCGCTGTCATATGCTTCAAGGCTAATGAATGTATCGGCAATTTCTTGTCCGTACGCTCCGATATTTTGTACTGGTGCCGCACCAGTAGTACCTGGGATCGCAGACAATGTTTCGATGCCGCTCAATCCCTGTTTGACAGTTCGCTGTACAACGTTATCCCAGTTCTCGCCGCCGCCGATTTTGAATGTTGTCGTGTCGCCATCGTCGGCAACTACTTCAAACCCTTTTATGCCATTGCGAATGATTAGGCCGTTAAACCCTTCGTCATGCGCAATGATATTGCTGCCACCACCAATGATGGTTACAGGTTGCTGTAGTTTTTTGGCATTACGGTATAGGTTGACAAGCTGTTCAACCGTCGATGCTTCGGCAAAAAACCGCGCTGGCCCACCCAGACGCATAGTGGTAAGTGTCGATAGCGGTATATTTGTTTTAATGTCCATTGTATGAAGTATAGCAAACTAGATTGTAGCTGAGTAGGGTAATGTTTATGGCTATATTTATTTTTATAAAGATTTTAAATCTACCGTGGCCATAGAAAAAGAGCCAGCGAACTGACTCTTTTTCTATGGTACACCCGGTACGATTCGAACGTACGACCCTCTGTTCCGAAGACAGATGCTCTAATCCACTGAGCTACGGGTGCATAACGTAGTCCATTGTAGCACGCCTGACCCCGGTTGACCAAGTAATTATTGTTCAAACAAACATACAGCATGCAGAACGGATGGAACATGGTATAATTGTGTGAGTAAAATTATCACTCTATGAATACGATTACACCACTTGGACAGCAGTTTGTTGACACGCTTGAACGTGTAGATGCTCATGCCAAACAGCGCCAGGAATATCTGAAACCTATCGAAAAAGTACACATCGTCGGTGCCGGGGGTACAATTACGGCCGCCTACGAACAATTACGCAATGCCGCTGAATATACCGAAGAGCATTTATTATTGCAGCGAGCAATCCAGCGGTTCTTTAAACGATTGTTTTCGACCCGAGACAAGGCGCGAATCGCAAATTGTGGCGAAGAACTGGCTGTCGAACTGACGCTAGCGGGGTATATGGCGAATGATCATATTCCGATTACCGTCGTGCAGAAGATTGGTGGTGAGGCTGCCGTGTACTTTGCTGCATATGAACAATATATCGGCCAACTAGGGTCAGAAAAATCCGACAACTGGGCGGTCGCGCCGCTTGCCGTGCAAGTAGAAAGCATGTTGACCGATCACACACGTCGTTCGGCATTCGTTCAGTTCGCGTATCAATTTTTTATAGATTCAATTGTTGTTGACAGAGTGTTCAAATCTGGCAAACCAGATAATTACGATGCATCTGTGTTCATTGCTGTTCACCGCATGCTTCTCAAATCTGACAATGCAACCATCCGACACGCGTTATTAGAACGATACCAAGCGTCACCTGTCAATATTGTTCAGTATCAACAGATTAACCAACAGTTAGACGCATTGATCGAATCAGACACTGTTGAAAAGATCGGCCGCATCGTTAACCGCCGCGGCGCACCACTACGTATATTGTGGCGTATGGTTGCCGAAGTACCAGAACTACCAACGATCTTGCAGAACCGCGAAAAGTTCTTGTCGGCGTACGAATCGCAGATCGAAGCAGAATATCGCGAAATGAATACGCGCATCAATCGCGGTATTGTTAAAAGTGTCGTATTCCTGATCATTACGAAATTTGTCATTGGTATCGGGCTAGAGGTGCCATACGATTACGTCGTTCACGGCGCGATTATTTGGTTGCCACTGTTGATCAACCTACTCTTCCCGCCTGTCTATATGATCCTTCTTCGTTTAACATTGGTATTGCCGAATCGCGTCAACACGACTGCGCTCGTTGATCGTATGGATGCGCTATTGTATGCACAGCGACCGACATTGTCTATCACGTCAAGCGAATCAACCGTCAACAACTATTCAACGGCATTCAATGTACTGTATGCTGTGTTGATCGTCGCGGTATTTGGTGCAGCTGGTTGGGGGCTATGGCTGCTTGGATTTGGAGTGCTGCATCTTGCGATATTCTTTATATTCTTGTCGACGGCTAGTTTCCTAGGATTCCGTTTGTCGCGCATGGTTCGCGAGATCGAAACGGTTGATGCCGAGCAAAATGGTGTGTCTATGATTCGCGATTTCCTCTATTTGCCATTCGTGGTTGTCGGCCGCTGGATCAGTGAAAAGTATTCCAAAGTAAATATCATTGCTATGATCCTGGATATGGTCATCGAACTGCCCCTCAAGACGGTCATTCGTCTAGTGCAGCAATGGGGCAAGTTCATCAGTAGCAAAAAAGACGAACTATAATTGCTTTACAGGGGGCGCCGTATCTGTTAATATGTGTAGGTTACTCTTGCGAGATGTTGCTTTGTAGCTCAGCTCGGATGAACGTAAACGTTCAGACTAAATCATCAACAGAGCACAGTGCTCTAACCTGTAAAAAGGATAGGACTGTCGAATCTACGATTGTGTACCTTTCACGTAACCATATTTGGGCCAGTAGCTCAGCTGGTTAGAGCACCTGCCTCTTAAGCAGGGTGTCCGGGGTTCAAGTCCCCGCTGGCCCTCCATGCAAAGAACGTCGACATTTTCGCTACCGGTCGGCGTTTTTTGTTTGGTGAATGTTCAAGCCAATTGTTACTATAGTGATATGGCAGCAATCAAAACACTCAGAAACGACGCAAGTGTCACGGAATTTATCGATGCTGTCGCTGACAAGCAAAAGCGTGACGATTGTCACACACTATTAAAATTATTCCAAGATTGTACGGGCGAAGTGCCTGCAATGTGGGGTGAGAGTATTGTTGGCTACGGCAGTTATCATTACAAATCGCAGCGCAGCACCCAAGAAGGGGACTGGCTGCTAACAGGATTTTCGCCACGCAAACAAAACATCACACTCTATATTATGCCTGGGTTTGATACCTATGCAGATCTGTTAGCGCAGCTTGGTAAATACAAAACCAGTGTATCGTGTTTGTATATTCGAAAACTTAGCGATGTCAATATCGATATACTTGCCAAAATTATTACTGATGCGGCGCAACGAATGACGAACGTGATAGAGATTGATAATCAAAATAACGAGAACAAATAAAAGCACGAGTATTTTGCTACAATATCACTATGTCAGCTATCGACGATTATTTTCAGACAATTACACCCGACCAGGCGGCGGAATTGGAGCGTATTCGTGCGCTCGTCAAGGCAGCCGCACCAGATGTAGAGGAGCTTATTGAATACGGAATCCCCGCGTTTAAATACAAAGGCAAATACATGATCGGATTTGCTATATACAAAAAACACATAAGTTTATTTCCGTCATCAGAACCAATCGAAGTGTTCGAAGACGATCTGACGAACTTTACTGTGTCAAAAGGCACGATTCAATTCAGCTTGCAAAACAAAATCCCGACGTCGCTTTTAAAAAAGATTATCAGTCATCGCATAAAGAGTATTGATGCGATCACCAAAGGGGCGAAATAAATGACTATAGCCGAGACAATTGACGATTACATTGCAAAACAAAATACATGGCAATCCGAACAGTTAGCCGAGTTTCGCAAACTTGTATTGTCAAATGATGCAGTCCAAGAAGCATGGAAATGGAGTGTTCCGGTGTTTTTGGTTGAAGGCAAGTTAGTATGCGCCATGTCGACGTTCAAAGATCACATCAAATTTAACTTTTTTCAGGGTGCGTCATTGCACGACCAGGCGGGTCTGTTCAACAGCGGGCTTGATTCCAAGCAACACCGTTCGATAAACACGAGTACCGGTGAAGTGATTGACTGGCCAAAACTGCAGCAGCTTGTCGACGAAGCAACTACATACGCAAAGGGTGCATAGTCGTTATTTATTTCACAGCAAAACGACTGCAACCATCTATACTATTACTATGAAAACAACAATCGTTTGGTTCCGTAATGACCTGCGTGTTCATGATCATCCTGCACTTGCAAAGGCAATCAGTGGCAGCGATGTGATTATTCCGCTTTTTATTATCGACAATGCCCTGATGAATGGAGCAAACCGTCATAGGTTCTTGATCGAATCGTTAGCAGACCTACGTCAATCGCTTCGCGAGCGAGGTGGCAATTTGATTGTTAGGGAGGGTGACGCACTCGATGTTTTGCGGTTGCTGGTCAAAGATCATACCGTCGATGCGATTTACTACACCGCAGACTATACGCCATATTCAATCAAACGCGACAAAGCGATCGAAGATGCATTCAAAGATTCGAATGTGACTGTGCGAGGATTTACAGGCCGATTAATCGTCAGTTCGATCGATACATTAAATACAAAAGCCGGCACGCCGCACAAAGTATTCACGCCGTTTTGGCGCAATTGGCAAACGATTCAGCGTCGATCTATCGCGCAAACACCGACTGCCATTACAATACCGTCAGCCATTCCTGAGGGCAATATTCCTGACGTGACAATGCAAAAAGATCTATCACCAGATGTTTTGAAAGGTGGCGAGACCGCTGGTCGTAAACGATTGCATGATTTTTTAAATAATGACATCATGGACTACCACGACAACAGCAACAATATGGCAGCTGATGCAACATCACGGCTTAGTTCGTATCTGCACTTTGGCTGCATTAGTCCCCGCGAGATTGAAACGCTGCTCCCTGACAACAAAGGCGCGGCGGCGTGGCACCGGCAATTGTGTTGGCGCGATTTTTATCATTACGTTTTGTTCCATCATCCGCGCAAAAACCAAGAATTCCAGGAACGGTACCGTGGCATGAAGTGGGGTGATGATCAGACGCTATTAAAAGCATGGCAACAAGGAAAAACAGGCTATCCAGTAGTTGATGCCGCAATGCGGCAACTCAACCAAGAAGGCTGGATGCACAACCGAGCGCGATTAATTGTCGGGTCATTTTTGACAAAGGATCTGTGGATCGATTGGCGCCTGGGTGAAGCGTACTTTATGAAAATGCTGATCGACGGCGACACGGCGAATAATAATGGTAACTGGCAATGGATTGCCAGCGTCGGTGTCGACCCAGCACCTGTTTTTCGGCGATTATATAATCCATCTTCGCAGCAAAAGAATTATGATCCGGATGGCGAGTATGTGCATCGCTACGTTCCAGAGCTGAAGGATGTTCCGCTGAACTATTTACCAGAGCCGTGGACGATGACCGTAGATCAGCAGCACGAATATAATTGCGTCATTGGTACTGATTATCCTGCGCCTATTGTCGATCACAAACAAGCCCGCGCAGCGGCGCTTGAACGGTATCGTCAAATCTAAACAGTAGGCTGCACAGGTGTTTGTGGCGGAGTGGTTGGTGTAACTTGATCTGGAGTATCGTTCCATTTCGAACTATCAAATCCAAGCCAGATTAGCCACACAAGTGGTACAAAGATAGCTAGCAGCACGAACCAACCTTCTTTCTGTAGCTTTAGTCCGATATGATACATTGCTATATACATAAAGACAGCCGATGCAATATTAACGATCGGGATGATCGCAAGCACTGCCCAAAAACCCGGCTGATTACCTAGTTCAAGCAATTTCCAGCTGTTATAGAATGGCACCCATGCAATCCATTCAGGCGTACCCGCTTTTTTGAATATACGACTAAGTAGGAACGCGTGAACAACGTAGATGATTACCGCGATAACCATGGTGACAATGAATAATGTTCCTCCGATCGCAAGCGCAGTAGCCGCATCTTCATTGCTTATCGAGCTACTATCATAATTACTGTAATCGTTACCATATATAGACTGTGCAAATTGTGTTAATACGTTCATCGTATCACCTCCATTACTAGTGTTGCGTTAATTGTATCATAATCTGTCATCTGGTATTCTAGGAGATGTGAAATTATTAAATGGTAGCGAGTTGGCCGACTACATCAAAGAACGGCAGGCTAGGCAAGTGCGTGCACTTCGCCAGGCGCACCATGTCTATCCGAAACTTGCGATCGTTCAAACGATTGACAATCCAGTCATCGATGCCTATGTTGGACTCAAAAAACGCTACGGTGCCGATATATTGGTTGATGTCGACGCGCACAAAGTAGCGCAGAATGATTTGCTGCAGACAATCCAACAGCTAAACGCAGACGAGAGTGTTCATGGAATCATCGTGCAATTGCCACTTGAAGATGAATCATCAACGCAGTCGGCTGTCGACAGTGTGCTGCCTGCAAAAGACGTCGATGGACTAGGCGCCAACGCAGTGCTCGATCCCGCAACACCGATGGCCATTAACTGGCTAGTTGCTGGATACAATATCAATTTGGTTGGCAAAGAAGTAGCAATCATTGGACAAGGTAGGCTAGTCGGTGCTCCACTAGCCAAGATCTGGCGTGAAAGCGGCTACGATATTACGGTGTTCGACAAAGACCAGGGTGATTTGGCGACATTACCCGACTATGACGTTATCGTCACTGCAACTGGCGCGCCAGGATTAATTACAAGTGACCATATCAAATCGGCTGCTGTTGTTATCGATGCTGGCACTGCAGCAGAACACGGCAAAATCATCGGTGATATTACTGACGACGTTCGCGAACGCGACGACCTGACCATTACACCAAAAAAAGGCGGCGTCGGTCCATTGACCGTCACCGCACTTTTTGACAATGTTATTCGCGCTGCCGAAGCAACACAAAAAGATTAATCGATGTGTAACGCTTCCTTGACGCGAGTCACAACTTGGCTGGGCGTCAGTTCTGCCTTTACGATATAACTATGAATATTCAGATTTTTCAGTTCCTTTGGTGATTCTTCCGCACCGAGGTTTGTCAGAATGATCGTTGGAATATTCTTTCCCCACTCTTTTGATCGGATATGCGCCAGTGCTTCATCCCCGGTCATTTCAGGCATCTGCAAGTCCATCAAAATCAGGTCAGGCAAGAATTTTTCTACCAACTCTACGCCATCCCTACCATTGTCGGCCACCTGCACGTCAAAGCCGTCGGCTTCGAATTTCATTCGATACATCTGATTAATCACAGAATCATCTTCAATTATTGCAATTCTAGTCATGTTATTAAGTCTAACATAGTACTATAATGAAGTATATTTAGCTCGAAATATTTGCATTATTTTTGAATATAATGTATAATTGCATTAATTTGTAAGAATTATGCAATGAAGAGTATGAATAACAACAAGTATAAAAGGATAAATGAAATGTCGATTCATTCACAAGAGCACGGCACAGGAATTAATTATAGCGCAAGCGATGTAGATAGTAAAGCTCCGAAATTAGTCGAACCATTTGCTATTAGAATTTTTAATGAGTCGGGTGATCCTGAAGCTGCTCTTAGAATGCAACAGATGCAAGCTGAAAGCTATGTCCGTTTTAATATTGCGCCACAAAGTGCTGTTGAGCCTGATGGAACATTATCGAAGGATCTTGATCACGCCCGCGGTGAACATGTTACATACTACCACGCAACACCGAATATTCCAGGTATATTAGGCGAGGCATCTGCAAGAGTAATTAATGGTGCTATTACGTCACTCCCTGCTTACACTGGATGCTTAGACACAATTTATCCTGAATATAAAGATGTCCTTAATGATATGGCAGAAGACGGTATGACTTTTCGTGAAGTCGGTGCTGTTGCGCTCACAAAAGGAACATCTTCTATCGCAACATTCTCTATTGTTCGTGATGTCGTGCAAGATGCGATTCGTAATGATCGTAGTGAAGTATTAATAGGTAGACAGACCCAGCATGCCCTGAACGGTTTTAGGGCAATGTTTGGTAGTATTGCTGTGAAAACGATCGGTACGGGTAGTGTTCTACAGGCTGGCGAAGATATGACTGTTGAGCTAACTCCAGTATTCGCAGAAGCAACGAAAAGCCTCGATAATCTGCTTGCAGAGATTAAGCAACCTGAGACTGACGAAAAGATTCGCGGAAAATTAACGCAGTCGCTAATGTTCTTGATGGATGGCCTTTATAAAAGTGAAGTCAGCGACGAGGTGAACGAGTATATTAGTACGAACTTTGGATTAGTGCTGCCCACTAGAGGTTAAAAATGATCCACCATAATAACTTATTACATAATCCTCAAGATGATACATGGTCTGCGCCTGTCGGCTTTACTTACAAAGATAGAGAGGCGGTCGATCAACTTGTTCACGATGGCGAGATTACTCGAATTATTGATCCATTTGATGCAATCGTCGATGATATATATGAATACGCTCATCCAGATAAAAAAGACGATAAAGTTTTTAAAGCGGCATATCTGCAGGGGGCGAACGGCGACAAAGAAAAATACGGTACTTGGTTCCAATTTCCTTGGTCTGGAGATCTTGTAAGATATCCTGACAGGCAAGATCATTACGATTTAAGGACAAGTCGTAATAGAAATATTATCACATCTGAAGAGCAGAAGAAATTTCAAGATGCAAATGTATTTATAGCCGGACTAAGTGTTGGACGCAGTGTTCTTGGATCATTTGCGTTAGCTGGTATCGGAAAAAAGTTTCTCTTAGCTGACTTTGACGCGATTAGTCCGTCAAACCTCAACCGAATCCCTGCAACAATGAGTAGGGTGGGCACGAGAAAAATAGTTGATGCAGGGCGTTATTTGAGTGAAGTCGACCCATATATTGAACAGATACATCTTGATCAGGGTTATCGAGAAGACTCGTTCGATGTGCTTCAAGCATTTGAACCTAGTCTGGTTATCGAAGAAGCGGACGACTTTCACGCCAAGACTATCATTCGCCGAGATGCTCAGAAACTCCGCGCAGCACTTGTTATGGGAGGGGATATCGGCGAGCGTTCAATTATAGACGTTGAACGATATGATTTGAATCCAAATACGAAAGCCTTCCACGGACGCTTGTCGGGTAAGAACGACCTTTTGAAGAAGTTACTCGATGGGGAAGAGTTATCCGTAGCCGAAAAGCAGTCTGCACTCATGCGATTAAATCGCATTCAAAATTTATCTCCGCGTTTACTTTCTACGGCCTTGTTGATCGACAAGGAGCTGAGCGGATTTCCTCAGCCGGGGACTACCGTGGTTATGAGTGGCGCATTGACTACATTTGCAGCGCAAGAGATACTTGCCGGACGACGTATGGAAACTGGATCTTATGTTTTTAATCCCCGTAGTGTTCTTGAGTCTGAATCTGTCACGACGCTAAGTGAAAAAATTGACATATTTAGGAAGGTACATAAAGCGCTAAAATCTAGTAAGTAGTACTCATTTAATAACTAGTTTTTATTAAGCATATACGGTATGCTTAATCTGTAATGTTGAGCTTTTATGTTCTAGTGTTGAGTATTTTTGCGAGTATATCTGTTGGAGTACTTGTCTTCCTCAACAATGTTAAAAGCTCAGTTAATCGTATTTATGCCATACTGACATTATTGTTTGTCTTATTTGCTCTTGTAAATCATTTGTCGTTAGACGTAGAAGGGGATCAACTCTTTTACATGCGTGCAGTGATGGTTTTATCTACATTAATTGCTGCTTTTGCTTATATTTTCATAAATGCTGTGACTAGCAAAAAGTATTCTCTGTCTCGTTCCAATGTCGGAGTAATTGCTATTGCTACCGTACTGGTGATTATTGTAGATATTTCACCGCTTCTCTTTTCTGGAATTGCAAGCAGTGGGCCACCACCCCAGCCAGTTGCAGGCGTGGGCATGCTGGTGTACATCCTACATTTCATTATTCTGCTAGGGTTAATGCTTTTTTCTCTTAGTAGAGCACTTCGTAATTCTACAGAAGAAAAGCAGCGACAATTAAGGTTGGTGATTCTAGGTATAATACCGACATTTATCATTTCACCTATAACGGGAATTATATTGCCACTTGTTTTTTCTTATACGCAGTTTATTGTTATTGCGCCTTTGTACTCGTTTTTCTTTGTGGCATGTGTGGGTTATGCGATTTTTAAGCATAGACTACTAGACGTCAAGCTTGCCGCCGTACGAAGTGCTGCGTATGTGTTCTCGTTGGCATCACTGGGGATAATTTATTACATGTTGGCTTATGCTGTATCTATAACGATCTTTCAAGGTCAGACAACCTCATCCGTCAGCGTCAGTCCAATCAACATATTGCTGGCGCTCATTTTGGCATTTGCGTTTCAGCCGATAAAACAGTTCTTTGACAAATTAACCGACAGTATATTCTACAAAGATCGCTACCAGACGGATGATTTCTTTGCGGAGTTTAGCGAGTTGCTAGCTTCAACGACAGATCTGCGAGGGTTGTTGGAACGGGCATCGCAGCAAATCGCTGCAACATTCAAAACAGAACAGGCGTTCTTTTTGCTTTATTATACGAACGGTAAGCGGCACCATATGTCGGCTGGCACTACCAAACACAGTAGATTGCCAATGGCTGATGCGTTACTGCTTGATCAAACTGTGGCAATGAATGGTGACGAGATTATCATGACGCACATACTTCCTGAACAGTCTAGTTTACGGCGAATGCTAGTCAGCCACAAAATCACTCTGGTTATGCCGCTTGTTCACGCCGGCAACGGTATCGGGTATGTGTTTTTAGGCGAACTGCGCAGTGGGTCGTATACAAAGCGCGACTTGAAAGTTCTAACAACTGTCGCGGACGAATTGATTATTGCGATTCAAAACGCATTGTCGGTGCATGAGATAAAAGAAATCAACGCAACTCTACAGCAACGCATCGATGTCGCAACAAAAGAGCTTCGTTCGTCCAATTCACAGCTTCGCCATCTGGACGAAGTGAAAGATGAGTTTATCAGTATGGCATCGCACCAGCTACGCACGCCGCTGACGAGTATTAAGGGTTATATGAGCATGGTACTAGAGGGTGATATGGGAAAGATTACGCCGCAGCAACATGTTGTGCTGACAGAAGCGTTTAACAGCAGTGAACGTATGGTGCGGTTGATCGCAGACTTTTTGAACGTGTCACGACTGCAGACTGGCAAATTTATCATCGAAAAAAACCCCGTTGATATTGTGAGTGTCGTCAGTGGAGAGGTAAGTAGTTTGCAGATGATTGCAAAATCGCACGATATGAAGCTTGTATTTCATGCGCCCAAAACACCGATTATAATCGCAATCGACGAAGCGAAGATTCGCCAGGTGATCATGAACTTCATCGACAACGCCATTTATTACTCACGCGCCAATAGTACGATAACGGTAAATGTAGAGTCAAAAGACAGTGCAGTCAACTTTACAGTTGTCGATGCCGGTATTGGTGTGCCACCCGAAGAACAAGTAATGTTATTCAACAAATTCTTCCGTGCCAAAAACGCTCGCAAACAACGTCCCGACGGTACTGGTGTCGGATTGTATCTGGCTAAAAAGGTGATCACGGCGCATGACGGCAAAATGATATTTGCGTCAAACGCGGGCGAGGGAAGTACATTTGGATTTAGTATTCCGGTCAAACAGGGAACAAAGACCGACGTATTAACACAGTAAGGCTACGGCTAGACGCCAGTAGCAAGCTGGATCAACTGAACGATACAAATAACTATCACGGCAATGACGCCTGTCGCGATCAGGACGGGCTTTGCGACACGTTTGTGGTCAAACCACCATTGGTGTGCCGGGTTGCGGTGGACGGCGCTAATACGCGTCACGCTTGGGCGAGCTACCGCTGCATTACTACCTTTGTATGATTTGTCTCGTTTTTTCTTCTGCTTTGCCATAGTGTTGTTATTATAGCAAATAACCCCCGTCTTGTAACGGGGGTTATTGTTGTGCTGAGGCTGATGCTTCAGAAAGTGTGGAGCGGTCAGACTCTAGCCGATGAACAGTTTGCGGATTCGGGCGCTGGTGACAGCGTATCCAAGTCCGGCAGTTGCAAGGCCAAGGCCTGCGAAGAGTGCTGTACCACTGATACCAGTTTCTGGTAGGGCAGTGACAGGTGTCTCTACACAATCAGCAGTGTTCTTTGAATGCTTAGTGCTATCAAATTTGCTTTCTTCGATGCTAATGATCTGCTTTGTTGTTAGGTCACACACGTTGATTGTACCTGGGGCACATTCTTTGTTGACTGTCACGTTTGCAGTATCTTCTTTTGTACCATAATCTGTTGTTGCCATGGCTTTGTTGACCAAGGTATTCGTGCCACAGATCAGGTTTTCTTTACCGACAGTTGCCGTAAAGACGACGAATCCTGATGCACCAGCAGAGAAGCTACCAATATTGATACCGCCTGCTTTTGTGATGTCATCATTCAATGTTTTACCATTTGCGTAACCTGGAGCATTGCTATATAGCTTGGTAGAACCAGCTACGTATGTAACACCTTTTGGTAGTACGTCTTTGATAACAACGTTATCGTTCTGGATGTCGCCAGTATTTTTGTACTGAATTCGGTAATCTACTTTGTCACCTGCGTTCATTTGAACGTTTTCTGACCATTTGTTTTCACCACTTTTGCTGGCAGTCTTGTTGACTTCAAAGCTAGGTGATTTTTCAAACTGTGGTTTGACAGTAAAGTAGACGTAGTTTGCATATTCGAAACAGCCAGGTACTTCACCGTTTGCTGATTCGTAGCCGATTTGTGCACCGGCTGCAGTGACTATGCTATCTGGAAGAGGTTGGCCGTTGCCACCCTTTGCATAGCCGTTGTTGTAGATCTCTGCAGATCCTGGAACGTATGCTAGGTTAAACTTCTGTCCATTCGCGCTCTTGAAGTTTACGTCTGCCCATACTTTTTGTGGTTGTGCATTATCTGCACTCACAAATGTACTGATGCCGACATTTGTTCCTGTTGTAGTAGGAACGCTAGCACTTACACGAGTGTTAATTGCCTTAAGGTTAAGGTTGCTTGCTGCGTTGTTGTGAACATAGACGCGAACTTTATATTCTTTGCCTGGTTGCACAGTAACGTCTTTGCCCCAGTTACTGTCCTGGGTGATCGATGCATCACGAGCACCAACGAATTGGCGTTCGTCACCGACAACTGTGTTATCGGTAATCGAGTTAAAGGTGACATATGGTGCTGGATTTGCCTTTGTAAAGGTAGTCCGGCTTGGTCCCCATGCTAATAGGCCTGCAGGTACAAGTACCGCGGCGACGACTGCAGAAAGTACTGCAGTTCGTTTTGGCGCTCGCTTGATAGCGGCGAAAAACTTATTCATTTGACACTCCTTTCTGGCACTCCACGAGCCAGATTTAGTTGGATTTAAATACATTATATCACAATTTTATGTTAATGTAAACTATATTTTATAAAAACACTTATGTTTACTCAATTGTTAATGTATATGAACACAAATCAGATCGTTACAAAACATGGTGTGACCGGAGCCATACCTATCTACGAGCTAAAAACTCAAGTAGAAGGTATGGGCTCCGAGGCACCTACTGCATAAAACAAGAAAACATGAACTGATGAAGCACCCTATTGCGGGTGACGAGTCTGATTGGATGTCAGGTCGCCACCCGCCAGAGTGACCTAGACCATCGTGATGACGGTTTTGGTCTCCTCTTCGGGCTTGTTGCGGTTCGCCGCAAATGCGCCGGCGAACATGATTGCGATGATTCCGCCGATTGCCCAAAGAGCGATCGAAGGAATCTCTGCCGTTGCGCTGGACGTGAGTCCAACTTCGGCGACAGAGACATCCGACACGGGGTCGGACGCATCGCCAACATCTGCACCTGCCGTGTCAGCGGTCGGCTGCGAATCCACGGTGGGATCTGCGACGACTACTGCCGGTACATCGACAACTGCGGGAGCTGGGGCCGGAGCCACTGCTTCTGTAGCCGCTGGAGCAACCGGGGCGATTGGAGCTGATGCAACTTCTGCTGCGGCAGCTGCAGCTTGCGCTGCGGCGTCCGCTGCATGGTCGACGCCATCTTCGTTGCAGATGGCCGGGTTGCAGGGTTCTGCACCCGGGGCGGGAGCGGTCGGCGCAGGTGCGTCGGTGGGTGCCCCCTGGTTGCTCGTCGGGATGGGATCGGGACGAACTTCGGTTGTCGGCATGGGAGCCGGCTCCGAGGTGTACGTTGCTGGCGCTGTTCCTCCAGCTGGATCCGACGGTGTCAGATCCGGCGCGTCGTTCTGACCTCCGTGACCGGGCTGGTTATTGCCCTGGTTTTCTGGATCTTCCTCCTCATCTTTCGGCGTCAGTGTCGTGGTCGTCGGCGGCACCGTGGTGGTGGTCGTCGGCGGCACGGTCGTTGTCGTCGAAGGCGGCGGAGGTGTCGTTGTGGATGGCGGCGGCGGAGGGGTTACCTCTGTCGTCGTGTGCGGGGTCGGGGGAGTGTAGTCCCCGTTACCCGTACCACCGTAAACGATTTCGACTGCCTTGGGCGATAGTACGGTGGTTCCAATGAAACCATTGCCGCACTCGGTACCGAGGCCAATGCCGAGCTTCACAGCTTCGACGTTGACAACGGGTCCGTTCTTGCCTTCGACCGGCTTGCTCAGGACAATACGAAATTGTCCATTCGCGTCGACAAACTGTTGTGCCGGGGAGAAACTGTTTGTGCAGTCTCCACTACCGCACATTGTGTTGATCAACGCTCCATCGACCTTCACAACGGGCAAGCTGTCGGCCAAGCCGCCGATCAGCGGACGAACCGCTTCACGAGCTTCTTGATCGGACTTGTCGTTGTTGACCTTGGCGATCACCCGGAATTCACCGGGAATCGTTGCAAGGTGTTGGATCTCGTTCCACGAAGGGAACTGCAGATCTACACGGTCGGGGTAGCGAGCCTTGGTGACGTTGTTCCACCCATTGGTGTTGGCGATCGTGTTTTGCTTGCCCGCTTCGGGAAGAGCATTCACTCGTTCCACGAAATTGGCCCAGCTGGTGACGAGACCCTTGTTGTCCTGGAGGACTGGGGGGGTCGCCACATTCACGCCATTACCGACGAGCGGCTGGTCAATCGAGGCCAAATCGACCTCGGTGATGACCAACGGATTGCCGTCGTTGTAGAGCGGCAAAGAACTTGTCTCGACGACTGTGGGTCCGGAGTTGTTAACGAGAATCGTCGCAGCGCCGCCGCTCAGGAGTACAACTCCAACGGCAACGATAGCGAACGATCGCGCAATCTTCAACTTGGTTCTCGGTGCATTCTTGGTCTGGATGAAAACCCACACCGCGATGGTAGCGCCGATCAGGATCCACACTACCGACAGCCAGTAACGGCCATTGGTAGCCATGTTGGCGACGATCGCGTAGCCGATCGACTGAACTGCCAGCATGAATGCCGGGGTTCGGTTGAACTTGCCACTTGAAAGTCGCGCAATCACCATCGTGATGACGGTGATCACCAACACGAAAACCGTGTTGGTTACAGCATTGGAGATGGTGTCGTTCTTCCAGAACAGCGTAAACGCTGCGAGAAGAGCGAGCACCACACCACTAGGCCCTACGGCCTGCTTGAGTGTGTTCATGGACTTCCCTTTCCGAGGGTACTTCGTGTTCGGGACGTTCCCGGACACTGCGTTGTACCCTCACTTGTAGGGTCAACGACACAACGACAATCTAGTTATCGTCAAATCGTCAACCCCACTGAGAGGTAGGTCGAATTCTTGTTTATACAATAGATACCGTAGAGTGATATTACTATCAACATCTACGCTGCGATTGTACGCAGCACTGCGAGTATTATATGGGAAAAGAGGGAGGTAATACGGACAGTGCCGCGCACAATCAGATCTATGTACTGTAATGATCTGATTTGTTAACGTTCATCCGTCACCCTAGGTTTCGCCCAAGAGAGACGTATACTTACAATGTATCACAAAATGATGGTTATGTCAATAGTATAGACACATTTATAGCTTTAGCGCAATAATATCGTATACATATGTTTTGACAACAAAAAACACGCTGCTGCGTGTGAATAATTATTAGTGTAGGTGATGCTCCCGTTGGAGCACGAATGAATGAGAATCACTGGTGTGATCAGACTCAATTCGTGCTCCAAACGGGTTACACCATCAGTACATCAGGATTTGTTGTCGCTGATGAGCTTCAATACCGCGTCGGCGCTTTCTGCACCGGCTTTGAACTGGACGTCGGTTCGATTCAAAGGGTTCTTTCCTTGAAGCCTCTCGGTTTCCCCCGACTTGACCTGTGCGGTCATGTCGACGTAGGGCTTGAGAGCGGCTTCGAGCTTCGAGATCGTGATCGAGTCCGAAGGTGTCGCGGCGGCCGGAGCCGACTTGAGCGCTTCGGCTTTGCCTTCGTCGATCCCGTCCTGCTTGGCTTCTGCCTTGATTGCGCCCAACGTAAGTCGGACCTCTTCGACGGCATGCCGTACGGAGCGCTCGTTTTTGAGCTCACCGACATTGATTCCGAGAATTCCGAGAACATCTCCGAACGCACGCATGTACAGCGCGAGATCTTCCGCGTCCTCGTTTGAGGTTGCATCTCGGCTGTTGCTGATCAAAGCACGGGCATTGCTCGCGGCCTCCACATGGAGAGACGCCTGCGATGCACCGCCGTTGATGTGACTGCGAATGTCTGCCAGAAGCGCATCGGCGGCATCGGGCTCCAGCTGGAATACGATCTCGTCGACGTTGTACGCAACCTCGAGCGTGCGAAGGGTCGCAGAAGAGCTGTGCTTTTCTGCGTAGTTCTTCGCCAGAGCGGGGATGCGAGCCAGGTAGATCTTGATTGCTTTCACTTCGTTCTCATCGACGCCGGCTTGTTCGTCGACTTCGATCAGGCTTGCGAGGTAGCTGGACATTGGTTTATCCTGTCATTTGTAGGTGTACTGCGGGAGGTATTCATATGAAGTTGTTTACCCCACCGGCAATACGCATCGCGATTAGCGTACTGATGGTGTGACTGTGACCGACAAATCGGCTACAGCAATTAATACGTGACCATTAAAAGGTATACATATTAATTGCTATAGCTGATCAGTGGCACAATATTGTAAAAGGTCGTTCATCCCAAACAGATAAATCTAACTTACAATATACCATACTAATGACTTTATGTCAATATATTTGTATAAGATATTGACACATAATACTATTTATGGTAATATGAAAGTATGAATAATCCATCTTTAGGACATTCGCCAGAAAAAAATCTTCTAAATGCTCCATCATCTATTGAGAGAGCGTTTGCAATTGATATCATCGAGTCTGAGCTTCGTAATAAGCAGCGCGACATGTGGCTAAATGTTGACAGTAATGACTTACCTGCTGTCGCTAAATATCATAACGATGCAGAAGAATTATCTGAACAATACATTGTGGAGGCAGGTGTATCTAAGGATGACGATGCGTATCCTAGTATGTTTGATACTGCTCGTAAATATTCATGGGACACTATGAGCGATGAAGAATGGCGAATTGGATTTAAGAATCCTGAGGCTCCAGATGAACTCCGTGTTCCGGGGCATGCTAAACTGCAAATCGAACAAGAGCGTCTTTTTGGCAAGACTATGACATATGACGGGACCACATATGTAGGAAGTCATTCGATAGAAAGTCATAACGACGAGAGCGAACCTACGAAATCATTAGAAGAACTACAATCTGATATTGAAACACTACGCGAAGATGTAAACGGAGCGTTTGCAAAGCGTATGAAAGTCGGCTTCTTTGCGCGTAAGAAAAAACAAGCGTTCCAAGAGCAGTTGGATGAAAAAAAGAACCAATTGGATGAACTGACAAAAGAACGTAATAATGCGCTTGTTGATCAGCTCCGATCTGAAGGTCTGAATGAAGAGCAAATAGTTGAAAAACTGGCCGAACAGTCAAACGCTGAATTAAAAATTCAGAATGATGGTCAACGGAAGGCTATGCTGGACGGTAACTTTATTCAACGCAAAATTAATAGTGGTTTTGATAAATATGCAAACGCCAATACTAAGACGAAGATCGCTTTTGGCGCGTTGACGGCGCTAGCGCTTGTTCCTGCTGGATTTGCCGTTGGAGCCGCTGCTGGAGTTGCAGGTGTTGCAGGCGCAGGCGGTTTATTGGCCGCACGTACATACAAGACGTATCAGCTAAACAAAGCCAAGCTATATGCGACAAACGATAGCATCGCACCAATAGAATTTAAGGATAATGATACGTACCGATCTGTCGATGAGGTGTTAACTGATGCGAACACTTATTCTAGTAAAGCGATTGACGATAGAATTGA
>Ga0154997_13_pt3 | contig 219673 bp, 252 predicted proteins | sample RifCSPhighO2_01_FD_105965 | JGI IMG/M metagenome (GOLD analysis project Ga0154997, IMG submission 105965) | Candidatus Saccharibacteria bacterium RIFCSPHIGHO2_01_FULL_45_15 | reverse complement strand
TTGGATCACACGCCGGAGTAAGCGTTGGCCCCGATGGTGCGACGCATCAGATGCTCGAAGATATTGCGCTGATGCGAGTACTGTCGAATATGGTTGTTGTCGCGCCTGGCGATAGTATCGAGGCCGAAAAAGCGACAAAAGCCATCGCTGAAAACGGTAAACCCAGTTACATACGATTGGCGCGTGAGAAAACGGCAATATTTAGCACTGACGAATCACCGTTTGAGATCGGCAAAGCCTACGTGCTTCGTGAAGGTGCTGACGTAAGCCTACTTGGAACGGGCACAATGACACACCAACTGCTGCTTGCCGCACATGAATTAGAAAAACATGGTATCTATGCCGAGGTAGTACACGTACCGACGATAAAACCACTCGACGATGAGACGATTCTTGCGAGTGCAAGAAAGACGGGTCGAGTCGTTACAGCGGAAGAGGCGCAGATCAAAGGCGGATTTGGTGGGGCGGTCGCAGAATTACTTTCAGAACAGTTGCCGACGCCATTGAAGCGGATCGGCATGCAGGATCGCTTTGGCGAAAGCGGCAAGCCAGATGAATTATTAGATCATTTTGGATTGACTGGAGTAAAGATGGCGCACACGATACAACAGTTTATTCACACGACAGCACAATATCACAGGGAGTATTAACATGACAAAAATTGACGTATTAAATATTGGCGATATCGTCACCGATGCTTTCATCAAACTAAAAGATGAATATGGACGCGTCGAAGAGGCGGCCGACGGTAAACGTCTCAGTCTTCCGTTTAGCACGAAAATACCATTCGATCATGCAGAAGTGCTTGACGCAGTTGGTAATAGCGCAAACACCGCGGTGAACTTTGCAAAATTAGGCTTAAAAAGTAGTTTTGTAACAAACGTCGGTGATGATCAAGCGGGTCGCGACATGGTGGTTGCGCTGACGAAAAACGGCGTCGATACACGGTTTGTCAAAGCAAATGCTGGCAAAAACAGTAATTATCACTATGTATTGTGGTATGGTGACGAACGAACGATTTTGATCAAACACGAACAATACGATTATCACTGGCCAACGTTCCGGCCAGATGAATTGCCTGAATGGGTGTATTTTAGCTCTATTTCCGAGGGTGCGCTGGAATACCACGATGCTGTAGCTGACTGGCTAGAAGCCCATCCGACGATCAAAATGGCATTTCAACCTGGTACATTCCAGCTGCTTGCCGGTAAAGAGCGTCTGGCACGGATCTATCAGCGGACTCAAGTATTAGCGGTGAATTTTGAAGAAGCGCAGCAAATCTTGGATAATCGGACTCGAGATATTCATGAGTTATTTAATGGTCTTCATGCACTTGGTCCAAATACAGTGGTTATCACCGATGGCCCAGCGGGAAGCTATGCATCTGATGGCGAAAACCGTTTCAAGATGCCAATCTATCCAGACCCAGCGCCACCAGTAGAGCGAACAGGGTGCGGTGATGCCTACACGAGCACTTTTGTAGCGGCGCTCATCAAAGGATATCCACTTGAAGGTGCGTTACAATGGGCGCCTATAACACCGACAAATGTAGTTCAGCATGTGGGCGCGCAAGCGGGACTACTTGACGAAGAAACACTAAAAGAATGGCTAGCCAAAGCACCCGACTGGTATAAGGCTGAGAGGATTTAATCATTATGAGTTTAAGTATTAGTCAAATTCGTGCAAACACGTTGCGAGCACGTCATTTATATCAACGCACACGCCGCCAAGGCTTTGCCGTGGGTGCATTTAATATCGACAACCAAGAGACGCTGATCGCTGTCGTCCAAGCCGCACAAAAATTAAATTCGCCAGTTCTTGTCGAAGTAAGTGATGGCGAAGTAAAAGCCATGGGACTTGAGAACATTCGAGACCTGGTTGACAACTACAAAGAAGAATATGGCGTTGAGATGTATATTAATCTCGATCATAGCCCGACAGTTGATGATTGCAAACGCGCTATTGATGCTGGTTACGAGTATATCCACATCGATATCTCGCAGGCAAATCACGATGCATCAACCGAAGAGATTATTGAAAAGACGAAAGAAGTTGTTGAATATGCTAAATTTACTGGTGCGCTTGTCGAAAGTGAGCCGCATTATTTCGGCGGATCATCAAATGTCCATACCGAAGGAATTGACTTCGAAGAAATTAAAAAGACATTCAGTACTCCAGAGAGTATCAAATCATTTGTCGACGCGACAGGTATTGATACATTCGCAGCAGCAATCGGAAACTTACATGGAAAGTATCCAGTACCAAAAGTGCTTGACCTGGAACTGCTTCAGAAACTTCGTGACGCGTCGGATGTTCAAATTAGCCTGCACGGCGGCAGCGGTACGCCGCTTCACTACTTTGAAGAGGCTGCAAAGATCGGTGTAAGCAAGATTAACATCAACAGCGATATGCGTTACGTGTTTCGCAAAACGCTCGAAAAAGTCTTGGCCGAAAACCCAAATGAATATGCAGTCGTAAAGTTAATGCCGACGGTGTACGGTGAAGTGCAAAAAGTAGTTGAAGAAAAGATTCAGGCATTTGGTAGTGCGGGTAAAGCGGTCGTATAAAATCCGCTATCCATCGAACTGAGATCGATATTTTTGCCATAAGAACTATGGTACAATGGTGTCAATGAGTGGGCGTCATATAAAAATTATCTCTGTTGGTGCGGCTGTCCAGGATGTCTTTTTGAGTCATAGCCCTCAATTTAAACCTGTCGTAGAAAATCCTCACGAAAGCTTTATGAAGCTAGAACTTGGTGCAAAATCTGATGTGAACAACATTACCTTTAGCACGGGTGGTGGTGCCACAAACGCTGCAGTGACGTTTGCGCGCCAGGGATTGCATGCGCAGTTTATGGGGAGTCTTGGCCACGATCCGGCAGGTCAGGCTGTTCTTGATATGCTTGATCACGAAGGAGTCGACACGTCAAAGGTGACATTCAGTCATAAATATCACACGGGCTATTCTGTTTTGCTGCTTGCGCCTAACGGAGAGCGGACTATTTTGACATATCGCGGAGCATCAACACATTATCATGAAGGTGATTTTAACCTTAAAGGGAGCGATGCAGACTGGTTATATGTCTCGACAATGAGTGGCAACATGGCAATTCTGCATCAATTATTCTTAGATGCAAAGTCACATGGTTTGAAAATCATGTTCAATCCAGGCAAAGGTGAATTGGCGCACCATCAAAAATTAAAGGGCTTGCTACACGATGTTGACGTACTTCTTGTCAACAAAGACGAGGCAGCGCTGATTGTCGAAGGATCGTCTCTTGAAGAGCTGACGCGACATTTACTAAACTATGTATCAACGGTGATTATCTCTGACGGACCAAATGGCGTAATGGCTAGTGATGGCAAAACGATTGCTCGTGCGGGTATGTATCAAGACGTCCAGGTGATTGATCGGACTGGCGCCGGTGACGCATTTGGCGCCGGATTTTTAGCGCAATGGTCACAAGGTGCGTCTTTGGTGGATAGTATTATTTTTGCCAGCGCAAATTCGACATCGGTGGTGAACCATATTGGTGCAAAAACCGGAATATTACCAAAAGGAACGATGCTTCACCATATGCCAATTCACGAACAGCCACTATAGCAGATTAAAACTAACCATAAGCATGATATAATCGAGACAATATATGGCAAAATTTTTACGGGATTTACTAGACGCAGAACAACCACTATTTAGTGCAAGTCTTCGCCAACTAGAATCTGCGAGTGGGCAGACTGGTGCGGATGTAAAATTAATTGGGACGATTCATGAACTAGCGCATGACCGTATGCGTCAGATGAAACTCGATCCATCCGACACGACAGGCAAGGAACTGTATCAAGCCTTGATGAACCGTGTCTCGCTTGACAACAAGCGTCTTGCGGCGCTGATTGGCGGTGTCGACGGCGAAGACGTGAAGAGTATGATACCGTTGATGGTCACTGCTGCAAACAAAGTAGACTTTCCCCGTAAAGTGTTCGTATTGAAACATTCCAAAGCAAAGAGCCTCCTCAAAAAAATGCCACCTAAGAATTTAATGAAAACACTCGGCTATTCGTCACTCACTGAACTTTTCAAACACGAAGATTTTGATGAACTCTACACCGCACTCCGGTTTAGCGAGGGGCCTGAGTGGCTGAACGAGTATGATGAGCTATTCAAGACCGTGACGGCTGCTGATTACGAAGAGCGAGATATTCGAATTGTTGTTATGGATCATGACAAGTATGTTGATTTAGCAGAACATTTCGTTGCAAAAAAGTTGCATAATATCACTCATACGAAAGAACTTGGTGTTATTGTCGTTGTTCCTATGAAAGCTGAGCGTATGCGTGGGCTTGCGCTCAAATCACTTCCTCTTATGCTGCATTATCTGAATGAAATCAAGCTATACTCAACATTTTTCAAAATGAAATCAAAAAAGGCGAATTTTGGAAAGACTATCGTCACAACGTTGATTGCAGATCCGGGCAACGCTAGTCAAATAGTTGACAATCATATCCATTGGCGTGTTATTCAGCGCTATTTTGGCAAATTAAAGGACGAATCGCACCCAGAAGCGTTTGAGCCGCATGTACAACCGGAAGATTTGCACTGGCGGCGCGCGGAAGACTTGCTGTTTCAGATTGACCCTGAGCTTGTGTTCTGGAAAGATCTAGATTATGTTGCGCTCAACCATGATGGATTCCCGGTGTCATTCAATCTATTTGATATCAGTTTTGCGTATTCAAACACCGAACCATACGAACGACGGTACGCCTATCATTTCAGAGAGAGTCTTTGGAACGAGATATTCATTCGTTATATGGGATTTCCAAATTTGCAAAAGCAAGTACTACAGCAGCTGGATAACGATATGATTGCGCCAGAGAAATTAACATATGCAAAGGGAGGCTATAAATAAATGAGGTATCAAATTTGTGTATCAGGCGCGGCGAGCGGTGACACGGTGACGACATCACACCAACTAGCATACGAACTCGGCAAAGCAATATCAGCTGCCGGCAAGACGCTTACGACAGGTGCCACTGTTGGATTACCTCACTATGCTGCAATGGGCGCAGTGAGTGTGACGGGCAAACGAGGTATTTCGATTGGGTTTAGCCCTGCTAGCTCATTTCGAGAGCACGTTGCAACGTATAAACTGCCAACAAAAGAATTTGATTACATTAATTTTACTGGTATGGAATACGTGGGTCGCGATGTACATCTTGTCCGCAGTAGCGATGCAGTGATTACTGTCGGTGGGCGGATGGGAAGTTTGCATGAACTAGCAACCGCACTCGAGAGTCGAAAAGTATGCGGCATCCTCCTTGGAAGCGGCGGACTTGCTGACTACGCGCCGACACTTCTTGAAAATATTGAGGCACCAGGTGCGCGAGATATTATTTATGACACAGATCCAGCGCGTTTAGTGGCAAAAGTGATTGATGCGCTCGATAAAAAATATGCTGATTTTCAGCATGATGGCACAGATAATCACGTCAGTGCAAAACGATCAGGCCGCGGCTAATATAAATTGCGAGTATATCGCAATGAAGGAATTTGACAAGTATGAGGATACATGAAAGAGGTAGCGTTCATTTGGCAGCGGTAGTAGTAGCTGTAATCGCTATTGCTGCTCTGCTTGTGTTTACGTTTTTTCAGATTTTGCAAGGTCGTGATGATCTGGCGGCGGACAGCGCAAAAACATTTAGCGATTGCAAGCGGCTCCGTATGAGCCAAATACTTGAAACGTACCCAGAGCAATGTGTGACCGAATCCGGCAAAAAATTTACTAATCCAGCACAAGCCATTAATGATCGTAAATGAGTATACCTAATAACAGCTGATGTGTCGGTCGCGGCACAGAACGGGCTGAGTGAGTGCAGTTGTTGACGTGTTAACGTCGCTTTAGTGTAACGGGATTTAGCTGTATACTTAATGAATGGACGAATTATTCCACCTGCAAACAAAGTATCAACCGACCGGTGATCAACCGAGTGCGATTAGGCAGTTGGTCGAAGGACTTGACGCGGGTGAGCGAGAGCAAACACTTTTAGGTGTCACTGGATCAGGCAAGACGTTTACGATGGCGAACATTATCCAAAATCGTCAAGTGCCGACGCTAGTGCTCGCGCACAATAAAACACTTGCTGCACAGTTATATAGTGAGTTTAAGTCGTTTTTCCCCGAGAATGAAGTACATTATTTTGTCAGCTACTTTGACTATTACCAACCCGAGGCGTATATCAGTAGCAGCGACACATTTATCGAAAAAGATAGCCGAATTAACGATGAGATTGATCGTCTGCGCCATGCCGCAACCACGGCGCTATTGACGCGTCGTGACGTTATTATTGTTGCAAGTGTTAGCTGTATCTACGGCATTGGTTCGCCAGACGATTACGGCGAAATGTCTATTACGGTAACCAAAGACGAAAAGCGGCAGCAGGATAAATTTATTCGCTGGCTAACTGACATTCAGTATCAACGCAATGATATTGATTTTCACCGGGGAACATTTCGAGTAAAAGGTGACGTAGTCGATGTATTTCCTGCGGGCAGCGATGTCGCGTATAGAATCGAGTTTTTTGGTGACGTCGTCGACAGAATCACTCGAATCGACCCTCTCACTGGTGAAATATTGGGCGAACCGCATGCTGTGACGATTTTTCCGAGCAGCCACTATGTAACGCCCAAACAAAAGCTTGAATATGCGATCGAGCGAATCAAACAAGAATTTGAGGAGCGTGTTGAATGGTTCGAAGCGCATGATAAATTACTCGAAGCACAGCGCCTGACGCAGCGAACGAAATACGATATAGAAATGCTTGAAGAAACAGGATTCGTGAAAGGAATCGAGAACTATAGTCGGTACTTGACTAATCGTGAACCAGGTGAGCAGCCGGCGACTCTGATCGACTATTTCCCAGACGATTGGCTACTTTTAGTTGACGAAAGTCATCAGACATTACCGCAAGTTCGCGGTATGTACAATGGAGATCGCGCACGCAAAGAGGTACTGGTCGAATACGGATTCCGTCTGCCATCAGCGCTCGATAACCGTCCGCTTCGATTTGATGAATTTGATAGCCATATCAACAAGGCGGTATATGTATCAGCGACACCTGGCGACTACGAACTCGAACATAGCCCTGAACCGGCTCAACAGATCATTCGACCAACAGGGTTACTTGATCCTCAGCTAGAAATTCGGCCGACTGACGGTCAGATTGATGATTTGATCGCTGAAATCCGCGAACGCATCGAAAAAAATCAACGTGTGCTCGTAACAACACTCACGAAACGCATGGCAGAAGACCTTAGTTCGTACCTGCTTGAACTCGATATCAAGACTGCTTATATTCACAGCGAAGTTGACACGCTTGAACGTGGTGATATTTTGCGTGATCTTCGCCTGGGTGTTTATGATGTACTCGTTGGAATTAACTTGCTTCGTGAAGGTTTAGATCTGCCAGAAGTAAGCATGGTGGCGATTATGGATGCAGACAAAGAAGGGTTTCTGCGTTCCGAGAGTGCGCTCATACAGACAATTGGTCGTGCCGCGCGCCACCAAGAAGGCAAGGTTTATATGTATGCCGACACTGTGACGCGCTCGATGCAGGCTGCGATTGATGAGACTGATCGGCGTCGTGCTATCCAGGAAGCATACAACACCGAACACGGGATTACGCCGACGAGTGTTGCAAAGGAAATTGACGAAGGTCTTCGATCAATTATTCCAATGAAGGAAGGCGACAACAAGCAGAAATTAGACCTTAAGAAAATACCAAAAGACGAGTATCAATCACTTATCAAAGAGCTTTCGGGGCAGATGGAATTAGCCAGTGCGAATCTTGAGTTTGAAAAGGCTGCAGAGCTGCGCGATATGATTGGTGAAATTCGTTCAAAACTCTAGTTTGATATGCTACACTAAGCATAAGCATGCAAGATTCTTCAACCAACCCCTACATACCACAGGAGTCGGAGGCAATACGCCAAAAGACCGAAACAATCCATTCGCCGCTAGGCCGGATTGCGAAAATTTTATTAATTGTCACGATTGTACTATCCGTTTTGATCGCAATCGGCTTGTTTTTTGTCGTACCCCGTACAGCGTACGATGACAAAGATGCGCGAATAGAACTAGGTAATGTACTGCAACCAAGCGATCAGCTAGCAAAACTCGTTCCCGTGACATCTACTCAAGGCTTTAGTGTCAGCTACGATAACCAGCTGTTCACAAGTTATGCCGAAACGGTCGTCCCAGTTGGAAAAGATGGCAAACCTCAAGAAGCTGTGCCGTATTATGAAAACAATGATCTTCGTGTAAAGCGTGACTACAACCTCGTTCGAGTAAGTCCAGTAGAAAGCACCGATTCGACGCGTGCAGCTGTGACCAATCCTCCTCAGCTGCTCATTACAGCAAATGTGACCGCAGAACAAATCAAAGAGGCCGCCGCAAAACCTGATTTTAAAGGACTATCCAATCTCAGTACGTTTATCAAACTGAGCACTGACAAGCGACTTGCAGAACGAACCGCCGATGACGGCACAACAGCAACGGTAAGCATCGAAGCGAGCAAGCCGGTTCCTCAGTCTATTAATGGTGTCGAGTTCCAAAAGATTCGCTATACCACCAAGAATGATAATTATCGTATTGCCACCGAAAAATATGATGACTGCTATTATACGATTCAGAATGATCAGGCGTATGCCGCGTGCATAACGAATGTTCGTCCATACAATGTTGATGCGGCCGCTCTCGATGAACAGATGCTTCAGTCGCTCACATTCCAAAAGACAAATACGGCTGCCGACGACACCGATGCTGCGGCAAACACGACAACAGAGGAACAGACATCAGAAGTTGTTGATGAAACAGAGGCTGCTTTGGTGACAAAAAAAGCAGAGTATAACGAGAACACCGAAAGTCTTCGTTCAATCGCAAAAGCTCAACCGAGTGTCGTTCGAATCGGAACACTCTATTGCGCAGATTTGGATCTCAAGCTGGAATCAGGCGAGACGGCAACGACATTGACAAATGCCTGTATCGGCAATGTTGCTAACGGCACGATCGTGTCGAGCGAAGGACATATCGCAACGTCCGGACATGCAATTCGTCATGATGTCAAAGATGCTATTAACGGCTACATCAACTATGCCGACAGCCGTGAAGATTTACTTACTCGGTTGCAGACCATTCTTGACTATCTGTTAAAGGCTCGGGTTATTTTAGAGGACGATGCAAATTACCTCAAAAATGGAGCAATCAACGGGGATCAAGAAGCGATCGCAAAAATAGAGAACATAGGCTCTATTATTCCAAGCAGCTACATTACAGCCGTAAAAGATGAGTATACCTACAGTATCCAGCCAACGAACAAGCCAATTGTTATCAATCGTGGCGGCGGATCAAAACCATCCTTTGCGTATTCAGATACCGTCCTTTCAGCAAAATTCGTTGCTGCAGAATACGACATGTCAAAATCTCGTCAAGAAGTGTTTAACAGTGATACTCCTTCGGCAGATGTCGGGTTACTAAAGGTTGAAGGAGCGACGTTCCAAAACACTGCAATTGCACCAGGGAATGACATCAAAGCAAATACTGTTCTGAATACTATCGGATTCCCCGCGTATGCTGACAGTGCATTGATCATCGACAAGATCAATAACTTCCCCCAAGTAACCAACGCAAAGGTCAACCAGACATATGACCGAGACGGTGAGCGACTCATCGAAACAAGCACGCCGGTTGTCCCGGGCGGTGATGGCGCTGGAACGTTTGATCAGTCGGGTAAATTAGTAGGATTCGCAGTATATGGCAAATTATACTGCCCTGATCAAGAATGTTTTGCGAACGGAACAGTGCGTTCTACAAATGAGCTGACAAAATTAGTCGACGACAAGAATATAAAACTTGGTGAATTAAGCCAGGCGACAAACACTTGGAACAGAGCTATCGATGAATATTTTGCTGGTAACTACAGTGCGGCGCAAAGTAGTTTTGCTACCGCAGCTAGTCAGTATGGCTTTAACCAATGGGCAACGCCGCTTTCGCAGCTTGCTCAGTCCAAAAGGGGCTCAGTAGGCGACACGTCACTGTTCAATCAGGGTCTCACCGCTATGATTATCTTGCTTGTACTAATGATTATACTAACGATTTTGTTTGCAGTTGTCTTCTATCTGCAGCGTCGCCGATACAGTATGTTGCAGGTGGGTCATTATGGTGCGATGCCATCAATGCCGGCTGCAAACTACCAACCAAGCCCTCAGCAGCCGCCAGTGAGTAGCCAATATCAGGCAACTACTAGTCAATATCAAACTGCACCTCAGCCCGTCATGAGTACGCAACAGCCGCAAAACCAACCGTATACGCCGCAGCAAATCCGACAGCAGCCGCAACAACCTGCGCAGTATACTGCGCCAGTCCCGAGTGGTTTTCAACCGCAGTACCAGGCTGATCCAACTCAGCCACAGCGATATGAGCAACAAATTCCGCCGGTTGCTCAGCCGTATAATGCTCCTCAGTCTGTTCAACCGCAGCAGCCTACCCAGCCGCCACAGTCTGAAGATCCGTTCTATCGGCAGTAGATTGACGATTAGTTGCATTTCCGTGCCTCTTGTGCTATAATGAATATATTGCATTCGATGAATGTCGAGCCTCTTTCAAAGATGAGCGCACCGATTTTATGAGCACAGAACCGTGCCATGGCGCCACCACCGAAATATCCTCTCGCTGTTCTATGACTAGTTATTAGTCTTGACTGCAAATCTACTAAATAGAAACAACGAAAGGGTTATTTCTTATGGCATTTACACAACAACGACGAGGTGGACGACCACCCCAAGGTAACTCACGTCCATCAGGCGGTCGATCATTCGGCGGCGGTGGTGGCGGACGACGTGGCGGCGGTAATCGCGGTCCAGCAAAAAAATATATTCATCCATCTAAATTCATCAACAAAGCCGTCGCAAAAGCTGACGAAATTGTCTATGAATCAAAGCATAAATTCGCCGATTTTCCGTTCGGCGCACAGTTGCATCACAACATCTCCCACAAGGGCTACGTGACTCCAAGTGCTATCCAAGATCAAGCGATTCCTCATATTATTGAAGGTCGTGATGTTATCGGTCTTGCAAACACCGGTACCGGCAAAACAGCGGCATTCTTGCTCCCAATCATTGAACGTCAGAGTGGTATTTCACTCCGACCGAGCGTACTGATTGTTGCGCCAACTCGCGAGCTAGCTCAGCAAATTGACGAACAATTCCGTGAATTCAGTAAAGGCCTTAACCTTTATTCTGCACTTATCGTTGGTGGCGTGAATGTTGATCGCCAGATTCGTGACCTCAAACGACGTCCTCACTTTATTATTGGAACGCCAGGACGACTAAAAGATCTGATGCAGCGTCGGATACTTCGACTAGACACAATGACGACATTAGTACTGGACGAAGCTGACCGAATGCTTGATATGGGATTCTTGCCTGATATTCGTCAAATCGTTGATGCGATGCCACGAGAACGTCAGACGCTATTCTTTAGTGCGACGATAACACCTGATATTCAGGCACTTGTTAATACTTTCCTGAACAATCCAGAAACAGTATCTGTTCGAACATCAGAGACTAGCGAACATGTCGAACAAGACATTATCGAAGTACGTGATAAATCACAAAAGATCGATATCTTGACTGAGATGCTTCGCGGTGAAGCATACGATAAGGTACTTGTATTTGGTGAAACAAAGTTTGGCGTGCAGCGTTTGAGTGACCACTTAGACAATAGCGGTATTCCATCTGCTGCGATCCATGGTAATAAAAACCAATCACAGCGCCAACGTGCTTTGAAACAATTCAAAGACGAGCGCGTGAAGGTGCTTGTAGCAACTGATGTTGCGGCTCGCGGGCTGGACATTCCAAATGTATCGCACGTGATCAACTTCGATACACCACAGACATACGAAGATTATGTACACCGTATCGGCCGAACCGGTCGTGGTGGCGCAAGTGGACGTGCACATACGTTCATCGACGCACGCTAAAAAATACATCATTCTATCCGTCAAGAATATGCTACCATTGTTTCAATACAGTGGTAGCATTTTATTTGGGAGAAAGAAATGACGCAGACATTCGAAAAAATGAGTCGACAGCAGGCTATTGATCGTTATCGGCCTTTTGTCCCGAGCCTAGATTCACAGCCTAAGAGCCAGCTTGAAAGTGAATTACGTGAGAATGGAATTGCAGAAGTTGTACTTGATACACCAGTTGATGCATACCAATTGATCAGTGATCAATACGATATATGTATGAATGAGCACCCTGAGTGGCTAAACTGGACAGCTGGAAGCTTTGATAAAGTTGGAGTACCAGAAGACGGACATGTTCGAAAAGAACTCAGTATAAATCTAGCAGGCATGCAAATCAGTGATCCTAAGGTTATTTTTCACTTTAATGACACTCTTCGCAAAAAGTGGTATCGTATGCAGCAAAAGACTCCGCCAGAATTTAAAGACTATATGGAACATGGTTTTTATCTCCAATCTGACTTAGCTCGTTCAGCTGCCAACATTATGGATATTCTTGACGAATCTTACCGGGGTATAAAACACCTCTATTTTCCAAGCGAATTAGGGTCTATAACATTCCGTCTGCTAAGATATGACGGATACGATACGCATGACGGAGAAGGCAAATTAATTGTTGATAATGGCGCTCAGATTGCAAAACCACACTATGATCGAGGTGGAGCAACCATTCAAGCGTATGCTAGTGCACCTGGTTTTTGGCGACAGTTAGAAGGTCGACACGGCGCTGCACATCCTAAGCTTTATCCGCCCCATGGTGTTGGTATGTCGCAATTCTTCTTCGGTGCCGCTAACCGCGTTGTATATGGGTCAAAAAATAATCCAATTAAACCACTCTACCACTGTGTAGATCGTATCATTTCAGATGGAGCACAGAATATTCCAGACTATGTACCGCCTCGTACAGCCGCTATCGGATTTATTGATATGCCAGGAGTGGATTTGAAGATTACTTCGAGAGATACGCAGCCAGAGCGTATAGACATGCATAATCTTGATATCTAATTAAGCTGTTTTAATTCGTCGTCGTTTTGCTTTAGATCGCGCGATGCGTAGCCCATGATGACGGACAGGTGCGAATACCCAGAACTTCAATCCAACAAATGTCCAGGCGGTCGAGAATAGACCGGATATGAATTGTCCAATGTACGGCGTAATCCCAAACTGCTGTTCTAATGTATAGGTGATCGTGAATAGTAGAACTGCACTAGTGATAGTGAATGTAATGAATTTGATAACACCGTCAGATGAATCACGGCCTTTTTTGTCATCGGCAAATACCCATTTATCGTCCACGATAAAGAACAAAATGTTTGACAGGACAGTTGGAATAGCGAGTGCCCAAAAACTTGGCATATTGAATGTCTGATCAAGGAATGCAAAGCCAAAATACGTCCCCCAAAAGGGAATATTTCCGGCAAGTTGTAATTTGGCAAACTCAGTTACAAGCTTGATTATATTCTTTTTCTTTTTTGTTTTCATAAGCGTTACGACAAGTATAGCATAGATATGACGAACCCCTCGATCACCGTGTGGTAATCGAGGGGTTTCGAGCGTCAGGAGGGGTTAGTTCTGCCAAGCTTGTCCTGCGCACTGCGTGCTTGGGATGTCGACAACCTGAGTGACTAGCTGAGTCGTTTTCGCCCCAATCAGGCTGATCTTGATCGAAATGTCTTTGCCATTCAGCGGGATTGGAACGGCGACTTGGCCGGCATCTTGTTCGCCAGTCACCGTATCTTTCATGTAGAAAAGCGATGCTTCGTGTCCTGGGTCTTGACGGTTCGATGCCGGCTTCCCGATATCGGCGAAATCGCCGACCAGGACGCCGATCTCACCCTCGCCTGCCGTCGTGTAGGTCACGACGACGATCGCAGTGTTGCTGTCCGTGCACTTGTCGAAGTACACTTCACCGAACATGACTTCGGTGACGCTTCCCTCGTACGACGACTGTGACGAGATGATCTGTGACGGGATGACTCCCGTCGGGCTAGTCTCATTCGTGGTCGGTGACTGCGCATCGTCTTTCGCGACGGGACTACCGTCGACACTGCAACCGGTCAGGGCTGCGACAGTGATGACACTTGCGAAAAAAACAGAAGCCCTCATGGCTCCTCCTCGTGCTCGAGTACCGTATTCCGGAATGTCCGGGGTACTATAATTAAATTATATCATAAATACTAATATTAATCAATCTTTTACATGACGGTCGTATCTGTACTATAATAATCCTATGACACAAATTTCTCGTGATGATGTGCAACATCTGGCACAGTTAAGTAGCTTGCAGCTAGCAGATGACGAAACCGATAGTTTGCAAACAGATATTGAAAACATTTTAGGCTACGTCGAACAATTGTCGCAGCTAGACACGTCAGGTATCGAACCAACTTATCAAGTCACTGGACTTACGAATGTGTGGCGTGATGATAGCGTGATTGACTATGGTGTTACTCGTGAAACATTACTCGCACTAGCACCAGAAAAAACAACTGATTCTGTAAAAGTTCCAAAGGTATTATAACTATGGTAAAGATTTCTGATTATAACGATATATCTGCCGTCGAAGCGGTGCAGCAAGCACTCGATAAAGTAGCGGCGAGTGAATCCTATCACGCGCTACTGTCACTCACTAAAGAACGTGCGCTCGAACGAGCCGCCGCAGTTGATGCAGGCGAGATCACGGGTAAACTAGCTGGTGTTCCATTTGTTGTCAAAGATAATTTCTTAGCATTCGGTGCGCCGACGACCGCTGCCAGTAAGATTCTCGAAAACTTCCAGGCGCCATTACAGGCAACGGCAGTCGAACGACTGGAAGCTGAAGGTGCGATCTGTATAGGCAAGGCAAACCTTGACGCGTTCGCGCATGGTGGAAGTACTGAAAACTCGGCGTATGGTGTAACAAAGAACGCCATCGATCAAACGCGCGTTGCTGGTGGTAGCAGTGGTGGATCAGCTGTCGTGACGGCACTTGACATTGTGCCATTTGCACTAGGGACGGATACTGGCGGATCGATCCGTCAGCCAGCTAGTTTTAATGGCGTCGTGGGTGTCAAGCCGACCTACGGGACTGTCAGTCGATATGGTGTTGTCGCTATGGCTAGTAGTACAGATACTATTGGCACGTTTGCGACCACTGCGGACGATGCATCGCTAGTGATGGCTATTATGGCTGGCAAAGACGAGCGTGATATGACGACGCTGCCTGACTTCTTTGGCGCGGAAGTGTTAAAACCTGCGCAAAAAATTGGGATCATTCGTGAATTTATGTCGGACGATGTCGACGAGGAAGTCCGTGATAGGGTTATTGAATACGCGGAAAAGCTAAAGACTGCGGGTCATATCGTCGAAGAAGTGAACCTGCCGATGATTAAATATGGTGTGGGCATGTACTATATTATCGTCCCTGCGGAAATTAGTAGTAACTTGGCTCGCTATGACGGTATTCGTTATGGTGTTCGCGCTCAGAACGTACAGACATTGGCGGAATTGTATGGCCGTTCGCGCGACGAAGGGTTCGTCACTGAAAACAAACGACGAATCATGATCGGTAGCTATGTGTTATCGAGCGGTTATTTTGATGCCTATTATCAGCAGGCGCAAAAAGCCCGCACACTACTGATTAATGAGTTTAACGCATTGTTTGAAACCTATGATGCACTGATCGGCCCAGTCAGTCCAACTCCAGCATTCAGAATAGGTGAAAATGCCGAAGATCCAGTAAAAATGTATCTAGCAGACATCATGACAGTATCGGCTAGTCTGGCGGGCGTTCCTGCAATCAGTGTTCCGGCGGGTACGACAAGTGATGGATTGCCTGTCGGTGTGCAAATAATTGGCCAACAAAAATCAGATGCACAGTTATTGGCGCTGGCTAGCTCACAGGAGGAAAACTAATGGACGGAACAATTATTCTATTATTCGCAGCAGTACTGATTGTCGGCGTGTTGCTGTTTGCAGCAATTACACTGACCAAAAAAGGCGGATCGCTTGATGTTGATAAATACCGTTCACGTTGGTTAACGATTGAACAGTCTGTGCAAAAAGATAACGAACCAAGCTATCATTTGGCGATTATGAATGCAGACAAATTGCTTGACCAGGCGCTTCGTGACCATGGAACGAAAGGGCAAACGATGGGTGATCGAATGAAATTTGCAAAAGAACGCTGGAGTGATCGAAATGGTGTCTGGACGGCGCACAAGCTCCGCAATCGAATCGCGCACGAAACAGATGTGCGTGTTAGCTACGGTGAAACGCGATCGGCACTGGGCGGATTCAAACAGGCATTAAAAGATTTGGGAGCGATTTAATATGGCATCCGCTGAAACTCTCGCAAAGTATGAAATGACAATTGGTATAGAATGTCACGTGCAACTTGCGACTGCAACGAAATTATTTAGTGGTGCCGATAATGACGCTCGCGACAAATCACCGAACAGTGTTGTTAGTCCGATTGATTTTGGTCTCCCTGGCATGCTCCCCGTTCTTAATCGGCACGCTGTCAATCTAGCTATCAAGGCCGGTAAGGCACTGAATGCACCGATTGCACGAATTTCACGTTTTGACCGCAAGCATTATTTTTATCCAGACCTCCCCAAAGGCTACCAGACAACTCAGATGTATCATCCGATTATCGAAGCTGGCTATATTGACGCACCGCTTGAAGATGGTAGTTCTGTTCGCGTGCGGATTCATCACGCACATATGGAAGAAGATGCCGGTAAATTAACGCACTTTGGTGATCATAGCTTGGTCGACCTCAACCGTGCTGGCACTCCACTGATAGAGATTGTCAGCGAACCAGATATCCATTCGGCGGAGGCAGCCAAAGCATACGCATCTGAACTCCATAAACTTATGACATACGCGGGTGTAACGCACGGCGATCTGTATCATGGGAATATGCGTTTTGATGTTAACTTGTCGGTCGCATTAAAAGGTGCGACGGAGCTCGGCACACGAGCAGAAGTAAAGAACCTTAATTCGTTTCGAAGTGTCGAAAAGGCAGCAGAATACGAGTTCAATCGTCAGATTGATCGATTAGAATCTGGTGAGACGATCGTTCAAGAAACTCGTGGCTGGGATGAAGCGGCACAAAAAACAAATAGTCAGCGTAGTAAAGAAGACGCACAGGATTATCGCTACATGCCGGATGCCGATATTCCACCTATCGTACTAACGGATGAAGAGGTTGAGCGAATTCAATCCGAAGTGCCAATCTTACCACCTGAATACCGATCACGATGGGCTGGCCTTGGCATCGATAAATCTGTTACCGATTCACTCCTTGCGAATCAACTGTACGCAAAAACGATCACGACTATCCAGCAAAAAGCTGGCGATACGACGGCAAAGCGGATCGCGCATTGGTTTTCGAGTGCGCTTGGCGGTGAAGATGCGCCAAAAGTTGATGAAAGTATGCTTCGTGACGATGATCTGATTGCGCTTGCTGCAATGGTTGACGGTAATGAACTAAGTAGTACGGCAGCAAAAGAAATCTTTGTCGATGTCTTGTCGTCGTCTGATTCGCCGCGAGCGATCGCCGAACGAAAGAATATGCTGCAAGTAAGCGACGAGGGTGCAATTGCTGCTATTGTGGATGAAGTATTGGCAGATCCGGCGAGCGCAAAGGCTGTTGCTGACATAAAGGCCGGTAACGACAAAGTGATTGGATTTTTGGTCGGACAGATCATGAAGAAATCACAAGGAAAAGCCAATCCAGCACTGGCACAAAAACTTATCCGTGAACGACTATAGTAGTGTTTGCGGAAGCGTGAGATAAATTACAGCACTGATTGACGACTGTATGATATAAATGCAGACGGATCACTAACAACTTACATTCAGGAGACGCAATGAAACGACCGACAAAAGCTATTATCTGTGCAGCTGGGCTGGGAACAAGGTTCTTGCCGCAAACAAAAGCAATGCCCAAAGAAATGCTTCCGATCATTGATAGACCAGTCATTCAATTAATCGTCGAAGAAGCAGTCGCTGCTGGCGTGACCGAAATTATCATTGTGACAGGTAGCACAAAGCGCTCTATCGAAGATCATTTCGATCGTAGTGACGAACTAGAAGCGGAACTGCGTGAAAAAGGTAAACACGACAAAGCTGATCAAATCAAGGCGATTGCTGAGATGGCAAACTTTGTGTATCTTCGTCAAAAAGGTTCTCCAAAAGGTAATGCGCGACCAGTGCTCAACGCGCAGCATCTGATTGATGATGACGAACCGTTCTTTGTCTTCTTTGCCGATGATTTCTTTCGAAGTAAAGTGCCACGTGCTAAACAGCTGCTTGAAACATATGAAGCGACTGGCAAGTCAGTGATTTCACTCATAGAAGTGGATCGAAAAGACGCCAGTAAATACGGTATGGCTGCAATCGATCAAAAACTTGACGACCGTACATTCCAACTAACGGAACTAATCGAAAAGCCTGGTGAAGAAAATACTCCTAGTAACTTGGCGTCAGTTGGTGGCTACTTGTTGACGCCCGATATTCTGCCGATTATTGCCCAAGAAAAAGTCGATAAAAATGGCGAAATTACACTGGCAGATAGCATCAACGAACTTGCACATATCGATAAGGTATACGGTAAATTTATCGAAGGTATATGGCACGATACAGGCGACCAACTAAAGTACCTAAAGGCTGTCGTTGACGTAGCACTAGAAAGCGATGAATACGGCCAAGCGTTTGCAGAATATTTGCAACATCGTTTGAAGTAGTACGTAACCGTTCGTGATATACTGAATAAAACGCACATAACATAAGGAATATTCGTCATGGATTGGGCACAAGTACTCGTCATTATACTCTCTGTATTTTTAGCAATATTTTTACTACTTGGTATCATACTTGCAATACTATTAATCCGTGTGACGCAGCAAATTAAGGCAGTGACGGCATCTGCGCAGCGAACCGCGGATGGAATCGAAGGGATTGTTGCGAACATCACTAAATTTTCGTCACCAGGGTTTGTTATGAAACTAGTGACAAATCAGGCAAAAAAACTAAGAAAACACAAGGAGAAATAACATGTCAAAAAAATTCGCAATCGGAGCAATTATCGGTGCAGTCGCAGGCATTGTCGCAGGTGTACTAACAGCGCCAAAGAGTGGTAAAGAAACACGGGCTGATCTAAAGGCAAAAGCGCAAGAATTAAAAGACAAAGCAGACGATCAAGCAGAATCAGCTAAGGCGCATGTTGCTAAAACGGCCGAAGAGCTGAAATCGACCGCGGAAGAGTACAAGATGCGTGGCGAAAAAGCTGTAAATACAGCAATTGATGACGCAAAGCGTAGCCTTGGCCGCAACGGAAAATAGATGACCAGTAGAAAGCCCGATGAAAAACAAACACACCCAAAGCCGCTAGCAAAGCGTGTTGCTCGAAATGAGAGTATGGGCGCTCGACGAACGGTTATTGAAGAGCTTTTTAACGATTTATACAATGACCGGCGCAACATCTACTTGATGAATTTCATTAGGGGGATATTTTTTGGTCTGGGTAGTGCACTTGGTGGTACGCTTGTTATTGCACTGATTGTTTGGGCGCTAAGTATATTCGTAGGGTTACCCGGAATTGGCGATGCCTTTCAACAGGTTCAAGATACGATTTCTTCAGAAGAAGAACGATAGAAACCCGGGTATTGTCTAAATGACTATGTCTATAGCAGCTATAGTTGCTATAATAAAGATAGTATGGAGGTAGAAACGCTTAGTCCGCAGGCAACTGCGACCACATTAAAACCGTCTGATTATGTGCACTTGCATAATCATACGCATCATAGTCTGCTTGACGGTTTGACAAAGATCCCCGATCTGGTTGGGGCTATTAAAGATATGGGCATGGAAGCGGTCGCTATGACCGATCATGGAACGATGTCAGGTGCGATTGATTTTTATAAAGCTGGTCGCGATGCTGGAATCAAACCAATTATCGGTATGGAGGCGTATGTTGCTGCTCGCTCTCGCCATGATAGAGATCCATCAAAAGACAAGCCACGCTATCATTTAATCCTTCTTGCGATGAACGAAACGGGCTATAAGAACCTTATGAAGTTATCGACGATAGCTAACCTGGAGGGTATTTACTACAAGCCTCGTATCGATCACGAACTGCTCGAGGAATTAAACGAAGGAATTATCGCCTTGTCGGCCTGTGCTAGTGGCGAAGTAGGCGAGGCATTAAAGAATGATGACTATGAGCGTGCTCGCGATACCGCCGCATGGTATAAATCAATTTTTGGTGATCGCTATTATTTAGAACTTCAAGACCACGGTCATCCTGACTGTCCAGCGAAATGGGATGTGCAGGTCAAGATTAACCAAGGACTTGATAAAATCGCTGCCGAGCTTGATATTCCCTGTGTTGTCACAAGTGACGGACATTATCTGACTCATGATGATCAAGATGCGCATGAAATACTCCTTTGTGTTGGAACGGGATCGTTTCTTGCTGACGAAAAACGCATGAGTTTGAAGGATTTTGAACTGCACGTGACAGATCCGATGGATATTATTAACCGCTGGCATGCAACCAACCCCGAAGCCGTCGCGAATACAAAACGTATTGCCGACCGATGTAATGTCGAGATTGAACTCGGTGGAATATTGATCCCAAAATTCCCTGTACCGGATGGCGAAACAGAAAAATCATTCCTGGATACGCTCGTGTATCAAGGAATGGCTATGCGATATGCTGATGTCGAGCCTGAAAAGGCAAAAACGTTGAGTGTTAAAGACATAAAACCATTACTTAGCGACGAACAGACTGATCGTCTCGAGATGGAATTGGGTGTACTCGACAAGATGGGCTATAATGGCTACTTCTTGATCGTTCAAGATTTTATCAACTGGGGTAAAGACCAAGGTATTATTTTTGGTCCCGGTCGCGGGTCGGCGGCTGGATCAATTATCGCGTACTCACTCAAGATTACCGATCTTGATCCACTAAAATATGGGTTGCTGTTTGAGCGATTTCTTAACCCCGATCGTATATCAATGCCTGATATTGACGTGGACATTCAAGATACTCGTCGCGACGAAGTGATTCAGTACTGTTCTGACAAATACGGTGCCGATCATGTGTCGAACATCGTGACATTTGGTAAAATGGCTGCTCGCGCTGCCGTGCGCGACGTTGCGCGTGTTTTGCAGGTACCATATGCCGAAGCAGACCGCCTGTCAAAGATGATTCCACCACCAGCACAAGGTCGTCATATTCCACTGAAAAAATCAATTGTCGAAGATGCTGATTTGAAGAAAGAATACGATACAAACCCAACGGCGAAGACTGTTTTTGACTTCGCTGTTCGCCTAGAGGGCACAATTCGCTCACACGGTGTCCATGCTTGCGGTGTGGTAATTGCCCCAGACAATCTGGTTAATTTCTTACCACTCGAAATGGCGCAAAAGGGCGTCGTGTCAACTCAGTTTCCGATGGGTGAAGTCGAAGAACTAGGTTTGCTAAAGATGGATTTCCTTGGTCTTTCTAACCTGACTATTATTAACAATGCGCTTCGTATTATTAAAAAAGTCTATAAGACAGACATCGATCTTACGAAGTTACCGCTGGACGACGTAAAAACCTATGAATTATTTCAGCGTGGTGATACGACGGGTGTGTTCCAGCTTGAGTCTGCTGGCATGAAACGCTATTTACGTGATCTCAAGCCGACAGTATTCGAAGATATTATTGCAATGGTCGCGCTTTATCGTCCTGGACCTATGCAGTTTATTGATAGTTTTATCAAACGAAAACACGGCCAAGAAGAAATCAAGTATCTTCATCCGGGCATGGAGCCATCATTATCGGGTACATACGGTATTCTTGTCTATCAAGAGCAGTTCATGCAGATATCCAAAGAATGGTGTGGGTTCACGGGCGGCCAAGCGGACACGCTTCGTAAAGCAGTAGGTAAGAAAAAGATTGATCTCATGCGTAAGGTCAAGGTGGACTTTGTTGAAGGAGCGATCAAAACAAGTGGTGCCAAAAAAGAGACTGCAGAGTTGTTCTGGGATCAGCTCGAAGAGTTTGCAAATTACTGTTTCAACAAATCTCATGCCGCTTGCTATGGTCTGATATCGTACTGGACGGCATATCTGAAAGCGCATTTTCCCGATGCGTTTATGGCGGCGCTTATGACGAGTGACCAAGACGACATTGATCGCCTTGCAATCGAAATCAACGAATGCAAGCACATGGGTATTAATGTACTAAACCCTGACATTAATGAATCATTCGTCGAATTTGCAGTGGTACCTGGTGAAAGTACTATTCGATTTGGCATGGCCGCAATCAAGGGTGTGGGTGTCGGTGCCGTCGAAGAAGTGTTGCGAGCGCGTGGCGATGGAAAGTTTGCTAGTATCGAAGATTTTGCCAAGCGAGTCAGTGTTGGCAAATTTAATAAAAAAGCATGGGACTCGCTCATCAAATCTGGTGGGTTTGATAGCCTAGGTGATCGATCTGATCTGCTTTACAATCTTGAAACCGTACAAGCATTTGCGAGCAAGCTGCAAAAAGAAGCGCTTAGCGGGCAAACCGATTTATTTGGTGGTATGAGCAACATGGCAGAGATTAACCCGACCGTGACGCTTCAGCCAGCGCCTGCCAGGCATACTGATAAAGAACGATTAACATGGGAACGAGAACTGATGGGGTTGTACATCAGCGCTCATCCACTTGATAATTATGATGCTTATTTCGAAGAACAAACGATTCCATTGGCACACGTCACTCCTGATGCAGACGGCAAGAAAGCGACGATTGGCGGCTTAGTCAGCACGGTTCGTACTATTGTGACAAAGAGCGGAACAAAGATGGCCTTCGTCGGTATCGAAGACAAAACGGGCGAAGCGGAGGTGATCATATTCCCGAATTTGTATGAGCAGATTGGCGCGAAACTGATTCAGGATGCAGTTGTTCGTGTCGGCGGTAAGATCAGTGCGAGGGATCGAGACGGCAATCTTGGGAGCGACGCAAAGATGATCGCCGATGAGGTGAATGTCGTGACAGACAAGGAATTACAAGAATATGAATCAACTGGTCGCAAAATGGAAGCACCGCGCATGAGTAGTAAGGTGAAAGCTGAGCGCCGGGCTGCCTATAAAGCAACCAAATCTGGTGAACCCATGCCATCTGTTAGTGCGCCGGTCAGCACGATGCCGAGTGACAAGCCAAAGCCGCCAGCGCCTCCACGCCCAGTCATGGACATACCACCTGTCAAAAAGCTTTTCGTCCATATCAAAGATCCAGACGATCACACTGCGCTATTGTCGCTCAAACAAGCCTGTAGCGGGTTTCCTGGACGAATAGATATTGTGTTAGTGCTGGGAGCGAACAAAAAATCTGCAATTCGTTTGCCGTTCCAAGTAGATGGATCCGACACGCTTGTAGGCGAGCTAGTGAAACTGCTCGGCGAAGATTGCGTCGTAATGAAATAAAGGAGATATTCTATGTCCATGACGATTGCTGTACTTATTGGAACAACCCGCGTGCAACGTGAATCAGTTAAAGCAGCAAAATATATTGCTGAGTTTGGTCGTCGCATCGAAAATGTTGATATCATCTTGGTTGACCCGATGGACTTTACGTTCCATGGTGACGGCAATGATCCAGAGGGTAAGGACCCTCGCTATACCGAAATCACTGAAAAAGCGGATGCGTTCTTTATCGTAACACCCGAATACAACCACAGCTTTCCTGGCAGTCTCAAGCGAATGCTTGATAGTGAGCTAGCAAACTACAATCACAAACCTGTCGCATTTGCTGGCGTCAGTAACGGTAACTGGGGTGGTGTCCGCGCGGTTGAATCGCTTGTTCCTGCAGTTCGTGAAACAGGACTTGTTGTGATGAGCTGGGACATCTATTTTCCGTATATCCAAAATATTTTCGCTGACGACGGGAGCATCCACGCTGACTATAAAGAGCGTTACGAAAAACAGCTTGCAAAACTTTTCGATGAACTTGTTTGGTTTGCGGGTATCTTAAAAACACCGCGCTAGTTTGTGACAAGCGCATACAGCGCGATACCAGTAGCAACGCTAACATTGAATGATTCTTTTTTACCAGACATTGGAATTTCGATCAGATCATCACATCTAGCGATGATATCTTCGGATATACCGTCAACCTCCTCGCCGAGAATAAGCGCAATCTTTTGCGGTGGAGTGTAGTCGGAGAGCATCATCGAACGATCTCGCTGTTCGAGTCCGATGATGGTGTAGCCAGATTGTTTCAAATCATCGAATGGAATCGCCTCTATCCGTTCAAATGGCACGAATGTCTCGGCTCCGAGTGCCGTTTTGTGAATTTGTCTGGTCATTTTGTCAGCAAAGTGTGGCAGGCGAGTGTCTTTTTGGATTGCAGGATATGGCGTATATCCAGTAAGCAGTAGTTTGGACACACCAAACCCATCACAGGTTCGAAAAAAAGCCCCAACATTATGGGTTGATCGAATATTGTGGGCAATAACAATAATTTCGGGCATGTTTCTAGTGTATCACTATAAATTACATAAGCTTTTTGGTATAGTCATACGTAATGGACGAGAAAAAAATTCAAAAGCAGCGACGAGATCACGAAGAAAACTCGACGCAACAGCGCGCATCTATCTTGGGGATGCAGTATATTGATACGCGTGAGTTCGAAGATGAACTAGAACTTGTCAAAGAAGGTATGCTGACCATCGAAGAGATGCACAAGAATCGCATGGTTCCATTGCAAAAGGGTGATGAATACAAACCGTTTCGATTTGGTGCAACTAGCCAAACGCCACAATCTGTTATCCAGAAACTCCATCAGAAGTACCAAGACGAAGGTCGCGAAGCGCAAATCTTTTTGATTAGCAACGGTGGCTATAACGTTCTCATGCTTCGGTACGATCCACCGAAAAAAGTTATTTACGATGACATTACCATCGCCAAAGAAGGCGACAGTGCTACGATCACATCTGTTAGCAAGACACTCAACTCGGTCGGTTCTGACCAGATGCTTGATTATCTGATTGATCAAGCCGATCGTTTACAGGCGAGTGACATTCACATCGAAAACCAACGAACGTATATCCGTATTCGTATGCGTGTCGACGGTGCGCTACACCCGGTGGCAGATATCGAAAAGGACAAGTATCGCATTTTGATGGGTGCTATCGGGTCGCGTGCGAATATTTCATCTGCTGCAAAAACATCACAGTCCGGGCATATCCAAAAGGATATTCATCGCGATGGCGCGACGCATCTGTTGAATATTCGTATCGAAACCGTGCCAACGATGTATGGCCAAGACGCAGTGATGCGTCTGTTCAACTTTGACGAGAGTATGCTGAACCTTGATTTACTAGGTATCCCGCCAAAAGAACGTGCCGAGATTAACGAAATCGTTAGTCATCCGCGCGGTATGATGATGATGGTTGGGCCGACCGGTTCGGGTAAGTCAACAACGCTCTATAGTATCTTGAACGCTCTCAACACGTCCGACCGCAAGATACTGACTCTCGAAGATCCGATTGAATATGGAATTGGTGGTATTGCGCAGATTCCAGTCGATACGACACATGGACAAACATTCGCCGATGGGTTGCGATCAATCCTCCGTTTGGACCCTGACGTTGTGATGCTTGGAGAGATCCGTGACGTCGATACGGCCAAGACGGCCATTCAGGCGTCAATCACGGGTCACTTGGTGCTATCGTCATTTCACGCTAACTCTACATCCGCTGCATTTAGCCGTATGATCGGTATGATCGGCATCAACCCTATCTTTAGTTCTGCAATTCGTTTACTGATTGCACAGCGACTTGTCCGTAAACTATACGACCCTTCCAAAGAAGAATACGAACCTGATGAAGCAACAAAGCAGTGGGTCAAGCGAACACTCGAAGGTGTTGCGCCGGAACGTATGCCGGGAATTGATCTCAATAACTTCAAATTGTGGCGTCCAAAGATTCATGAAGACGCACCCTTTGGCTTTAAGGGTCGTATTGTTGTCATGGAGCAGATGGTCGTGAATAGTCATATCCAAAAGTTTCTTCGCGGTGATATTGCCGATGCAAACCCAGAGGCAATCGAGGCCGAAGCTCGCAAATCTGCAGGGTTGATTACGCTTATTCAAGCAGGGACACTCGCTGCGCTGCGGGGCGAGACGACGCTTGAAGAAGTAAATCGCGCGATATAAAATTTTTCGTGTCATCCTGAACTCGTTTCAGGATCCATTCATCAACTATTCAACTAACCATACTCCCTTATTGTTCTTTTTCACGAAAGAAGCAAAAGAACTAGTGACGACTTCACCACGCGGATAAACACCCTCACTACCAGTAATCGGAATCTGCAAAAACTCGCGCCGACATATTTACGCAGTAGGGCTGCGGATGTATATTCGAATGAACCCTTTTAAAAATGACGATAGTATGCTATAGTTTAAAGCTGATTGTATATAGAAAAGTAAGCGCCGATTGTATGCAGGTGTGGAGCCATAGGGATACAACTATGTGGCCAGCCGTTATCAAGTCCGGTAAATAAGGAAGAAATTATGAGTTTTGCACTAATCCAAAAAGTTAACGAAGAGCAAAAGAAGCACGCAGTTGTTGATGTTCGCACTGGTGACACTGTTCGTGTTCATCAAAAAATTAAAGAAGGTAGCAAAGAACGTATTCAGATTTTTGAAGGCGTCGTTATCCGAACAGACAACAAAGAATCACACACATCACGAATTACTGTTCGTAAAATTGCAAGCGGTGTTGGTGTCGAAAAGAGTTTCTTGCTACATAACCCACTTGTAGAAAAAGTAGAGGTCACTCGTCGTGCAAAAGTACGCCGTAACTTCCTTTCATTCCTACGTAACCGTAGTGGTAAGGGCGCTCGTTTGACTGCTGTCAACTTTGACCGCGAAGGTATCAATACGCTACCTGAAGCGCCAAAAGCTGAAGAAGCAAAGACTGAAGAGCCTGCTGAAACAAAATAGTATAATTCATTCTTCAAAACACTCTAAGTATTTAGGGTGTTTTTGTTTTACAATATATCTATGATATTAGGGATTGATGAAGTCGGGCGCGGTCCATGGGCGGGGCCACTGGTTATTGGTGCCGTTGTACTAGGTGGTGCGCAGATAGAAGGGCTTACCGACAGCAAAAAACTATCTAAGAAACGTCGTGAGCAGCTAAACATACTAATACGTGATCAGGCTGCAGGATATGGACTAGGGTGGGTTAGCGCTGCTGAGATAGATCAGATAGGGTTGTCGGAGTCGTTGCGGCTAGCGACGCGTCGGGCAGTTGAGCAAATAAAGGTATCCTATCATGAAATTATTATTGATGGAACGATCAATTTCTTGGACGGCACAAGTAAAGGTCAATACGTGACCACAATGAAAAAGGCTGACCTGCTAGTGCCAAGTGCATCGGCGGCGTCGATTATCGCCAAGGTCGCAAGAGATTCTTACATGGCCGAACAAGATGATGCATACCCTGGCTACAAGTTCTCATCACACGTCGGATATGGAACTGCGGTACACAGGGCGGCAATAGACAAGCTTGGCGTAACGCCGCTTCACAGACTGTCCTTCGCTCCGTTAGCCAAATATAAAGCTCCGGTATCCATCGACAGGTCGACTAACCTAGCGGATAAGGCTACCGAGACTGTATCGACTGAAACAACGAAGAAGATAGGTGATCGAGCAGAAGATGAAGCGGCGAACTATCTTGTGCGTCACGGCCATGAGATTTTAGAACGCAACTGGAAGACGAAATACTGCGAGATCGATATCGTATCGCTAAAATCTGGAACGCTCTATTTCACTGAAGTAAAATACCGTAAAAGTGCAGATCAAGGCGGCGGTATTGCGGCGATTACGAAGAAGAAGTTGAGCCAGATGAAGTTTGCTGCGAATTATTTTGTACAAGCACAGCAAATAACAGAACCCGATTTGCTGCTGGCGGTGATATCTATGACGGGAAATCCGCCTGATGTTGAAGAGTTCATAGAACTAAAGTAAAATGACGCCTCCACTTGTCATCAACTACTACATCATTGTGTCATTCTGAATTCATTTCAGAGTCCATTATCCACCCAGTTGCCATTGTTCATTTTTGCCAAAGAACCAAAAATATATGAGGCTGCTTCACTCATCCGTGTCCCTTAAAATCCTTCTGATGGTTGTTGTCGAACTCCCGTTGGGAGGAAGCGTAGAGTCATCTAAATTTACGAAAGAAGCTAGGTTTTGTCATCTGGACGAAGTATTGCAATACTGTATAAAAAGTGTTATTATAGTGCAGCACAACAAAGGTGCAAGAAGTTTCCATTCCGAGCCAGGGAGTACAAGTGAGCAATCCCGTCGTCACAACCACGACGTTCGCAACCTACAACAACCATGCCGAGACCGTTCGCGCCGATTGTGCGCTCAAGACCATCGAAGCAGCTGTCACGCACGGCTATACCACTGTCGTCATCGACGGTGGTTCACCGGTCGAGTACGTCGAGGAGATGGAGTGGCTCGGCGCTCAGGTCTTCGCTCAGGAATTCCCCGGCATGGGGAATGCCAGGCGTGAAGCCCTGCGCCGAGCACGCGACATCGTCCCTCCCGGCCAGCCGATCGTATGGACGGAACCCGAGAAGTACCCGCTCATCCCTGAGCTGAAGCTGCCGATCAGCACGTTCATCGAGGGCAACTACGACCTCGTGATGCTGCGTCGAATCAGCCTCGACTCCTATCCGCCCGAGCAGGCCATGGCGTACCAGCTTATCGCGCTGGCCGCCAAGTATCTAACGGGTATCGACAGCGACTTTGGCTGGGGGCCGACGGTTCTCAGCGCCGACGCAGTCGATTACTACCTGTCCTACGAGAGCACCCACGGTGACCTCTGGGACGGCATCCACTGCCCAAAGCTCCGCATCATCAAGGATGGGCTGCCCTGGACGATCGTGCCGGTAAACTACCAGCATCCGCCAGAGCAGACCGCCGCCGAGACCGGCATGAACCTCTTCCTGAAGCGGGTCATGCAGGTGGATCAGCTGGCGCGTGCCATCGAGGCCGAAGTTGATCGGCTGGGGATGCGGGTGGAGTGACTTCACCGAGGGTGGGACTGCTAGCCATGAGGCTGCAGTCCCACCCCTTTCCCGTTTCTGATACAATAATCTATATGAATGCACTACCGACTTACGAAGAAATTGTTTCACTTCATAAAAAACACGCACCGTCACAAGCCGCATTTGATCTCGTTTTTACACACTGCCAAATCGTTTGGGAACTTGCCGAACAACTTATCCAGAAATCGAGCCTCTCGGTAAATTCCGAACTTGTGAAAGTCGGCTGTCTATTGCATGACATTGGCGTGTATCGCCTCTATTTGCCAGATGGTGAAATTGATCATGCAAACTACATCAAGCACGGCACTGAAGGCTACACACTTCTCAAAGAAGAAGGTTTTGACGAATTGCTTAGTCGTTTTGCGTCATGCCACACAGGTGTTGGCTTGACTAAAGATGAGATCGAAGAGGAGGATCTCCCTATTCCTCCAGCTGACTACTTTGCTGAAACGCCGGAAGAGCAGCTTGTCATGTATGCCGATAAGTTTCATACCAAAACAACACCACCGAAATTTATGACCGCCGATACGTACGCTGAGAAGCAGAAGAAATTTGGCGAAGAGAAGGCAGAACGGTTTAGGCAATTCCAAAAAAGGTTTGGTACTCCCAACCTCCAGGCGTTGGCTGAAAAATATGGCTCTGAAATCATCTAGCGGGTTCCGAATCAAGTCCGGAATGACACACTATAATTGAGTTAGGCATCCTAAATTCTCTGATCAAATCAGAGAATGACAGTGCCATTTATATATATTTATCTAAGACCTAAAGCTCTAGCAAAGCCTTCTGCACCGCATCCTTATCTCGTTCGATCAACTCAACTCGTCCCTCGATCTCTTTGATGCCAACCGTAATAGCTCGTGTCAGCGCGGGGATTTCGAGCATTGGATCGAAGAACTCATGATACTCTTCTAGTTGCTTACGTGTCACAAGTGCGCTAGCGCTATAGCGTGGATAATCATCGTATGATTTGTCGCCGCCGAATGTCTGAATGATCCAGTCCCAGTTGCCACGGATCCATTGCCATGCTGCTTTGCGGCTTTCGCGACCGCGAATTAGGTAGACAAACCAGCGCGCCGCGTCTTGAGGACGAACGGTTTGCGGATCTTTGATTGCATTAAGGAGCTCGGTAATTTTTTCAGGCACGCGTGTGCTTGTAATACCGACACAAATATCTTGTCGTAATTCACCAGATTGTGACTGTCGATAGGCTGTTAGCAGCTCATCAACGACCGTTCCGTCACCATAACGCGCAACAGAACTAATGATCAGCGGCCGTAGCTCTGGATCCAGTTCTTCAAGTGGTACGGTCGTATAATATTCGAGTGCTTTGGCAATCGCATCTTCATCTTGTGCGTACAGTTTCATGCTGATCATCGTACTGCGAAGCTTTGTATCTTCTTCGCTTTCGCCTTCGATCGGTTCCCAGCCAAGTCGCTGATATTGCTCATCAGCTAAACGTCCCGACAATGTGCGGAGTTTATCTTCGGCTTCTTTGTTGTCTTCGACAAACTTTCGCAGTTCACCTGCAGCCATAGCAACGATGTTCCAGACCGGTTCGCTCGTTTCGTTTCGATAGGCGCTAATCAGTGGTAGCAGCATGTTGCTTGTCATGACGCCACCACGTGCGAGTAGTGTTGCTTCGTCGAGTAGCTGGACGCGATCGACAGGCGATAGCTGTCCGTTGACAAGTTGTGCAATGATGTCTTTTAGGAGATCTGCGTCGTAATGAGTGATGAAATGGGCGGTGTCACCAGCGTTTAATCGGACTGATGATTCAGAAGTGTAGGTAATGGACGGCTCTGTAAGTAATTCTGGGGCAGTGGCATCACTGGCGTTTAAAGGGATCGGCCAAACTTTATTGGACGGTTCGTGCGGACCGACAAAGAACTGCTCTTGCGACAAGGTAACCTGGTCGTCTTGTTTTTCGGCTCGCACGACAGGATAGCCGGATTGTGAAATCCAGGTGTTCATAATACCAGCAACGTCTTTGCCACTAGCTGCGCCTAGTTCTGTCCACAAATCGTCGCCGACGGTGTTTTTGTAGGCATGTTTTTGGAAATATGATTTCAGGCCTGTTTGGAATGCATCGTTTCCGATGAATGTCTGGATCATGCGCAGCAAACGTGCACCCTTTGCATAAACAATCGCACCATCAAATAGCGTACTGATCTCGTCTGGATGGTTCACGTCTACTTGAACAGCCTGGACACCATCAAGCGCGTCACGTCGCAGCGCCATAATACTTTCGTTCGTCGCAAAATCAAGCCAGATGTTCCATTCTGGATGAAGCGCATCGATAGCCAGGTATTCCATCAGTGTCGCAAAACTTTCGTTCAGCCATAGGTCATTCCACCACTGCATCGTAACGAGGTTGCCGAACCACTGATGCGCGAGTTCGTGAGCAATGACGGTCGCGATATATTGCCGACTACTGATGCTGGTGGTCGCAGGATCAGCCAGTAGCGCGATCTCGCGGTAGGTAATCAGCCCCCAGTTTTCCATTGCGCCACTGCTAAAATCTGGCAGCGCAACATGATCGGACTTTGGTAACGGGTAAGGTGTGCCAAAATAGTCATTGTAGAATTCGATCGATCGCACGGCAATATCGAGTGCAAAATCAAGGCTAGCTGCGGGCTGTGCAGGTGTTGCCCAGACATTCACTTCGACACCGTCTTTGGTTTTGGCGGTTTTGCTTTGCAATTCACCGACGACAAACGCCAGTAGGTAGGTACTCATACGTGGTGTTGTGTCGAATTTTGTAATAAGGTTGCGGCCGTCAGCGTCCTGGTAGTTGATTGGCATGTTGCCTAGTACTGACACTGCATCTGGTGTGGTAAGCGTAACGTCAAAAGTGGCTTTTGCGGCGGGTTCGTCGATACATGGAAATACCTCGCGTGCATGGTGACTTTCGAACTGGGTCGCAATCAGTTCTTTGCGCGTACCGGCATGCTCGTAATAGCAAGGGTACATACCGTGCATAGCGTCGGTGATTTTACCGTTAAAGCTGACCACGGCGATGTGATCGCCTGGTTGCAAACCTTCTTTAGTGATAGTCATTTCATCGTTTTCGCCAGTTGTGAAGTTTGCTGCTTGTCCATCGACGACGACAGAATCAATTGATAGGTCTTTGGCATGAAGTGAGATACCTGATGCGATGTCGGTCATAGTGCCGTGAATCGTCACGATGCCATGAAATGACCGATCTTGCTGATTGATATCAAGGGATAGTTCGTAATGGTTTGGAACAAATTGGTCAATTAATCGTGAAACTGTATGCATATATACTATTATACAGGATATGGGTAACGCTTTTCGGGTTCGTCGGGTAATTGTTGGGTTAGCATCGCTTATATGTCTGGCAACTATTGTCACGCAGTCGCCTGATTCGTGGCAGCCGACTCTCCCTACTACCTCCACATCGTCAGAGGTGGCAACGGGTCAGGCGTCTGAAGAACTAGCGCAGCTACCAACCAAAGGTCGTGCACCAAAAACTGGCTATACAAGGGCGCAATTTGGCGATGGCTGGGCGATGAAGCTGGGGTGCGACATGCGAAACATCATCTTGAACCGTGACATGCGGGATGTTGTAATGGGCGATGGCTGTAAAGTTGTGTCTGGCCTATTCAGTGATCCGTATACGGGCAGTACTATTCAATTTACACGAGGAGCCAGTACGAGTGCTGATGTGCAGATTGATCATGTCGTGGCGCTCAGTAACGCATGGCAGACGGGTGCGCAGCAGCTAACTCCACAGCAGCGCATAGAACTTGCCAATGACCCGTTAAATCTATTAGCATCAGACGGCAAAGCAAATCAAGAAAAATCAGATGGCGATGCGGCGACATGGCTGCCATCGAACAAAGCGTTTCGCTGTCAATATGTTGCGCGGCAAATCGCCGTCAAACGAAAGTATACGTTATGGGTAACAACGGCGGAGCGTGATGTGATGAATGCGGTTTTGGCGAAGTGTTCAGGGCAATTGTTACCAAAAGAATGATAACGGCCAGTATTTTATTGTAGCGCGACTATCTGCTTCTAGCCATTACCGCAATCATGTATACTGAAGGCAAGTTACTATGTACCAAATTAATAAATATGCAGACTCGAGAGGATTCAAGGGTTCAAACACATCATGGCACGCTTACCACAACCAGGAGGAGATGCAGGGAATTGGGGAGATATTCTTAATGGCTATCTCAATCAATCTCACAACGCAGACGGGACGCTCAAAGATAACTCAGTAGGTTCGACACAACTTCAAGACAATTCCGTTACGGCAATAACGCTCGCGCCAAATAGCGTCACTAGTACCGCCCTTGCAGCTGATTCAGTTTCAAAGAGTCAACTTCAGTCAGTATTGAGGACTGAGATAGACGACAAGCTCACTCGAGCTGTTGCTGACAATACTTATGCATCCATAGACGTAGTCGGTTCGGGTATCTCGCTGCAGGTCGATGATGCTATCGGCGAATACAGCTGGAACTTTCCTGCTGCCAGCTACCGGGCTGATCCGTCGCCGCGTACACTTTTCGGTGCAACCTCATCAACGGGCGAGATTCTGTACTGTCACCTCGATCACAGCACCGGCAAGGTTCGCCGCCAAGTCATCGGAACAAGTATTGTGGACGATCACCACGTCCCAGCGATCTCTGCGCCTGTTGGCGGCGCAATGTTGGCATCGTGGACTGATCACAATATCAACAATAACGTGTGGTTTCGTGTTGGTGACGCATCGGGCGACCCTGATACCTTCGGCCCCTTACGGTCGTACAACGCGGGCGGACTTGCTTCCTATCAGGCATTAATCCGTAACCCCGCTAACCTCAATGAGGTATGGATGCTATGCCGCACTTGGCCTACGTCCTCTCCGTACAATTGGATTATTGTCAAGGGTACTATCAACCCTGCCACGAACGACATCGCTTGGGGGACTCGACGTAAACTCATCGAATTTGCAACAGGCGATCAGGGGTATATTATGATCTCCCTCGCCACCCTGTCCGGAAACTACGGCATTCGGTTTGCGGTCACTGGAAACCCCATCAATGGCACTTTGCATACTGTGTACTATGCGTCGATTGATCTTGTCACAGGCGCAGTTAGTTCCCCCGGTAAGACGCTGACTCACAATGTCATAGACGGAACCTTGTTGCCATTGACTCCGGGTGATCTCGATGTCGCATTTACTCCTCCAGTTGGGCATACGACACGTTTGTTTGCTGTCCGGGGTGACAATGCCGACCCCGCCGTGGCGATTGCAACGTGGAACCCTGCCTCGTCTGTATCTCCTACGAACTATTATCACTGCGCTCGCAGCGCGGCAGCTGAACCCGGCATGCGCCTAGCGTCGACTACATCGTATGTCTCAACCCCGGTAAGCTCTGCTATGAATGTTATGACCTTGTCTGTGCGTCTCAAGCTTAAACTCGATGCTACGAATATTTCGCAGAACCTCGTACGTAGGTTCGTTACTGTGGGCGACCAGCGGGCGTGGCAATTATCGCTGACCGCCGGTGGTGCAATCCGATTCCAGTGGTTCCCTACGGGCACATCGACTGCGCTTACTCAGGATTCGGCTCCGCATGGATTTGTGGCTGATACTGAGTATTACCTGCGTGTCGACTTTGATCCCGCAACTAGATCGACGTCGTTTTATACATCAACTGACGATGGCATGACATGGACACAGTTGGGTGTCACGACAACTGGCGTAGCGACCGTTCTCTTTCACGGCACCGCACCGCTAGAGATCGGGTCTGTTACTAACGCAGCTCGTGGCACCGTCAAGAAGATGGTGATGCAGACTATTGCAGGGGCGATCGTCGCCTCGCAAGACTTCACTAGCCCAGTGCTATGGGCGAACGGTGATGGGGCAGGTGCAACATCGACAGACTCGCAAGGAAACGTGTGGACGCTGGCCGGGAGTGCTGGAGTCAGTATTGACGGCTGGCAGAATCAGGCGCTCGGCGAGGCAGGGCAAGCGTTCAGTATGCAGTCTGGTTCGCGTTATGTCGGCGGCATAGCATACCCGACCCCTGCTAAGGGTGATTTGCTGTACGTGTGTCGTCAACTTGTCGGCACTTCGACATTAGAGAAGGCATCGAAGGCTTCTGGTGTGTGGGTGTACCGAAAGCTGGACGAATCCGAGAGTGTGCTCGCTCGGCCTATGTCGATCCTTGATCAGGGTCCGCTCGAAACCCTCTATTCGGTAATCACAGATTATACTAGTTTTCAGGACTTCGAATCGAACTATAGGGGCATCTGACTCGGATATAAGGTGATGATTTATAGATTTATCCTTGAAGAATGTTAATTTTTACCAGTCCGAATATAAACGAAAATGTATACGAACTTAATCTTCAAAACTCTTACTAAAATAGGTATTTGACTTTTATGGGGTGATCTAGTGGTCAGTATTGTCCATTGATGCGCCTGTTGACAGTGTTAATCTTGTTTCGATGTCGACGAACTTCTGCAGATTCTTTAACTCGATGAAATAATGATCGCTTTGGTTTTTGTGCAGCCATACGATCAAGTTTTTGAATGTATACGACTTCTTCGGGGGTAAACCCGTCGAATAGGCTATCATCTGTCGAAGTTGAATATGCGGCATTCGATGTCGCATTGACTGCCGCTGCTGTAGAATGCTGTACAGTGTCATGCTCAACTGAGGCGTCTGCACGCTTCATCAGTTCATCGCGAGCTTCTTTGATACGTGCGAATGCTTCGGCTGCTTCTGGTGAATCGCTGTGATCTGGGTGTGTTTCTAAGGCAGCTTTGCGAAAAGCTTGCTGAATCTCTTCTTTTGGCGCGTTCGCTGACACGCCAAGAATCTGATTATGGTTCATACTACTATTATATACTAAAATGCTTATGATTGCAATATTAACGGCGGACGTTGTCGTTGATTAAATAGCGTGCTATAATAGTGATAGTACAGTATTCCGGCCAACAGGTCGGATTTTTTCATAAAGAAAGGATCTAAACATATGGATGATATTAATGTAAAACAGCTAACCCTAGCTGTGCGAACCATCGCCGAAGAAAAGAATTTACCAGAAGAGGTAGTATTAAGTGTCATCGAACAGGCTATTGCTGCTGCATGGCGCCGTGACAACGGTGAGCGCGATCAAGAAGTGCGCGCAGAACTAAACACGGTAGACGGAACAGCAAACGTGTTTGTATCACGCGAAGTTGTAGAGCTCGTCGGGAGTGATACTGTCGAAGTGAGCCTAGAGGACGCTAAAAAGGTAAAAGCGGATGCCGTACTTGGTGACTTTATCGAAGAAAAATACGAAGTAACAAGCTTCGGTCGTGTTGCGGCTCAGACAGCAAAGCAGGTTGTCTTGCAACGACTACGTGAAGCGGAGCGCGAAGTCGTGCTAGCTGAATATGAAGACAAAATCGGGACGGTTGTCACTGGTACTGTTCAGCGTGTCGAACCTCGCGTTGTACGTGTCGAACTCGGTAAAGCAACAGGAATTATCCCACAAAGCGAACAAATCCAGGGTGAATTCTATAGCATTGGTAGTCGCATCAAGGTATTTATCAAGGATATTGAGCGCGACAATCGTGGCCCACAGCTAATTCTTAGTCGTGGAAACGAAGCGTTTGTTGACTATCTTTTCCGTCAGGAAGTTCCAGAAATGGAAACTGGCGCCGTAGAGATCAAAGCAATCGCACGTGAAGCTGGACGTCGCACGAAACTAGCAGTCAATAGTACTGTATCTGGTGTTGATCCAGTTGGTACGTTTGTCGGTGGCCACGGTACTCGCGTTCAGGCTGTCATGAATGAAATCGGTGATCAAGAAAAAGTCGACATCATTACTTTCGACGAAAACAGCGAACAGTTTATCCGTAACGCGCTGAGTCCAGCTGAAGTGGTAAAAGTAGAGATCGACGAGAAGGAAAAGCGTGCGCGTGTATTCGTTGCCGAAGACCAGCAATCGATTGCGATTGGTCGTGGCGGGCAGAATGTACGCCTGGCTAGTCGTTTGACTGGATACGAACTGGATATCGAAACAGCAGTTCCAGAAAAGCCAGCAGCAGCTGCGCCTAAAAAGAACATCGAAGACAGTTTGCTAAATGCGGTTGAGGAATCAACAGAAGAGTAGGCTGTTGAACGCGACGCCCGGTACGGCGGTATTAATAGTTGCCTACAGAATAATATTAGCACTCGCTTGACGTGAGTGCTAATATTTTTTATACTTAGTATAGTAACCGTTTAAAGTCGCAAATATGCTTGCGTCTAAGTAAGAGAGGATTGATAATAGGTATATGCAAGATGATTTCGCAGAATTTGTAACGCACCTGACTGACAATGCTCGGACGAGTTTGCAGCATGCTGATGCGATTGCTCGTGGATATGGAAGTGCCTATATTGGTACTGAACATCTGTTACTTGGCGTATTGGCACAAGGGTCTTCGGTGGGAGCAAAAGTCTTGGCAGATGCGGGCGTGACGCTAGACCGCGCGGAACTGGCACTAAATTTGACGCCGCGAACACTCGTAGTCAGTACGGGCGCGAAAGGGCTATCCGAAACGGCGAAACTAACACTCAAAATGAGCTGGGAGATTGCCCAAGAATTTAATCAAGATTTTTTAGGCACAGAACACATCCTTTACAGCATTCTTAGTCAAAAGAACGCTCGTGCGACAGTACTGCTGCGCGATATGAACATCGATGTACCAAACTTAACCTCTGATCTAGAAGGGTTTTTTGATCGTCAACATAACGATTATCAAGAAGCCATGGGCGACGCTGCAACACGCCCAGCCAAAAAACAAAAGAAGTCCGGTGCGCTTGAAACATACGGTACCGATCTGACAGCTCGTGCAAAGCAGGGCAAACTAGACCCAGTGATCGGTCGTGATGCACAGGAAGAGCGCATGGTGACAATTCTCAGTCGGCGAACAAAGAACAATCCAGTACTTATTGGTGAACCTGGGGTTGGTAAAACGGCTATTGTCGAAGGGTTAGCGCAACGAATTGCTCGCGAAGACGTCCCTGATCACCTACTGGACAAGCGAGTCATTCAGCTTGATCTAGCTGGTATGATTGCCGGAACCAAATATCGTGGCGAGTTTGAAGAGCGACTCAAAAAGGTCGTTGACGAACTAAAGGCACAAAAGAATGTCATTGTGTTTATCGATGAGCTACATTTGCTAGTGGGTGCTGGTGCGGCTGAAGGTGCACTGGACGCGGCGAATATGCTCAAACCTGCCCTAGCTCGTGGCGAATTGCATTTGATCGGTGCGACAACGCTTGATGAATACCGCAAGCATATCGAAAAAGATACGGCGCTCGAACGTCGATTCCAAACAATTATCGTTCCAGAACCAAGCCTGAAAGACACGATTGCTATTATCAAAGGTCTGCGGTCGTACTATGAGGCTCACCATGGCGTCAAGATGAGCGACGAGGTGTTAGAAGATGCTGTGTATATGGCTGATCGCTACGTCAGGGAGCGGTTTATGCCAGACAAGGCGATTGATGTCATAGATGAAGCAGCAGCGCTTGTTCGCGTAAAGACTGGCCGTAAACCAAGCAAAGTTCGTGATTTTACGCGCCAGCTAAAGAATCTAAATGAAAAGATGGATGAGGCGGTCGCTGCTGAAGATTATGAACGTGCAGCGCTCTATAAAACACGTATTAGTCAAATCACCTCAAAGTTAGAAGAGACTAGAGAGGCATTTGAGCAAAAATCTCCGATAGAGCTCAATGACGAAGATATTGCGCATGCAATTGCGATGATGACGGGTATTCCAGTGAAGCGTGTTCAGAAATCTGAGGCAAAACTGTTGCGACACCTCGAAAAACACCTGGGTAAATACATTATTGGCCAGCACGAAGCAGTCGAGAAAGTGTCGCGAGCGATACGTCGAAGTCGAAGTGGTGTTGCGAGCAACAAGCGTCCAATCGGATCATTCGTGTTTATGGGACCAACGGGTGTTGGCAAGACAGAACTCGCAAAAGTATTAGCACGCGAAGTGTTTGGCAATGACGATGCGCTTATCAAAATCGATATGAGCGAATTTGGCGAGCGACATAATACAAGTCGGTTGCTCGGTGCCCCCGCTGGATATGTCGGCTACGAAGATGGCGGCCAGTTGACGGACAAGATTCGTCGTCAGCCATATAGCGTCGTGTTATTTGATGAGATCGAAAAGGCTCATCCTGAAGTATTCCAGCTATTATTGCAACTGCTTGAGGACGGCACCTTAACTGATGCCAAGGGGCGCAAAGTTGATTTTACAAACGCCATCATTATCCTGACGAGCAACTTGGGTGCTGACAGAATGATGAAAGAGTCGTCGCTAGGATTCCATACAGTTACAAAATCTGACAAAAAGAAGCTGGACGACACACATGCTGAAAATGCAGAAGCAGCCAAAGATGCATTATCAAAAATGATGCGTCCAGAACTACTCAATCGGTTTGACGCGGTTGTAACATTCCGCGCCCTTACCCGCGCAGAGGTCAGCAAGATATTCGATGCTCTTGTCGACGAACTGCAGTCTCGTTTGATACGTAAGGGTATTCATTTGGCTATAAAGCCAGCTGCAAAGCGACTTTTGATTGACAAAGGCTATGACGAAAAGTATGGTGCGCGGCCACTGCGTCGAGCTATCCAAGATGAACTTGAACACAAGCTAGCAGATGGTATACTAGCAGGAGAATACGAAAAGGGGAGCGTACTGACCATCAGTGCTGCGAAGGGCGAAATTACTGTCAATGTCACACATGAAGACGACAAATAGACTAGGGTCATTTATTGGTTTAGCGGTCGGGTTAAGCCTGACCGCTGTTGCCATATTTTTGGTATTCAACCGGCAATATGTATATGACGTCATCTCGTATCACCAATATGAACCAACAGCTGCGGTGACAGCGATCGCTGATCGAACAACCATGACCGACACTGGTAAGTTCTATTTTTATGCCAGTCATCCACGAATCGATGGCGCGGCGGCTTTTAATGAAGAATGTAATCGTCATGAGGAAAGTAGTGCAATACTGGGGTGCTATAGCGGGTTTCGTATCTTTGTCTACGATATTGCTGATGAGCAACTCGATGGGATCAAAGAAGTAACGGCGGCGCATGAGATGCTTCATGCAGCATATCAGCGACTATCGGATTCTGAAAAGATGACACTGAACAAGTTGTTACAACAAGAATATGCCAAACATTCTGATAATAAAGAGCTGGTGGAGCGAATGGCGTTTTACGATCGTAATGAGCCCGGCCAGGAGAACAACGAGCTACATTCCATACTTGGTACGGAGTTTTCTGATCTCGATCCGAGACTTGAGCAGCATTACGCCAAATATTTTAACAATCGACAAACAATAGTTGATCTGCACGCCAAGTATGCGGGTGTATTTAATGAGTTAAAATCAAAATCAGAAACGCTTGCTGCTCAGCTAAAGCAACTTGGCGCGGCTATTGAAACAGATTCATCCTCGTACAATAAATCAGTGACAAATTTGAATACAACTATCCAGTCCTTCAATAGCCGAGCAGCTGCGGGCAATTTTGCGTCGCAAGCCGCCTTTGATAGAGAGAAAGCGCAGCTGATGAGTCGGATTAGTCAACTCGATGCGCAGCGAAAGGCGATTGATAACGACCTCGCATTGTACGAAAAATTACGGCTTGAATACAATCAAACGGCCGCTGCTTCAAACAAATTATACGAGAGTCTTGATAGTAACTTAGCCCCGACACCATCAGTCTAGGCTATACTGGTACTATGGCCAAAGCAAGAACTCAGTTCATCTGTCAAAACTGCAATGCAAGCTATCCGAAATGGACAGGTAAGTGCGACAACTGCGGTGAGTGGAATACACTCGTCGAACAGCTACCCGTCGCAAGTGGTAATTCGGCGGTTGCTCGTGGTGCCAGTTCGGGGAGAGTACTTGTTCCGCAGACTATGCAAGCAATCGGTGCAGAGAAAAGTATTCATCGGTTAGGCACAGGTATTGCCGATCTCGACATTGTTCTTGGCGGCGGCATCTTGCCAGGGGGTGTTGTGCTGCTGGCAGGACAACCTGGTATTGGGAAGAGTACATTGTTGCTGCAAATAACTGCTCATATCGCTCAGACGCAGCCAGTGTTATACGCGAGTGGCGAAGAATCTGCTGGTCAAGTAAAATTACGAGCAGAACGATTAGGTGCACACACAAGCGAGCAGCTGAGTTTTGTGGCAAGTACCAGCGCGGATGACATTGCGGCAACGATTCGTAGCGGAGCATATAAATTAGTGATCATTGATTCTATCCAGACTCTTAGTCTAGACGAGATTACAAGCGCCCCTGGTAGCGTCAGTCAAATTACAAACAGTAGTAATGTGATTATTCGTGCTGCCAAAGAAGCCGGCGCTGCTGTCGTGTTAGTGGGGCACGTCACAAAAGAAGGAAGCATTGCAGGTCCAAAAGTTTTGGAGCATCTTGTTGATGTTGTGTTGCAGTTTGAAGGCGACAGATATGGCGGATTCAAAGTAGTCCGAGCAATCAAAAACCGTTACGGTAGTACGGCAGAGGCGGCGATATTTGAGATGGCCGAAGAAGGCTTGCGTGTCGTCGAGAATCCGTCCGCTGCACTTTTGGCCGAACGACAAAATGCGGATGGGTCTGTTGTCATGGCAACGCTAGAAGGTACTCGGCCACTGCTGGTAGAAATCCAGGCACTTGTCAATCCGACCAGTTTCGGGTATCCTAAACGTACAGCAAGTGGGTTTGATCTTAACCGACTCAATGTACTCATCGCAGTTCTGGAACGACGGACAAAATTGAATTTATCAGATAAAGATATCTACATCAACGTCGTTGGTGGACTACGACTTGCTGATCCAGCGGCTGATCTCGCTGTGTGTATGGCAATTGCAAGTGCAAGTGCTGGCCGTCGACTTGACGAAAATGTGGTTGTCTTTGGTGAAGTGGGGCTTGGTGGCGAAGTACGAAGTGTCCTTAGTAGTGATCGTCGTGTCGCCGAGGCAAAGAAACTCGGGTTTACTCAAGCGATTGCTCCAAAATACGGCAATAAAAATACATTTATCAAAGGTGTTGGCGATTTGCGACAGGCATTGATCGACTACCTTCAAAAATAATAGATAGGAATAATTCTACGTGAACAATGAAACAATAATCATATTAGCGGTACTTATCGTACTGCTAGTCGAAGTGACGTATTTAGTAAAAAAACTACCACGGTCACAAAACGGAAGCAAAAAACGAATGATCTTGGTTGATACGTCTGTGTTGATTGATGGCCGTATTAAATCTGTTGCAAAAACTGGCTTTATCGGTGATCTACTCGTGATCCCTCGCAGCGTTATTGGTGAACTACAATTCCTCGCGGACAATGCCGATCATGATAAGCGTTCTCGTGCCCGCTACGGCCTTGATGTCGTCAAAGACTTGCAGGAGATGGAACAGGTGGAAGTAACGATTCTACAGGACGGCAGCAAGGCTTCTGAAGGCGTTGACGAACGGCTATTAACGCTCGCGAAGAAACATCGTGCGGCAATTTGCACGATTGACTACAATTTAAACAAAGTGGCAGTTGTTGAAGATATTGTCGTTCTGAATATCAATGAACTGGCACAAAATCTACGTATGAGTCATTTACCAGGTGAACGTATACGGATTGAGTTAGTGCAAAAAGGTCAAGATAGTCATCAGGGAGTCGGGTATCTGCCTGATGGTACGATGGTTGTTGTCGAGCATGCAGTCAAACAGATAGGTGAAATAGTCGAGATCGAATTCATTCGAAGTCTGCAAACGGCAGCTGGCAAAATGATGTTTGCCAAACGAGTTGGTGCCGAGGCGACTAAAAAACCGGAAAAAGGTATCGTACAAAAACTAAAAACAATAAAAGTACTTAAAAAAGAGACTGCTGAACCTGCCTCTGTGCAACCTCAGGTAGCTGTCGAGACTGCTCCTGCGGCGGTATTCCATAGTGAATCGCTCCGTGGATCAGGCAAAAAACAGCAGCGTACACCACGACCCGCTGGCAAAAAGCCACTGACCCAGCCTCGAACAAGCGAACGTCGACAATCGCCACAGAGTGAGACAGGCGAGACGAAGCGGCAGGATGTGTCTCAATCTTCAAAACAGTCACGACAACGTTCATCAAAGCCAAAAACTTCCGCTCAGCGAGAAGCGGCATTAATTGACTTGGTTGATAATCAGTAGGTTGTTAAAACCAGGTCTAGCCGCTCCTAGATTTGTTACCGTGTAACACACTTTAAATTTACGAATCACTGTAGACGATAGACAAAGACTGTTCCGGTAATTACCGGAACAGTCTTTGTCTATTTGATCTATTATTAGGAGTTCAGTTGCTTGTCGTATACGTTTGCGACGCTTCACCGGTGTAGTACAGGTTGTCTGTAACAACAGCACTGATGGTCTGTGGGCCTTCGGTAGTGAAAGTGTAGCTGGTTGTATAATCACCTGGGCCTCCGATAGGAACAGTACTGACTGTTGCACCGCCCACTTTGATATCGAGGGTCGTTAACTGTGCTTTGCCTTGATTAGTCGTGACTTTGATAGTGTAAGTGTTTCCGCTGCTTTTGCTAATGTCAATGTTACTGACTGTCGGTTTTGCATCTTCACATTTATGAAGGTCGTCTTGCTTACTTCCATCGTAGCCATCGTTGGCGACAATGATTTGCTTCTTTGTGACTGGATCTGTCGATTTTAGGACGCTAATCTGTATCTTAGCACCCTCTGGCGTACAATCAGTCGCTAGTTTTTTAGATACACGATCAAAAGTTTCTTTTGTACTTATTTGGGCGGCGTTCTTGTTATACCATGACGGGTATAGTTCATTACCAATCTTTTGTATGCCGGCTGGTTGAGTGAACCAGTCACCTTGTTTCCATTTGCCCTCTTTTGCATACACCTGTTGGTGCGCATATGTCATGACTGAGTTGACAATTGGTCCAGGGATCGATGAGTTCCCGTTTTTGAGTGGCTGTGTAGCTTGGTTGCCTAGCCATACGCCCATAGTAATGGATGGGCTATAGCTCATCATCCAAATATCTTTTGATTTGCCGTCGACATCAGATGTACCTGTCTTGGTCGCTGTCTTGACGCGACCTTGGTCAACAACGATGCCTGGGAAATTGCGTCCGTACAATCCAGCTCGTGCATTGTCATCGGCAAGGATATCACTGAGGATGTAGCTGACTTGAGGATCGACGACTTGCTTTTTGTCTTCGTCTTTCCATGATTTGAGTGTTTCATTTTGACTGTTTTTTACTTCGAGTACAGATGTTTGGGGTTTGTAGACGCCGCCTCTTGCAAGTGTTGCGAACGCATTGACGTGATCAACCATACGCGTTCCACAGCCTCCAATAGCGGATGCAAGACTTACTTGTTGATCCTGTCCTTGTGTACAATAATTCTTGTCACCGACATCGCGAATGAGTTGGAGGGTTGGTTGTATCCCGGCAATCTCCATAGCTTTGATAGCTGGGATATTGCGCGATAGTGCTAGGCTGGAACGAATAGATATATTACCTCTAAATCCTTTATCGGCGTTAATTGGCGTATATGTTCCATTTAAGAAACTTGTTTTAACATCTGGAATGACTGTTCCGCTGCCATAGATATTTTTGTTAGCATCGGGTTGCTGGGCTAGTAGTTGTGCATAGACTAGGGGTTTTATAGTTGAACCTGGTTGAATGTAGGCTGTTGCTGCGTTGTCCTGGCCAAATCCCGCATAATTAAAGTCCCTACTGCCGACTAGCGCAATAATCTGCCCAGTCTGGCTATCTTCAACGGTGGCTGCGCCATTTTCGAATCCAGCATAGTTTGGTTTGCAGTTGTATGAATTATCCGTACAATCGAACATATCTTTCATGCTTTCTTCGAGTTTGTTCTGAATGCCGAGATCAAGTGTTGTCGTGACGGTGAGTCCGCCTTTACCGACAGTTGCCTTGCCCAGTTCTGACTCTAGTTGACTTCTTACCATTTGCACAAAATGAGGTGCTTTGATGTCACCATACTGAGCGGCTAGCGGCTGAATCCGATCAAGGATTGGCTCTGCCTTTGCAGTATCCGCATCCGCTCTGCTGACGTACCCCTGGTCAACCATGGCATCGAGCGTTTTATGCTGCCTGGTTATTAATGCCTCTTGACCATCAACGTTATACGGGTCGTATAGTCCAGGCTGATTAGGAATGCTCGCAAGCAGTGCAGATTCTGAGAGTGTCAGATCTTTGGCGTCTTTGTTGAAGTACGTCTTGGCGGCAGAAGCCACACCGTTACGGCGGCCACCGTACGGAGATTCGTTGAGATAAAGGTTGAGAATTTGATCTTTGTCGTACATCCGCTCAACTTCTATTGATAAGATCATTTCCTTTATCTTTCGCGGTACGCCATTTAGCCCACGTTTTTGTGCTTCGTCGGCAAAGAATACTTGCTTAACAAGCTGTTGAGTGAGCGTCGAACCACCTTGGACGCTTCCGCCATTTGCGTTGTTGACAAGTGAACGCGCGATACCGGACACACTGACGCCACCGTGTTTATAAAAATCTTTGTCCTCGATAGCTATTGTTGCTTTTTTCATTAATGGGCTGATGTCCTTGCCATCAACAACAACTTTGTAATCTTCACTTCCTTTATCTTCCCATAGAAGTGCTGTTTCACCACCAGCGGGGCCACGTTTATCGTAGTATTTGGTGACAGTCGTTTGGACGCGCTTGGCTAATTCTCCCGGTCGGATAGAATCAAGATCCTTTCGGTAGTAGGCAAATGCACCGCCGATGACGATCAATGCCATCAAAACGCTTACTCCAGCGATTTTCGCGATCATCAAGCCGCCTTTTTTGCTGAACCAATATCCGTACACGCGTTTTGGATGGAGGCGTGCAAAGAATCGCTTAACAGGATGTTTCGGTAAGGTCGCTAAATATTCCGCTTTTTTACGAGCGACAGCGTCTTTTTTAGTGCGGCGTTTGTGCGCCAGATTAGAGTACACGCTCAATTTGCGCGAAGATGAAGGTTTTTTAGCCACGTAATAACTTTCCCATAAGCAGTATTGCTATTCATTATAGCATCAATGTGCGTAGGTAAATAGGCAATTTGTGCGATTATTCTGTTACAATAAGCTGTAGAATTAACAGATAAGGAGCAGACATGACACTTTCCGAAGAACTGCAGTGGCGTGGGTTTTATAACCAAACGACATTCGACTCACCAAATGCATTAGATGAGCAGCAGTTTACTCTTTATCTTGGCACAGATCCATCTGGTGACAGTTTACATGTTGGGCATCTGGCAGTCTATATGATGGTACGACGATTTATCGATCATGGACACGCTGTCGTGTTGCTCGTGGGTGGTGGTACAGGGCTAATCGGCGATATGCGCGATACGGAAGAGCGTGATCTAAAGCCGCTTGATGAGATTGCACGCAACACGCTGGCGCTAAAAAACCAGGTTGAAACGCTATTTTCAGGCCAGTCGTTTGAACTTGTCGACAACTACGACTGGCTAAAAGACGTCACTATTATTCCGTTCCTTCGTGACATCGGTAAGTTATTCACCATGAACGAACTAACGAGTCGTGAATTTTACAAAGCGCGAACAGGCGAAGGATCGACCGGCCTCAGCTATGCAGAATTTACGTACACAATCTTGCAGGGCTATGACTACTATCATCTTCACGAAACAAAGGGTGTTAATCTACAAATCGGCGGCTCTGACCAGTGGGGTAATTTATTATCGGGTGTCGAGTTGATCCGTAAAAAGACCGGCCGTACCGTACACGCATTGTCGTCGCCACTTGTGGTCAACAAATCAACAGGTCGTAAATTTGGTAAATCAGAAGGCGGTGCCGTATGGCTAGACGCTGCAAGGACGAGTGTCTATGCTTTTTACCAGTTTTGGCTGAATACCGACGACGAATCCGTTGTCGAGTATTTAAAACTCTTTACGCTACTCTCTAAACAACAAATTGATGAAATTATAGCAGAGCACACGGCAAATCAAGGATTACGAATTGCCCAAAAAGCGCTTGCACGTGAAGTAACGGTACTCGTACACGGTGACGAGCGAACGCAAGGCGTCATAAATGTTACCGGTGTTTTGTTTGGTGCCTCTGCATTTACTGATCTGAGTGCTGACGACCTGTCCATTCTCGCTATCGAAATCCCGACCGTCGCTATGGGGGTTACGATCTCGGATGCATTATTGGCCGCTGGCGTCGTGCAAAGCAAGGGCGAGGTTCGACGTCTCATTCAGAACGGCGGTATATCCGTCAATAGCGTAAAAGTAAACGATGACTCGATCATCGGTACTGTCTCGCTGATTAAAAAAGGTAAAAATACTTTTGTATTAGTAAAATAGTGTCGTGATGAGAAAAATAGGTCACTTTATAAAAATGCGATTACATGCGCGCATGACCGTGGTACTGTTTGTTCTTGCGATGATTGCGTTGGTCGCTGGTGTGGTCGCGGTGAATGCGTCGCCATATACTGCTCCGTCTCAGCCAAAATCTATGCTGTCTATCAATCAGCAAGACTCAAATCTCGTTAACTATCTGCGAGCAAAAGTAACCTATGTCGATGCCGAGAAATCTGTCGTGCACATTTTAGAAGGCCCACGCAAAGGACTCGAGCAGACCATTCCAATTCGCGACCTGCAACTACCTGCTACCCGCGAAAAAGTAGGCGATACTGTGCTAATTGTCGATTCGCAGCAGTATCCTGCGATTACCGAACACTGGCGTATACCGGGGCTGCTACTGCTAGGCATGCTGTTCATCGTCGCAATCGTGCTGATTGGCCGACGAAAGGGTGTTATGGGATCGGTCGGTTTGGCGATCAGTGTCGCGATTATTGGATTGTATGTGATCCCGCTAATATTACAAGGTGCGCCCTCATTTTGGGTGATCGTATCTGCGTCGTTTATGATCGCGGCCATTTCGCTGTATGTTGCGCATGGCCGTAATAGACGAACCACAATTGCACTGCTGGCCACGATTATTATTTTGCTGATTGTCGTTGCACTTGCTGTTTTTTCGGGCTGGTTGATTGGACTGACCGGCGCGTACGACGAAACATCATCTATTTTTGCGGCGACACATCCGACGATTGATATGCGTGGCGTGTTGGTGGGAGGGATGATTATTGCAACGCTTGGCGTGCTGGATGACATAATAACGGCACAAGTGGCAGTAGTTGATCAACTACGCAAAGCAAATGCCAAACTGGGGATACGAGAGTTGTATAATCGTGCAAGTGTTGTCGGTGGAGAACATATCGCTGCACTCATTAATACTCTCGCACTTGCATATATTGGCGTGTCGCTCCCGATGGTACTGAGTATTGTCGATACAAGCTATTCACAAAATATATTTGTATTATTTAATAGTGAATTTATTGCACAAGAACTGACGCGAACGATTGTATCAAGCCTAGGATTGATATTTGCTGTGCCTGTCAGTACATTCCTTGCGGCGGTTCTCTTGAGTAATTGGGATCATATAAAAAGCAAGACACGTTCGCAAGATAAATGATGAATGCTATAATAAAGGTTCGATACTAGCTAACAGTAAGGATACCCACATGCCAAAACGAGTTATCGCGTTTGACTTAGATGATACGCTTGCGATCACGAAGTCACCAATTTCAGACAGAATGGGAGAACTGCTCTCTGGATTACTAGAACATTATGATGTATGCATTATATCTGGTGGCAAATTTGAACAATTCAAAAAGCAAGTAGTCGACCGATTAGAAGCGCCTGCGCATAAATTGAATCGAATGCATTTGATGCCAACATGTGGTACGCGCTACTACAGGTACGACGAGCTTGCAAAAGAATGGAAAATACAATACGCCGAAGATCTCTCGGCTGACCAAAAAGCTGAAATATTAAAAGTTGTCGAACAATCGGCGCGTGAAGTGCATCTTTGGGCAGAAAAGCCGTATGGTGAAATAATCGAAGATCGTGGCAGTCAAGTAACGTACTCTGCGCTGGGACAGCAAGCTCCTGCTGAAGAGAAGTATGCATGGGCGAAAGATAACGAGCAAGAAAAGCAAGTACTCCGCCAGTTAATCGCAGAACGCTTGCCGGATCTTGAAGTGCGTCTTGGCGGCACAACAAGTGTCGACATTACGCGAATTGGGATTGATAAAGCATACGGAATGCGGAAACTTATTGAAGCACTAGGCATTAGTAAGGACGAGATTCTCTTTCTGGGAGATAAGTTGAATGAGGGTGGAAATGATTATCCTGTGAAAGCCATGGGTATTGACTCTATTGCTGTAGAACGATGGGAAGATACCGCGTTAGTACTTGAGGGTATTCTTGGCGTTACCGAATAAGGTAAACTGGGCGTAGCTATGAACTTTGCATCGCCCCTACAAAATGTCAAAGGTGTCGGCGAAAAATCAGCCGAGCAGTTTGCTGCCGCTGGGATACATTCCGTCTACGATCTGGTGACGTTCCTACCACGCCGACATGAAGACTTTTCTGATGTGGCGATGATTGCGGATATCAGTCCTGGTAAAAAGACTATCAGGGCGCGCTGTGAAAAGATCGCAACGCGCCCTGTTCGTCGTGGATTACGTATTACAACAGCAACACTTGCGGACGAAACAGGCAAGTTGCAAGCTGTCTGGTTCAATCAGCCATATCGTGAAACTCAACTAAAAACAGGTGAGGAATTCTTTTTTTCTGGTGAGTTTGAGTTTAACTATAATAAATACCAGCTAACCAATCCGAGCGCGGAAAAAGTGAGCGAAGTACCCGTATCGACGGATCGTATAGTACCGACCTATCGCGCAATTAAAGGGCTAAAGAGTCAGCTGGTGCGCAAGATTCTGAACGAACTTCGACCGTTGATGACAATGTTTCCTGAAACACTGCCGCCAAATGTGGTAGAGGATCAGAAACTAGTGTCATATGCTGATGCGTTACTGGGTATGCATTTTCCAAAGAATCCGGATGATATCGCAAAGGCTCGTGAGCGACTCGGATTTGAAGAGTTGTTCGAGCTACTTCTTGCTAGCCAGTATAACAAGCAGGAAAACGCCAAACTCGATGGTTGGCATATTCCCTTTGATCAATCTGTCGTCGCGTCGTTTGTCAAGCAGTTGCCCTTTGATTTAACCGGCGCGCAACGTCGCGCTGCCTGGGAAATTATTCAAGATTTTGAAAAGAGTATTCCGATGAACCGATTGTTGCAAGGCGATGTTGGATCCGGCAAGACGGTCGTCGCAGGCCTTGCGGCACGTCAAGCTGCCCATGCGGGGTTCCAATCAGCAATTATGGCACCGACAGAGATATTAGCATCGCAACACGCTGAAACGCTTCATAACCTGCTTGGCTCACTGGGAATTCGCGTTGGACTATTGACTGGTAGTGTCAAAGGAACCGCACGCAAGACGCTCTATGCTCAGATTGAAAGTGGTGAGGTTGATGTAGTTGTTGGTACGCACGCATTGATCCAAGAAACAGTTCACTTTCATAAACTCGGGTTTGTCACGATTGACGAGCAACACCGCTTCGGTGTAAAGCAAAGACAAGAATTATTGAAAAAATCTGATCGAATGCCGCATTTGTTAGCCATGACGGCAACGCCTATTCCACGAAGCCTGGCGCTAACGGTTTACGGTGAACTCGAGGTAAGTGTGCTAGACGAACTGCCAAAAGGTCGAAAACCTATAGCTACAAAAATCTGGTCACCGAACAGTGCCGCGCAACTATATGAAAAAATAGATGCAGAGATTGCGAGTGGACGACAAGCATACGTTATTTGTAGTCTTATCGACGAAAACCCGGATAATGACATTAAAAGTGTCCAAGCGGAATATAAAAAACTGCAGAATTCTATCTTTAAACACCGGAGAATAGGCCTATTACACGGTAAATTAAAGCCAGAAGAAAAAGACGCAGTCATGCAGCGCTTTGCGGCTGGCGAGATAGACATCCTGGTTAGTACGACGGTTGTCGAGGTTGGTGTTGACGTTCCGAATGCTACAGCGATGCTTATCGAAAACGCTGATCGATTCGGTCTGAGTCAGTTGCATCAGCTACGTGGGCGTGTGGGACGGTCGTCGCACCAAAGCTACTGCTACTTGGTCATGAGCGACAGTAGCAAGCCGTCACAGCGACTGAAAGAGATTGAAAAATCAAACGATGGCTTTTATCTTGCGGAGGTAGATTTAAAACTGCGTGGTCCCGGTGAGATCTATGGACGTGCACAACATGGCGCACTTAATCTCCAGATTGCGACACTTGCTGATACGAAATTGATTGCTCGCGCTCAGCAGTCAGCGCGTTCATTCGTCGAAACAGGGCAAGATTTGCTACAATATAAACAATTGGCCAAGCAAGTGCAACAGTACCAGCGCCTGACAACATTAAATTAAAGGGCGAATCCGCTATGTATTCTGGAACAACGTTTCGTGTAAAATCCGGACGCCTGATGGGCGTCCATCAAAAGATAGATAGATTGGCTCGTCGTGCTCTGGCACACTCGATACCGCACAAGACTATATTTCCCAGCGAGAATAGCATTCTTCACTTTGAAGGTCTGAATGGCCCAGATGGTATTAAACGAAAAAGCCCCGGTAGGGACGAGCCGTGGCATTACGTAGACCCAACCAATGCAGCTGACGATGGGCTGGCTGTCATTATCGAAGATCATGTTCATAATCTGACAACTGCGCTTGTCACCGACAATCACGAACGAGCGGCATTTGAAGCTGCGTGGTTAGCGCATGCAATTACCGACGGTCTGACGCCCGCTCATCATTATCCACTCGAGGAGAAATTGGAAGAAATGCGCGATGGCAAAGGTTTACATACACGCACGACAGCAAAAGAAAAGCTGCTACTGCCAGGAAAGACCAGACGCGAACAGGTGCGTAATAATTGGCAGTTCTGGGGAGCAAAAGGTATCATGACGACACACCTCGCGTTCGAGCTGGGTGTTGCAACGACGATCGCAGGGCAACGGATCAATGATACGATTCCTACAGAAGAAGACAGAGCACGAGTACTAGAGCACGGCGTTGTGGCGCTATTTAAGGAATCGGTTGAACACATTGCTGAGCTGCAGCTATACGAAGAGTTTTACAAAGCTGGCTGGACGCGACGACTGGCGCGTGATACAAAGCGAATATTAATCCCAGAGATTATTCGTATGGTCTGTCTTAGTTGGTATTATTGTGATATGAAAGCCAGCGAAGTACGAACGGATCACCATCGATGAACCTACGGATAATATCGGGTGAATTTGGTGGTCGCAAGATTGGTGCGCCCGATGGTCGCGTCACACACCCTATGGGAGATAGGCAGCGGAGCGCATTATTCAATATCATTAACGCTGAGATCCCCGGTGCAAAAGTACTCGACGCTTTTGCGGGGACTGGATCACTTGGACTTGAATGTCTGAGTCGTGGCGCGGAATCGGTACACTTTATCGAAAAAGACAACACAGCTCAGAAATTCTTGAAAAGTAATGTTGAATTGCTTGGTGTTGGCGACCGAGTAAAGTTAATTAATACAACAGTTTTAAATTGGATTGAGCGAGCCGATCCGCCGCATTTTGATCTGATATTTGTCGACCCACCGTATGATGATATGCAGTTATCCACAGTTACGAGATTATTTGATCTTTTAAAGCCTAGTGCGCTTATGGTATTATCACAACCAGGTAGAAGTGAGAGCCCGACCAAACCAGGAGTTGTTGTGGTGGACAATCGTAGTTATGGAAACGCGACTCTCACTTTTTACCGCCGAGAGTTGTAATTTCTATTTTCTTCCCACTGATAATCAGTGGTTTTTATTATTTCGACACAGGAGGAAAAAATGAGTATATTTTATGAAGCGAACCGGATTGCTATATGTGTCTTGAGAGATATCGCAACGGGCAAAAATGTTTTGGTAGGTCATGACGATGAGTTTGCTCTGGATGAGAGCAATCCTGAGACCGTGTATGATACTTTTTCCTGCAGTATACCTCTAGATGAAGCTAAACAGACCACCGTACTTGCTGATGAGCTGTTGAAAAACGGATTTGTCCTGAGGAGCTATCAAGTTACTAAACAATTAACAAGACTTGATGATTATTATATAAATCAAAAAAAGAATAGAAAATACAGTACGACAATATATATTCATGGTGACATCGATATTCTCAGTGTCGACAGCATAAAAGATAAGACAGCGCGAGGAAAGATACAGCAACCTCCTTACATCATAGAGTAAGGTGTTAGTAATCCTGCCGAGCGCCAAATAAAAACAGGCAGCTATATCTGCCTGTTTTTATTTGGTACGCGAGAGAGGACTTGAACCTCCACGCCCGAAAGCACTAGCTCCTAAGGCTAGCGTGTCTACCAATTCCACCACTCGCGCATACTATACGAGTCTACTGGTTTATGATCGTCGATTGGTATATACGAAGTTCACGCTAGCGTGTCTACAAATAATTTGCGTTTCACGTAGCCACCATGTAGCTTGTATCTTAACTGAAATGTGCCTACTTTTTATAGTCCGTAATGACTTACTGAATACCAGCTATTTCGCTAGGTAACTGTAACACTATAGCATAAATACCGTCCTGATTCAAAGCCCTATGTTGCAATGACGACCAAGGAACGGGTTGCACCTCAATATACTACGGATGTGAATGAACATGGACGCTAGCGTTAGGTGTGCGCTTACCGAAGAAGAGCTAGGTCAGGCTATTGCTATGGCTTTTGCGAATGCTCAGCAAGAATTGCCTCCAGAAACGGCAATGCCGTTAATGCGTCGGTTCGAAGTCGAGCTTCGCAGGGTTGTCGGTGCTGATATGTCTGAGGCGAGTACGATAGCGCCACCTATTTCGTAGCGTCCGCCGCTCGCGTTGAGTTCGTCAAGAGAACTCCGCATATAGCGGCGGAGTTTTCTTTTTGTAGAAACAGCGCTTGTGCTATTATTAATACAAATGAGTAAAGTTGCTAACTATCTGAACGAACATATATTAGGTGAAGTCTCCAGCAACGCGGCAGTTCGACACGCAATGTCAACTGACGGTAGCGTTCTGACAATAGTGCCGGAAATGGTTGTCTATCCGCGAACAACTAATGATATTCGTAAAGTTGCACGATTTTCCAATCAGCTAGCTGAAAAGGGTCATGCGCTTCCAATTACTGCTCGGGGCGGTGGAAGTGATCAGACGGCGGCGGCGATTGGTAGTGGAATTATTTTGAATACAACGGCGCATATGAATGCGATATTCGAGCTCGATAGCAAACAGAAGCTTGTGCGGCTGCAACCTGGCGTAAATTTCAAGGCACTGAATGATGCGCTATTGCTGCACGGTCTACATATTCCATCGTATCCTGCGTCTGCGGGGTACAGTACGATTGGTGGCGCGGTGGCGAATAACGCAAGTGGAATTTTGTCGGGTAAATATGGTTCAACCGGGCGATGGGTCCATCAGCTAGAAATTGTTTTGTCTAACGGTGATGTTATGCAGACTGGCCGTATCAGCAAACGTGAATTGAATCGCAAAAAAGGTCAACAAACGTTTGAGGGTGAAGTGTACCGGCAGATTGATAACTTGATTACGGATAATGATGATCTGATCGCTAACTCGATTGCACTCGATGTCCGTGACAACGCTGGCTACGCGGGAATCGTCGATGTGAAGCGCCGCGATGGATCGATGGATTTGACGCCACTATTTATTGGTAGCCAGGGAACGCTTGGTATTATATCTGAACTCATTATGAAGGCGGAATATGCGAGTGCTGAAGTAGCTGTTGCCGCACTTGCTTTTGAAACGCATAATGCTGCTCGCGATGCCGCAGATTCACTGCGTAGCCTTGATCCGTGTCTATTAGAGTTTATCGACGGGCCGCTATTTGAAACGGCTCTTGAACGCGGTAAGAAGTATCGGTTCTATACAGACGCAATCGAACAAGGTGAGGTTGCAGCGGTACTGCTCGTAGGGTTTGACGACATGAGTGAACGGCACCGTTCTAAAAAAATCAAAAAAACACGAAAGTTGTTGCAAGGACAGGTGTCGTACATGGATGTTGCGTCCGATGCTGCTGCCGCCAATGAGCTTTTGATTTTGCGTGATGTATCGTCGGTAGTAGTTGTTCCAGACGGCAACGGCGAATCAGCACCACCGCTCGTCGACGGTGCGTATATACCATCAGAGCGATTCGAAGACTTCATGACATCGTTAGTGGCATTGGCGTCAAAGTTTGCTGTGCAACTACCTCTTTATGGTCGTCTTCTTGATAATGTGTACTATGTGCGGCCGTCATTGCAGCTGCATAAGGTCGGTGACAAGCAAAAAGTCTTTAAATTCGTCGATGAGTATTCGCATTTAGTCGTCAGCCACCGCGGACACTTGATTGGCGAATCGGCCGAGGGTAGGTTCAAGGCATCGTTTGCTTACAAAGAGTTTGATGATGACTTGATGGGACTTTATGATGGTATAAAAGCAATCTTTGATCCTTTAGAGATTTTGAATCCTGGTGTTAAACAAAAGAATGAGTTGAAGACGATGGTTGCGATGCTTCGTAAAGAATATAATCTTGCTGCATTTGCTGGTCATTCGCCAACGAATTAATTTTATTCAGCAATCTCCACTTGTCATCCTGAACTCGATTCAGGACCCATTCGAAAAAAACACTATACGAGTATTCTTCGTCAGAAGAATACAATCCTTACTTTTCAACGCAAAAGTAACAAACCGTCTTCTTTTCGTATCGACGAAAAGAAGCAAAAGGCTTTGTGACGGCTTCCTGTCGCCGAGAACTCCTTATATCTTTTATTGGTCGCTGCGGAACTCCCGTTGGGAGGTTTTGTATATTGATGTTAGTTATGGATACAAAACAAGTCCTCGTGAATTATTCCAATAAAAGATATAAGGAGTTCTCGGGTCAGTCCAGATGTCACGATTAGTTGATTACTTTTACGCAGTAGGACTGCGAATGATGGCTTGAAATCATGGTGCATCGGATATACAATCGTAGGGCGCTGCAAGAGCAATGTGCTTTCTGATGTAGTTCATCGTAAACAATTGTATACGCGCAGCGCGAGTAGTACAGTATGCAGGCGGGGCGGCTTCGGGTAAACAACCGTAGGCGCGCTGCGTGATAATAGTGTATATGCAGATGTGGCGGCTTCGGGTAAACAACCGTAGACGTGCTGCGCGACAGTAGTTAACGTATGCAGATGTGGCGGAATTGGTAGACGCGCTAGCTTCAGGTGCTAGTGCCCTTCGGGGCGTGGAGGTTCAAGTCCTCTCATCTGTACCAAACATATGCACTTTCCGTGAGGAAAGTGTTTTTGTTTTATATAACCGTGACGGGCGTATTTATAGTCAAATTCTTTGCGTTGCCCTAGAGTTTGCAGAATTCCTACTAATATATTATAGTGAAAATTGTTCATCTCATGACTACGAAAGGAGAGATGATGTACTTGCAAGTTGTTCGTCGCAACCCGGTAAGCGACTTGAATCCCTATGTCTATCACCACTGGATTATCGGCCGGTTTACAGAACGGCAGTTGCGATGGATTGAAAAGTTCAGCCATCGCACTCGCCGTGACTTACTTGGAGACCTTAGCCTCAGATGGGCGTTGCTTGGCAGTACTTCCACACTAGCTCTCTTTCCTCTAGGGATCAGCATCTCGCATGCTCTCCTTATTGCAGGAGTCGCAACCGTCATTGGTTTCGGCTTCCACCTGAGGTTCGCGCTGCGAGCGTGGAAAAATGCAGCGTCATACGTCCGCAACCGCGAGATGGTTGTCCGAGAGAGTGACGCCAGCTGGTCTGTTGTGCATGGAGTCATTGCCGGTAGGATTTTCAGCCATTTCGAGAGCGATGAAGTGTTGGCTCTGGACGATTTCTTTTGTAACGTCACCGATCACGACAAGCTTATGAGGAATCGGGAGCTTGAACTGAGCGACGAGGCGCGGATCGAGGCTGATCTCACGGCAAAGGTCAATGTACTTGGTGAAGAGCTCCGCTATCGTAGAGAGTTCAACCAAGTGATGCTGGCGACGCATGCAGAGTATGTCGACAAAGCCGCAATTTTCGACAAGGTTGTTGCAAAGGAGCAACAGCAACAACTACATGAGTGCGTTGTTCAAGCACTCAATCAGCCCCACTAGGTATCGAACGGATTGCTCTACCTAGTGGGGTAATCTGTTTTTATGGTGTTTTCCGCGCTTACTTTAACTTATCCGACTATATATAACGCGGCCATCAGTAACACGAATGGAACAGCGAGTGAAACGTATGAAAGTATGTGTGCTCGTGGCATCTGTAATTTCTTTTTAGCAATGCCAGTGTATGTCCCATATAACGTTGTCAAACTGCCAGTGGCGGATAGATTACCGCCGTACCCTAGTGTCAGTAGGTAAGGAATGTACTGCGATGCAAAGATTGTCAGCAAGCCTTTTTTAGTTAACCGCGTACTTTCTTCTAGCGCGGCGTTACCACGATATTTCTTGTTTTCAAAAAACAGCAGTCCGGCAAAAGAATAACGATAATATGCGACGACACCAGGAATGACGAATAGCACAGACCACAACGTGATTTTGATGTACATCCATAGCATCAAAATAGTGTATGATCCGAATTGTCCCAGGGTTGCATTAAACGCTTCGCTGACGGTGACAGATTTTCCTTTTGATAACATGACGGCTGTGTATGACTGGATCCCATGAATCATCACCATGATGACGAATAGTGACAATGATATGATTAATACCATTCCGGCGTAAAGGGCGATCGTACTGGCGGGTGTGCTGATGAGTGATTGAATCGCTTGTTCGACTTGCGCTGGTTCTTTAAATTTTGCTTGCTGCGCCGTAATAAAGTTATTTCCTGTGATAACACAGACACTCGCGATGACAAGAACGACCGCTACGGTAATCGCCCTACTGACAACCAGAGTGACACCTTGCCACATTGCAACGAAAGGATTGATGCTGATCGGCTGTTCAATAGGTATTTTTTCTTTGCTCATATCTGTTACGAGTGTAGCACATTAGCCGACTGCTATACTGGTATAAGTTATGAACGAATCGGAACGAATTATCGGTGTTGGACCCCATCCTCACCCATGGCCAACTGATGATCGGTTCGATCGCGAACTATTAGCCGTTGGTGATACGCGAAATGTCGTAGATAAATACCGTTATTGGTCGGTTGAGGCAATAAAAGCAGATATGGCAAGTCATGCAATTCCTCTGCATATTGCTATCGAAAACTGGCAACACGACAGTAATATCGGCACTATTGTGCGAACTGCAAATGCATTGAATGTTGAATGCGTTCATGTTATCGGGAAGCGCCACTGGAATCGACGAGGTGCAATGGTGACAGATCGATATTTGAACATTGAACATCATGCGTCGGTTGCGGATTTTGTGACGGCGGTGGGTCAACGAAAGATTATAGCAATCGACAATGTACCAGGTGCGAACATACTTTCGTCGTATGAATTTCCCAAAAACGCAGTACTGGTGTTTGGTGGCGAAGGGCCAGGCCTTAGTGACGAACTGTTGAGCGTGAGTGCGACAAGTGTACAGATTGAACAAGACGGGAGCACGCGGTCGATTAATGTTGGTGTCGCGGCGGGTATCGTCATGTATCAATGGGTGCGGCAACATAAACTGTTGTTAAAATAAGCAACGACTCAGAAATAATTGACGTTCACGCAACTTTATGCTAATATTTAGTCAAAAGTTGTATAAGGAGAGGACGTATAGCATGCGAGGCTTACGAAGTATAGTTAATCATTTTCGGTATATCAAAGACAACAATTTGCTTGTCATTGCATTTTTCACCCTTGGGCTATTGTCTTTTGGTGTTCTAGGACTGACAAAACAAGACAATGCAATGGCGCTGACTCGCGATAATAGCGCAAATGCTATCATGACCGGGGGCGCAGCCGATGCGGCCGAGTTCCGTACAAAGTTCAACCAGAACGCACAAGGTGATCTGCCAGCTATTTATGGCCATTACCGCATCCCTCGTGATATGCAAGTGGTACAGGGTCAATCGTTTCGTGACGGAACCGTCCGTGTTAATGGTCGTGTTGTAGCGACGAATGCACAGAGTATCGGTCGCCAGCCAATCAGCGGCAGCCATCCTATCAGCATCGCTGGCAAGACATATTACGAAACACCAAACAGTGCGGCGTTTATGAGCGATGGTTTGCCGACAATGGTAGCGCTTGATGCGGCTGGTAACTTCAAGTATGCGGTGATTAATGGATGTGGCAATCCTATCTATGCAACGCCAACGCCAACTCCACCAACACCTCCACCTGTCCAAGAAACACCCAAATATTCATGCACGAATATGACGATCAATCATATTAGCAACACCCGAAAGAGCTTTACTGCAACAGCTGCTGCATCCGGTGGCGCAACGATTACTGGCTATACGTTCACGTTTGGTGACGGTTCCACACAAGAATCAACTAACGCTACTGTTGAGCATGATTTCGCTCCAGGGTCATACACGACTCGTGTTACTGTCAAATTTAAAGTTGGCGACGAAACCAAGACGGATAGCGGTTCAAACTGCGTAAAATCATTTAAAGTAGCGGCACCGGCCGAAGTAGCCTGTACATCACTGACTGCTATCAAACGATCGAATGCCGAAACGACATATGATTTCACGATTCAAAAAACGAATACAAATGCGACATACGATGGTGCGACAATGGACTATGGTGATGGTCGTGTCGAACAGATCAGCGGCGTGAAGGCTTCTCATAAATACGACAAAGTCGGTACCTACACAATCACAGCGACACTAAAATTCTCGATCGACGGTGCAGTGCGTAACGTACAATGTCAGACACAGATTAGTGCAAACGCCTGCCCAACTAATCCTAACCTGCCAAGCGACAGTCCTGACTGTGCTCCGTGTGAATACGATTCAACGTTGCCAAAAGATAGTCCAAAATGTGTTCCACCTGCAACGCCAAGTGTTCCAGAACTTCCAAAAACGGGTGCTGGCGACATGGTACTAAGCGGGTTTGGTGCGGGAAGCATGATTGTTTCTGCCTCGCTGTATCTCGGATCTCGCAAAGACTTTTTGATGACACTATTGAATCGCTAAACGTATAGCTATTCATATCTAAAAACCAGTCAGCTTTTGACTGGTTTTTATGTTTGAGCGCGTAGGTTGCGTATTTATTACGTATATGCTATAATGAAGGTATGAGTTACTTCACTATCCATCACTCGCATATGTTGCCGGAGCGAATCGGATAGTTTCTTTTTAGTCAAAATAGTATACCTACGCCGAACATCGCTTCGGCGTATTTATTTGACTTTCACTAGTAAAACAATGAAGAGGAATACTATTATGAACGAAAAACTGACGATTACACGCCAGAATATACAAGATTTGCAGCCTGTAGCACGCGGTATGGCGGATGCATATATGACGGCATTTGCCGGACCGCCTTGGTACGAAGTAACGCGCTGCATCGAGCAGCAATGCCCGCAAACCTATAGCTCAAACGCTATCGGCGACGACTGTGAATCATGCGGGCAGGTATTAGTAATGCCAGCCTATGACCAGTCGCAACTGCAAGAGGGTTGGCGATCGATTGTTGCAAATGAAGATGCGATGATTGAGGTTGACTTGTCGCGCACTGGAGTGCCGCTGCGCGCGACGATTGCGCGACCAACTGACGCAACCGAACTATATACGCGCAAATATAGCGATGTACCACAAATGCAATCGTGGATTAACCAAACACTGCCGACGGGCGAATTTGTATGGATAGAGGATACATTTGCAAATCTAGCTATTAGTCCGAGGGGAAATTTAAATGGTCGCGGCCGAACGTTGGGTGCGATAGCAATGCGTTATGGTGCGATGCAGATCGCGACGCGCACAAAGTCACCCGCTATTATTCGTGCGACAGGTCGAGATGCTGGTGATCGTACGAATTTGTATATTGGCACTGAATCGTTTGATGCTTCTGTGCTGAGTAGAATAAGTATCGTGTCGGCTGTTCCTGATGCACGATCTGTATTAGTTGTTGCGCCACAGAAAGATCAATAATGAAAGTCCTTGTCATTGGTGGGATGCACGGGAATGAGACGCTGGGAATACGACTAGTTGCATCCCTGATAGATAATCCAATCAACGGGATTGATGCGATAATCGCCAATCCCAATGCAGTGCGGGCGGGTGTTCGATACATTGAAACTGATCTTAATCGTAGCTTTGGTGTACAAAACCCAGTATCGGATGAAGAAAAACGTGCATGCGAACTGGATAGTATTGTTGACGAGTATGATATCGTGCTTGATTTTCACAATACGCAGACACCAACTAATAACTGTTGCTTTGTGGGTGTCGATTGTCTTCCGGTTCTGTATGACCAGGCGAAGCAACTAGGATTTGACGTTGTCATCGAGGCAACCTATGACTGTATTAATAAACATCACACTAATACATTGTCAATCGAAATAAGCGTCGATGATGCATGGGATTCTGTCAGTTATTGGCGACGGCGACTTGAGCGGCTTGGTGATGGTGCGTCAATCGGTAAAAGTATTCAACTATATCGATTTGACTCTCGAGTGACGTGGCAACAATTCGAGCAGAATCGATTTCGGGATTGGCGCCCATTCGTTGAACTGAATAATAATGATACGGCCGTTCTAGGTGGATCCGGCAGACTGGCGCCCATTTTTATTGGATCAAAGTTCACCCCATATTACGCGACACTCATTCGGTATATCAAACAGGTATAGCAAACCGGTTAACCTTGCTAATAACAGATTAAAATGATAGGATAACAATAAATTATGAGTTCACTTTCATCACAACCATACAAAGGCACGCGTGATTATTACCCGGCCGAAAAGCGCATTCAAAACTATATCTTTGCCACATGGCGACGTGTTGTGCAGCTGCATGGATACGAAGAATACGGCGCACCGATGCTCGAACCTCTCGAGGTATATACCGCTAAGTCAGGCCAGGAACTTGCGGGCGAACAAACATACATGTTTACCGATCGCGGTGATCGTGTGGTTGCGATCCGCCCAGAGATGACGCCGAGTATTAGTCGCATGGTGGCGGCTAGGCGCCAAGAATTAGGCTATCCAGCGCGGTTGTTTAGTATCGCAAACTTTATGCGCTATGAACGACCGCAGCGTGGACGTGAGCGCGAGTTTTGGCAACTAAATACCGATATTTTTGGAGTTGAGGGTGCACTGGCTGAAGCAGAAATAATCAGTCTTGGCGCAGAGATTATGGACGCATTTGGCGCGACAAAAGATATGTATACCATTCGTATCAACAATCGTAAATTGATTGACTACATGTTGTCGCAGTACCTTGGGCTAGATGGCGTGCAATCGCACATGATGATGAAGCTACTTGATCGTAAAGACAAGATCGACCGTGAAGAATTTACACGACAGGCTGTCGAAATATTTGGCACCGAAGTAGCGAACGAGTCGATGAAACGGCTAGAGAGGTTATTGAGCGCACGATCAATGGCTGATTTGCCTGCCGATATTCAGCAAAGTGCTGCTGCACTTGAAATGAGAGACTTATTTGCACTGCTGCTGTCGGCTGGTGTGACAAACGCGGTGTTTGATGCGACATTGATGCGAGGACTTGATTATTATACGGGTACGGTGTTTGAAGTGTTTGACACTGATCCAGAAAACAATCGTTCACTGTTCGGTGGCGGGCGTTATGACGGACTAGTCGGGTTGTTTGGCGCGGATCCAATTGCAACGGTTGGTATGGCACCTGGTCTGACAACGACAGAACTATTTCTTCGTTCGCACAATTTGCTCCCAGAGCTGATGTCAACAACAGAGGTTGGCATTGTCGTGATAGATAACACAGTACTTGGGGCGCTTGACCTGGCAAAACGTTTGCGAAACGAGGGTGTGCGGGTTGAAGTGGACATATCAGGGCGCAAAATCGACAAACAGATCAAAGCAGTGATCAAAAAGAACGTCCCGTTTATTATCTTTGTCGGTGAGAATGAACTTGCTGCTCAAATGTATCCGTTCAAAGATACAGTAACAACTAACGAAGAAGTGCTTAGTTTTGAGCGGATTGTTAGTAATGTCAAAGATCGTCGCCGCAAAGATGAAGACGATGAATTCGCTGAATTCTTTGATTAATATGTTGCTCTAAGTTTGAACCAGATATCCGTATCTGTTATAGTTAATTGTTATGAAGACGACTGTAAAACACCTATCCGACACGAAAGTGGAACTTACCATTACTCTTGGTGAGAAAGAACTAAAAGACGCTGAGCAAGTTGCGTTGATTAAACTAGCAAAGAAGATCAAGGCTCCTGGATTTCGTCAGGGAAAAGTTCCTGCTAGCGTTGCCGCCAAGCATGTTGATCCAAATGCACTTGGTCAGCAAACTCTTGATGATGCACTCAGCAAGGCTGTATCAGAGGCATTTACAGCCGAAAAAATCCAAGCACTCGAACGGCCGCAGGTGGATGTGAAGAAGTTTGTACCTGGGAGCGAGCTTGAATTTACGGCAGAGACGCAGATTCTACCAGCAATCAAACTTGGCGATTACAAGAAACTGACTGCCAAAAAAGAAAAAGTAACTGTCACAGCCAAGGACGTCGATGAAATTATCGAGCGTATGCGGGCTGGGTTCGCGACACGCAACGACGTGACACGTGCTGCAAAAGATGGTGATGAAGTAGTTATCGATTTTGTCGGAAAAAAGGATGGCGTTGCATTTGACGGCGGTACTGCAAACGACTACAAATTGACACTCGGTTCAAACCAGTTTATTCCTGGGTTCGAAGAAGGGGTTGTTGGACGCAAGTCAGGCGAAACGTTTGATCTGGATCTCGAATTTCCTGCTGATTACCACGCAAAAGATCTTGCTGGCGCAAAGGTAACCTTTACGACCACACTGAAAGAAGTGAAAGAAGTTGAACTACCGAAAGTTGACGATGAATTCGCCGCAAAAGCAGGTCCATTCAAAACTGTCGCTGAATTAAAAGCGGATATCAAACGTGAAATCACCGGTCAAAAAGATCGTGAAGCTGAAGACAAGCTAAAAGACAAATTGGTTGATCAGTTAATCGAGGTCAGTACTGTTCCAGTGCCTGCAATTTTGGTTGAAGACCAGTCGCAGAGTATTCAGCAGGATATGTCACAAAACCTGATGTACCAGGGTATGAATCTAGATATGTACCTAGAGAGCAAAAGTCTAACTAAAGATGAGTGGATAGCTGGCGAAGTAAAAGATGCTGCCGAAAAGCGAGTAAAGGCCGGATTGGTACTTGCCGAACTGAGTAAAGTAGAAAAAGTGACTGCAACTGACGAAGAATTGGCGGAGAAAATTACTCAGTACCAAACACAGTATGGTAACAAATCTGGTCAAGACTTTACGTCACCGGAATTGCAACGTGATATCGCAAACCGTCTACTAACAGACAAAACAATCGATCTATTGCTTGAACTAAACAGTAAATAGTTTTATACTGCAATCACTCTCGGCTCGGAGAGGAATAGATAATGAAACGTCTTTTTCGTACTTCCATGATCCCGTATCCGACTTGCGCTCGTAGAAGTTCGGCAGCGTTATGGATTTGGTCGGTATTCGACTATCGATACGAAGGAGTGATATGAAGAAGTTTGCGGCTGTCATTGTGACAGTCGCTGCGACCTGTTATGTGTCCGTAAAATGGATTCATCCATGGACTAAGTATCAGTCCGCGAAGCGCAGTATTGATCGACAATGCATGGATGCGCAGCATCAGATGAGTTTGCTCTCGGATGATCATCTGTATTTTCTTTTAACGCATGCGGTTGACCGCACCTGATGACTGAACCTTGAGCCGAGAGTCAGTCCTAGGAATGTAAATAGACACTTATATGATGTCTATTCTAAGTTCTATAAATTTACTTGCGGTTTCTGTTTCGGTATAAAAACCGAACAAATAGTACGCCGTAGAAAATAAATAGACCATAGACGATTATGTAATCACCTATATTCGCTCTATACCCAGCTATACCGGATCCGCCAAAAGCGCCACTAATAAATCCATAGAATAGTACATAGATCGTCAGTAGGACAAAGACGAGAATTTTAAAGAATGTTTTCATATGTTTGAATATATCAAACTATGACAACTGTGCATAGGGTAGGATCTAAACAATCATACATATTGATAGATATTTATTAAAGTGTTATAATATGTAAAATGATTAGTAACCCTAATTTAGATATTCCTCCAAAGGCGTCGTATGACCTATCTTTGCTGAGAGGTGATGGTGTTGTTAATGCGCCGGTCATCCATGATAGTAGCGAATTTTTAATTAATTGTTACGACCAGCATTTCGTACAAGAGCTGTCCAAAAGTGCTTTGCGGGTATGCGCTGACCTCCCGTCGGTTAATCTGCATACTATCACAATTTCAAGAATCGATAACAGGCCAATACAAGCTCGACTCTACGATAGAGTAAAGGTGAGTGATGTCCCTATGTTTGAAGACCCGGTCGATAGTATAAAGATGACGCGAGGCTGTGATGAGTATCGGTTATTTCGCGCGGATGTAGACCGCGAGAATGTTCGTGATATGACTACGTTCACTCTATTCGTAGACCTTATTGCTCGATATGCACTGAGCAAGCAGATCGCATCATCAAAAAATACTCAATAGTGCCCTATATCCTAGCACTCTACTATACAGAGTGCTAGTTTTTATGTATACTAGAACTATAAATAGGAGAAATCTATGAAACCTAATAATTACCTTGTTCCGACTGTTATCGAAAAAACGCATGATGGTGAGCGCGCGTTTGATATTTACTCACGCTTACTTAATGAGCGAATCATCTTTCTTGGAGAAGACGTCAACGAACACACAGCGAATGTCGTCGTCGCACAGCTACTACACCTGGCGTATGAAGATAGTAAAAAAGATATAAAATTGTATATTAACAGCCCAGGCGGCAGTGTTTATGATGGGTTGGCGATATTTGATACGATTCAGTTCATTGCACCAGATGTCCAAACAATCGGTATTGGACTACAGGCGAGTATGGGTGCATTCCTACTATCGAGTGGCACAAAAGGTAAACGCTTTGCGTTGCCAAATAGTCGCATCATGATTCACCAGCCGTCGAGTGGCACGCAAGGAAAAATTACCGATCAAGAGATTACGCTACGTGAAGGTCTGTATCTCAAACAGCGTTTGAACGAAATTTTAGCAAAAAATACTGGACAGAAATTAGCTAAGATTGAAAAAGATGCCGATCGTGATTTTTGGATGAGTGCTGAAGAAGCGGTGAAATACGGGATTGTTGACGAAGTAATTACAAAGGCTTAAGCGCGTTGCTTGTTGCAGTTTCGACCTCTACTCTCATCGTGTTGTCATCCTGAACTCGATTCAGGATCCATTCGGAAAAACAATAAAGTGGTTCTTCGTAGAAGAACCCAAACCCGTACTTTTTACCAAAAAAGTAACAAAACGTCTTCTTTTCGTTATCGAACGAAAAGAAGCAAAAGAACTTGTGACGGTTCAGTCCAGATGTCCAGATTAGTTGATTACTTGTTGCGCAGTAGGACTGCGAATGATTGACTGCAAAGCTGTAAATCAAAACTCCCCGGGTTACTATTCCTCAGCTCTACTACCAACCACAGCGCAAATTCCTATTGATTATTCTTGAGAAAAGATGCACAATAGATACTAAGAAGTAGTGTAGTTTGGTATCGCATGTCTATTTTTGTTGGCAACAGAGGTGGACGGATCCAGGCTGAGTGAATCTTCGGGCCAATTCACTAAAACAATGTAACTCATGCGAGGAGTACCAATGGCAAATACCAAGCCTGCTACTGGCAAGCGCGTCTTTTTTACACAAGACGACACGAACCTAGCAATACCAAGTCTCATCGCTCACCAAAAAGACAGCTGGCGTGAATTCGTCGAAACTGGCTTGAGCGAGATTTTTGCAGAACTTAACCCAATCGAGGACTACACCGGTCAAAAACTCGAACTGCGCTTCAAAGAATACAAGTTTCATGATCCCAAAGTCTCCGAGGTCGAAACCAAAGAAAACAATTTGACATTTGATGCGCCGCTTCATGTGAACGTCGAACTGACAAACAAAGTAACTGGTGAAGTCAAAGAACAAGAGATTTACCTTGGTGATTATCCATGGATGACTGATCGCGGTACATTTATCATCAATGGTACAGAACGTGTTGTTGTCTCACAGCTAATCCGAAGTTCGGGTGTATTCTTTACTGCAGATGCTGCTGCAACCCGTAATTTCTACGGTGCCAAACTTATTCCAGGCCGTGGTGCATGGTTGGAATTTGAAACAGCAAGTAATGGTGCTATCTATGTAAAGATCGACCGTCGCCGTAAACTACCCGTTACGACATTACTGCGCGCACTAGGCCACAACAAAACAAGTGAAATCAAATCACTCTTTGCCGACGTGGATACCGGAGACCTTAAATACATCGATGCAACACTCGAAAAAGATCCAGCACGTGGTTCGAACGAAGCGTTGATCGAAGTGTATCGCCGTTTGCGTCCTGGTGACCTAGCGACTGTTGATAACGCTCGTTCAATGATCGAACGAATGTTCTTTGATTTCAAACGATTTGACTACAGCCGTGTTGGTCGTTACAAATTGAACCAACGTCTTGGCCTCGATGTTGCAAACACGACCGAAAACCGTGTATTCCAGATGAGTGACCTGATTGCGATTATCACAGAGATCATCCGCCTAAATAACAGTCAAGAACTCCCTGATGACATTGATGCACTATCAAACCGCCGTGTGAAATTGGTTGGTGAACTTGTTGCCCGACAGTTCCGTGTTGGTATGCTTCGAATGCAACGAAACGCTATGGATCGAATGTCTATGTCTGACCTTGAAACAGTGACGCCCGGTCAGCTAATCAACGCCCGCCCTGTTGTTGCTGCTGTTCGTGAATTCTTTGCAAGTTCACAGTTGTCACAGTTGATGGAGGAAGTAAATCCGCTTGCAGAGCTATCACACAAACGACGCTTGTCTTCAATGGGACCTGGTGGTCTATCGCGTGAGCGCGCTGGATTTGATGTTCGCGATGCACACCCAACGCACTACGGTCGTCTTTGTTCAGTAGAAACACCAGAAGGCGCCAACATTGGATTGGTACTTAACCTTGCAACGTATGCTCGTGTTAACGAATATGGATTTATCGAAACACCATACCTTCGTGTCGTTGACGGAAAAGTAACTGACGAAGTTGTTTATCTGGATGCGTCACAAGAAATCACCGAAGTGATCGCAGATGCTGGTGCTGAACTTGATGACAAGGGTGGATTTGTTGCTGAACGCGTCAGCGCTCGTAACGGACTTTTGCCAGAGCAGGTTGATGCAAGTGAAGTGACATTTATGGACGCAGCACACAAACAGATCCTAGGATCGACTGCATCGCTAGTGCCATTTATCGAGAAAAACCGTGTCGACCGTTCATTGACTGGTTCAAACATGCAAAAGCAAGCGGTTCCACTCTTGGATCCAGAAGCAGCGACTGTTGGTACTGGTATCGAAGCCGAACTAGCGAAAAACACAAGTCAGCTTGTCGTTGCTAGTGGTGATGGTGAAGTTGTTCGTGCAGATGGTGACGAGATTCATGTAAAATACGCCGATGGCGTTAAAGTATATGAACTTGTTCACTTCTCGAAGTCAAACGATGATCGTTCAATCAACCAAAAGGTTCGTGTCGATCGTGGCCAAAAGGTCAAGGCCGGTGACATCTTGATCGAAGGCGCATCAATCGCTGACGGCGAATTAGCGCTTGGACGCGACTTGACTGTGGCGTTTATGCCATGGGGTGGTTACAACATGGATGACGCGATCGTATTGTCTGATCGTATCGTCAAAGAAGACGCTTTAACAAGCATCAACATCAAAGACTACACGGTTGAGGTTCGTGAAACGAAACTTGGTCCAGAGATTGTCACTCGTGACATCCCGAACGTATCTGAAGAATCACTTCGTCACCTTGACGAAAACGGTATTGTTCAGGTTGGTTCTGAGGTTAAATCGGGCGACGTATTAGTCGGTAAGATTACACCGAAGGGTGAACAAGAACTTTCAAGCGAAGAACGACTGCTGCGTGCTATCTTTGGTGAAAAAGCCAAAGACGTGCGTGACACATCACAGCGTATGAATAACGCTGGTGGCGGTAAAGTTGTCGGCGTAAAGATCTTTAGCCGCGAAAACGGCCATGAGCTAAAAGCTGGTGTGTTGATGCAAATCCAGATCTTTGTCGCACAGCTACGCAAAATTAGTGTTGGTGACAAGTTGGCTGGTCGCCACGGTAACAAGGGTGTTGTTGCCCGAATCTTGCCTGTCGAAGACATGCCATTTATGGAAGACGGAACACCTGTCGATGTTGTACTTAACCCACTTGGAGTTCCAAGCCGTATGAACATCGGTCAGCTATTTGAAACACACCTTGGTATGGCAGCACGTGCACTTGGCTATAAAGTTGCGACGCCTCCGTTTAACGGAGTAACGGACGAAAAGATCAGTGAAGAGCTTGAAAAAGCTGGCTTTGCTCGCGACGGTAAATCACAACTGTTCGATGGCCGTACTGGCGATGCATTCGAAGAGCGAACAACTGTTGGTGTGATGCACATCATCAAACTGCACCACATGGTGAGTGACAAGATCCACGCTCGTTCAACTGGTCCATACACGATGGTGACGCAACAGCCACTTGGCGGTAAAGCGCAAAACGGTGGACAGCGATTCGGAGAGATGGAGGTATGGGCACTTGAAGCATATGGTGCCGCTACCACCCTTCAGGAAATGCTAACAATCAAATCTGACGATGTATACGGACGTGCAAAAGCGTACGAATCAATCATCAAAGATGAAGCGATTGTTGGTCCAAAGCTACCAGAGTCATTCAACGTGCTTGTGAAAGAGTTGCAAGGACTTGGACTCCGTGTCGACCTACTCGATGAATCCGAAGATGCTGTTATTGACGCTGAAGAAATCATCGCCGAGGCTGGTCCTGCTGATAAGTCAGTCCCTGCTGTTCTCGTCTCTGATGATGAAGAAGTCGAAACTGTTCTTGATGAAGCAGATGAATTTGGTGACATTGAAGACGGAATGAACATTCAAGATATTGATGAAATAGAAGAAATTAAGGAGGAGGTGTAATATGTCGAAAGTTATGGCTGGCACCGGTATTGCCGACTTTGACGCTGTACGCCTCGCTGTAGCAAGTCCTGAGGACATGCTGAAGTGGAGTCACGGAGAAGTTACAAAACCAGAGACTATTAACTACCGTACACAAAAACCTGAACGCGACGGATTGTTTTGTGAGCGAATCTTTGGACCTGTCAAAGACATCAACCCACATGACAACAAGCTAAAAGGTGTTCGATCACGCGAAGCTGCGATCGACAAGAACGGTGAACTTGTAACAAAGTCAATCGTTCGCCGTGAACGAATGGGGCACATTACGCTTGCTGCTCCAGTTGCGCACATTTGGTTTATGCGCGGCACACCATCTGCAATGAGCCTATTGTTAGGTATCACTGTTCGCAACATCGAACGTGTTGCATACTTTGCAAGCTACATTGTGCTCGGTGTGAATGAAGCGAAAAAAGAACAGTTCCTCAGTGATCTAGAAGCAGAGACCGAAGCTGGTCGCGCTGCAATCAAGATTCGTTACGAACGCGATGCCGAGGCAGAGGGTGCTGATGTAAAAGCATTGGCTGAAGCTATGTCACGTGAAGTTGAAGAGCTGAACGAAAGCTATAACGTCAAAAAAGCTCAGCTCGATAGCCTTGTCAAAGCAGCTTTGATGAACGAAACTGACTACCGTAACCTACCAGAAGAGTACGAAGAAATCGTTACTGTCGGTATGGGCGGCACGGCCCTAAAAGCACTGCTTGACGAAATCAACCTCAAAGAGCTGATTGCTCAATTGGGTGAAGAAGTCGAAGGTGCAAAGGGACAGCGTGAAAAGAAACTACTAAAGCGTCTAAAAGTACTTGAAGGAATGGAAGCTGCGGGCATCCGTGCAAACAGCTTGACGTTAACAATACTTCCTGTGATTCCTCCGGATCTTCGTCCGATGGTACAGCTAACTGGTGGTCGTTTTGCGACAAGTGATTTGAACGATTTGTATCGTCGAGTTATCAACCGTAACAACCGCCTCAAGAAGCTTATTGACCTAAACGCACCTGAAGTGATTCGCCGTAACGAAATGCGTATGCTTCAAGAGGCAGTTGATGCACTTATCGATAACTCTGCGGCTCGCGGTGGTCGTGCAGTGAACGCAACTGGTGGCCGACGTCGCCTGAAATCTATTAGCGACATGCTAAAGGGTAAGCAAGGACGATTCCGTCAAAACCTTCTTGGTAAGCGTGTGGACTATTCTGGTCGTTCGGTGATCGTTGTTGGTCCTAAGCTAAAGATCCACCAATGTGGACTACCAAAACAAATGGCACTTGAACTATTCAAACCATTTGTTATCAGCTGGTTGATCCGTGGTGAACACGCACACAACATCCGCTCTGCGACGCGTTTGATCGAGGCTGGCGATGCACTTGTATGGGATGCATTGGACGCAGTGATCGAAGGTAAGTACGTTCTATTGAACCGTGCACCATCACTCCACCGTTTGTCTATCCAGGCATTTATGCCAAAGCTTGTCGAAGGTAAAGCGATCCAGCTACACCCACTTGTAGCAAACGGATTTAACGCCGACTACGATGGAGACCAGATGGCCGTTCACTTGCCACTCTCTGCTGACGCGCAAAAAGAAGCGCGTGAGTTGATGAGTGCAACGAACAACTTGCTTAAACCTGCTGACGGTGCGCCAGTATTGAACATTGGTCAGGATGTTGTGCTCGGTAACTATTACCTTACCTACGAAAAACCAAGTGCTCAGACAAAGATCCGAAAGCCATACAGTTCTGTCTACGAAGCAGAAATGGCGTATGACCAAAAAGCGATCCAGTTGCAGACACCAATCCGTGTGTACGCGAAGGGTGAAATTCGCGATACGACACTTGGTCGCGTGTTCTTTAACGAGATTCTTCCTGCGGATTTCCCGTACGATAACTCTATCCAGAACAAAAAGCAGCTCAAGAAAGTACTTGCAAAGATCTTTAACACCTACGATGCCGAAGAAACAGCGCATACAGCTGACCGCATGAAAGGCCTTGCCTTCCGATTTGCGACAGTTGCCGCGGTATCGACGGGTAAAGACGACTACCTTAACTTCAAAGAAATCCCAGAATTCGTGGCTGAAGGTGACGAGCGTACAACGCAAATTTCCGATCAGTTCGATCAAGGGTTGATTACCGAAGAAGAGCGTTACAACTTGACTGTTCAATCATGGCGAAATGTTGACCGTAAGGTGACTGAATTCTTGCAAAAAGAATTGAAAGAGATGGATACAAGCATCTCAGTCATGGTGAACTCTGGCGCTCGTGGTGATATCAGTAACGTCAAGCTTGCAAGCGCGATGGTTGGTATCATGGTGGATGCAGCTAACCGAGAAATCGAGCTGCCTATCCGATCAAGCTACAAAGCCGGACTTTCATCACTTGAATCATTCGTGGCAACACGTGGTGCACGTAAGGGTCTGATTGACACGGCACTTAAGACAGCTGACTCCGGATATCTTACTCGACGCTTGGTTGATGTGTCACAAGACGTCTTTACTGTTGAAGATCAAATTGGTGATGACGAAGGATTCTCAATCTTCCGCGCCGAAACAGAAGAAACAATGATCGACTTTAGCAACCGACTTGCAGGACGCTATACTGCAGAAGCCGTCGGTAGCCATATCGAAGCCGATCAATTGATCACCCGCGAAGTAGCAAATGCTATCGAAGCAGATGAATCAATCGATTCAGTCAAAATCCAGAGCGTTCTATCGACGAAGAACCTCCGTGGTATTCCACAAAAGAGTTACGGTATCGATATGTCGACAGGACGTATTGTCGCCAAAGCACAGCCCGTCGGGGTTATTGCGGCACAATCAGTCGGTGAGCCTGGCACGCAGTTGACACTACGTACCTTCCACGCCGGTGGTGTTGCCGGTGGTGACATCACGCAGGGTCTGCCTCGTGTCGAAGAGTTGTTTGAGGCTCGTTCACCAAAGGGACAGGCGCATATCACTGAAGTCACTGGAACGGTTGATGTTTGGGAAGATGGCAAAAAGTACATTGTTCAGGTTACGCCAGAAGCTGGCCATGTTGAACGCATTGCACTCGAAGGCCGTACGATCGCTGTAAAATCTGGCAGCAATGTCAAGGTCGGTGACGTACTTGCATCAAGCGAAGGTGAAGCACGACCACTTGTGGCTCCATTTGATGGTGTCGTAGAAGTAGCCGAGGACACGCTTGTTCTTGCTGCAAACGCAAGTGCACCTGTTCGTTACGAAGTCCCTGGTTCGACGCAACTTGTTGTTCGTGCCGGCGACCAAGTAAAAGCGGGTGATCGTTTGACGATCGGTTCATTGAATCTTCATGATTTGATGCGATTGAAAGGTACAGAGTCGACACAGCGATATATCATTAACGAAGTGCTACGAATCTATGCTGCACAGGGTCAAGATGTTGCCGACAAGCACCTCGAGATCATCGTACGGCAGATGTTCAGTCGTGTTCAGGTTGAAGATCCAGGTGACAGTACATTTGTTACTGGTGATATCGTCAGTAAAGCTGCGGTTGTCGAAGCAAACGAGGTATTGGCACAAAACGGTCAAGAACTCGTTCAGTATACACAGCTGCTCCTAGGCATCACGAAGGTGTCAATCTGGTCAGATAGCTTCTTGTCTGCCGCATCGTTCCAGGATACAACTCGTGTCTTGATCAATGCTGCAACATCTGGACGTGTCGACCGATTGCATGGTCTAAAAGAGAACGTTATCATTGGACGCAAGATTCCTGTCGGGACAGGCGCTGTTGATGCGAATATCGAGATTCAAGATGACCTTGCTGAGGAAATTAGCGAAGATCTTGAACTAGCAGCGTAGTAGTAAATACATTACGTCTTAGCCACTCCATAACAGGGGTGGCTTTTGCTATCTTTCATATAGCGTTAGCAAATTCTGTAAGATTTTTAACAAAAACGTTTATGGCTGTTGAAACGATGGTACGATCGCGATACTATGAATATGTACCCCCCTCAGGTAAGAACGGAAGGAATATCAATGGCTCTCGCCACTGAAACAAGTTCGCTCGCCGCAATCACGGCCGCGATCATGGATCAAGTTCGTCCAACTTCACAACCCACACGGAAACCCAAGGAACAAGATCATGAGATTGAATCGCCTGACGTCGAAGGTCGGCCAATTCACTACGCATGATTCCTGCGGTTCAAATGAATGGAGAGAGTAGTGATTACTGTAACCAAAGATCAGCTCGAGATGTCGATTCTTTCCAAGGTTCGAGCATCGATTGACGACAATGAGTCGTTGAAGGCAAATCCACGACTCATTTCTGCTGTAGCTAGTAACGACGCACTAGAGGCAGCACGTGAACTCACGGTTATGGCACGGGATATTACGCAGGTGCGTCTTCGCCGAAAATTCGTGTCACCACTCAGTGAACGTAACCGAGATCCATTCGGCGAGACTGTACTGGAAGCTCTGCGGAAAATTAACGCAGAGATCAGTCAGCTCCTCGACTTCATCGCGCCAAGTGACGTGGCGTGAAGTCCGTCCCCCTGCTGCGGGTACAACCCCGCCGAAAGACGAGCTCGTCATAGACAGAAATGTCATTGACTAGAGCCCTCTCGGCGGGCTCGCTTTCGAAAACACATACAAAAACGCTTGTCTTGCAATGACAAGCGTTTTTTGGTATGATAACAGATGAGTTTCCTCTTATCGAACTGAAAAGCCAATTGAATGTGTACAGGTGGATCAGAGTCGATAGGTATGACACGGTGCGGACATGCTGAGTCCAAATCGTACAAACGAGACACACTTGTCTCACAAAATTAGTTTATAAAGGGAGTTTGCATTAGTTATGCCAACAATTAATCAATTAGTGCGAAAGCCACGCAAGACTGCGATCAAAAAGTCGAAGTCACCTGCACTTGGCCGTATTCACAATGCACTAAAGACTCGCTACTACGACCAAAACGGTCCATTGAAGCGTGGTGTATGTATCAAAGTAACAACAAAAACGCCAAAGAAACCAAACTCTGCGCTGCGTAAAGTTGCTCGTGTTCGTTTGACGAACCAGCAAGAAGTATGGGCATACATTGGAGGCGAAGGTCACAACCTACAGGAACATGCCGTTGTGCTTGTTCGTGGTGGTCGCGTACCTGACCTTCCAGGTGTTCGTTATCATATCGTTCGTGGCGCACTTGACCTTCAAGGTGTTGCGAAACGTAAACAAGGCCGTTCGAAATACGGTGCTAAAAAGGAAGATAAGTAGTCATGCCACGTAAAGTCACTAAGAAACTACAACGTGAACTGAAACCTGATCGTAAATATCAGTCAATCCTTGTTCAACGTTTGATTAACAAATCAATGCTTGACGGCAAAAAGCTTGTCGCTGAACGTGCAATCTATACTGCACTTGAAGTCGCTGCTAAAAAGCTTGATAGCGAAGACCCACTCGAAGTATTCGAGCGTGCGCTAAAGAATGTATCACCAAACTTCGAAGTTAAATCTCGTCGTGTCGGTGGTGCAAACTACCAGATTCCATTCCCTGTTGCTGGCCACCGCCAATTGCACTTTGCCTACACATGGTTAGTGCAAGCAGCGCGTGCTCGTAACGGTATGCCATACTCGCAGCGTCTTGCGCTTGAGATTGTGGATGCTCATAACGAAGCTGGATCTGCATACAAGAAAAAAGAAGACACGCACAAAATGGCCGAAGCAAACCGAGCATTCGCTCACTTTGCTCGCGGTTAAACTGCAGTTCGTTGGCAGGGAATGCCAAGGTTTTTCCTGTTACGTGGTCAAGATATAACGCATTTTGCCCGCCTGTGCTTTGCTTTTAGGTATAAATATAACCCCGGAGTTAATTCGGGGTTATATTTATTGAATCCAGAATGACATATAGTTGTTGATAAATAGTTGTCCTGGGTTCTCTGGCGAATCCCGGAATGATAGTAGCGGTATCGCAGCTATTTCCGTAATCTGACCAAATTTAACCTACTCGCAAACTGTACGATTCCCGTCCTTCAGTGATTATTCATTGTTGCAGGGTCGGGGCCGCGACGAGTGTCGGTGTTTAATGCGCTGATTTTTGCCATGTCATCATTGTCGAGTTCAAAGTCGAATACGTCTGCGTTCTGTTGTATCCGATCTGCGTGAACGGATTTAGGGATGACGATGAGCCCTAGTTGTATATGCCATCGCAATACGACTTGCGCGGTAGATTTCTTGTGCTTGTCTGCAATGATGGTAAGTGTTGGATCTTGCAGTAGATCCCCGCCGGTTCCGCCGATAGGGCTCCATGACTCGATACGGATGTCATTCGCTTCACAATAATCACGAAGTTCGCGTTGTTGCAGACGTGGGTGGAGCTCGATCTGGTTAACTGCTGGTTTGATTTCGCTCGCCGCCATCAGTTTTTCCAAATGATCAATGTTAAAATTGCAAACGCCAATCGCCTTGGCGCGACCCTGCTTATAGATTTCCTCCAGTGCTCTCCAAGTGTCTACGTACTTGCCCAATTGTGGAACTGGCCAGTGGATTAAATAGAGATCAACATAGTCAAGGCCGAGCCGTTCAAGGCTCTTATCAAAGGCTTTGATGGTAGTATCATAGCCTTGATCGCTATTCCATAATTTCGTTGTAATGAACAGTTCTTCTCGTGGGATGTTTGCAGTGCGAATTGCTTCGCCAACACCTTCTTCATTTCCATAGATAGCGGCCGTATCAATAAGTCGGTAGCCACTGCCGATCGCAGCATGTATCGAATCAATGACCCCTTGGCCATCTTTTGTTTGCCAGACGCCCAATCCTAGTTGGGGGATTTCAATACCGTTATTGAGTGTTGTTCGTGGAATCGCCATTACTGCCTCCCGGGTTTTGTTATGTACTACTCTTTCTATTATACGCTCTATAGCATACTGCTGATTGAACGGGGGTGTCTGTGGTATGATAGAAGAAATATAAGGAGACGGACAGTATGGACGACAATCAACCTCAGTATCGACGGTCTAACGGCATACGACCAGGGTCAATTGCGGCAAAGATCGCGCAGATTATCTGGGTATTCATCGTATTTATTGTCGTAGTATTGATCATACGCGTTATTTTGTCACTCATTGGCGCAATCCAAGAGAATGATTTCGCAAGCTTTATCTATAGCGTCACTGGACCGTTTATCGAACCATTCCGCGGATTATTGCAGGTGAGTGAATATCAAGTTGGCGTGGCGCGATTAGAGTTTGAAACAATTGTGGCGATTGTTGTTTATTTACTAGCTGGCTGGGGTGTGACGGCTATTGTCCAGGCTTTAAGGAGATAATGATGGCGACATTTAGTTTTGATATTGTAAGTGAATATGACAAAGCAGAGATGAATAATGCTTATGCGCAAACCGAAAAAGAAATTGCATCACGATATGACTTTAAAGGAACGCCAGCAAGCATAGAATGGTTGGGTGACAAAAAAGGATTCAAAATCATTGGTAGCAACGAATGGCAGATCGATGCAGTCCTGGATATCATTCGCAAAAAGCTTGCTACCCGTGAAATTAGTAGTAAAGTACTCGACCTTTCTAACGATATCCACGAAAGCAACCTCAAAGCAACAAAAGAAGTGCCATTTATTGAAGGACTTGATCAGGATAAGGCGAAGAAGATTACCAAACTACTCAAAGAACAGGTGCCAAAAGTAAAAGCACAGATTCAGGGTGATGCTGTGCGTGTTAGTAGTGGCAGTAAAGATGATCTGCAAATGGTCATGACGATCGTACGTGGCGCAGATTTTGATTTCGTGACGAGCTTTACTAACTACCGATAATCTTTAGCGATCGTTTTTTAATGGCATAGGTGAGTGGTGATGATTCGACAAAAAGCTCTCCGTCGGTCGAGACCGATAGCTTCTTTTGCTTTGTATGAAGCGTAAAAGAATCCGTCAGATAGCTATGGAAATGTTCATGGTCGGATAATTTGCCGATAAGTGCGTACAAAAACAGTTTCAACAGGTCACGACGGTGCTGGATCGTTATTGCGTAAACGGATAGTGTGCCGGCATCAAGTGTGTCGCGCGACTGCCCGATTGCCTCGATGTGATAATCGTTGTTTCCAACGAATAGAAACGGCGTCCGAAATGTCTGACCGGAAACGGTGACATCGTACAAATGATACGATACTGTCGCGCGAATCGTGCCGATGACGGCAGCTGGCCATTTTCCTAAACGATCCTCGAAGCGCTTTCGTGTTCGTAGCGACGACGGATAGACGCCAATGCTAGAGTTATTGAGAAATAATCTTTCATTGACTGTGGCGACATCGATTGATCGTGGTGTCGACGATGGGATATTGGAGATTGCCGTGGCTAAATCTTGATCAATCCCAAGATCCTTTGTGAAATGATTAAGCGTCCCGCCAGGTAGCGGAGCTAGAATTGCTGGAGTATCTACAATTTGCTGTGCAACGCTATTGATCGTACCATCACCACCGATAGCGGCGATGATGGTTTGCGAATTCGTATATTTCTTGAGACTTTTCTTGATGTCGTCTGTCACATCAACAAATTCTATGATTGCAACGTCGACGTCATCAAATAATGTTCGCAATTCGTTTGCTGGCAATGCGCTCCCAGACTTTGGATTATAGACAACGACGACATTCATAGTGATGATTCTATCGTTATCGCGATCATTACGGTGACACCGATTCCACCAACGATCCAGCCGCCAACGACATCACTTGGATAGTGAGCGCCTAAATAAACACGCGAAACCCCGATCAGCAAACACGCGACGACAACACCGACAAGAACGACAATCGGCGCCGGAGTGTACATCGCGGCTGCTACGTACACAAGCAGGCTAAAGCTTGCCACGGATCCGGCTGCATGACCACTCGGAAAACTAAATGTATGGATAATCATATTTCTGACGTATTCGTTGTCAGGTCGATCTCGACGAAGCCAGATTTTCATGATGCTACTCGCGGCAAATGTAACAATTGCGACGATCCCCAGCCATAAAAACAGACTATTCTCACGTGCAATCGCAAATCCAATGATACCGGTTGCAAGCCCCACGGTTATTGGAGGCTGTCCGAGAAGTGTCGCAAACAGCATAACTGGTCGCGTCCACGAAGGTAGCCGCAAAACTTGTTTTATGACAATACGGTCAAAATAGTGAATGTACTTTCTCATTTAGAGTTTAAGGTGTCGCTTTATTTTTGATGTTTTTGGTGCAACCATGAAAGTAAGTGTGATCGCGAACAAGACAGCAAAGCCACACATGATAGAAGGTATGCCAGAAATCGTAGCTGGGTTAGCAAGAGCGATTGTACAAGACGGAACAATAAACGCAATATAGCCGATTGTCATCCAACGTAATGCTGATTTTTGTTTTGGCTGTCGTTGTGACCATTTCCATGCCAACCCAGTTCCTGTAAACAACCATCCAAAGTAGTATAAAGCGTAGAATACTGAAGTCGTTTCGTCAAAAGCAAAAATTGTGTAATTTGGGCGACACTCAAGCGTATTGATAACCCCTGGCGTCAAGACAAAGTACAACATGAACGCCACCATCACTGCATATGATGGGTATATGAGCAGGTTGAGCTTTTTGCCTGCAATCGCAGTAATGAGATGAAGTCCTAGTGCTGGAAGAGCGGTAATGCTAATGTAGCCTAGCCGAGCCCAGTCGCCTCCATGCATGCCGAAACCACCGCAAACCATATATTCTGCCAGCTGAAATGTACCCAAACAAATGAGTACGATGATAATCAATCGTGTGACCAGGTTTACATTATATCGCCACATAATGTACAACGCTGCACCAAATTCAAAAAGAAAAGTAATGAGCATCACTGGCGGTGAGAAGCACATGAATTTGTTGCCGTATTTTTTATACATGAGTTAGTGCTCATTATACATCATAAATCTATAAATATGAGTACGAATAGTTGTCTGTAGCTAGATCCGAGATACTAACGGCAACTAATGTATCATTCTGAGTCAGATGAGAAAATGACGCCAGGTTATTCACCCTATAGAACAATCATCACATATCTGTTATAATCAGTACCAAGCGCTATTTTTTATGTCTTGAAATAGCAAGTAATATAGTAAGTAAAGGAAACGACCACCCATGGCTCAAAAAACCGTCCCACTAAAGGACTTTCGAAATATTGGTATCATCGCGCATATCGACGCAGGCAAAACAACCACTACTGAGGGTATTTTGTATCGTACAGGTATTAATCACAAAATCGGTGAAGTACGTGGTGATGGCGATGGCGCTACGACCGACTGGATGGCACAGGAAAAAGAACGTGGAATCACGATCACTTCTGCTGCTGTGACATGTTTTTGGAAAGGCTGTAAGATCAATATTATCGATACGCCTGGTCACATCGACTTTACTGCCGAAGTAGAACGATCACTGCGCGTCCTTGACGGTGCTGTTGTGGTGTTTGACGGCAAAATGGGTGTTGAAGCGCAGACTGAAACTGTGTGGCGCCAAGCCAACAAATACGGCGTGCCTCGCATCTGCTTTATCAACAAGATCAACCAAATTGGTGGCGATTTCTACAAATCACTGGATACGATTCATAACCGCTTGTCTCGTCATGCACTTCCTGTTCACTTACCAATCGGTTTTGAAAAAGAAATCAACGGCGTTGTCGACCTTGTTGAAATGAAGTCATACACCTACGGTGACTACACCGACCACGAAATGGTTGAAGGTGAAATTCCTGCTGACATGCTAGAAAAAGCAAAGCACGCCCGTAGCCTACTAGTGGAAGCGGCTGTTGAAGCTGATGACGAACTATTTGAACGATTCCTAGAAAAGGGTGAGGAGTCAATTTCTATTGCTGAACTAAAGGTAGCACTGCGTAAGCGAATTCTTGCTGGTGACTTCTACCTAGTTACTGGTGGCGACGGACGCGGTGTGATGGTTGAAAAGGTACTTGACCTTGTGGCTGACTACCTGCCATCTCCACTTGATGTCGACGCGATCTGGGGTGAAAACCCAAAGACTGGTGACGAAATCGAACGCAAGCCAGACGAGTCAGAGCCAATGGCTGGGCTTGCTTTCAAGATCGCAACCGATCCTTTCGTTGGTAAATTGATCTTTGTTCGTGTATACAGCGGTAAATTAACTGCTGGTTCATACGTACTCAACACGGCAACTGGCAAAAAAGAACGCGTGGGACGTATCGTACGTATGCACGCCGACAAACGCGAAGAAATCGAAGCAATCAGCGCTGGTGATATTGCCGCTGTAGTTGGTTTGAAAGATACATTCACTGGTCATACAATTAGTGACGTGGCACATCCAATTACGCTTGAATCAATTACATTCCCAGAACCTCCTGTATCAATCGCAGTCGAACCAAAGACCAAGGCCGATCAGGAAAAAATGGGTATTGCGTTGCAGCGTTTGGCTGAAGAAGATCCAACATTCCGTGTTCATACAGACGAAGAAACAGGTCAGACAATTATGTCAGGAATGGGTGAGCTGCACCTCGATATCCTGATTGATCGTATGAAGCGCGAATTTAACGTCGAAGCAAATATTGGCGAACCACAGGTTGCGTTCCGTGAAACGATCCGTGGTACATCAGAAGTACAAGGTAAGCATGCCAAACAATCTGGTGGACGTGGACAATACGGTGATGTATGGATTCGTTTTGAAGCAAACGAAACAGGTAAAGGATTCGAATTTACTGATGCAGTTAAGGGTGGTGTTGTTCCAAAAGAATACATCAAACCTGTCGAACAAGGTATCGTCGAAACACTTAACGGCGGTGTGATTGCAGGATTCCCAGTCGTTGATATCAAGGCGACATTGTATGATGGTAGCTACCACGATGTTGACTCTAGTGAGCTTGCCTTTAAATTGGCTGGATCATTGGCAACGCGTGAAGGTATTCGCCAGGCGAAGCCAGTACTACTAGAGCCTGTTATGAAAGTTGAAGTAACGACTCCAGAAGAGTTCATGGGTGACGTTATCGGAGACCTTAATAGTCGTCGTGGCCGTATCGAAGCGATGGAAGACCTGCAGGGTGGCGCGAAATTGGTTCGTGCAATCGTTCCACTTGCTAGCATGTTTGGGTATACAAACGATATCCGTTCAATGTCACAAGGTCGTGCAGCTAGCACGATGGAACTTGCTCAGTACGAGGAAGTCCCACCAAATGTGGCACAGGAAATCATCGAAAAACGCGCAAGCAAATAATCGATACTTCACAAGTAATTACACCGTCATCAATGGCGGTGTAATTGTTTTTTAGTCCAAAGTATGCTATAATATAAATATGCGGTGATATACTTCACTTGCACATTACGAGCACAGGAGATGAGATAAACATGACCGTCACCAAACGTGGATCACGCGTCATCAATTCTCGCACGGATGAATCAGGGTTGCTTCGGAGCTTTCAGCATGGGATCGTCGAAACCGTACTCCCTGGATCGATCGAGTATTCCAAGGATCTTGCGGAATATTTCGATGGCGGCGTCAACCTTACGATTCGTGAAGTTGACGGGGAGTCGTACGCATCAACTTGGTTTCTCAGCGACGCCATCATCAACAGCGGTGGACGCATCACAGAGTTCCTCGTTGCGCAGGAGGCGGATGTCGAATTCGAGGTGTACGACGTATCTTGGTGTGTACGAGGTGTCTACTATCTGAGATTCTTCCCGGGAATGGGAGGTTGGGCTGCAGATCGTCAGTGCGTGTACCAGTGGGAAGGCGGTGATGTCGACCACTTGGAGGACAACCACATCGCGATGAGTCGTCTGCTGTCAGTGGATTCACTGTCGCCGTACTTCTCACGTCTGATCTATCAGCTGGCACAAGGGCGATAGATCGATCCCTCTCCGACAAGTGCCCGCCATATGGCGTCGTACTTGTCACGTGCTCTTATCGTCAACAATTTCAGATTGTTCTGATGAGTCCGATTCATTCGAATCCGTAGGACGAAACGATAACAAACCCTTTACGTCCAGATAAAAAACCTGTATAATTGTCTTCATACGTCGTGGAGCTTCTTTGCGGCTGTGCGCGAAAATTTAAGTAATCAGGAGATATATCCACAATGGCAGATTTCGATCGAACCAAGCCTCACGTCAACGTTGGTACTATGGGCCACGTCGACCACGGTAAAACAACTTTGACAGCAGCTATCACTCACGTCCTAGCGAAGCGTCTTCCAAGTGACACTAACAAACCTCGTAACTACGACGAAATTGACAACGCTCCAGAAGAAAAAGCTCGTGGTATCACGATTGCTTCATCTCACCAGGAATACGAATCAGAAGCTCGTCACTACGCACACGTCGACATGCCAGGTCACGCCGACTACGTCAAAAACATGATCACAGGTGCTGCACAGATCGACGGAGCAATCCTCGTTGTTGCTGCAAACGATGGTCCATTGCCACAGACACGTGAACACGTGCTTCTTGCAAAGCAGGTTGGCGTGCCAAAGATCGTTGTCTTCCTAAACAAGATGGACCTTGCAGATCCAGAACTCGTCGAACTCGTCGAGATGGACATCCAAGAACTTCTTGCCAAGAACGGATTTGACGATGCTGCACCGATCATCAAGGGTTCTGCTACCAAAGCTCTTGACGGTGATCCAGAGAACGAAGATGCTATCATGGAACTTGTCAAAGCACTTGACGAATACGTTCCAGAGCCAACACGTGACCTAGACAAAGACTTTCTTATGCCAATCGAGGACGTATTCTCGATCAAGGGTCGTGGTACAGTTGCGACTGGTCGTATCGAGCAGGGTATCATCAAGATCAACGACCCAGTTGAGATTGTTGGTATCAAAGCTTCACAGAACTCAGTTGTTACCGGTATCGAAGCGTTCAAAAAGAATCTTAACCAAGGTCAAGCTGGCGACAACGCTGGACTACTCCTTCGTGGTATCGAGCGTGAACAAATCGAACGCGGTCAAGTTATCGCAAAACCTGGCTCAATCACTCCTCATACAGAGTTTGAAGCAGAAGTATACATCCTAAAGAAAGAAGAGGGTGGCCGACACACTCCTTTCTCAAAGGGTTACAAACCACAGTTCTACTTCCGTACTACTGATGTTACTGGTGAAGTTGAACTTCCAGCTGACAAAGAAATGGTTATGCCTGGTGATACATTGACATTCAAGGTTACTCTTCAGGCGCCTATCGCTATGGAGCAGGGTCTTAACTTTGCTATCCGCGAAGGTGGCCGTACTGTTGGTGCTGGTGTTGTTACCAAGATCACTAAATAATTAGATCTCTAATTAATAAAATACCTCCGAGCAATCGGAGGTATTTTTGTTATGCGGACTGATATGCTGTGGCGAAATTTGCTGGTGGCCGATGAATGTAATCAAGTGCACTCTGGGTGTATCGAATTGATTGATCGTCTTTGGATATTACAAATGATTGCAGTGCATCGACAAGTGATGTATGCGTGTGATAGATGTTTCCAGTCTGAAAGCTAATGTCCGCCTGCAAAAGGAGGAGTCCTTGCATGATTCTGTGATACGTTTCGCCGTCATCGTCTGCGTGTGATTCGATCGCTGGTTCGATCGTATGCCAAAATGCGTCCAAATGATCATCATAGTCGGCGGGTTGATTGGCGATTCGCATAATGCATGCATTCTTTTCATTAAGTATGAATGGATCGTCACATCCCAATGTCCGTGCGATATATTCAAATGAATACGAAGGAAACACTATTTCAGGCAAAGGTTCCTCATCATACGAGGCAGAGAAACACTGCATATCAAGCATTTCACTCATGGTTAAGATGAGTATACGCTCATGGAGTAGAAAAGCAAATACCCGCCTGACACCCGGAGGTATCGGGCGGATACCTGCAACGAGCTCAAGCGGGTTCGATCACCTCACAAATGAACGGAGGGGTGTGTCGCGTAGAACTTTTTCTCCCATTCGTCGTAGTAAACGGCAGCACTTGTGTTCATCTCGGCGAGTCGTTGATTGACGAGTACGGTAGACGTGTGAACGTCTAATACTGTCACGCCGACGTAGCTTGGGATGGTCTGTAAGCTATCGAGGATTGCGCTACCTCTGAGCGTGAACCCTACGAGAACTGTCGGCTTGTTGTCCCTGGGTCTAGGAACCTGCATCATCCTTTCGTAAAGATGAGTGGCGATAACTTCTTGAATGGGCGACGGTTTCCACATGGTCATTCATCCAATCCATCAGAGTGAGCATGTCCTACTTCCATCACAACAATGTGAAGGTTATTGGTATCATATTCTATTATTCCTATTTTGTCAAAACTCTTCTTAAAACTTGAAATGGTTCAAGGCTTGAGAAGAGGACAGAAAAGCATGGTTGTCCTCGACACTATCGTAGTTGACAGATGGTTGCTCAGCTGACCGGCTGAATGAAAACATTCCTCTGTCCTAGGATGAAGAGGATGGCGAAGCCTACTTCCGAAGGCCAGTACGCCAGATCAATGTTGAAGATCACGGATCCGACGTCGTCAAGGTGTGCGGAACCCCTAGAAGATTGCGAGATCACACTCTCCAGAGCATAGGTGATACCACTTGCGAGGCGTGTTGACGCGAGATCCTTTACGGGCGACTCGCGCACCTCTCGTTGTAGGGAATCGTCTCCAATTCCATCCAAGTGCTCGTTCATCCAGAATGTGCTTATCACTTCACGTGACTGCACGTGAAGCGCGGGTCCTTCCACCAGTAGATCGGGAGCATCGACGATAAGTGTCAGTCTCATGATACTTCTCCTTTGTTTTTAGTCGGACTGACAAAACTCGAATAAATACTGTCAGTCCGACTAAAATGCTTTTCTGTCAAATAACGTTTAGGACTTTCAGTCAACTAAACTACTTGCAATATACTCTTATATATTATATAAGTCAATATTAAATGTGCTGAAATATTGCATTACCCCTATAAATACGCTATAGTAACTGAGTACTAATTAATCGCAGACGAGAACTTGTCAGGTACCCACTCCTGTTCAAGGTTACGCTGCACCTATAAGGAGCCATTATGGCAGACAAAGCAGAAGGATTGCGCATCCGCATCCGCCTAAAAGCATACGATCACAAGGTTATCGATCAATCAGCAAAGCAAATCATCGACACGGCTATTCGTACTGGTGCTAGTATTGCAGGTCCAGTGCCACTTCCGACACGTCGTAGTACGTTTACGGTCGTCAAATCACCACACGTCTACAAGACAGGTGGAGAACACTTCGAAATGCGCGTACACAAACGCCTTATCGACATCACAAACGCGACGCCAAAGACTATCGACAGTCTGCAAAACCTCAGCTTGCCAGCTGGTGTCGACGCAGAAATTCGAATGTAATCGACTGTTTATATAAAAAGATCCCCGCATTGCGGGGGTTTTATATTTAGGCAGATTTACTTTAGACTGGTATGTGTATACACGTTCAACGAGTGACTATCATACTCAGACTTGGTATACTGCCGCCACTCATACTCTGATGTTATTGTGTCATTCTCTGACTTGATCAGAGAATCCAGGTATACTGATAATTAACTATGAAACAGTTCTATGTTTATATACTTAGTTCAGGTAGAAACGGTACACTCTACATCGGTGTTACGAACGATTTATTTAGACGAATCGATCAGCACAAATCCCATGTTTCAAAGGGCTTTACTGACAAATATAATGTTACGAAGTTGGTACTTATCGAGCAGACTACTTCTATCGAGTCTGCTATTAAGCGGGAGAAGCAACTTAAACGGTGGAATAGAGCTTGGAAGATTGAACTGATAGAAAAGACAAATCCGATGTGGTCGGATTTAAGTGATGACTTTTGACCTGGATTCTCTGATCAAGTCAGAGAATGACAATTCTAGGATGACGGCATGTATATGATCGTCAGTGTCCAGTATCTAAATGTGATCCAAGATAACTACGTACACTTTTTATTGTGCTTACGTCTCTAAATTGCTATGATTGAACAAATGGCTCAAAAACAAACATCAAACAAAGCACGTCGCGCTCGTACCTATGCCCGCAACAGGGCAGCAGCAGCGGTCGTCGCAAAACCACGTTCTGTCGAAAGCGATAGTACGTACTTTCTCAAACTTGTCGTTGTGGTAATCCTAGGTACACTGTGGCTAAAATTTAGCGCACCGCTATCGTTCAACGGGTTTATGTTAGGTGCGTTTCCGCTAGGGACTGTTGTCGGTCTGGCTGGAATTGCATTAATAGAAAAGAACCAGTTCGATCGCAAAATCTGGTATGCCGTACTGGTTGTTGTGTCGATTATCTGCTATTTCGTACCTGCGGGTATAGTACTTTAATTGGCGTATACTTTGCCACCGCTAATATCAAAGAATGTTTCCAGCGATGTAATATTTTGGCTTTTCATTTCGGCGGCTAATTCACGACCGATATAACGGATGTGCCAACCCTCTGGATCATAGCCGGTTATATCGGTGTTTTCGGCTGTATACCGTACGATAAATCCGTACTCTTGCGCATGCGTGGCTAGCCAAACACCTTCTGCTGTCGTAGCAAAACATGCTTTCAGCGAGCACCCTGGATTGCTTGGCGTTCCTAGATCGACAGCAAGGCCGAGTTGATGCTCGCTATGGCCAGGACGAGCACTGATCGTGTCGGTGACCGCTTGACCGTACTGTGCGACATAATTGTTGTACAGCGTCGTCTGATTGGCATATGACCTGTAGCCACTGATGATCGGCAACGTCACACCTTTCGCACCTGCAGCTGCAATGAGCGCATTCAAATCTGGCAGTATTTGCCCGCTGACGAGTACGCCGTTTGTCGTATACGACAAATCTCCAGGTGTATATTCTGCTGGAGTGATTTTGTGCGATTTGTTGACGACAACCCATAGACTCGATGGATCGGTTGTCGATAGGCGTTTTTTGTCGAAGCTTGGCACGACTGGTTTTTCTGGCTCTTGTTTGGTCTGCCCTGTGGTTTTAATCGTTGAAACGGCTGTTGTAGCGCTAGGCGTGGCTGCCTTTGGAGTGAAGAAGAGAAGCCCTAGTACGATGCCCACTATAGTTAATACTGTCAAGATGATGAATATGTAATGTAATTTGCGCGAGGGTTTTGCGATGTTCATTGGTATTTATTATAACGCATATGAATAAGCTAGCTTATGTATACATGCTGCAATCGATAGAAATAAAATAACCACCCTGTGAGGGTGGATCGTGCCGGAGGTCACTGCGTATGCAGGCCTCCGGCACAAGTGTGAGTGATCAGGAGGTGAGGTGATATTCGACGTCACCGATTCGTACTCGAGAGAGGGTTGATACGGCGCCATCCTCTGCATTGAATGCTCCGATGACGACAGGCCTCTCAACTCGAGAGTCCTGAGTAGCTCTGTCGAGCAGCTCTTCCGGTACGTTATGCACCTTCACGAGTACGGACCGACTGCCCCCAAGTTCGACATTCATCAATGCCGACGTCGAACTCGTTCGCGAAATCACACAGGTATGCATGTTCACTACGATTTCGAAAGGGATTTCTGCGGGTTTCCATGTACCTGAAATGCTCATGGCTTCCTTTCGGGTTCTGACTGCTGGATTTTCCATGCAGTGCCATATCTTATTTATAACATATTGTTTATAAATAACCAACACCCTTGCGTACGATTGAAACTATGTCGAGAATAGTTGACTTACCCCTGTAACTATGCTATATTCAAATGGTAACTTATTACGTAATAACAACTGTCTCTTGGTGAATTGGTAGGTCTCTACAGATGAGAAACCGCTTTCCACCAAGAGTTTTAAGTGGGAGCAAGAGGGCAATGAAAGCACTTCTCGGTACCAAAATTGGTATGACCCAAATCATTAGTGAGGATGGACGCGCAATTCCTGTGACGTTGATTCAAGCTGGCCCAGTGACTGTGACTCAAGTCAAGTCTATCGACATCGATGGATACAACGCAGTCCAGGTGGCATATGGTGAGGGTAAGAACTTGAGCAAGGCCGTTGCTGGACACACCAGTCCAGCCAAAGTGACCCCGAAACACATTCGGGAATTTCGTGTTGCAGAACTACCAGAAGGTCTCAAGGTAGGTGACGCGATCGATGTATCTCAGTTCACGTTAGGCGATATCGTCGACGCAACTGGTACATCAAAGGGTAAAGGTTTTGCGGGAACCGTAAAACGACACAACTTTAATACAAGCAAGAGCACCCACGGTGGTAACGGAAATGTCCGTAAGCCGGGTTCTATTGGATCAATGTATCCTCAAAAAGTTTTCAAGGGTAAAAAGATGGCTGGCCGTATGGGCCACGATCGTGTTACCGTCAAAAACCTTGAGGTTGCGTACGTTGATACAGTGAATCACTTGATTGGTCTAAAGGGCGCAGTCCCTGGTCCACGCAAGGGTCTGATTGTTATCGGAGGGAAGGCATAATGGCGGACGCTACTAAACCAGCAACTACTAAGACTGCATTACCAGCGGAAGTATTCAATGTCGAGGTGACAAACCACGAACTATTGAAGCTTGCATACGATAGCTACCTCGCAAATAGCCGCCAGGCAAGCGCAACAACACTACAACGCGGTGAAGTTCGCGGTGGTGGTAAAAAGCCATGGAAGCAAAAAGGTACGGGTCGTGCACGATTTGGTTCATCACGAAACCCTATTTGGCGCGGTGGTGGTATTGTTTTCGGGCCACGCGGCAACGAAAACTATACAAAACGACTAAGTACGACTAGCAAGCGCGTTGCTGTAAAGCAAGCGTTGACACTTGCTCACCAGTCAAACCTTGTCGTAATCAAAGACATCACTACAACAGGCAAAACTGCTGAAGTTGTAAAGTTTCTTGATGACAACAAATTGACTCGTAAGACACTTGTCGTTGTCGATGAAAAGACTCCAGAGTTGATTCGTGCGACCAACAACATCCAAAATGTTCTGTTGATCCGTGCTAATTACCTGAGTGTTTACCACATCCTCAATGCTGATCATATTGTTCTTTCGACTAAATCAGTCCCTGCTATCAAAGCATGGTTGGTAAAGGAGGAGGCGTAATATGAAACTTATTAGCGTAACCCCACGTGCAACTGAGAAAGCCTATGCCCTAGGCGCAAACAATGTTTACGTATTTAATGTTCCACTAACGGCGAACAAGCAAGAAATTGTTCACGCTGTGGAAACCCAATTTGAAGTTAAAGTAGTTCGAATCAAGACATTGGTTCAATCAGGAAAAGCTGTTCGATTCAGTCGTGGAAAGAACAAGTATCCTGGTACAACGACACGCAAAGACAGTAAAAAGGCCTATGTAACACTTGCCGCTGGTAACAGCATTCAAGTATTCGCAGAGCCTGTAGCTGCAGAAGAGGAGAAGAAGTGATGCCAATTAAAGCTTACAACCCTACTACTCCTGCTCGTCGCGGAATGACATCAGAAGATTACAGTGAGATTACAACTCGTAAGCCACTGAAAAGTCTGATCAAAAGCAAGAAGCAGAACGCTGGTCGTAACAACACTGGTCGCATTACTGTTCGTCACCGTGGTGGTGGTGTCAAACGACATCATCGTCTGATGAATCACAAACTTGCACCAGGAACAGTCGCGACTATCGAAGAAATCGAATACGATCCTAACCGATCTGCACGTATCGCACGTATCAAAGATCAATATGGTCTTTACCACTACGTACTAGCTGACACTAGCATGCACAAAGGCAAGTCAATCGCGAGCGGTCCTGATGCACCAATCGAACCATCAAACCGTATGCCACTTTCAAAGATTCCTGTCGGTTCACAGATCTATGCGATCGAAATCCAGGTAGGTAAAGGTGCGCAAATGGTTCGTTCAGCTGGAACAAAAGCTCAGTTGATGGCCAAAGAAGGCGACTACGCACAAGTGCGTTTGCCATCTGGTGAAGTTCGCCGTTTCCGACTAGAAGCGACGGCTGCACTTGGTGTTGTCGGTAACGTTCAGCACCAAAACGTCAAGATCGGTTCTGCCGGTCGTAATCGCCGCAAAGGTATTCGTCCGTCTGTTCGTGGTATTGCCATGAACGCGGTTGATCACCCACACGGTGGTGGTGACGGTGGAGCGCACGGTGTTGGCCGTACGCCAAAGACTCCATGGGGTCAATTGACACTTGGATACCGAACTCGCCGACGTAAAGATGTAAGTAAATTGATTGTTAAAAGTCGCCATGATGCGAAGAGGAAGAGGTAGTCTATGAGTCGTTCACTCAAAAAAGGCCCATTCGTCGACGTAAAGCTCGCTAAAAAAGTGGCGGCTTTGACGCCAGACGATCGTACTATCATCAAGACCTGGGCACGTGCTAGCACGGTGACTCCGGACATGGTAGGACGAACGATCGCTGTTCACAACGGTCGTGTACACGTACCAGTGTTGATTTCGGAAAATATGGTTGGCCACAAACTCGGTGAGTTTAGTCCAACACGTAAATTCCGACGTCACGGTGGAAAGGATAAGAAGTAATCGTTATGGCAGATCAATTAACTGTTCGTGCCTATGCGAAAGGTGTCGACCAAGCACCACGTAAAGTAAGCTTGGTTGCTGCACTTGTACGTAACCGTACTGTCGCCGATGCACTTGTTATCCTAGAGCACGTTCCAAAGCGTGCATCACTCCCTGTCAAAAAAGCTATTGAGAGTGCAAAGGCAAATGCAACAAACACTCACGGGCTTGATGGCAAAACATTAGTTATTTCAACTATCTCAGTGACTGTTGGTACACGTTTGAAACGATTCAAACCTGCCAGCCGTGGACGTGCGCTTCCATTCCAGAAAAAGACGTCAAACATTTTGATTGAAGTAACTGGTGATGCGAAAGCAAAGAAACCAGCTGCGAAACCAGCTGCAGACACTGCAACTAAGGAGGATAAATAAATGGGCCAAAAAGTAAACCCAATTAGTTTCCGCCTGCAGGTTCACAAGAACTGGGACTCACGCTGGTTCGCTGGCAAACGAGACTTTGCAAAGTGGCTTGCAGAAGACATCAAGATTCGCGAACTGATTGAAAAGAAGTTCGCAAGTCGTCCAACGATCAGCCGTATCGAGATCGAGCGTTCAGCTAATCTTATTACGGTAACAATCCATACGGCAAAAGCTGGTGTGGTGATCGGTCGTGGTGGTGTTGGTGTAACAGAGCTAAAAGCTCAAATCGAAAAGGTAGCAAGTCTTCCTGTTCGAATCAATATCGAAGAAGTGAAGCGTCCAGAACTTGATGCAAAACTAGTTGCAGAGAACATCGCTCGTCAGCTAGAACGTCGTATCAACTTCCGTCGCGCAATGAAGATGACAGCACAAAATACAATGGCTGCAGGCGCTAAAGGTGTCCGTATCCAAGTTGCTGGTCGTTTGAACAACGCTGAGATGGCTCGTCGTGAAAAGGTAATCGAAGGGTCAGTTCCACTGCACACACTTCGTGCCGATATCGCATTCCATTCAGCTCGTGCAAATGCTCCAGGTGTTGGTATCATCGGCGTGAAGGTCTGGATCTACAAAGGTGAAAGGGCGGATCGATAATGTTACTTCCTAAGAAAACTAAGTATCGTAAAGTTCGTAAAGGCACTAACGAGGGCATCGCCACTCGTGGTCATTACATTGCCTTTGGTGATTTTGCACTGCAATCTCAGTCAAACGAACGTATCACAAGTCGTCAGATCGAGTCAGCTCGTCAGGCGATGACCCGCTACATCAAACGTGGTGGTAAAATCTGGATCCGTATTTTCCCTCATACACCTGTAACGCGCAAGCCTCAGGATGTAAAAATGGGTAGCGGTAAAGGTAACCCTGAATTCTTCGTCGCAAAGGTGAAGGCTGGAACAGTTATGTTCGAGATGAAGGGTGTGAGCGAAGAAGTTGCACGTGAGGCTATGCGCCTTGCGTCACACAAGCTTCCAGTAAAGACTAAATTTATCAAGCGAGAGGAAGCATAATCATGGCTGATGCAAAAACAACCAAGAAAGCTGCTCCTAAAAAGACAACTGTCAAAGCCGCTGAAGTAAAGACTGTCGATCAACTACGTACGGAACTTGCTGAAAAGCAAGCTGACCAAATTGCCGCTAAGCGTTCACACGCTGCAGGTGAATTGGTGAACCCGCGCGTGTTGACAGTGACACGTAAAGAAATCGCTCGCTTGCACGGTGCTATCCGAGCACTTGAGCTTGCAGAGCGAACTACACCTAAGGAGAGTAAATAATATGGCCAAGACATTGACCGGTATCGTGACATCGGATGTTCGCGACAAGACTATTACCGTCACTGTTACTAGTCGTGAGACTCACCCTATTTACAAGAAGCAGTATACTGTCACTCGTAAATACACCGCTCACGATGAAGACAATGACGCGCACATTGGCGACAAGGTGCAAATCGTCGAAACTCGTCCAGTTTCAAAGACTAAGTACTTCAAACTGACGAACATCGAACAAAAGTCCCGCGGTTCTGTTGAACTAAAGGAAGACGAGGCGAAAGCGTAATGATTCAGCAAGAAACCCGTCTAAAAGTCACTGACAACAGTGGTGCAAAGGAAATTCTTTGTATTCGCGTTCTCGGTGGTACAAAGCGCCGTTATGCTCGCGTTGGTGACATTATCGTCGCTACCGTCAAGCAGGCAAACCCAACTGGTACTGTCAAACGTAAATCAGTCGTCAAGGCAGTGATTGTTCGCACACGTGACCAGATCCACCGCAAAGACGGCAGCACGATTTGTTTTGATGACAACGCCGCAGTTATCATTAACGATGACAAAAACCCACGAGCGACTCGCGTCTTTGGTCCAGTACCACGCGAACTTCGTGAAATGGGCTATAGCAAGATCATTAGCCTTGCACCGGAGGTACTCTAATATGGCACAACGAATTCAAAAAGACGATATCGTCAAAGTAATCAGTGGTGTTAGTAAAGGTACGACTGGTAAAGTTGTCAAAGTGCTATCAAAAAAGAACGCTGTTCTGATTGAAGGTATGGGCGTTAAACACCGCAAAGTAAAACCGTCTCAGACGAATCCAACTGGCGGTCACAAGGACATTCACGTTGCAACGCCACTTCACAAAGTAGCGCTTGTTATCGATGAAAAGACTAGCAAGACAAGCCGAATCGGCTATGCAAAGAATGCAGACGGCGCGAAAGTCCGCCTTGCACGACAGGCAAAAAATAAGGAGATCAAGTAATGGCAAAAGCTACTACATCGGCTCCTCGCTTGAAAGCTTTGTACAATGATACGATTGTCAAAGAACTTCAGGCCGAATTGAACCTCGGTAACGTACATCAAGTACCAAAACTCGAGAAAATTGTGGTCAGCGTAGGAACTGGTAAAAGCAAAGATGATAAGCGTCATCTTGAAACAGTAAGAAACACAGTAACAAAGATCACTGGCCAGGCTCCTGTTGAGCGACTTGCAAAGAAATCTGTTGCTGGATTCAAAATCCGTGCAAATATGGGTGCTCCAGTGGGTGTCAACGTGACGCTTCGTGGTGCTCGTATGTACGAATTCCTCGATCGCCTGGTAAACGTTTCGCTACCTCGCGTACGTGACTTTCACGGTGTCGGCACAAAGTTTGACAAGGGTGGTAATTATAACCTAGGTCTGACTGATCAATCGATCTTCCCAGAATTGACATTCGAGGAAACGCAAGTGATCCATGGTTTGCAGATTACCTTCGCTATTCGTAACGAAGATGCTGCGCACAGCCGTGCATTACTTGAAAAGTTTGGTGTACCATTTGAAAAAGAAGGAGGCCGACGCTAATGGCTAAAAAATCTATGATCGCACGTGACGAAAAGCGTAAGAAAATGATTGTAAAGTTTGCAGCTAAGCGCGCTGAACTAAAGGAACTTGGAGATCTAGACGGTCTACAGAAACTTCCTTTGAACAGTAGCCCTTCTCGCTGGAAGAACCGTGACGTCCTATCAGGACGACCACGAGGATACATGCGTAAATTTGGTTTGAACCGAATTAATTTCCGCGAAAAAGCATCAAAGGGCGAAATCCCTGGTGTTACTAAGAGTAGTTGGTAAGAAGGAAAGGAATAGATATATGTCATTACAATCAACTGACCCAATCGCTGACCTTCTAACCCGCATACGAAACGCGGCTATGGTCGGCAAACACGAAGTTCGTGTCCCAGCGTCAAAGCTAAAAATCACTGTTGCAAAACAGCTAAAGAAAAACAACTACCTGACCGACGTTAAAGTCGAAGCAGGTAAGCCACGTGATACATTGGTCATTACGATCAACAAACCTGGCGAAAACAGTGTTATCAACGAAATTACTCGTCTCAGCAAGCCTGGACGACGTATGTACGTTGGTGCGGACGATATCCCTCGCGTAAAAAGCGGTCGTGGTATCGTACTGATTAGTACAAGTAAAGGTGTCATCACTGGCGGCGAAGCGTACAAGCAGCGTCTTGGTGGTGAGCTACTACTGAAAGTTTATTAATTCATGAAATTGAAACTAATTATTGCAAGTGTCGTAGGTCTACTGGCTACTGTTATCACTGCGTTAGGTTTCAATGTAATGAATTCAACGAACGAAAATAAGAATAATAAGAAAGAGAAGTAAGATGAGTCGAATCGGAAAACTACCAATTGCAATCCCTTCGGGCGTGACAATCACGGTTGACTCAGATGTTATTACTGTCAAGGGCGCCAAAGGCGAACTGACTGTTCCACATCTGAGCGACGTGACGGTTTCTATCGAAGACGGAAACGCTATCGTGACGCGTAAAGATGACGAACGAATCGCGAAAGCTCAGCACGGTCTGCAGCGCGCACTACTAAACAACGCAGTCAACGGCGTAACAACAGGGTTCGAAAAGAAGCTCGAAGTCAACGGTGTTGGGTTCCGCGTTGGCGGTGGTGGCCAGGCTATCGAAATGAGCCTAGGATTTAGTCACCCAGTGAAGTACGCAGCTCCTGCGGGCGTAAACTTGGTTGTAGAAAAGATGACGATCACCGTATCGGGTATCGACAAACAGCAAGTGGGCCAGGTCGCAGCAGAAATTCGTTCACTAAAGAAACCTGAACCATACAAGGGCAAGGGAATTAAATATGCTGACGAAGTCATTGTTCGTAAAGCAGGAAAGACAGGTAAGTAATCATGAGCGATCTCGCTAAAAAACTACTGAACAAGAGTTTGCGTAAAAACCGCGTTCGCGCCAAGATTACTGGTACTGCACAGCGACCACGTTTGACTGTTACGATTAGCAACAAACATGTAAGTGCTCAGCTTATCGACGATGTTGCTCAACACACGCTTGCTGCTAGCACGACTGTTGGTGCGAAGCAAACTGGCACAACATCAGAGCAAGCCGCATTCGTAGGTACTGACATTGCTAAAAAGGCTAAAAAGGCAAAGATAACAACTGTAGTATTTGATCGCAACGGTCGCCAGTACGCTGGTCGCCTGAGTGCACTTGCCGATGCTGCACGTAAAGAAGGATTGGAGTTTTAATCATGGCTGAGCAAACAGCAGCTACTACAAACACTCGTCCGGCTCAACAACAACGTGGAAATGGATCTCGCCGAGATAACCGACGCGACCAAACACCACAAGAGCCAAAAGAGTTCGAAGAATTGGTTATCAACATCGACCGCGTCTCACGTGTTGTAAAAGGTGGACGACGATTCCGCTTCAAAGCCCTCGTTGTTGTCGGTAACCGCAAAGGCAAAGTTGGTGTTGGCGTTGCAAAAGGTCAAGACGTTCAAACTGCCGTCGCAAAAGCAACTGATGTTGCGAAAAAGCACCTGATTAGTATTCCAATTTTGAACGAGACAATTCCTCACGATGCAGAAATCCGATTCTCTGGTGCGCAAGTGCTTATCAAGCCAGCTGCTCCAGGTACCGGTATTATCGCTGGTGGTGTCGTCCGACAAATCATTGGTGTCACAGGTATTCGAAACATGCTTTCAAAATCACTTGGTTCTACAAACAAAGTGAATATTGCATATGCAACGATCGAAGCGTTAAAGAGCCTTGTTCCTAAAGACCAATGGCTTAATGCGAAACCTGCAAAGAAAACTGCTAAAAAAGCAGCTGATGATGCAGAGGAGACAAAGTAATGAAATACAACGAACTGCAAGTAGCGGCAAATAAAGATCGCAAACGTGTTGGTCGCGGTATCGCTGCCGGTCAGGGTAAAACTGCTGGTCGTGGTACTAAAGGGCAGGGCGCTCGTACAGGTAAGAAGCTTGGTGCAATGTTCCAGGGTGGACAGCGTTCACTTGTAACAGCTGTTCCAAAAGCACGTGGGTTCAAAAGCCTCCGCACTCCTGCGCAGGTAGTCTACCTAGATCACCTTAACGCATTTGAAGGCAAAACGGCTGACAACTTTACATTGTTTGAAGAAGGCTACATTGGTACACCTTTCCATTCAGTGAAAGTGATCGCTCGTGGCGAACTGACTGCAAAGGTTACATTGAAGGTACAGGCTGCATCTGCATCTGTAAAAGCGGCAATCACAAAAGCTGGTGGCGCATTCGAAAAGACGGCAACTCCACTCAAAAAGAGTACAAAAGAAGCTGAAAAAGCAGACAAATAAGAGTAATTAGCTTATTGTTGCGCTTGCCGTAGTATAATACTAATAAAGTATTCTGCTACGGAGAGTAGCAATAATCATTCAAGATAGGGAACGACTGATGAACTGGAAAACCATCTTAAAATCATTTAAGAACCGAGACATGCAAAAGCGCCTTGGGATTGTTCTTGGGCTGGTGGTAGTATATCGCTTGCTTGCGCACATTCCTGTGCCGCTCACAGAACCAACGCAACTAAAGGACGCAATTGATAGCGTAGTAAACGCTAGCCAGTTTGGTGGGTTCCTGAACCTTCTGTCGGGTGGCGCACTTGCGCAGCTATCAATCGTATTAGTTGGACTCAGTCCGTTTATTACGGCAAGCATCATTACCCAGCTGCTGACAAAAGCTATTCCGAAGTTGGAAGAGCTTCATAAAGACGGCGAATCTGGCCGCCGTAAGATCAATCAGTGGACGCGTATGTTGTCAGTGCCACTTGCTATCGTTCAATCTATTGCATTCATTTACATCCTCCGTCAGACAGTACTTGCTGGTAATACATCTGTACTCGATGATGCGACGCCAATCGAATGGGTTGTCGCTGTCGGTGCGATGACTGCCGGTGCAATCCTCCTCATGTGGCTAGGTGAGTTGATTACCGAGCAGGGTATCGGTAATGGTATCAGTATGCTTATCTTCGCAGGTATTATTAGTCAGTTACCATCGACACTCGCAAGTCTAGGCACATCACTTGTCGATACGTCAGAGGGTGCGCTCAATGTATTTAGCTGGTTCACGATTCCAGTCAACCCAACGGCATTTTATGTGACCCTGGCCGTAAGTCTAGCGTCATTACTGGTATTGTACCTGTTAGTCAAGATTAACGAAGCGCAGCGTGTCGTAACGATAAACTATGCAAAGCGTGTACAGGGCAACAGTAGCTATGGAGGCATCAAGAGTATTCTTCCGATTAAACTAATTGCTGCTGGTGTTATTCCCGTCATCTTTGCAGTTGCATTCCTCTCACTTCCTGCATTCATCGGTCAGGTTCTGAAGGCGACTGGCGATGCTCAGTATCTTGCCATTGCTAATAATTTGATCAACTGGTTCCAGGCGCCTCAGCCAGGTGCATTCACAGGTGATACGCTCGCCGCGTTGGTGTATCCTGCAAGCTACTTTGTACTCGTTATCTTGTTTACGTATTTTTATACTGGAATCGTCTTTAACGCAAATGAGATATCAGAAAACTTACAAAAGCAAGGTGGATTTATCGAAGGCATTCGACCTGGTATTCAGACCGAAAAATACCTTTCACGTACCGTTAACCGCTTGATACTCTTTGGATCGCTTGTTCTTGGTCTGATTGCAGTTTTACCGTTTATCGCAGAGTATCTATTTGCGCAGGCTGGAGTAACTGGTATACAAAACCTCGCTATCGGTGGTACGGGACTCTTGATCGTTGTGTCAGTAGGACTTGAAAGCTTACGTCAGATCAACTCGCGTGCATTGATGGTCACCTACGACGATTATAAATAGTACAGTTTACTAGTTTGTTGAAAATTATACAGCCTTTACGTATATCGTAGAGGCTGTTTTCGTTAAGCATAAATGGTATAGTAGAATTATATGACGCCGGGGCTCAATATCGATAAAACATCAGACCATCACGTTTTACGCTGGGTAGCGGCATTCGTTATTGTTGCTATTATGGCGATAAGTGCATGGTATGCATATCTATGGTACACAAAGGGCGAGACCCCTCCGCTACCTGTTGTGCCGGCCAGTGCAATGGCGGATCCTACAATCGATGAAACACCTATTACGCCGGCACAAGTCGATTCACATACGGTGCCAGCGTCTCATCCACGGTATATCAGCATGCCGTCTCTCGGTATCGATAAAGCAAGAGTAGTGTCCGTTGGTCTAACAAAGCAGAATCTATTGGACACGCCAAAGAACATTGGCGATACTGCATGGTTTGATAAAAGTGCAACCCCGGGTATGGGTGCAGGCGCTGTTGTTATTGACGGACATAACGGGGGTATCACTCGTGACGGTGTATTCGCGAAACTTGCTAGTTTGAATAACGGTGATATTATTACGATCGAACGTGGCGACGGCAAGAAGTTCAGCTATGCGGTTGCCGAAAACAGGACGATGAGTTTGCAAGATGCGAATACAAAAGGCATGAAAGATATGATGAACTCGGTTGACCTGGATAAAGAAGGCTTGAGTCTTATTAGCTGTGCGGGTAATTGGGTGCCACGGGATAAAGTGTTTGATAAGCGAGTGATGGTGCGAGCTGTAGCTGTGGATTCGCCAGCCGCTAATTAATCTATTACAGTTATCGTTCTTTAGTGGTTACTCGGGCTGGTTTTCCGGTGGTTGCAGACGTCACGTTAGTTGATTGCAAGTTTACGTAGTAGAATCGCGATTTATTTTGCTCACGCTTTTGCCATCTACTCGTTCATGTTATAACTAATCTATCTGGACACTCCGTCCAATTCGATTAATGCACTCGTATTCACTCGATGAGCGGCGTCGAGTGAATCAGTGTACCTGACAGAGGAGAGTAGAATGTCATCCAATGACCCCACCTATCAATCGTTTGGTCGTGAAGGAGGAACCGCAACTCAATCAGAAATGATCCAGCTTGTCGGTGCTGCTGAACTTGCACTGGATATAGCTTGCGCCGCAGTCTCATCTCATACGTACATACGTATAAAAAAATCAGTTTCTTCACGCAGAGCAGGCTTTGAAACGATGTCGATGATCGTTGACCATAGCCTGGTAGACATCATAGGCCTGGAGGCATATGAAATACAGACATGTGTGTTGCGATTGAGCCGTGGCGATGTAAGCTGGTTTAGTCGTGGTTTAGCTGATTGGATCGGTACATGCCCGTCAGAAGTGCGGATTGCTGTGAGGTGCTGGGTTAGCGATAATGGTGAGTACCTCGATGTACGATTCGTCCAGGCCTGAGGCGGCTAATTAGTGGTTTGACTGATGGGGTTCACTGGAGCCGCTCTCCTCTGTCCTCATCTCTGTGTTTCTGATATATATCAGAGGTGAAGAGATGAGTTATGAAGCAAAATCAGCCGCTATCTTGACGATCGTGACTGATTTGCTACAATGGATTTATCATTATAACTTCACGCGGGGAAATTCCGTGAAGATTCTACTATTAGACGCTTTACGCGAACGAAGTTTTCGTGTATAATCAACCACTGTTAACTATGGCGAGTCAAAAAGAAGTTATTAAATTGCAAGGTAAGGTAGTGGAAGCACTACCTAATACTCAATTTATGGTGGAATTGGAGAATGGCCATAGGGTTCTGTGTCACATTTCAGGTAAAATGCGCAAGCACTATATCCGTCTTGTACCAGGAGATAAGGTAGAAGTTGAGTTGACCCCTTACGATCTTACTAAGGGCAGAATCAGCTTCCGTCTGCGAGATTAAATTTAACGGAAAACTGGAGTTTGTGTCGCTCATGAAAGTTCGTGCGAGTGTCAAAAAAATCAGTCCTGATGACCAGTTCGTACGCCGTAAGGGTGTGCTGCGAATCATCAATAAACTAAAGAAACGTAATAAGCAAAGGCAGGGTTAAGCATGGCTCGAATCTCTGGGATCGTTATCCCATCAGAAAAGCAAGTGCAGATCGCGTTGACATATGTCTACGGTATCGGTCCACACTTCGCATCGACCATCCTTGCGGCGGCTAAAGTAGAGCCGACCACTCGGGTGAAAGATCTCACCGAGGCTGAAGAACAACGTATTCGAGAGTTAGTCGATGCCGACTATACAACCGAAGGCGACCTACAGCGCTTGGTAACAAATAATATTAAGCGACTAAAGGATGTGAATGCGTATCGGGGACTCCGACACAAAGCAGGACTTCCAGTTCGCGGACAACGTACTCGCACGAATGCACGAACTCGTAAGGGTAAAGCAGTAGCCGTGGGTGGTACACAAAAGAAAGCGGCGTCTAAGACGTAGAAAGGAATATAGATTATGGCTGAAGCTAAAACATCGTCAACTCGAAAGAAGCAGCGCCGATCAGTTCCTTCTGGTCAGCTGCATATTCAGGCAACGTTTAACAATACTATTGTAACGTTCACTGACAAAAAAGGTAATGTGCTTACCGCTGCAAGCGCTGGCGCTTGTGGGTTCCGTGGTAGCAAAAAGGGTACAGCATATGCATCGCAGGTTGCTGCCGAAAAAGCAGCAGAGGCTGTCAAATCATTGCATGGTCTATCAAGTGTCGATGTCTTTGTAAAAGGCGTTGGACTTGGACGTGATGCAGCTATTCGTGCCGTTGGTGCGTTTGATATCGCTGTTGAAAGTATTAAAGATGTGACAGGCGTACCTCACGGTGGCGTTCGTCCACGTAAGGCAAGGAGAGCGTAGATATGGCACGAGATACTTCACCTATCGTTAAACAATCTCGTCGCGAAGGGTATGCACTGCATCCTAAGGCAAACAAGATCATGGCACGAAAGAGCGGGATTCCTGGTCAGCATGCACATGGTCGTGCCAGCAAGCCTAGCTTGTACGCGACACAGCTTCGCGAGAAGCAAAAAGTACGCCGTACGTACGGTTTACTTGAAAAACAATTTGCTCGTTTGATGAACGAAGCGAGTCGACGTAAAGAAGGCCTTGCTGGTGAAAACTTGCTACAGCTTCTTGAACTTCGACTTGATAACGCCGTGTACCGTGCTGGTTTTGCTACGAGCCGCCGTGCTGCTCGTCAGCTGGTTGGTCATGGTCACTTCCTTTTGAATGGCAAGCGTGTTGATATTCCATCTATCCGCCTAAAAGCTGGTGATGAAATTACTATCCGTCCGAAAAGTGCTACATCTGGCTACTTCTCACAACTTGATGATGTCGTAAAAAACTCGGTTCAAGGTCCACTTAGCTGGCTAAAAAGCGATGCTAAAAAGATCAAGATCGACGTTACTGGACTTCCGAAGCGTGAAGAGGCAGAAGCAGACATCAATGAACAATTAATCGTTGAGTATTACTCACGCTAAGAAGGAGCTATAAGCAATGTCAAAAGTTATTCACAACCCTGCGCTCGCTGCTATCAATGAAAACAGCGACACTAGTGCCGATTTTGTGATCGAACCACTTCATGCTGGGTATGGTAATACGCTTGGTAACAGCCTTCGCCGCGTGCTTCTTTCTTCGATCCGTGGTGGCGCAATTGTTGCCTTCCGTATCGAAGGAGCAACTCACGAGTTCACGACTGTTGCCGGAATCAAAGAAGATGTCGTTGACATCATGCTTAATCTCAAAAACGTTAACCTAAAAGTTCATAGTGATGAACCAATTGAATTACGTCTGGAGAAAAAGGGCGCCGGTGTGATTACTGCTGGAGATATCAAAACATCTGCTGATGTTGAGGTTGTCAATCCAGATCAGATCATCGCAACTATCGACGATCCTAAAAAATCTGTCGTCTTTGACCTTGTTGTCGAGGCAGGCCGTGGCTACCGAACAATCGAAGATAGTAGCGTAGAGCGTTTGCACAGCGACATGATTGCACTTGATGCGGTCTTTAGTCCTGTACTTCGCGTACGCTACAAAGTTGATAGCACACGTGTTGGTCAAGAAACAAATCTTGATAAACTAATCCTTACTGTTGAAACAAACGGCGCGATTAGCCCACGAGAAGCTTTCGAAGAGGCTGCTGCGATTTTGGTCAACCAGTACACAGCACTTGCTGGTAGTACTGCAGTTGAATCAGCTCCAGCACTTGGGCAAAGCGATAACGAAGAAACAAGTGAATTGAACACACCTATCGAAGAACTAAATCTTACCGCTCGTACAGCTAACGCACTTGTGAACAACGAAATTCGTACTGTTCATGATCTTGTGACACTCACTGAGCAAGATTTACGCGAATTGAAAGGCTTTGGTTCAAAAGCACTTGATGAAGTAAAAGATAAACTGGCGGAATTGGAACTTTAGTATGCACAGACATGGTTACAAAGGGCGCAAATTTGGTCGCGAACGCGATCAGCGCCGCGCGCTGCTAAAAGGTCTCGCTACGAGTCTCGTCATGCATGGCAAAATCGAGACTACCTTGCAAAAGGCCAAAGAAACATCGCGTTATATAGAGAAAGTTATTACAAAAGCAAAGAAGGGTGACCTAGCCGGTCGTCGTCAAGTCATCGCCGCGTTATCAACGCAGGCAGCAGCATTCAAGCTGTTTGATGAAATCGCTCCACAACTGACTGCTCGCAACAGTGGTCACGTACGTGTTGTTCGTACTCGACTTCGTGTTGGTGACGGCGCTCAACTAGCAGTGATTGAATTCGTAGACGAACTCAAAGCTGCTCCTAAAGAGGAGGTGAAGGCGTAATGGTTATCAATACTCATACACGTACCTATTCACAAAAACCAAGTGAAGTATCTCGCCGCTGGATCTTGATTGATGCAAGCGAAGCACCACTAGGTCGTGTTGCAACGCAAATTGCGACGTATCTCACCGGTAAATACAAACCGAGCTACACTCCACACATCGATGGCGGCGACTACGTTGTTGTTATCAACGCTGAAAAGGCTGTAGTGACCGGTGATAAAGAACGACAAAAAATCTACTATCGTCACTCAGGATTCCCTGGTGGTATCAAAGATGCACGTCTAGAAGAAGTTCGTGAGAAATTCCCTACACGCATCATCGAAGCTGCCGTAAAGGGAATGCTTCCTAAAAACAAGCTATCACCTGAGCGAATGAAACGTCTGAAGCTATTTGTTGGTACAGAGCATGCTCATACCGCACAAACTCCAGAGAAAGTTGAGGTTAAGTAATCATGGCTGAAGGAAAATATTTCTATGGACTTGGTCGCCGAAAAGCCGCTACTGCTCGCGCACGTTTGTACGCCGGTAAAGGCAATTTAACGATCAATGACAAACCAGCTACAGAGTACCTAGATGGTAATAAAACATTCCTAGCAGAAGTAACCGATCCATTGGCGTTGGTTGGTAAGCAAAAGGAATTCGATATTACTATCAAAGTTTCTGGCGGTGGTACTGCGGGTCAGGTTGACGCGATCAAATTAGCGATTGCAAAAGCAATCACTGTTGGTTACGCTGATCTTCGTACGACACTGAAAAAAGCTGAATTCTTACGTCGCGATCCCCGCGAAAAAGAAAGCAAGAAGTACGGTCTTCGAAAAGCTCGCAAGCGCGAACAATACTCGAAGCGTTAATAAACCAGGAGGGGTTCGCCCCTCCGTTTATTTTCGAAATAAATTCAAAAATGCATCCCATTCCCCGAAGACTATACAATGCATCGCTAAACATAATACAAATACACTCCGCATGTCGGGGTGTATTTGTACTCTGATGTCGCTTATACTAGAGTTATGATAGAAACGGTCATTCATAAGTGGCTTCGTGTGCCACATATCCTTCATGTAGGAGATGATATTCACCCGCGTCAAACAAAAGTAACGGTAGTATTTGTGCATGGCCTGGCAAATTCGCATCACATGTGGAAACCCCTACTGAAACGAGTCTCAGATGCTCATACTAGGGTGATAACAGTTGACCTATTAGGGTTCGGTAATTCACCAAAGCCAGAATGGCAAACGTATAGTGCAACCGTTCATGCTCAGTCGCTCAAGATGACGCTTCGCTCTCTCCATATCAATGGACCACTTATTATCGTGGGCCATTCGCTCGGAAGCCTTGTCGCCGTCCAGTATGCTGGATTGTATCCACGACATGTCCATTCACTGATCTTGTGCAGCCCGCCGTTTTACAGGCCGCCTAAAGAACGTTCCGGCCGTGCAATCATACCGCAGCCAGAAGATGTGTATCGAAGACTATATAGCTATAGTCGTAGCAAAGCAGATTTAGCAAAAAAGATGGCAGCCGTTATTAAGAAAGCAAAACTACTCGATGCAAACTTCACGATCAGCGACGATACGCTTCCGGCCATTGTTAGTTCTCTCGAAATGAGTATCGAAAATCAGACATCCCTGCAGGATGCCGAAAAGCTAACACTACCCATCCATGTCATATACGGAAAACTAGACCCATTTATCATTAATCGTAATATTCGTCAGTTAGAATCAAAGCTACCTAATGCGACGCTAGAGACAGTTGTCGCTGGCCACGAAATAGGTTTGAGCAAGCAGTTTACGGCAGCGGTTATCGATAGTGTGCACCGCGCGGTTAACGACACAGTCAATTAAGAATTTGTAAAATCTATTCTACTATGGTTAAATTCATCTAATGAATGGTATAAAATTTACCGGAACATCTTATTGGTTTACCGACAGTTTATCTGGCGGTTTGTTTCGTGTTTTGAATTAAAACATACTTGAGAATACTAAATAGACCGTCACTACGACGGTCTATTAAATGAAAGGAGAAAGTAATGGAATATCAATTAACAGCAGAGCAGCAACGGCGTCGAACCAATTTTGAAGGACTGATGGCGGCAATTAGACGACTCGAGGCGATAGATTTAGATACTATAAATCCAAACGATATATCAATCGAAGGTCTTCATACAGCGCGTATAGTAAAAGCAATGGTCGAACAGGGGAGATCGGCTGACGGAATAGCTGAATTTAAGGTATAATGGAGAGACTATGACCAAATCTGTAATCTTGACTGGACTTCGTGCAAACAACGACCTAACACTTGGCAATTATTTCGGTGGAATGTTGCCTATTATCGAGATGGCGAAAAGCAAATCAGATGAATATCAGATCAACATGTTTATTCCCGATCTCCATAGTTTTACGACACCAATCGATCATAGTCTCCTTCAAGAGCAGATTATGAATAATGCACGTTTGTTTGCCGCAGCTGGACTACCGCTGGATAATGAAAATATCCATTTATATCGTCAAAGTTATGTACCTGCGCACAGTGAGCTGACGTGGATCCTTGATTGTTTTACTGGCATGGGTGAAATGCAGCGTATGACGCAATTTAAGGACAAGACTAAAACACAGGAAGTAGCAAGTGTAGTCGCTGACTTTTTAGAACTCACCTCCGTGTCCTCGACAAGCTTGCCGTCACAGGCGGAATTGAATCAATTTGTACTTTCTGTTTCGGATTCACTATTCAAATCATCCGCAGCAAGCGTCGGCCTCTTCAATTATCCGGTGCTTATGGCCGCGGACATCCTTCTTTATAACGCCAAATATGTTCCAGTAGGTGATGATCAGACTCAGCATCTTGAATATACGCGTGATATCGCCATGCGTGTAAACAAAAAATTTGGTGATATATTAACTATTCCAGAGGCAGTACAAAAGCAGCATGAATTTTTCGGCAAAGGCCAAGGGCTTCGTATCAAAGACCTCATGATTCCCGAAAAGAAAATGAGTAAATCTGACGAATCGGGAAAAGGTGTCATCTTCCTTACTGACAACCCTAAGGTTGCTGCAAAAAAGGTGATGAGTGCAACAACAGACGACAAGGCGAGTGTCAATTTCGACCCAGAAAACCAGCCTGGTATTAGTAATCTGCTCCAAATTCTTTCACTCCTTCGCGCTCAACCACTCGATGATACTGAGCTTGAGTTCAAGGGAATGGAAAAGTATGGTGACTTCAAACAAGTTGTTGCTGATGAACTAGTCGAATTCCTTAAAGATTTTCAGTCGCGCCTAGCAAACGTTGAAGATATAGCAATACTTTCAAAACTACAAATGTCAGAAGAGGTCATGAATATACAAGCAAACGAAACACTTTATAAAGTTCAACAGGCCGTCGGCTTGAGAGCTAAGGCGTAATTATGGTAAAGATTGCCAGCTCTGACGTCATAACTATTCTTCGTAAGTTCGAACTTGCAGGTGATGACAACGTCCCCCGACATGTCGAGCAACTAAAGACTACTCATCCAAACGACATCAATATGCTCGTTTCATTTCGCTTTTCAAAAACGCAGTTCTATATTCTAGCCGATGATACCGCAGAAGACGATGCTGACTATATAATCGAGCAGATCCATTCTGATAGTGCAGCAGCGGCGGGTAAACTGATCAAAAACCCACGAGAATCAACAATGACCTATGGCATGCCATTCAAAGGAAAGGATATCTACTTATTCGAACTAACTTCAGACAAAAAACGTCTTGATATTGAGCTAGCTGAGCGCTTCCCGGAAACATCGCGCAGTACTTGGCAAAAACACGTCAAAGCAGGCCACGTTACAGTTAATGGAACTGTCGTCGAATCTCCCAAAATGGATATTACCGCCAAAGATGCGATAGTCGTCAATGTTCCGGAGCTGTCAGATTTTTCAAAAGACGAACTGCCAGTTATGTACATCGACGACAATGTCATCGTCATCGACAAGCCAGTTGGCGTCCTTTCTCACAGCAAAGGTGCGCTAAATGACGAATTTACCGTTGCTGAATTCTTTCGACGATACACAACCTACAATCTCGATACGAACCGTCCTGGTATTATTCATCGGCTTGACCGTGACACAAGTGGTGTTATGATCGGCGCTCGCAACCCCGAAACGGCAACATTATTGCAAAAGCAATTCGCCGATCGCAAAACCAAAAAGACATACTTCGCAGTCATTGACGGTACTTTGGATCAGGACGAAGCATTGATCGATCTGCCGATTGCACGCAACCCGTCTGCGCCTAGCACATTCCGTGTCGATCCGAAAGGCAAAACTGCACAAACCAGCTACACAGTGCTCCGTACCGACGGCAAGCTAACGTTGGTAGAGCTTCGTCCAAAAACCGGCCGTACCCATCAGCTTCGAGTACACATGAAATACATGAATACGCCAATCCATGGTGATCGTGTCTATGGCAAACAATCCGATAGACTTTACCTGCATGCGCATAGCCTTGAGATAACGATTCCATCCGGCAATCGCCAAGTATTCACCTCACCGATGCCAGCAGAATTTAACACAAAAGTGCAATAGTCACTCTATGGATCAGCTGGTTATTCACCCAATTTCTGCCGATATCATGAAAAAGGTAGCAGCGAATATGCCTGGAGCTCTGTTAATAGCGGGCGAAAAAGGTGTCGGCGTTGCATCGATTGCTCGCGGACTAGCAGCCGACCTTCATATTCAACCACGAATCATTACGCCGAAAAAACGCTTGCAAGCCGGTGCAAAACTGATCGAAGATTACGAAACTGGTTCGATTGTTATTGAAGATATCCGAGCGCTATACGATCAGACCCGTGTAAAATTCGATCAACCGCAATTATTTATAGTTGACTTTGGTAATCGATCAATGACGCACCAGGCACAAAATGCGTTCTTAAAACTCCTAGAAGAACCTCAAGATAACATCTATTTCATTCTTGCCACACATACTGCCGATGATTTATTGCCTACTATCCGTTCGCGCTGTCAACGTGTCGATATTCGTCGCTGCACATCAGAACAATCAAAGGCGCTATTGGCTAGCTGGAAGTTACCGGATGCGACCCGTATGGCGCGCATTGCGTTCATTGCAGATGGGAAACCTGCGGAAATGTATCGACTTGCACACGATGATACCTATTACGCAGCTCGCGTTCAGACAGTGCAGGATGCAAAAGCAATCCTCGGGGGTACAGCAATACAAAAAATGCATACTATTCATAAATATAAAGACCAGCGCCCAGGTGCGTTGCAGTTGATAGATGATTTAACGATGCAACTAGAGCGAGCACTCCAGGCCTCGTTTCAGCCAAACATACTACAGCAAATTGATTTACTTATCGAAGCACACCGGCGAATCACCGCGAATGGCAACATACAGCTTCAGCTTGCCCGAGTGCTGATTTAACGTTGCTTGTGGTATAATACATAGGAAATGTTAGGACTTATTATCGTAGCTCTTATCGGTGGAATCGCTATTTTCTACCGCCGCTCACTCGAAGACGCGTCACTTGATCTCCCTATTAAACTATCAGAAAAGTTGGATAGGTTGTGGGAGGTTGCTCAAGAATCACTTCGTGAAAAGAAGTACTTGCGTGCAGAAAAGGCACTATTGACGATTCTTCGCGTCGATGAACGTAATGCAACTGCGTATAACCGCCTTGGTATTTTGTACGCCAAACAACAGGCATTTAAAGACGCTATTGAATGTTTTGAGATTGCACAATCGCTTGAACCAAGTGCTAGCAGTCTGCATAACGTTGGCCTGATCTATTACGAAACGGGCAATTACGACAAAGCTGCGCTCGCATTCGAACAAGCGCTCGAAATGGAAAATGACCTATCGGCGCGACATATCGCATATGCAAAGGTTCAGGAAAAGCTAGGTCATAATAAAAAAATGATCGAATCACTCGAGCATGCTGTTGAGCTTGACCCAATCCCGCAAACACTCAATATTTTGGCCGATGCATACGAACGAGTAGGTCAGTCTGATCTGTCAGTCGAACTTCGCGAAAAAGCCTCAAAGATGATCATTCCCCAAGGACAGCCAAAGCGAGTTGTACAGCCTCGTAAGGTAATGTAGGTATATTTACAACTCGTCTATGAGCACTTTTAACTTTTCTCGTATCTTACGAGTATCTATTATGTCCATATTCGCCGGGTCGTCGACATTCCAAAAAGTCACTGCGCTCTCATCATTCATATACTCGGGTACGGTTTCACTCTCAGCCATCATGATGACTTTATCGTAATTTTTTATGTCAGATTTTTGTAGCTGGCGACGACGATTCTGTGATATATCTATCCCAATTTCATTCATCACTATAATTACATTTTTTGCTCGTTTGCGGTCCACTACATGTTGACCAGGTTCATCAACTTTTGTACCCGCAGATTCAGCATGTCCCGGATACAATCTATTGTAAAGCGCGCAAGCCATCTGACTTCGTCCAACATTCGCTCGGCACACAAACAATATTTTCATATTTTGATTATAGCAGAGTAGCTATCTCACTATGGAAGTAGGTCATCGCAATCGGAGATTGCTCCGCCACTCACTCGCAAAAGAAAATGCTAACGCGCTTTACTTTTGCTTTGCAAAAGCTTCGTAGGTTCGAACGCAACTACACAACCAAAGCAATAAGCCACACCCTCTCGGGAATGGCTTATTACTTTGGTGCTGGAAGTAGGACTCGAACCTACGAAGCCGAAAGGCAGGAGATTTACAGTCTCCCGTGATTGCCACTACACGATTCCAGCATATATACTTTTGGTTCTAGACAAAACAATCAATGACTATCAGTTATTGCCTTGTCATGGAGCCGCTTTACGGATTCGAACCGTAGACCTGCTGTTTACAAAACAGCTGCTCTAACCAACTGAGCTAAAGCGGCACAAAGTACAGATATAAGTGTACATAAATCTTGACGGGTTTTCAAGTATAATTGTAGGGAAAGCAGAAATATTGACTATAAAATGCTTATGTGCTATAATATAATTATGTATCAATCATTCAAATCATCACTCAGCTCATGGAGCGAAGAAACAACTGATCGTCAAAAACTACAGCATACGTATGTTGCTGTTGCTGTTCTGTTACTAGTGGCGGCTGGTGTAATAGGACTTCTTAACCAATCGCTTGGCCAGCAAATCCTGGCGCTTGCCATCGCTGCGGCTGCAATCTTTTTAATTAATGCTGTTGCATGGGCATTACTACAGTCATCTGTACTACTTCGTCTAAATGATCGATCGATGGCTCGACCAACTGCTACAACTCGCAAGACTACCAAAACAACCAAGAAATAGATGTCTCTATCATGGTATACTGAAAATACTATGATAAAGACTGCTCAGATTATTGGTGAAAAGACGAAATTTCTAACACGTAAGCGTGCAATTATAGCGGGAGTAGTAGTATTCTTGCTGCTTGTGACATATATAACCAGCGTCAAGACAATCGGTACGGGACAAGTTGGCGTCGTAACTCAGTACGGCCGTGTTACAGGTCGTGAGCTGGACGAAGGTCTATCGCTCGTTCTTCCCTGGGGTCTGAACAACGTAACAGTCTATGATATCAAGGTGCAAAAAGAAGCGGTGACAAGTACTGCCGCTAGCAAGGATTTGCAAGACGTGAGTAGTCAGATTGTATTGAACTATAGTCTCGAGCGCGGTAGTGTCAGTCGAGTCCACCAAACGATCGGTGCACTGTACGTCGACAAGATCGTCAGCCCAGCTATTAACGAAGTGTTCAAAGCAGCGTCAGCAGAGTATACTGCGGCAGAGTTGATTACTGAACGAAGTAAACTAAAGACTATTGCGCAAAAGACGCTCACCGACCGATTAGCGCCTTTTGGTATAAAGGTGAGTGAACTAAGTATCGTTGACTTCAAGTTTAGCGATAGTTTTGGTAAAGCTATCGAAGAAAAGCAAGTTGCTCAGCAAAATGCAGAACGTGCGAAGTTTAATCTCGAGGCCGCTATCACGGATGCAGAAGCACAACGAGCACAGAGTGAAACATTGACACAGCAATACCTACAGAAACAAGCCATCGAAAAGTGGGACGGCAAAATGCCACAATATGTCGGTGGTGGTACTGGCACTGTATTTAACATCCCATTGCAGTAGATTTCATGAACGAAGTACTCGTTAACGCACAGAAGATTGGCGGTATCAACCATCTATCATGGCGTGGCGAACTGCTAAAGCAGACGAATCAATGGATTATTGTGCATGGCAAGCCTGACAACGAAGCGCACCATCACACGCGAGATTTGAAATTTAAGTTTACTCACGAGATTATAGGTATAATCAGTCGTAACGAATACTATAACTTGTTTGCTGCGTATGATAGCTCTGGCATATTTCATCATTCGTATTGCAATGTTGCAACACCAGGCGTGTACGACCAGCAGACGTCAGAAGTTTCATGGATTGACCTGGAACTAGATGTCGTTTTTGATAAAGACGGCAACGCAACATTACTTGATGAGGATGAGTTCAGAGAAGCAGTGAATAAGGGCGGTTACACTCCGGACATGATACGGCAAACAACGAACGCTGCCGATTATCTCATGAACCGAGCGCACTCGGTAGGATTTCCATTTATCCAATCAAATCGTGATGATATGCTGGCTGCTATAGACGAGCTCGTATAGATATTGTTGGAAAAGTCGCCGCTATTTGCTACAATTGTCCGAGGTACGTCGCGATAGCTCCTGCGTGAAACGTAAGTCATTCGTAGAGCGCATGCATGTACTAAAAGATAAGGTACGTCGCGATAGCTCCTGCGTGAAACGTAAGTCATTCGTAGAGCGCATGCGTGTACTAAAAGATAAGGTACGTCGCGATAGCTCCTGCGTGAAACGTAAGTCATTCGTAGAGCGCATGCGTGTACTAAAAGATAAGGTGTGCCGCGATAGCTCAGTTGGTAGAGCGCATCCATGGTAAGGATGAGGTCCTGGGTTCAAATCCCAGTCGTGGCTCCATTTTTACGTCAGAACACTAGTCATAGTGACAAAATTATGCTAGAATTAATAAGATTGCAATAATAACCGTAAGTGAGTGAGTCATGGCAAAGAAGAACACAAAGCGCAAGTTAGTCGGTCTCGTCAGTGATCTATCAGGTCACCGTACGTATTACACGACTAAAAATACGCAGAATACGACAGAAAAAATTAGTCTAAAGAAGTACGACCCAGTGGCGCGTCAGCATGCAACGTACACTGAGACAAAAAAGAGTCTTGGACGTAACGAAGTAAAAGCTCGAAAAGGCTAATACTCGTTTAGTTGAGTCTATAACAAATATCCCGTTCTTGACGGGATATTTTTATGACTGAATGTTTCTGTCGATATGTTTGGCTAGCCATAGGCCGTAGTGGAGCATTTGTGTTAAAGATTGCACAGATGTCTGCGACACTTCGGTAATAATAAACAAACAATCACCCTGTATTTCAATAGCAAAAGGATGTTGATGTTTTGCCATCGTATCTGTTATTGTGTCGGTCAATAACTGCGTCAAAAGTGTCTGTTCGGCAGGAGACGCGACGACCGCATAGTGACGGCCAAAACGAACAGGGTTTTTAGTGTAGTATGCTGGATCGATGTGTCGAGCTTCGCGATGTGTACTGAACAGCTTTGCATAGAATGTCCGCGATTGCTGCTTTGTTCCAATAAATACGAACGGCAGGTCGCTGTGTGAATGCAAATCAAACTCCATGATATGCCAACGATGTGCCGATGACGGATATTCAGGGTTGTCGCCAAAAGTAAGCGTTGCTGTACGTTCAACGAATGCTATATCGTACCCGTCATGTGTTCCGATGCATATGTTTCTATCGCGCTGATCGATACTACTTGTCATACCTCGAATAACGGTCAACTGTGAAGTATTTGAAGACGATCCAAAATGCACAAAGTGAAATTGCTTTGCAAATTTAGCGATTGTTTTTTGCCTATTTGCTGAATTAGATAAACCCGCACGGTCATATGCCGATTGAAGCTGATAGTTGATACGGTGCAGGCGACTATTCATAATGCGTTTTTTCGGTAATTGTGTCTAGTAGCGTAGAAATATATTCTGCTTGGCTCCACACAAGTGGGTTAGGCGAAATGAGTGAATTGTCATGGATATTAACCTGCTCGGACAAGCCACCCGCCGCCGTCGCTAATTGACGCGTCCACTGTAAGATCTCGGCGGCGCGCTCGGTCTGGCTTGTTTCTAGATAGTATTGAGCATACCAAAGCGTGGTAATGAACCACCAGTTGCCGTTACTGCTTTCGTCGACACGATGATAATTATCATTTTCATAGCGTGGATAGCCGATTTTGCCGTTTTCATTTGCAAATACTGTTTCAAACGTTTCTACCGCAGACGTTAACTCGTTACTTCCGGTAGGAAACAGTCCAAACATGAATGCGCCAAAAATGCTTGACGAGTCTATCGTGTCGTTCTTGATGATTTGGCCATCTTTAACGATGATTCCTTTATAAAATGACCGACGTGCTTCATTGTATAAATGTTTGTGTGCTGCTGTAAACATATCGTCGGCTGTTGCACGCCAACGCACTGAACTATCTGAATCACCAGCTGCGTCAGCCAAATCGGCAGCGGCAAGAAGTGCTGCATAGACAACGGATGTCGTGTACGTCGTCGTCAGGAATACTTCTTCCCATAAGTCATAGCTCGGTTTTGGTAGTCCGGTCGTTTCCTCTATATGTTCATTCAAAAATGTTGCCATTGGTTTGACCATGCTGCCATAAAAATCACGAAGTAACGTTGGATCATGATGTGTCTCGTAAAACTGCGAAAAGACAAACAGGACGAGCGCTGTTTCATCTTGTTGGATTGGAGGTGCCGTTACGCCATCGTGTACATACGAATGCCAGCTAGCGCCTAATCCGCCATCTGCCATATATTTTTGCATTAAATAACCTGATGGATGTAATCCACGTCTGCAAAATTCAAAGAACCGATGAGGTTCTTCGGTGTAACCCATCCGGATAAGCGGCCATAGAACGTAGGCGCCATCACGTGGCCAACAGTAGCCATAGGCATCTCTAGAGTACTTCAGCATCGAGCTATCCGTGCTGGCGATAACAGCACCACGCTTGTCTGTATGTGCTTTGATGATCATCGTACTATGTAAAAACGTATCTCGATAAGCTGCATCTAATTTGTCGGCAATGGTCAAAGCTGGCTGTAGCCACTGCTTCCACCACTCGGCTGTTTGATGGAGGCGAGTGCCGACTCCTTGTGATCGTATCTGCTTGTCAGTGTACAATGCCTCACGTGTTGATATGCCAGCAGCTATCCAATAGTGGACACGTTGCGAGCTGTGGCCATCGATTTCAAGAGAAAAGCGCAGTGTTGAGTCTACGCGGCCATGCTCGACGCTTCCATTGCTCAGTTCGCCGTCATCGGCATCGCGGTAGGTACCTTCGTGACCCTCGATACCGAATAGGCCAATACTATGCTGGTCAAATGGCTGATTGTTATGGACTCCGGAAACAATAAACGCACGTCGTCCACGGTAGTGTAGGATCGAATCGCTGTCAGGAAGATACTGCGCAGTATCAGTGTTGCTTCGCGAATCACCGATGGCAAATGCTTGATGAGTAAATAAACGAACTGTTCGAGAAGTATCGCGGAGGTTGATAACATGGATATTTCGGATAAATGCATTCAGCTGTGCATCAACAAAATCATCGATTTCTAAAAGAATACCGAGTGATTCATTGCGTGCCATTGTATGACCGATCAATGCCTTGTGTGGATAGCGGAACGTAAATTTCCAAGCACCTTCGTCATCCAGCCAGCTAAGCTGATTGTCGACATACACACCGACACGGTGACGAGTAGATCCACCAAACGAATGGTTTTCCATGCCAACGTATGGGTAATAAAAATCATGTACGAGTCCGTAATTATTTAGTCCGACATGAAGTTCGCCGTTACTGAGTACAAGTGGTCTAGCCATGGAGTCTCCCGATGTTATGGTGCTTCATTAATCTCCATCGCAGATCACGAATAACGTTAATATAATACAAAAATGCATCATATGGTGAATCATATGGACTAAAATATGCGTGAACATCGCCATCAGATAGCCATTTGGTACTCATGTAATACACATGATCCGATGCCTGTAGTTTTCGCCAATCTGCGATTAGCTGCGGGTCATCGGTGCGAATAACGTCATGCTCTAGCGCGTACAAGTGTCGTAGCGCTTCTCGCTGCATATCATTGCCAGTCCATGCACTTAGATCACGTTCGCTATCTGCCCATGTAACCGTGTGTGGTACATCAAGCTCTCCGACTGATTGATGGCGTGTTATAGCATCTGACACTGTCAAGAACGGCGTGTCTGTCAGATCGCACCATGTCGAGATGAAATTACCAAAGAAATCAAAGATTCCCGTGTCACTCCATTGATGCTCGCCAAATGTTTCGTAATCCATAAATAGATTAACTAGCGGCGCGTCGATGTCGGTAGAATGCAGCCAGTGGGTAAATTTGTCAGCTGTTAGTGGCCACTCGCTCCACGCTCGGTTACTGAAACGAAATGCAATATCGTCGCTTAAATGGTAATTCTTCAAGAGAAGTCCAATAGATTCTGTTCCGACAGGTCGATACACGTATCCCGGACTTCGCCAGTCTAGTATGCCGTCCCAACCTTCCGCGAGGATACCTGAATATCCAGCAGCTTCAGCCCATTGAGCAACGGAATTATCGTATGCAAGTTCTGTGCCACGAAACACAGACGGGGTAACACCGAACAACTCATTAATTTTTTTAGAATGAAGCTCGACTTGACGTATGAATTCTGTTTGCGAGTAATAAAACGCCAGACTGTGATAGTAGGTTTCGGCCAATATCTCGACGCGGCCCGTGGCTACAAGCTGTTTGAATCCATCGAGCACATCTGGCGCCCACTGCTCCGCTTGCTCGAGGAATGTACCTGTGATGCTGAGCGATAGTTTAAAGTCTGGATGAGTATGGAGCAGCTCGAGAAGCTTTGCATTCATTGGACGATATGATTTGTCGGCCACTTTTTGGAATAACCGTTCATTGTCGATGCTAGACAGGTCACTGGGCGCGTTGAAGTAATCATGCGACTGGCTTGTTTCAAAAACAGTATAAGGACGCACTCGGTACGGCTGGTGAACATGCAAATAGAGTACGACGCTTTTTTGACTCATACCGCCACTCCGATCCGGCTTGCTTGATAGACGGCTATACATTTTTGAGCAACATCGTCCCACGATAGTCGTGTATATTCTCGGGCGACATTACGACGTAAGGTTGTTGATAGGCTTGGTGATGTGGCAATTGCAATCATTTGGTCGGCCAATCGGTCGGTATCCCAAAAATCATACCTAAATATACTATCGAGTACCTCACCAACGCCAGACTGTTTACTGATAATCAGCGCGCTATCGTGATGTGCAGCTTCGAGTGCTGTCAGTCCGAATGGCTCGCTGACAGAACTCATGACAAATATATCTGCAACAGAATACGCATCACGCCATTGTTTGCCACGAACAAATCCCGTAAAGAACACTTTGTCTGCTATGCCATACTCTGCCGCAAGTTGGATAAGTTCATCGCGCTGTTCACCGTCGCCAGCAAGTAGAAAAACAAGCTTATCGTATTTCTCGCAGGCACGAGCCGCGGCTCGCATAAAGTGAGTCAAGCCTTTTTGAATAGTAAACCGAGTGATGGTCGCAGCGACCGTATAGCCTTCGCTCCGGAGTAGCTCGAGATATTGGTACGTGCGGAGGTCGTATGTGTGATTACTTAATTGTTCCGCATCAATAGCGTTATGAACAACCTCGACTTTGTCTGCGGGAATATTGTACTGCTGCACTATGATTGCTTTTGTAATAGCGCTGACGGCAATAATGCGATCAGCGATCAGAAGCGCCTGCTGCTCAATCTCGTGAACGATAGGATTGCCCGAACGCTCGCCGGATCGGTCAAATTCTGTTGCATGAACATGAACGACGAGTGGAGCGTTCGTCAGCCTTTTCGCATGGATGCCAGCTTCCATTGTCAGCCAATCATGAGCGTGAATAACATCAGGTGTTACTTTTTGCAGAAGTTGTTCGACGTACTGGACGTATCTTTTCTGTACGCCGCGCATAGATTGCAGATCGTTAACGTCGGCCTTGTCTAGAGATGTATGTTCAGCTGCGTCGCTGTCGTATGCGTTCAGGCCGTTTCGCTGCAATGGGTCAAGACGAGTTGCGCTATGAATCGTCATAAACTCACTATCAGGATGATGAGCAGAATAGGGGACGACAAAGTCGATAGATGATCCTTGCCTCGCAAGTGATCTTGCAAGGTAATAACATGCTACGCCTAGTCCGCCGCTATTGTGCGGAGGAAGTTCCCACCCGAGCATTAATATGTTCATAACCCCATTATACGATTGACCTCTGTCAGCCGAATGCTCCTTATATTTGTTTCAACTCTTGCCACTATTATAGTAATACGCTCATGCTTTTACAAGCAGATTTATTATCTGTTTATTCCCTCGCTGTGGATATCACGCGCCTTCCATGCGGCCAATGCCAGCGTACGTGACAATAGTGCGCGATAACTGCGATATTCTATGAACCTCCGGAACGCATAGCCGGTTTTTCCATCTGCATAAATACCTCGCCATTCGCTATACGCCCAATTGCCACCGACTGGGTATGATTGCGGGAAATATTTAGGCGTGTAGGGTTTGAGTGAACGCGCAGTAATGCGGCGAGCCAAGTGATCTGCAATAAATTCAGCGTTATGAAGCGCCGTCCATGCGATTCCACCATTTTTTGTTGCAGCGTTATCGCCCAAAACATAAATATCAGGCGCAGCTTGCAGATAGTCGTCTACAACGACTTGACCACCGGGGCGATTGAGCGTGAAGACATCAGGATGTTCGCCGAAGAATGGATGATTCGTCACGCCGGCCGTCCATACGACGGTGTGACTGATGAGTTTCGTGTTACCGAGCTCGATTGATCCCGCATCGACAGTCGTAACCTTGGCGTTCAAATGCACGACGACACCCAAACGCTCTAACTGCTTTTTCGTAACACGACTAGCCGTTTTACTAGCCTTTGGTAGTACTCTATCGCATGCTTCAACGACGTGGATCGTCGTACGTCGATGTTTGACGACATAGGCATCTTCTAGTTCGCGAATGTATTCACCAAGCGATCCAGCCAGCTCAACACCCGTAGGACCTGCGCCAACGATAACATAATTTTTATCAGTTTTACCTGTTGTTACTTGCTTTTTGATGTGTAGTTGTAGTTCATGAATCTGTTGCAGTGTCTTTATACCGTAGCTGTGCTGCTTCATGCCCTTGATGCCGAAATACGATGTCACCATGCCGACAGCAATAATCAAAGAATCGTACTGAATTTTACCTGTTGATGTTACGAGAGTCTTTTTTGTAACATCAATCGTTTTCATTGTCGCCTGAACAACGGATACATCGTGATGTTTCGCAAATATGTCGCTTAACGGAATAACCGACTCTGCGCTACTGCGACCAGTGGCTGTGGCATAGAGGGTCGCATGGTGAAGGAAATACTTTTCATCAGAAACAAGCGTTACTTTTCCAAGTCCGCGTTCACTAATCTCTAATGCGGCCTTTACCCCCGCAAATCCTCCACCGACTATAACTGTATGCATATAAACCTTATGGTAATGATATCAAAGTCAAAGAGAATCTACGAGTGGATACTCGATTATTTATAGCCAGTATCGTATACTTACAGAGATGGATGCAGTAAACTTATTTAAAAATGCAGGGCAAGAAGTCTTTGATCTTTTTGGGCAGGCAAACCCTTATCGCACTATCTTTATTCTCATTTTGTCGATCGCCGTCGCCTACTACCTAAGTAAACTAATGGCTAAACTAATCGTCTATATCGCGCAAAAAGTGGCCGTTCGTAGTGACACTGAGTCTCGAGAAGACCGTGTTGTGGTACTGCGTCAAGTTGAGACGTATTTAAGCGTGTCCATAGCGATTATGCGTGTCATCATTGTCGCCATTATCGCTTACGTACTGTGGCGACTGCTCGCACCGACGGGTAGTGCGGATCTAGGCGGATCTGGCGCTGCGGCTATCGGTGCTAGTGCGTTCTTTATTGTGATCGCAGGGCAGACGCTTGGCATCTTGCTGCGTGACATCACCGCTGGCGCAACGATGATCATAGAAAAGTGGTTCAAGATCGGTGACTATATCAAAGTCGAACCATTCTTGGATATGACTGGGGTTGTTGAACGCATGACATTACGATCTACGAAACTACGTAGTCTTAGCGGTGAGGTTATCTGGATTCATAACCAGCAGATCCAAGCAGTCCATGTCACACCACGTGCTCTACGCACGATGGCAGTTGATATATTCGTTCACGACCGAGTTGCAGCTGAAAAAGCGATCGACAAACTTATCAAAGCCGTTCCGACAGGTCCTACGATGCTTGCCCGTCCACTCCGCGTAAAGTATGCGGAACGCTGGGGCGATGATCTTTGGAGAATCACTGTCGTTGGGCAAACAGCACCAGGTAGGGAATGGTTGATCGAGAAGTACTTCGTCAATGCATTAATCGCACTGGATGAGGATAAAAAGAAAGCAGATAGATTGCTAACATATGAACCTATTGCGCGATTCGCTGATCCTATCGCTGACAGTAAATTCAAACGTGCGGTGCGTGTCAAAAAAGACAAATAGGACTATAATTATTGTTTAATATGTATTTATATGTTATAATATAAATATGAAGTTTAGTCAGCTAAATATGCCTCCTGCGGATAGTATAGGGGATGCTAAAAATATCGAGACTGATGCATTGGATGCAATTAAGATACTAGATCAAATCGGTCGACGTTCTTTAGATAGTACTACATTTGCCGATGCACAATACTATCTACCTGAGTTTGAAGACAAGCAGCACTCGTGCTTTGTTACGCGTGACGCTGACGGTGATATTTGCGCCGCAGCCGATTATATTCAATACAACGATCATGCGTATATACAACACTTTGCCGTGGACAGAGCATATAGAGGGTTAGGAGTCGGAGCGAGTTTTATGGATTATCTTGGACGTGTTACTCATGATCGAGGGCTTGGATTCATCGCATTGCAGTCTGTTTCGAGCGCAGTAGGGTTTTACCGCAAAGTTGGCTTTAAAGAGCATGGGGAGCAGCATCATCCGGCCATGCCGATAATGCGAAAATCTACTATATACGCCGACTCAAACTTTGTCGTTTCTTGATTATGTATCGCTCAAACACGAGCGCACCAAATGGAATATTCCCTAGTACTTCTGCTATAACAAAGTGGCGAAATCGCCATTTCATACTTCGATGAGCAAATAGTACAATCAGCACATAGAATATAAACACTAACCCATGAAAACTACCTGCAAGCGGTAGTATCCAGTCGTGGAGCGGCCATGTAAACTTTTTAAAGGCAATACCTGTGATCAACAGCGACCAACCGATCGTTTCGGCATACGCCGCTATCTTGAATAGCCCCCAAGCCTCACGTGGTGTGAAAATATTGTCAATCTGGTCATACGACCATAACAAACGTACACGAACAATCCGATATACGTTTTGTAGCTCATTCCGGACACTATCCTTACTTGTTTCTATGAGGCATCTCCTGTAGCGCCCAGCTATTTCCGTCCGGGTCGCTAAAGTATACGAATGAACCCCATTCAAGCACTTCGACGTCGCTGACGTCGACACCTTTTGTCTTCAGCTCGGTATATGCCTCAGTTGCGTTATCGATCACCATTTGCAGTCCTTGTTGACTGCCTGGTTTCATTTCAGTCATACCATCTCCTATCAAGATAGAACATGCTGATCCGGGAGGCGTCAACTGCACAAAACGCATTCCTGGCTGAACCTGAATATCATGATCTAGGATAAATCCGACTTTGTTGACATAAAAATCAATCGCAATATCTGTATCCGAAACCGGTACAGGTATCAATTCAAGTTTCATTTGCATGCACGTCCTCCGTTTATATAATTAATTATAACACCATCACATTGACGAGGTAGGAGTCAGCTCTAGCTGAGCAATGTATCGTTCCAGTTTCGATTTTAGCCGCGCGATACGATCCTCGTTTGTCATCGTCTCACGTAATTGCGACCTGGATACTAGCGCTGCTTTTGTCGTATTTCTAACGTGACTACTGCAGTCAAGGTCGCCGCAACACAAAAATCGAACAGTATTTTTTGACCGAGGTGGGCTGAATGTAACACTTGCTGCATTTGACCCAGGCTGCCATGTATAACAAAAATCGCAGATAATCGCCCGGGCTCGACCCGTCGTTGAATCAACGATGCTTCGCGATAGTGCGTACGGAACAATATATAAATCATCTGCAGGTTGCAGTAACAACAATCCCTTATCGCCAGTTCTGTCCGTAATTGCTAGTAGTTCAATATCTATCCAGCTGTCAGGCAACTGTTGTGTACTTGCAACAAATTTAAGCTCCAATTTGAAACGTGGCCTTAGCTCAGATGCCTTCAATAGATTACCAAATTGTTCTCCGTCGAGTGTTATCATGCTTACTCTAGTATATACTAGGCTACATCGCCTTAGAGCGTGAACGAGAACCCATTCAGATTAGTATGCAATACTACCAGCCGTCCTCAGCAAAAGTGACTCCACGCCGGTAATTTGCTACGGCATTTCGAATAAACGAAATGGTGTTATCAGGGAGGTCGTCGACATCAAACCACTTTACCTCGTCGCATTTATCAGTTTCTTTATTCGTTGGTTCACCCGACCAGGTTGTGCAAATGAAAAAGAAATCGACATAGACTTGATTATTCTGGCTGTTTCTTCGATGGAGCACGCTTGCGAAACTGATATCACTATCGTTAATAACAACCCCAACCTCTTCTTTTGCTTCGCGAATGGCTGCGGCAGTAGCTGATTCGCCTTCATCAATATGTCCCGAAGGCAGGGTATACATACCATCCGCCCAGCCGGTGCCCGCTCGACGCAGCAACAAAATCGAATTGTCTTTAATCAGCAATGCAAGTGCAGCAGCGTGTGGCTTGAATCGTTTTTCCATAATCACTAGTATATACCCGTTGGAATATTCGAGCCACTTCTATCCAAATAGGATGTTTAGTATTACACTACGAACAGAATGTCTAAAAGATACCTGATATCAGGCCTGCCTTCGACAGGCAAATCAACCGTTACTACAGAACTGCTGCGACGCGGGTACTATGCGATTGACGCTGATGCTGCTATCGCATCCAAAACAAGCGAAGGATGGATATGGAATGAAGATAGGTTGCAGCACGCTTTGTTGAATTCTAATGACCGCGACGTGTTTATATGTGGGAGCGCTACGAACCGTGATGAGTTTATTAATTTATTTGACAGCGTGTTTATTCTATACATCGACAATGTAACCATGCGCCATAGATTGACATCTCGGACGAATAATAACTTTGGCAAAGATCCAAATATACTTGCTAAGCAGCTTCGAAACAATTTGGGCGTAAAAGAATACTCACTGAAACGCGGCAGACTAGTCATCGATGCCACACAACCAATTACTACTGTCGTCGATATGATACTTGAGAAACTTTAGTCTAAATTGAATTATATTTAACTAGTCTTTGGACGATCATAGTATGTTGTTTTGCAATACGCTACTAGTTCCCGAAATACCTCTTTCGTGTATTGCGATGATTTTGGATACAGCTCATCAAATTTATCAGTGAAATCATCGTACGATATCGGTGCTTCTGCGTACGCTTTCCAGTTATCCATATCGCCCATGATAAGTGCCTGCATTTTATCAACTGACCACACAAACAACGATTCTTCATCTAGCTTGTCTTCGTAGTTTTTCATCACATGTATCATGTCATCAAACGATGAGAACTCTGTAGACAGCTTTTGTAGTGACTCTTGTTCGCGAATAACTTTCGCGGCTCGCTCCTCACTACTTGCAAACGTGGACGTGTCGCCTGCGTATCGTTCAACAAAATCATGCGTCAACGCATACTTGAGTATTTTAGCTATATCTAAATCTAGTGCAAGTTTGTCGTGAATATACCAGCATAGCATCGCAACCGCCACGCTATGTTCGATATCGTTTTCATGACGCTTCATTCCAGGAAAGTAGTGTTTGCGATCAATGAGCGAGAGGTCGATGATCATTTGCTGCAATGAAAAAAGAGTGGCGTCTGGTTTTGTCATAGTTTTAGTATAGCAAGTATAAATATTTCGATGGATGTCGACTATACTTAAACGAATGGATACGGAATCAATTATCAGACATTTTATCCTTGCGGCCATGATCCTATTAATCGTAGGACTCATATTTCTTGTCATCTGCTGGCCGCAAAATCATTCAAAGACATTTAGTCAGCATGCAGCTGCACACAATACTTCAACGGTCTACTATATACTTCTTTTTACTGCAGTCATTCCATTGTTGTCTGTATTCTTCTTTGGGTGGTTTATACAGAACCTACAGCTCCATGGTATATTCGCAGTTCTTATCGCTATCTCACTTGTAGGCCAGTACCTATGTACACTTGTTCCAGAAAAGGGCAGAGGGATACTAACACACAGAACACTAGCCGGCATCTCTGCAGTTGCATTATTGCCAGCCTTAGGTATGATTGCAGTAAATCCTACTATCGGTGCGGTTAGGAACATGGCAGCATACGCTGGACTGACGGTAATGGCTGCAGTGACAGTACTCACATTTTTTAAACGTACAAGAAGTCATGCTTATGCGCTTCAGTCGATTTATTTTTTAGGATTCTTTATACCTATAGTAATCGTAGCGTACACTATCTAGCTTGGCAGATCACCTTGACCAAGTAATACGAGCTTATTATAGATCTTTCCCATCATCCACCTCAGTCCATAGTCCAGCATACTTTTTCGTTTTCAGAAGTACAGCGATGTCTGATTTAATTTCTTGAATGTCTTCAGTGTTGAGTGGAGTAAAGTTATCATGAAATCCCGTATCACGATGAGGTAGAGAGACAGCATCTCCGTACTTCTGGATGGTTGCCGTAGTGGCTCTTCCATATATATGCAAATGAAGGGACGGCCCTTCAGGTTTAAAGACGCTCCAATTCCCCATATCCTGATAGTTGATAATTCCTATATCAACACCCCGCCGCTTCATAGCTGACATTAAAGCCTCGCCTGCGATCATTGATAGCTTCATGTATTCAATAGCTAATTCCGACGACAGTTTTGTTCTGTCACTCACTTCTTTTTTAGGAAATAGGTAGAGGTGACCACCCTCAGCACGATCAATAAATGGTCGGTTTGCAGCTTGGAGGTAAAAGTTACTTGTCTCATAGATAGGTATTTGCATTTTCATTGTGTACTTATCATACCAAATGTTTTAATCCTACAGTTATGTACAGCATCCAACTGTTCCGGCTGTCCGACCACCTAGCACTGACTGCTCTATCGGAGAGCAAGTCAGCTAATATGATGAATGAACATCCACTAGTTACTGATCATCGGATGAGTGACGCGCTTCGTACGCTAACGATGATGCAATCGAAGCAAGTTTTTCTTCGTATGGATCCAATGCGCGCCTTACGGAATCGCCTGTAACATTCTCGCTGCTATCACGAATAGATATACTAGCAATACTAGGTATGCATACATAACCATTAGACAGCCAGCGTTCATCAGGGTAGTTCTCGTCATCTGTCATGGTTATGCCAGCAACGCCTATGTGTTTCATCTATCTATCATAGCAAAAAACATTTCAAAGAGACTTTTTATCTTTATCTTTGGTGAATAGTCTTGCATGATGCGAATCTGTTTTTCGTACACTTTATGCTATTTTGGTGCGTCCGTTTTGAACATGATAAGATCTGAGAAGATTGCCAGTGCTTCGCTGCGACGACAACCGACTTTGATGCCAAGCGCCTTCGCTTCGTAGGATGCAGCTATCACGCAACACTCTTTCGAGAGTCGATTCGTCGCACCCATTGGTCTGTTACAGAGCGATGGGTGTGCCTGTTGTTCGGTGGTTGCGAATGCACTATTTAGGTCGATATGCATAATCATTGGTTTTTCTTTATTTATGTCTCTATGCATATGCCTATCCTATGACGAAGTATGTTAGATATCAGTGAACACGATTTCACTTGTTTAGATCTGATATATGGAGGGGATGCTTTTGACTTTACATTCGAAAGATGATATCTTATACCTCGTAGAACTACTACGCTAGGCTGACCAAAGGAATGTAGATGGCCACTCAAGCAGTCAGAACGCTGGGCTCCCCAGAAGAGATCTACAGGCTTTTTTACCCGTTCGTAAAGCAGTACGGAGGTGTGGCACCCCCGTTCAGCAATGCCACATGGCGACGCATGATTTCGAAGATCGGCAAAAGCGTATTGCATCGGGTTGACAGCGAGGCTCTTTACGCTTTGATTACGTTGCCGCCCGAATCCGAAGAGTGGCAAGCAGCGCGTGAAAGTGTTCGTTTCTACATCGAGCGGGCGCACGCTGCGTTTGAGATTCAGGTGCATATCTACGCCCTTCGTAAAGGCATTGCAATGATCACCGAGGATGTCCGCAAGGAGGCCATGGAAGCGCTTCATCAGTTCGGCTCTTAGTCGATTCACAACGAGTAGAGGTTGAGTTTTATCTCTGAGTATCATTGCATCAATACATGCAGGATACTCTGCGAGCAGAACTCCCTCTGCCCGCAACTCTACTAAATACTGCAATGCACCGATTCTGGTGTTATTTTCCGACATATCGACCCTTCACTATGCTGACAAGTGTCCATGTGAGGTCCTCTGCATCAAACTCAATTCTGTAATCATTAATGCCGTCGCTCATTTCAAAGACATGAATCATTCGTTTACCCTTTGCCGTTGGGCGTCGCATGCTAAAGACATTAAATATGATTTCGTTATGTTTGTAGCGCATCTTCCAGGGCACGCAGAGCGTTTTCTCGGGGGCGTTGGCTTAGAATAGCAGTACTAATATCCATAGAGTTAAAAGCAGGGGCACGTGTCTGGCGGTCGCTCTGCTTCCTATATCCGCTCGTTCATATAAATATGTAAACACATTTATATTTCTCGTCGCTACACGAACCACGACCTAACGTCAGCTAAAGCTGCCGTGATCGTGGTTCATTTCCAAGCATCTCCGAGTATAGAAAAATGACCACCAGATGGTGATCATTTTTCTATGGCAGGGGCACGTGGAATCGAACCACGATCCTAGGTTTTGGAGACCCATGTACTAGCCGTTGTACTATGCCCCTATAGTCTTAGCGTTATCTTGTAAGATAACAGAGACTATTGTATCAAAACCTCGGATAAAACAGAAGTATTATGTGTTTGATCGTTTACCGGTACCAAGTTTTTTGGACTTTTTAGGTAACACAAAACTAAATGTTGATCCGTGGTTCAGACGGCTTTTTACATCAACGTGCGTTTCGAGTTTGCTCGCGAGTTTACTAACAACATACAACCCCAGGCCAGTACCACCCGTTTCACGAGTGCGATAATCTTCTGATCGGAAGAATTTATCGAACACCTTTTCTTGATCACTTTTGCTAATACCAATACCGGTATCACTGACAGCACAGATAATTTCACCATCTTCCATTTTGCCGGACAGCGTCACAGATCCTTCTTTGGTGTATTTTATGGAATTGGTGATGAAATTCTGCAATATCTCTTCTAGATATAGCTTGCTTGTCGTAACATTTGGTAGTTTATCTAAGTCAAGGTTTAGTTTCAGTGATTTAGCCTCTGCTTCTGGCTGATAGCGTAAGTATAGCTCTTGTAGCAGTGCATTGACATCAATTTCTTCTGGCGTGTCACCCACGCCACGTTCGGCACGTGACAGGGTAGATAGGTCGTTGATCATGCGTGCCAAATACAATACTTGGTCGTGTGCCATCGTTGCCGATGCGGCAATCTTGTCTGGTGCTGCACCCTTTTCGAACATAAACATCAGGTTACCCAGGCTGCCCTCGGCAATAGCAATTGGCGTACGAAGTTCGTGGCTAGTGACACTAATGAACTCATCTTTTTCATCTTCGAGAGTCTTTTGGCGGGTGATATCGCGAACAATGACTACGCAGCCATTTTCGTCATCACCAAAGTTGCCATGAATAGGCGATATTTGAACACTTAGGCGCATTACTTCGCCGTTTTCATCTTTGAGTGATAGATCATCGCGGATAACTGTTGTTTTGATGTTTTCAGCTAATTTACGAATACTCATCGGATCCATTTTGCTATCGAGTGTCACCAGTACCGAATCAATACTTTTACCGACGAGTGATTGGTTGGTGTCAAAAAACGACAACGCGGCCGAGTTTTGTGATGTGATTCGTCCATAGCGGTTGAGCGTCAGCACTGTATCACTAATACTATTCAGCAACGTATTTAAACGGTTAAGCTGCAACTCTTGCGTCTTTTTTGACTCGAGCAACCTGTCGTTATGTTCTCGAACTGAAATGATTAAATGAGATAGCAAAAATCCAAGTCCAATCGTGGCTGCGCTCACCACCGCTGACAATAGACAAAAAATGAAGAAATCTTTGCCTAAAAGATCCTGGTAAAGATAGAGTATAGAGACCGTTTCGAATATCAGCAATGCAGAGCTGAATGCCGCAGCAATGCGCCCAATATAGACATAGCTAACGACGATCGGAATAATCCATAGCAATACAAATGCATTGTAGGCGCCGATGTACAAGATGAATGCACAAAACGCAGCAATATTGAGCAGTACGACATAAAAGAACGCCGCAGTACGCGATGTAATAGCAAAATACGACACGGCGGGAAGGATGAATGTAAATAATGCCGCGGTTATCATAGCTAGCGGCACAGAGAAGACGGCATTACGAAGATCAGTAAATGGCAAGACAACACAGCCAGCAGCAATGACGAATGAAATAATCAACATGACAAACATGAAATGCCGGGAGAATAGTGGATTGTTTTTAATCATATAGTAATGAGTATACAAACTGTTAACGCTTATTGCGAGAGTAACCTGCCAAAAATAGCTAATTTTGGTATACTAGCAGTATATGAAATCACTCCAGCTAACAAAACCACACCTGATTGTTGTTGTCGGGATTCCGGGAGCGGGTAAATCATTTTTTGCGAGTCAGTTTTCTGAAACGTTTAGTGCGCCATATATCGACCAGACATCACTACGGTCAATGCTACCTGATGACGACACGACTGCTATCATGTGTGATTACGTGATAGACCAGTTGTGCAAGACGAAACAAACGCTACTGATTGAAGGACCAGGCGCAACAAAAGCAAGCCGCCGTGAGATTGCCGACTTGGCAAAACGACACGGGTATCAACCACTATTTATTTGGGTACAGACCGAACCGATTACGGCTCAGGCACGCGCAACCAAAGGCGTTGGGCCAAACCGTCAACAACTGATGCTGATCAGCGAATCGGAATTTGACGCCGTATCACGACAGTTTGAACCTTTGCTGCCGTCCGAAAAGTATATGGTAATTAGCGGCAAACACACCTACGCGTCACAGGCAAAGATCGTCCTAAAAAAACTAGTAGAGCCGCGAGCAGACCATGTCACGGCCGCGACGATCGAATTACGCAGCAGCCGTCCGTCTGACACGACTAGCGGACCACAGCGGCGTCCTGGCCGTATTACGATTAACTAGATTATGCCAATACTGACAGACGAAGAATTTGGAGCAATCACTATCCGGCGTAGTGCACGTTCGACGCATGTAAAGATCAGTGTCGCACCAAACGGCAGCTTGCGTGCTACATTACCAATGTATGCACCGTTATTTATGCTGAAACGACTCATCAAAACTTCACGTGACCAATTGCGCGACATGTTGCATACGCAGCTGCCTGACTATGAATTCGTGAACGGCATGGCGATAGGCAAAAGTCATACATTGATCGTCCTGCCTGCAGCTACCGGCGAACTTGATGTTTCGCGGCACAAACAGCAGATTGTTGTCCGTCTTCCGGTAGCGAAGCAGCTGAACGATGCCGATGTAGCCGCCGCGATACGAAAAACTATGATTACCGCACTACGAATCGAAGCCAAAAGTTATCTGCCAAAACGGTTGGCGTATCTAGCAAGCGAAATGAATTGTACGTACGAACGTGTCAGGTTTTCACATGCAAGCGGACGATGGGGGAGCTGTAGTAGTAGTGGAACGATTAGCCTCAACATTGCATTGATGAAATTACCACACGAATTAATTGATTACGTATTGATCCACGAACTATGTCACACCAAACAAATGAATCATTCGTCAGTGTTTTGGGCATTAGTCGAATCAGAGGATCGTTTGTACAAATTGCACCGCAAATCACTAAAAGTTTTCAGCCCGAGTATTTAGCCTGGTTTATCGGTCTAGTCGCACGGGGCGACCTTTCCAGACAATAACGCCACGTTTATATACATAGACGCTTGCCGCTAATAAGTACATCTCTCGCACCAAAATGTATGGCAATATGACAGCCGCCATCCAGCTGGTATTCGTTCGCAAAACTCCCAAATACCAATTGTTCAGTAGTGATATTAATATGACGATAATGACCGACAGAAAAGCTGGAATGATAGCAAGCTGCGCGAGCGTCACTACAACTAAAACGTAAGGACTGAGCATACACAGTAGTCCAACAATTCGGAGCACAACACCACTCAGGCCAAAGTCTGGATAATAAATACGCTGTGCTGTTTCGAATTGTGACGAAAGCTTTTTCTCGTACCACACACCTAGTTGTGGGGTTGATATGACGAACCGATACCGACCGTCTTTGCCAACTTTTCGGGCAATTGCTTTTTCAGGGCGAACATCCATAGCGACGTTTCTAAACCCGTTAAACGTTTCGGTCATGATTGATCGTTTGATCATCCAGGCGTTACTGGCAACAGCCGGGCTAGAAACAGTGTGTCCGACGATATTCCAAAAATGACGAAGTGTTGCCAGCAGTGCGCTCGCGCGGTTTGCTTTGTGGCGTAGGGGTAATACTGACAGCATATCAACGTCGTTGGCCTGTACGTACTCGACCATTTGGCTAATACTATTCTGCGACAGCCGCGTGTCGACATCGGCAAATAGTATATATGTACCGCTTGCTTCGCGCAGCAAGCCTTCAAGCGCATGGTTTTTACCTAGCCATCCATGCGGCAACTTCGACCCCTCGACAAACCTGACACCAGAATGAGCGAATGATTTAATCAAATTCGATGTGTTGTCTCGCGATCCATCGTCGAGCACGATTATTTCTAGCTTTGGATAACGAGATAGCAACGCTTCTTCGAGACAATTTGTCATGGCATGCGTTTCGTCACGCGCCGGAATACACAGACTCACACTAGGAAGCGAGTCTTCTTTTGCAGACGTATCAGGTGGCATCTGAGGTAGATGGAACAATCGGAACGCCGTCCGTAACCGAGCCCATATAACAATCGTCAAAACTGTCGCCGCAGCCAAAAGGACGTATATAATCATTAGCTTTATAATACCATACCGATCCTATCGCTTGAATATACCACCTTGAGGTTACTTGACGGAACGCCCATTCTTGGGCTATAGTGTACTTGACAGTCTGCATTAGCCAGACTTTTAATTTTGGGAGTAATAATAGAGTGGCAGATAAAAAGAAGGCTAGTCAAAAAAACGACGCGACAGTGACTCGTATCAAGGCAACTGATGATACAAAACCTGCTCCATCGAAAAAGACTGCAAAAACCACTAAAACTGTTACGGCAGAGGTAGTTGCTAAGCCGACGCCTGGTACCGAACAAAAAGAGCGTAAAGTTCGCAAAAAACCGACTCCAAAAGGTCTCTTGCGACCATTCATTGCGATTGGTGGCTATTTCAAAGGCGCGTGGTACGAACTAAAGCAAGTTCGCTGGCCAACCCGAAAAGCAACCTGGAGCCTTACCCTCGCAGTATTAATATATACGGCATTCTTTATGGTGCTTGTATTACTACTGGATGCATTGTTTAAATATTTGTTTGATTTAATTTTAGGAAGTTAGAGATATATGTCAAAAAACCGTTACGATAGTACACGCCAATGGTATGCCATTCACACGTATAGTGGCTACGAAGAAAAAGTAGCCGACAGTATTCGTCAGCGAATCAACGCAGTCGACATGGCTGACAAAATCTTTGACGTCATGGTACCAAAAGAAAAGCAGATCCAGATCAAAAACGGTAAACGTAAAGTTATCGAAGCAAAAATCTTCCAAGGTTATGCACTCGTTGAAATGAAACTAACAGACGAAACATGGTACATCGTGCGTAACACTCCTGGCGTTACGGGATTTGTTGGTAGCGGCACAGAACCTACTCCTGTTTCAGACAGCGAAATCAGCAAGATCAAAAAACGCATGGGCGTCGAAGATCCAAAGCACCACATTGACTACAGTGAGGGTGAAGTTGTTTCAATCACCGATGGACCATTCAAGGGATTTGATGGCGCAATCAGCGAAATCGATACACAAAAAGGCAAAATCAAAGTTATGGTCAGCATGTTTGGCCGCGACACTCCAGTCGAACTTGATGCATTGCAGGTGAAAAAAGTTTAATTATCAACTGAAGTCCGGACATCCGGGCTTCTTTTTTAAATAAGGATAAACATGAAGAATCACGAACTACGAGTTATACCACTGTCGTCCAAAGACACAAGAGATGTTATTATGCCGCATCGCATGCGACTCCCAAGCGGTCTAATAATGGAGCGTGAAATGATTGAGGATGCAGCCCAAAGAATAGCTTCTGGGACACTAGGCCTTGATTCAATGACTTCCGTTGCACGATTATCTCCTATCGATGGAGTTCATGGTTATGTTATCGAGGCTTCTACTGGCGCAAGAACAGATATGCGCCGCACCTTTGCTGGTAGAGCGTTTGCACTTGATATGATGTTGAAAGAATCAGAAGAGTATCCTGAAAGGTACGATGAGATAGATATAGCCCTACTGCAGAGCTATTCCGACGAGACATTTAGAATATAGCGATGCCATACTCACCAGATTCACGCTACATCTACCCTCACTCGTATCATCCAAGATACTCATTAGAACTGTCTCTTGTAAGCGATAGTAGTTATCCTATGCCAGATGAAGTGCGCGAAAGGGGTCTGTACTATACGAACCCAAAAAATCTGTTGACAGCATACGCTGATTCTCACCTTGGGAAATGGCATAATGATCAGCCACCTCGATACCCGAATTTTCATCGCGATCTACCAGAATCGGTTACCCCCGAAGACTCTTCGGACAGTAGTAGTAAAGATTTCGACTATCAAATGACATTTGGGCGAGCATGGCTAAAGAATCTCGCTTTGCTTGGACATATAGGTGCTATCAACCAAGACAATCACATGACAGTCCAAGACAGATTCCCGTACATCGATGTCAGCGATGTAATTGGTGGGCACGACACTCAAGCTTCCGATCTTCACCCTGTCGGACACATGGTTCGCACCTCTGTTATGCTGCATGAAACACTCAATGTTGGCAAAAAATCCCAGTTTCAACTTTCTCCGTATGGCAACTATCTTACTCGCAGTGCAATGGCACTGCACGATATTGGTGAAAACGAGCATCCAGGCGTACTTGTCGAGACAGGGAGCATTGTCGGAGATATATCAGCTGCAGCCGGCAAGACTGCAGACGATCGTGCTCAGGAAAGAAAAATCCTCGAAAGTATACTATCAAATGAATTTGCAGACTACTTTGACGACGAGATGATTGAGATTATGTCGCATCTGATAGGTCATCGTACGTCCCAGCTTGATCCAGAGTTCGTAAATGCACACTCGATTCAAGAGATTGCGCATAACCTCAATTCACTGCGAACTGGATTGTTTGCTGCGAATGTTGCAATATGGTGCGCTGGCACGTTGGCGCGGCATGGCGACGATCATACTGATGGCCGATTTATCATCGGTCATTCAATGGCGATGGCCGAACAGCATGTAAAAATATTGTCGAAGAAATTCAACGAAGTGCAGGAAGAGACACCTGATGTATATGCTTTTTATGCAGAACACCAAATTGATGATGCTATGAGCGAATTACAATCGAAAACTCATGAACTCGATAGTAACGAATCGTATACTTCGTGGAGACGTAGCGATGCGATCGTAGAGCACTATGGATCACGTCAATAATTAGATCCCCAAGAATAAAGAATGTGATGCTTCATCATCTCAGCAATACTATAAACAAAACGTATAGATTGCATCAAATCCTCGGTAGCAGAGCAACACTACTTGATTGACATCGTCTAATCTGTTACAATATTTTAGTTACGCACTAAATATGCTTCAAAATTATTTAGTACAAAAGGAAATATTTATTATGGCAAAAAAGATTATCGGTAATCTAAAACTACGAATCCCAGCTGGTCGTGCGACTGCAGGTCCTCCAGTTGGATCAACACTTGGTCAATGGGGTCTGAACATGATGGATTTCATCAATCCATTCAACGATGCAACCAAAGCCGACATGGGCAAAGACGTTATCGTTCACATCCAGGTGTTCGAAGACCGCACATTCGCATGGAAGTCACTTGGTCAGCCGGTTGACGACGCTATTCGCGATGCTGTTGGTATCAAAAAAGGTAGCGGAAAACCTCATAGCGAAAAGGTCGGCAAGATCACTCGCGCACAGCTAGAAGTTATCGCCGAAGCAAAGAAAGATTTCTTGAACGGCAATGACATGGACGCACGCGTTAAAACAATCGCTGGAACAGCTCGCTCTATGGGCGTCGAAGTTATCGACTAATTCGATATTTCTATCATATCAATACCTCGTCACTATGACGGGGTATTTTTAGATGAACTTGCACTTTACATAACGCTCATGGTGTGCTATAATAAGAGTATACACATGGAAAACCAATCATTCGATTTTTCAACAACTACCGAGCTATCCGACGTAGACGACCCTGAACCCCCGAGTCCGGACATAGAAGCACTCAGTCATGATGCAATGAGAATCAACGAGATGTATACGCAATCTTTTGAAGCTCAGCGTGCGGGCGAGATGGATAAATATGCGCAGCTACATGAAGAAATCTACGAAAAGCAGTTACGAATTCTTGCGCATCAAGCATGCATACAACACAACATACAGCACATTGATCCTGTCGATGCAGACGTTCTCTTAGACGAGCTTTGGCAGTCAAAACAACTTATTAAAAAGCACAGATAGTTGACTAAAGACATATTTTAGTTTAAAGTAGTCTATAGTTCGTTATGATCACCGTACTGGAAAGGGTAGTAGAATGCTCAACACCGCAAATCATCAAGGACGAGACCCTCGGCATGGACGCACTGCGCGGCGGCAGAAGCGACGATCGGTCGAACCGGTCAAGATGCCGCAGCATGTAGACAATTTCAACCCCCAATTCTCCACTCCGAACGATCCCAATATGGTGATCCCGGAAAAGTAAGTTTCATAATGAACACGCGCCCGCTCCATCACAGAGTCGGGCGCATGTTCTTTGTAGATCATAATAATTTCATTGTAGGGCAGAGACGGTCGCAAGACCGCCCCTGCAGGATTCCTACATAAACATAAAACTCAGCACGCCGATCACCATGAACGTGAACCAGTGACCGTCGCCGCGATCAAGCACGCCACCGTGTTCACCCAGTAGTGGCTTGCGCGTGTAGATACCGAAATCTTTGGTACCGATTTTCCGTTTAGCGTAGCTAGCGATCAGATCGCCACCTACTGCACAAACAGGAATAGCAACAGTAAACCACCACGGCAACCCACCGCCAGCTACCAAGTTGACGATGATCACGGCCACACCACCCAATAGCACGCCGCCGATAAACCCGATGATGGTTTTTTTCGGACTGGTGATCTTGAACGGCCGGATCAGACCAAATGCCATACTGGTTCGCTGTCCGAAAACGCGGTACCAGAACACGCCGCTTAGTTGTGCCGCACCATCGGTTACTGTCACTCCGACAAAACACGCGTAGAAGACGAGCAGCATCTGCTGAGACTCACTTGCGTACAGTTTGCATGCCATAAGAGAGCCGCACACAGTAATGATTATCATCCCAAACCTGGCGACGATCTCTCGAGCCGAGGCATCATCCCACAAGAAATCAGTCACAACATTCGTAGTTGTGATCTCGACTAGGCATATGAGCCCCAGAATGCCAATCGTCGCCATGACAAACCACACTGGTGCGAACACCAATAGAGTGATGACGACGGCTAGCAGCGCGAGCCCTTGGATAACTTTGTTCCTGAATGCGCGAGATCGTACATGTGTCATTGACACCGGTGTTGCAGCGATCATGTGACCACCTCCGTGAATAGTAGGTACGAGGAATCCTTGTCATGTACTATATAACATAAATAGCACTAAGGCAAAGAATATCCACTACGGTACGTCGAGGAGCAGATCGTTGTAATAACCAGTAAAATGCGGTATAATAAATGCATACCAAATCAATGATGGGAGGTATCCAGGAAGCTGGAGCCGTTATTACCACAGAAAGGGTTTATAACCATTATGGCTAAAAAAGCCGATTTGCTTGACCAAGCAAAAGAACTAGGTCTAGAAGTAACAGAGAAAAATACGATTGCAGAGATCGAAGCTGCAATCGCTACGACAAACAGCGATGACGTAACTGCGACTACTGATACAGACACTGTTTCCGAAGAGAAAACAGCCGAAGAAAAAGTAACTGCAAAAGCTGGCAAACGAAGTGAAAAATCACTCCGCGAAGCAGAAGAAATCGCTGAAAAAGAAGCTCGTAAAGAAGCAGGTGACACAACTCCAACTGATGGGTCTGAAGCACGAACGGCAAAAGGACCAAAACCAGTTGTTCGCCCACGCATCGAACGTCGCGGTAAATCATACCGAAATCTAGCAAAGCAAGTTGAATCAGAGAAAGTCTACCCACTGGCAGAAGCACTTGACCTCGCAACGAAGACGAACCCTGTAAAGTTTGACGCCAGTGTCGAACTGCATATCCGCCTCGGTGTTGACCCTCGTCAAGCCGATCAAAACATCCGCGCGACCGTCAGCCTGCCTAACGGTACCGGTAAAAAGATTCGTGTTGCCGTATTTGCACCAGATGCAGAACATGCAGCTGCCAAAAAAGCTGGCGCTGACGTTGTCGGTGATGAAGAGTTCATCAAACAACTTGAAAAAGAAGAGCTAAACTTTGACATCTTGGTTGCAACACCACAGTACATGCCAAAGCTTGGTAAATTCGCCCGACTGCTTGGTCCACGCGGACTAATGCCAAACCCAAAGAGTGGTACTGTGGCTACTGATGTTGCTAAGGCGGTGACAGAAGCAAAAGCCGGCAAGGTTGAATACCGCGTCGACAAACAAGCAATTGTTCATCTAGCTATCGGTAAAGTATCATTTGGCGCAGCAAAACTAGAAGAAAATGCTCAGGCGTTCTTTGCTAGCTTGCAGTCACAAAAACCAGGCAGCATCAAAGGCAGCTACGTTATTTCGACAAGTGTCAGCACTAGCCAAGGCCCTGGCATCAAAGTTGAAAGCATCGTTCGCTAACAGCAATACATTTCATCAAAAACTCCTTGTTCATTCGGCAGGGAGTTTTTGCTATTATAGGGTGAATGGCAAAAGCGACAAAAAGACCGTTAAAAAAGCGACGTCCATCACTTCAATCTATCTATATTCACCACATCGCATGGGGAATAGTTTGCCTGGTAATGCTGGGACTACTTATCACTGTATGGTCGATGAATCAAACAGCGACTCAAAAAGCCGCAGCACTTGAACAGCGCCTGTCGCAGATGACAGAGCCAGCCTGCAACGCCAGGGAAACATGGGGCGCAAATACAACCAAAAACTTTACTATCAAGATAGATGAACAAGATCGATCCTACCGCGTTCATTTGCCAGATGGGTTTTCGACGACTGAATATTACCCAGTCGTGATGTACTTCACGGGTAAAGGGACTGGATCGATAGATGGCGAACGGTTAGCAGATCTGAACAAATTGCCAGCTATCGCAATATATCCACAAGCATCGACCGGAAAAGATGGTTATTTTGCCTGGCAAGGCGCGCCCTATTCGTCCGGCGCAGACGATGTGGCGTTTGTCGATGGTATGCTTGACAAAGTGCAGTCACAGCTTTGCGTGAAGCGGTCTAATATTTATGCAACTGGCTATTCAAACGGTGGTGGCATCGTGTCACTTCTGTCCTGCCAGCTACCCGATCGATTTGCTGCGTTTGGCATTGTCGCAGGTGCAATGTACTACCCAGCCGCCGATTGTACGCCAGAACGACCGACACCCCTGATTAACATCCATGGCGACAATGACCCGATTGTTCCCTATAAGGGTTCAATAGTGCGCAAACTACCTGCGATTGATAGTTGGGTGACCGAGCGCGCTCGCGATAACGGCTGCGCACTTCAACCATCAACCGCATACCAAGGCAATGGAACCTATGTAACGACGTGGCAGTTTTGCCGTAATGGCGCAACCGTTCAAAACATTCGCATTCAGGGTGGCGGTCATGCGTGGGTCACGGAAGCACCCGATACCCTATGGCGTTTCATGACGCAGTATTCACTCTAGGGTTGTGAACTCGCCCTTGACTATGTCATACTTTAAGTAATTTACGGAGGAGGTTTACTATGAGGCAATATCTAGATCTGTTGCAAGATATCAAAGACCATGGAACGACAAAAGGTGATCGAACAGGAACCGGCACAAAGAGCGTCTTTGGACGACAGGTTCGGTATGATCTTGCTGATGGTTTTCCTGCAGTTACGACTAAAAAACTCTATTTCAACAGCGTCGTGCATGAACTTTTATGGTTTCTACAGGGAACAGGCAATATTGAATATCTTGCGCAAAATAACGTCCATATTTGGGATGAATGGCCATACAAAGCATATCTACAAAAGAACAATATGGACGTTCCCGCCAGCGACAGCGATGAATGGAAAAGCGGAATTAAAGAATTTATTGCTCGCGTAGCATCAGATCACGAGTTTGCACTACAGTATGGTGATCTTGGGCCAGTTTATGGTGTGCAGTGGCGCCAGTGGCCAGATGGTAGCGGTGGCGTCATCGATCAAATTGCACGTGCAATCGATACGATCAAAAACAATCCCAACTCAAGGCGCAATATCGTCAGTGCATGGAACGTGGCTGAAATTGATGAAATCGTAGAAATCGGTGGATTGCCACCGTGCCATTCCTTGTTTCAGTTCAACGTTCGTGATGGCAAACTTGACCTGATGTTATACCAACGAAGCGCAGATACGTTCCTAGGAGTGCCATTCAACATTGCGTCGTATTCACTACTACTTGCAATGATCGCGCAAGTCACCGGACTTAAGCAAGGTGAATTCATTCATACGTTAGCAGACACGCACCTTTATCTCAATCATATGGATCAAGTCGAAGAACAGCTGTCACGACAGCCGCGAGCCTTGCCGACGCTATGGCTAAATCCAGAAGTTAAAAATATAGACGACTTTACGTTCGACGATATTCGACTAGAGGGATACGATCCGCATCCACCAATCAAAGCACCTATTGCCGTTTAGAGTTTTTGTACGTGACAAACGAATAGTCATATTTGTTGTCATTATCCGCCAAAAAATCCTGGCGGGTACTTTCAGTCCAACTGCTATCTAGCGCAGGGAAATAAGCGTCGCCATCGAATGATGCATGTATCTCGGTCGCAATGACCTCATCCATATCATCCAATGCCTGAGTATAGATTTGGCCGCCGCCAAGCACATAGATATCATCGTCAATCGCGTAGCCATATGCCTGTTCCAGGCTTGATGCAGCTAGCGCTCCTTCGAACTTTGAATCACCCCTAGTTACAACAATGTTCTGGCGATTAGGTAAAGGCTTCCCGATAGAATTATATGTTTTTCGCCCCATGATAACGGTATGTCCAGAGGTGATGCTACGGAAATGACGCATGTCAGCAGGCAACTGGCCTTGCCAAGGCAACTGTCCGCTTTTACCAATTGTTCGGGTTTGATCGTAGGCAACGATGATTCTTTTCATATAGTGTATAGTAACAAACTTGGGCGCTATGCTACAATCGATACAGATTCTAGGAGAGGGAAATTATGGGACATATTCATTCAAACAGCGAATACGATTTCGCTGTAAGCGGCGCTATTGTGCATGACGACAAGATATTACTACTGTTGCACCACAAACTAAATAAATGGCTTATGCCGGGCGGACACGTTGAACTGGACGAAACGCCACTGGAAGCAGTATTTCGTGAAGTGCAAGAAGAGACGGGCATCAAACCAGATGATCTGACGCTCATCACGCCGTATTCTGATAACCTGTCGTTCCCACGCGATACGGATACAAACACCACACAGCCGATGCCTTTTGATATCGACGTACACGAAGCCGGCAATGACGGTCATCGTCATATTGATTTCGGCTACATACTTATCAGTAACACCGACAAATTTACTGTCGAAGAAAACGGTGCGCTCGATATGAGATGGTTTACACTCGACGAAATCAAGCAGCTCAAAGACGCACCAAAAGGCGTTCACAGTCGCGCTGAATACGCTTTACGCCAAGTACAGGAGGTTAATTAATGAGCGTCTATAGTAATACAGAGATTACATCCGCTATCAATGACGGAACAATCGTCTGCGTACCGTTTGCTCCATCAAACGTATCCGAAGCAAGCCTCGATTTCACCCTAGGACACTATTTCTTCAAACAAGAGTATCAAGAGGACGCCAACGTCTACAACCCATTCGACAAGGGTGATGTCGACCGCTATTTCAAAGGTCCACTGGAAGCGCAGCCGCACAAAGAATGGTGTGACAAAAACGGCTATAAATTGTTTGCAAACATCCCGGAAGATCATCCGATTATTGTTTTGCGTCCTGGCGAACGCATCTTGGCACATACACATGAATTTGTCGGTATTCGTTCTCATGGGGGCGCGTGTGAAGTAAAATCACGCAGCAGCTGGGGTCGTAACGGCGTGGCGGTCTGTTTTGACGCTGGCTGGGTAGATCCTGGCTATATCAACCGAATTACGCTCGAAATCTATAATTTGAATATGCACGAATCAGTTGTACTGCCTGTTGGAGAACGTATCGGCCAACTGATATTTCATAAAACAGGCCCAGTCGAAGGTGACTATAGCGACGGTCGTGGCGGTATGAGCGGCAAATACCAACATACAAGCGACCTAGACGAACTGATTCGTACATGGAAACCCGAAGATATGTTGCCGCGTGCCTACAAAGACAGCCGCAAACCTGCCCCTGTCATCGCTGGCTTAGCCGAGGGAATGAAGTAATGACAGGTCAAAAGACGGGGACATTCATTGTCATCGAAGGTAGTGATGGGTCTGGCAAAGGAACGCAATTTGCGTTAATTGGTGACCGTTTAAAAGAACGAGGCTATGATGTTGCGACCTATGATTTCCCACAATACGACCAAGAATCGTCATATTTTGTACGAGAATATCTGAATGGCAATTACGGCGGTGCAGATGAGCTAGGTGCCTATACGCCATCACTATTTTTTGCGCTTGATCGGTTTCAGGCGTCACAGTCGATCAAGAAGGATCTCGCAGCGGGTAAGATCGTCCTATCAAATCGTTTTATAGGCGCTAACCTTGCACATCAAGGCCAGAAGATTCATGACGACAAAGAACGGACGAAATATTACGATTGGCTCTACGACCTGGAGTTTAATATTCTAGGTATACCGAAACCTGACTTGAATATCGTTCTATTAGTACCTGCCGAGATCGCACAAAAACTTGTCGACCAAAAAGCTGCGCGAAATTATACCGACAAAAAGCGCGACATCCATGAAGCCGATCTCAACCATTTGCAGCGCGCTGTCGCAGCTTACGAAAAGTTATGTGAACAGTTCCCAGATACGTTCCAGCCGATTGAAGGAACTATGAATGAAGCACTACTGCCTATTCCAGAGGTAACGGAACGGATCTGGGAAAAAATCACACAGCGTCTATAGTTCGCCAGTAGCATGACGTGGCAATGGGCTGCAAGTTAATCAGCTCAGAGTCAAGTACACGCTTTGGTACCTTCGTTATGCCGTTTAGAGCTAATGAATCGGGTAGCATGATCAACGTTCTTTTTCGTACTAATTCGATCGTTGTTGTTCCATTTGTAATTTGAGCGAGGTTATCTTTCATACCGGCAATAACGTGCTGACGCTCTCGAACTTGTGGGTCTTCGATCGCTTTAAGCGGGTCGATAGCCCGGCCGCCTCTTCGTTGGTCGTTCGCAGAAAACCATATAGCATGGACTTTACTTGGATCACTGATATGGCTCGCGAAGTCCTCGAGGCCGCTTGTAATATGTATATCTGTATTCGCAACACCATTCCATTTTAGTGGTTCTGTGTGTTTCGCTGCTTCTATCGCGCCCATTATCGGATATCGTAACAGCAACTCTGCTGTCTCTGCCATACTCGCATCACCTGTTCGTGCTCGCCATAGCAACTGCGCATCGTCGTCACTAAGTTCAACATCTCCAAGATAGTTTTTTAATCTTCGCCCCGCATTATCATTTCCTATGCGCCTGCGATCCGATTCAAGTGATATTTCAAATTCTATCGCTTGATGAAAAACTTCTGGCAAGTTTGCTTCACTACAAGATTGATTAATTCGATCAACGAGTAGCATTTCGACTGCAGTAGGGTAGGCGATGTGGCCTAGTTCAAATAGTTTCGAGGGAAGTAACGGCGTCTGCGAAAATTGACGCGACATCAATGAACTCTCTCTGGTATTCCTTGAGATGTCGGCATTGAGCAAAATTTGAGCGCTATTAGTTGGAGCCTCTGCGCTATATTCTAACTCTGGAAATGACGAGGGAGCGTGAGAATAATCGATATCACTAAAGGGAAGTGCTGACTGCAAAGCATCAGCATCAAACCGGCCATATTCGCTAGGGGGCTGTCGCTCCGACATATATCTTTATTATACCACAAATCTTTAATCTTAACAATAGCTTTCGTACGGTTGATTAATGCTGTTACTTGCGATATAATAATAGGTGACATTACCAGAGACAGTGGCGGCAACGAGAAATCAATGCTTAATCAGCTACCGAGGTGCAAACAATCTTTTGTGAACACAGTAGGTCTTTGGTGATGCGAGCATCAAAGGCTTTTTGTTTATTCAAATCTTCCTGCGAAACTCACATTACCTGTACATTGACAATCTGGTCGAATAAAAAACAACTAAAGAAAGGATTTTTATGGCAATTACTCGCGATAAAAAGAATGCTTTGGTTGCTGAGATAAGTGAACTATTGCAAGATTCAAAAATGGCTGTGTTTGCGCAATATCAGGGACTTACTGTCGCTGACGTGCAAGAACTCCGTCGCGCTGCTCGTGAATCAGGCGTTGTGATCCGTGTGGTCAAAAACCGCCTGGTTCGTGTTGCACTTGAAGCGAACCCGACTTACAAAGGCATCGACACATCAGCTCTAACTGGCCAGCTATTATACGCTGTCAGCAAAACTGATGAAGTCGCACCTGCGCAAGTACTTCACACATTCGCAAAAACACACCCTGCACTACAATTTGCAGGCGCGTTTTCTGGCGAAGGTGCACTGCTTAGTGCCGCTGAAGTAACGGCACTTGCTGGACTACCTAGCAAGAACCAACTCATCGGAGAAGTGGTCGCTCAATTGCTTTCACCTGTTCACGATATTACAAATGCACTATCTGGCAACCTTCACGCACTACTTGATGGTGTTGAAGCAAAAGCTAACGCTAACGCATAAGGAGAGGCTCGCCTCTCCACGTGCTTTTGGAAGTAAATTCCAAAACCCGTTCCTCTCCCTAAAGCGGATGCCACGCATCCGTACCTTACGGAGTGAAACGATTTACTACATTTACGAATATAAAGGAGTCTACTATGGCTGATATTAAAAAATTGGCAGAAGAGCTAACTAAGCTTACTGTCCTAGAGGTTAACGACCTTAAAACTGTTCTAAAAGACGAATACGGCATCGAACCTGCTGCTGCAGCTGTTGCTGTTGCTGGTCCTGCTGCTGAAGCTGGTCCTGCAGAAGACGAAAAATCTGAATTCACCGTTACGTTGAAAGACGCAGGTAGCCAGAAAGTTGCAGTCATCAAGGCTGTAAAAGAAATCACCGGTCTTGGACTAGGTGAAGCTAAAGCTATCGTTGACGGCGCACCTGCACCTGTCAAAGAAAAAGTGAGCAAAGACGACGCTGAAGCAGCAAAGAAACAGCTTGAAGAAGCTGGCGCAACTGTTGAACTTAGCTAATTCGCTCGCTAGGATTTCCTAGCAAAATCTATTCGACCATTGTCAATCAATGCATCATTCAGTCGCCTAACACAGGCGGCTTTTTGATTGCAATAACAAAATATACAACGTTTTAGGCTCCACCCCTAAAAACATTGTGGATAACGGGTACTAACAATTGACAATGTCGATATGGACTGGTATATATAGAGGTAATATTACTACAAAAACAGACAAGGAATTTGCGAGACATGTCTGAATTACCAGAAAAACAAGTCAAACGACTGGCAGGGCTCATTCAGGAAGCTGAGACGAACCTGGCAGCCGCCAAAGAATTATTAATTAGCATCGTCGGTGACGATGGATCTATCGTGACGCCACGTAACAGTCAAGAGGATGTAAGCGGCAAGGTTATCGAAGGCGTATTCGATGGACAGGTGATGATTGGCCCTGACGGCAAAAACTATCCAGTGCCTGCTAACTACGCCAGTAAATCAAAGCTCGTCGAAGGTGACATCCTCAAGCTGACAATTGCCGATGACGGTGGATTCATCTACAAACAAATCGGTCCAATCGAGCGACGCCAGATCATCGGAACGCTCGTGCAGCACGATGGAGCCTTTTATGTAGAAGCTAATGGTCGCGAATATCGCATCCTACTAGCGAGCGTGACGTATTTCCGTATCAAAGAAGGCGATCAGGTGACGATCATCGTCCCAGAAGACAACCCAGAAGCTATCTGGGCTGCTGTCGAAGCAGCACTGTAGCCACACTCAATTATTCACTTAATATCCTGAACCCGTTCAGGATATTAAATTATGCATCACTAACAATTCATCCGTAGTCCTACTGCGTAAAAATAAATCATCTTCCCTGTGACATCTGGACTGACCCGAGAACTGTACTCGAATAAGGACGGAGTAGCTTGCGAGGATCAGTCCATTTTAAATAGCTAAAGAAAACAAAATGAACCGACCAAAGGGAGCCCCGGAGCAACCGTCCTTATTCGAGTACAGTTCTCGGCGGATGGAAGCCGTCACAACGTTCTTTTGCTTCTTTTCGTCGTTACAAAAAGAAGACGTTTTGGTTCTTTCGTGAAAAAGAACAATGGCAACTGGATAGATTCTGGAATGAATTCAGAATGACACGCCAACAGGATGATTAATGACAATAGCAGTGATATAATACACAACATCATTTTTCACCAACTCAGCGTACAATAGTGACAGTAATGGCAAAAGCACTCTATCGTAAATATCGCAGCAAATCTCTGGACGAAATCGTCGGTCAGTCACATGTCACTGATATTCTTCGTCGGGCTCTTGCTAAAGGCAATATTGCGCACGCATATCTGCTCACTGGACCGCGCGGCGTCGGCAAGACATCCATCGCGCGCATATTGGCGCATGAAATAAATGGTCTGCCATATTCCGAAGAATCGACACATTTAGACATCATAGAGATTGACGCCGCAAGCAACAATGGCGTCGATGACGTCCGTGATCTGCGAGATAAAGTACAAATTGCGCCAGTGTCTGCAGCCAAGAAAGTATACATTATCGACGAGGTACATATGCTTTCAAAACCAGCCTTTAATGCACTGCTCAAGACACTCGAAGAACCCCCTGAACACATCGTCTTTATTCTTGCGACGACAAACATTGAAAAACTACCCGATACAATCATCAGTCGGACACAACGTTTTGGGTTTCGATCCATCTCTCGATCTGACATCGTCAAGCATCTCAAAGAAATAGCAGCCAAAGAAAAGATTACGATTGACGACGAATCACTCCAAGCAATCGCACTGCGTGGCGATGGCAGTTTTCGTGATAGTATCAGTTTGCTTGATCAATTATCTAGCCTTGCGGACGAAAAAACAGGCATAACACTTGACCTTGTCGAGGCAACACTCGGGCTAGCATCACATACAACTGTCGATCAGATACTTAGCGCAGTTGTCGCCAAAGACACGAGTGCCATCATGACATATCTAGCAGACAGTACTGCCAGTGGCATTCAGGCGACAGTTTTAGTCGATCAGCTGATAAGCGAAGTGTCGCAGCGCATGATCGAAACACCGCAACTTGTTGAATTACTTGATGGACTACTGATCGCAAGCGATTCATCAAAACCACATCTTAAACTTTTGACGGTGCTTTTGACACAAGCAGGCGCAAAACCAAAGCAGCATACATCAACGGCTGCACTCGCCACGCATGCACCGACAATACGTATTCCAGCGACACAAAAAGTCGTTGCACAAAAGCCAGTCCCTAAAACACCTCAGTCACCAGCAACTCAACAGCCATCCACCACAGCCTCACTGATTGCCGCGACTACACAGGTAACCCCTGTCATTGACTCATCTCAACCAAGAACGGTTGGCGTACTCGATTGGGAAAAGCTCATAGAATACACCAGGATGAATCATGTTGCACTTCACAGTGTTTTGTCGAAGTGTTCGTATGAACTACAAAACGAAACATTAGTACTATATACTGTCCGTCGATTCAATAAAACAAAGTTGGATGATGCAAAATACCGGCTGCTCCTAGCACAATGCCTGATCGAAACAGGTGCTGGAGATCTGTTAATTGAGACGATTCCGACGGCACCACCACCAAAAGACAGTACAGCTGCCGCTGTAGCTGCTATTATGGGTGGAGGAGAAGAAGTGACTGTAGATGGCTGAGTTTAAGAAAAAGAAGAAAGAGCGAAGTTCTAAAGAGATTTTCGCCGGCAAAGTGCCACCACAAAACATCGATGCAGAGATGAGTTTGCTTGGCGCTGTATTGATCGACGAAGAGGCACTGTCAGACGTCACCGAATTTGTCACAACGCGTGATTTTTATGATAAACGCCATGCTGCCGTCTACGCCGCGATGTTGCGACTTTTTGAGCGCCACAAACCAGTCGATCTATTGACGCTTACCGACGAGCTAAAGAAAAAAGATGAACTTGAGATGGTAGGCGGATCTGCATATCTGTCCGAACTAACAAATTATGTCCCAACAGCTGCTCACGCTGCCGCGTACGCCGAAATGGTGTCGCAAAAGGCTATCCGTCGTCGCCTGATAAAAGCAAGCTCAGAGATATCCGAATTAGGGTTTGACGAGGAGTACGACGTTCAAGAACTACTCGGTAAAGCCGAACAGGAACTATTTAGCGTGAGCGACCAATCGCTCAAGCAAGACCTCACAAGTATCGAAACCATCCTCACCGACAGCTTTGACCGCATGGAAGAGCTTCACAGAAACAAAGGAGCACTCCGAGGCGTACGTACAGGCTACCGTGATCTTGACGGTATGACTGCTGGGCTACAACGGTCAGATCTGATCATCCTAGCTGCTCGACCCGCAATGGGAAAAACGACGCTAGTGACAAATCTGGCATACAATGTCGCGACTGCCAACAAACAATCTGTATTGTTTTTTAGTCTCGAGATGAGCAAAGAACAGTTAGTCGACCGTATGCTAGCAGATGCGTCAGGCGTTGACGCATGGAATATCCGCACAGGTAATTTGTCGGATGAAGATTTTAGCAAATTATCAGAAGCAATGGGTGAAATGGCAGAAGCCCCAATCTTTATTGACGACAAACCAGGGTTGTCGGTTCTCGAAATGCGCACAAAAGCTCGCCGGGCAGCACATGATGCGCCACTTGGTCTGATTATCGTTGATTACCTTCAGCTCATGCAAGGTAGCAGTAAGAATGAAGGTAACCGCGTGCAAGAAGTGAGTGAGATCAGCCGTGGACTAAAGCTCATTGCACGTGAGATGAACGTCCCTGTCATCGCGCTATCGCAGCTATCCCGATCTGTAGAGAATCGTACGCCACAAATTCCGCAACTTTCAGACCTTCGTGAGTCTGGATCAATCGAGCAAGATGCCGATATTGTCATGTTTATCTACCGCGAAGCATATTATAATCCAGAAACAGAGCGCGAAAACATTACCGATCTGATCATCGCAAAACATCGTAACGGCCCTGTTGGTAAGGTCGAACTATACTTTCATCCGGAACGACTACGCTTTATGTCGCTTGATAAGACACACGAGTAAATCGGCGCGCAGACTATTGCGTGTAGCGAAAAAAGTAACCACGCATCTATGCATGCTATAATAAGTTAGAATTTATGGCCATTAAAACAGCAACTCGACTCTTTTCTTACCGGTATCGGTATTATATAGGCTATTCTATAATCGCACTTTTATTTGTGTCGCTGCTACTGTTTGCAGGATTATACGTGCCCGGCGGACTAGCCTCAACGGAAGTAAATTCAGTCATCAAGAGTGCCGGAGTCGACATTCACCAGCCTTCTACACTTGCGGTTACCAGTCTGCCGTACATATTGTCACAACAGTTAAGCATCGAAATTCTTGGCATTAGCAATTTTAGTATTAAACTGCCGTCGCTGATTTTTGCGGCTATTACAAGTGTGAGCGCAATATTCCTCCTTCGGCGTTGGTTCAGCTCAAATATAGCTGTTCTTGCAACCATGATCATGATTACAACAGGGCAATTTTTATTTGTCGCACAGTTAGGCGCATCCAGCATTACGTTCATTATGTGGTCAGTGCTCTTACTGCTATCTGCATCTATGATTACTGGAGGTTCGTCACATAAAACCTTTTGGAAAGTGGTGTTCTTTGTCACAGCAGGTTTGTCGCTTTACACGCCGCTGTCGCTATATCTATTGATCGCTATCGTTAGTGCCGCGCTGCTTCACCCGCATGTCCGTTACGTTCTCAAGCGGATTTCACTTGCCAAGCTATTTTTATTCGGACTAGTCCTGCTAGCTTTTGTCGCACCATTAGCTTATTTAATATACCTCGACCCCGACCTAGGATTGTTGCTCCTAGGCCTACCGTCAAACTGGCCACCTGACATTTTTGCCAATGCATCTATCATTGCCCAGCAGTATCTTGCGTTTTTTGAACCAGTAGGCGGCAATCTTATGACACCAGTGTTCGGTCTTGGTTCGATGATTCTTATCCTGCTGGGTGCGTTTCGTTTATTCAAGACACGCTACACTGCCCGCAGCTATACTGTCACAGCCTGGTTTGTGTTACTTATTCCGATCGTATTGATTAATCCTGCCTATACCAGTATTACGTTCGTTCCTTTTCTACTACTACTTGCAAGCGGCCTAGAGTCTTTATTACGGTCGTGGTATAGCCTATTTCCACGCAATCCGTATGCACGAGTTGCGGGGCTTCTCCCACTGATCGTCCTCGTATCAGGGCTGTTGATATCTGGCGTCGATCGGTATGTCTATGGATATCATTACGACCCAATGACTGTAAATAATTTTACACGCGATTTAACACTTCTTAACTATCAAGGAAAACCAGATAGCTATACAACGCTTCTCGTTGATGAAAAAGAACAACCGTTCTACGATGCAGTCGCTAAGTATTCTGATGATCTAGCGGTGACAACAATCGTTCCTAGCCAAGGTTCGTTCACGGCCACGAAAGCCGCTCACCAGCAAGTAGAAAACATGGTCGTTAGTCGAATCATCGTCACAAGCCATAGCCAGAATGCCGACCGGTTCTACATCTATAATAATCAGTAAAAATAACGTATAATAGTATAGTTTTAACATACTGAAGGAGTCCTATAATTATGGCATTTGATCAAATGAAAATGTTGAATGATCTACGCAAAGCGCAAAAAGATCTCAAGAAACAGATCGTTGAAGTAGAAGCAGGCGATGGCGCCGTTGTCGTGCAGATTAACGGTGAACTAAAGGTGGTAAGTATCAAGATTAATCCAGAAATGGTTGATATCAAAGATATCAGCGAACTAGAGCACTGGCTTGAAATCGCTATCCGTGATGGCATGCAAAAAGCTCAAGAAATCGCTGCCGAAAAAATGAAGCCACTGATGGGTGGCCTTGGTAACCTCGGACTCTAGAGTGGCACAGCTGCTGCCAGAGGCATTATTGGATGCAATCGACGAACTTGGTCGATTGCCAGGCGTTGGTGCTCGGACAGCCGAGCGCTATGCGTATTATCTATTAAAAGCTCAACCGTCGGTGTCTGAGAAGCTTGCTGGCAGCCTGACACAGTTACATCGCGGCGTCAAACAATGTCCAGTAACATTCGCGCTCATCAACACAGACCAAGACGTATCGCCGCTCTATGATGATTCATCGCGTGATAAAACAACCATCGCAGTTGTTGAAGAGCCGCTCGATATCATCGCGTTAGAGCGAACGGGGCAGTTCAGTGGCACCTACCACGTCCTGGGTGGTGCAATCAGTCCTATCGACGGCGTTGGACCAGAACAGCTCCATATTCCAGAACTAACAAAGCGCATTGTCGACGACAATGTCGTTGAACTTATCATCGCTACAAATGCGAGCGTCGAAGGTGAATCAACTGCGCTGTTTCTGCAGCGTCATATCCAAGATGCCGGACTAGAGGTCAAGATGTCACGACTAGCTCGCGGCATTCCTGTTGGAGTCGACCTGGAATACGCGGATCAAATTACTCTATCCCACGCACTCGAAGGCCGCAGAGATCTATAGATCAACGTGCGTCTCTGTTACAATAAGAAGTAATGTACGAATCTGCAACCAAACTCATCACTGACGCCAAAAAAATAATTGTTATCCAAGCCGAAAACCCAGACGGAGATTCGCTCGGAAGTTCAATTGCACTCGAAGAAATTCTGGGTGATCTAGGCAAAGATGTCATCATGTATTGTCCGGTGGAAATACCAAAATATATGCGCTACATCCAGGGTTGGGATAGGGTAGTGAGTGATTTTGACACGTTCGCAGACCTTGCAATCATCGTCGATACAAGTGCCGACGTCTTGATTACGAAAGTGCTCGATACGCCAGGTGTCCGCCATTTTCTGGAATCACATCCCGTGCTTGTCATCGATCACCATACTACCGAATCGAATCTAACATTCGATCATACGATGCTGTCCGACACCGCCGTCGCCACAAGCGAAGTGATCTATAAATTAGCGGCGGACAATCAATGGGCTATTAACGAACGCGCCGCAGAGTGTATGCTGGTTGCTATCATGAGCGATAGCCTTGGATTAACGACGCAAAATGTCACACCAAATGCATTTTATGTTGCCGGAAAATTAGTCGAATGTGGAGCCAGTAATGCCGCGATCGAAGAACGTCGACGAGAATTCATGAAGAAATCCCCAGAGATATTAGAATACAAAGGTCAATTGATATCACGTATTCAATACCTCCTTGGTGGCAGACTGGCGATCGTCCATATTCCATGGGAAGACATTCAAAAATATAGTGATCAATATAACCCAAGCGTACTAGTACTGGATGAAATGCGACTGGTTGAAGGTGTCGAATTAGGCGTTGCTATCAAAACCTACCCAGACGGCAAAATTACCGGTAAACTGCGCGGCAACATGCCTATAGCAGAGACAGTCGCTGGCTATTTTGGCGGTGGCGGACATAAATATGCAGCGGGCTTTCGTGCATATGAAGAATACGATACAATCGTAAAAGAATTAGTTGACGCAACAGACAAGGCAATCACAGCATATGACACTACGACTTCATAACACTCTCACAAAAGAACTCGAATCATTTGCTGCGATAAACCCCGACCAAGTAACCATTTACAGTTGCGGTCCAACCGTTTACGACAATGTACACATTGGTAATTTAAGTGCATTTATTGCCGCAGACATTCTACGCAGAACGGTTGTTGCAAATGGCTATACAGTTAAGCATGTGATGAACTTTACGGATGTCGACGACAAGACTATCAGACGAAGCAGCGAGAAATATCCAGACATGGACGCGTTGGATGCGCTTCGAAAACTAACGACGGAATACGGAGATATTTTTCTTGATGACATGCAAACAATCGGTAACGATACAAATGCACTCACTTTCATAAAGGCCGCGGACGATTCAACGATTGACGGCATGAAGCAACTTATTAGTGATCTCCATACTAAGGGCTTTGCTTATATTGCGGATGACGGAGTCTACTTTTCGATAGACGCCTACAAGAGATCTGGCAAAGTATACGGGCAGCTTGTCGAACTAACTGATGAAAACACCAGTTCTGAACGCATCGCCAACGATGAATACGACAAAGATTCTGCCCACGATTTTGCATTATGGAAAACAAAAAAACCGGGTGAACCGGCGTGGAAATTTGAATTGGACGGACACGATTTAGCCGGTCGTCCAGGCTGGCATATTGAATGCTCCGTCATGAGTAGTTCGCAACTTGGACAGCCATTCGATATTCACACCGGTGGCATCGACCTGACATTCCCTCATCATGAAAATGAGATTGCACAAAGTACAGCACTTACTACTGACGCTACGTACGCCAAAATATTTGTCCACAATGAGCATATACTCGTCGATGGCAAAAAGATGAGCAAAAGTGCGCACAATTTCTACACCCTCCGAGATTTGATTGATAAAGGCATAGATCCGCTCGCGTTTCGACTATTAGTACTCCAGTCTCACTATCGTCATCAGACACAATTTAGTTTCGACAATATCGATGCCGCGCATAATCGCTTGAAACACTGGCAAGCTATCGCGGTGCTTCGTCACCAAACACATGACACCCTCGTCGATGACGACGAGAAAGCCATTCTATTGCTAGCGGCCAACCAGGCTATCGTAGAGGCATTGAATGATGACATGAACACTCCAGAAGCATTAAAAGTTATTGATGGCGCATTCGGCCAACTGGATGGTAAATCACTGCAAGACATTCACCAACACGGACTCAATCAACTTATCGACACTATCGATCAGACTCTGGGAATCCAATTAAAAAAGTCGACACCAGACATCGACGACGATTTAAAACAGAAGGTTATCGAGCGACAGCGAGCACGTGATGAGAAAGATTGGGCAAAATCAGATGAGCTGCGCAACGAACTGCTCGACGCAGGAATCATAGTTCGCGACACTGCCCATGGCAGCATTTGGGAATATAAATAATCTAGACGTTACAAGTAGCGACCGGGTTTATAATCTCGTCGATACTATCTCCATATTCCGACCCCGATAACACGCGCATTACTTCATTCGGATTGAAATCCGTCACTTTGATTGCTATATTCTGAGCAAGATCACCTTTTACAAGTGCTACATCAGAAACATTTGTATCTGCATCTACAATGGTCTTTATAGACGCGTCATCAGATTTCATAAGAGTGTAGCCAGCATCCAGATCGTCTCTGTTCTCAAGACGTATGAATGTAGCACCTCTGGCAATAACAGATACTGTCATTTCATCTGAGTTACATTCTAACCCAGTGATAGAAAAATTACTGTCATTACGGTTTCGCTCCTGCTCGGATATAGCAACGCTTTGCATTTGTTCTTCTGATCCTGAACAGCCAGATAGCGCCGCAACGCTTAAAGCTAAACATACAGCCATCGCTTTCTTGCGTAGTTCAGACGAAGCAATCATGTCAAATTGAGATGCTATATATTCGGTCTTTTGTGCAGATTCATACATACTATAATTATAGCATATAATGAACTAAATGGCAAGTATTGGTGGTCGTTGCAGGTCTCTCTAAGACTCACTATGCATTTTTTTCACAAGTTTGTGAAGCGGCTTGTCACTCTTGTGACGCTTCAGTTTTGCACGCTCTAGATAATCTTCAAGAAGTACTTTGATGCAGCCTGCTATTGGTATCGATATAATACCTCCAGCTATGCCGAACACATATAGCCCAACCGTTACCGCGGCGAGTACAGCCAGTGCAGACAATTCGACAGCCTTTGACTGGATTTTCGGGGCAATAAGATTGTTTTCAACTTGCTGATACAGAATAAAGAAGATCACGAACACAATTGCAGCAGTAACATCGTTAAATGCCAGCAAAATCGAAATCAATACTCCTGCGATTGTCGATCCGAACATAGGAATCAGTGAAAATACAAATGCAATCGCAGCAGCAGGGAGTGCAAGGTTGATTGGGATATTAGGAAATACAAAGTGCAACACAAACACGACGATACCCGTAGTGAACGCACCTATGGCCGATACTGTCAGTTGTCCTGTGACATATCCCGTTACGACATTATACATGCGCGATGCAAGTTTTTTATGAGCCTCCATGCGTTCGTTGTCGTTGTAGACCGCCCACAGTCGGCGCAACCACATCGGCGCTTCGATAAGCATCAAGAACGACAGTACCAACACCAAGAATGTTGACGCGATCAGACCAAGCAACGACCCAAGACTAGAGACTGCAATCTGTCCAGCATTAGCAGCCCAGCCAGCTGCATTGTCTTTGATAGAATTGACCGCGTTGTCAACTTGGGATTCAAGATGGTATTTCGTTACCAATTCATCGACACCATGCCACTGCTGCTGCGCCGAATCGACAAGAGACGGAATCGTCTCTGCAACCTTGGCAGTCTGTTGGATAATAGGTGGGACTACCAGTACGATAAACGCACCCAACAGCGCCACGACGATAACGAAGGCGATTGCAGTGCCGCCAACACGACTTTTGCCAGGTAACCACCCGGCTAGTTTTGTCACTGGGCTATTAAGGGCTAGCGCCAAGAAAAAAGCGATACCAAGAATCATCAGTGCAGATCGAGCACTGAATATTGCCAATGCGGCAAGCGCAAATCCAATGACTACAAGCCAAAAACGAACAAAGGTATGGGTATCAATTTCAATACGGACTTTCATGTCTGTAAGTATACTCTATATTGTCGCATTATTACAGTAGTGACTAGCTAGATCGAACAAGCCGTGCATTTTCGACATGACCCATGCCAAATCCGAATCGGTATACCACAACCATGACCAATAGATACGCCGTCAGTGTTACGCATTGCATCGTCAATGGAGATCCTAGAAGCAATAGGCCGCCAGTTACAAAGCCACTAACTGTCATCACCATGCCTATTGTTGCTGCCGTTACCGAAGATTTTACACCAAACAGAGCCATACCTATCGCGCCCGTCATTAGCAAAAGTGATAACGACATTGATAGTATGTGAGTGACAAGAATAAACGTATGCATAACTGTATGATAGCAAATATACAGGTGATTGACTACCGACATCTATACTAGAAATCCGTAGTCAGCGAGGGATTTCCTATTATTTGGAATAGTAATTATTCAAAAATACCTGTTTGAAATCATAGAACGTTCCGTCGCTAATACTACGGCGAATATCATCGACTAACCGAATAATGAAGCGTTCGTTATGAATCGTCGCTAGCGTATTTGACAGTAATTCACCAGATTTGAATAGGTGATGAAGATAAGCGGATGTAAAATTCTGACACGTATAGCAATCGCAGTCGGCATCGAACGAAGTAAAGTCAGTAGCATATTGCGCACGAGTGACATTAACCCGGCCGAATTTAGTGTACAATGCACCGTTTCTACCTACACGGGCAGGTGACACGCAGTCGAATGTGTCAGCACCGTTTTCAATGCAATCAAATATATCATCAGGTTCGCTGATCCCTAGCATATGCCGTGGTTTGTTTTCGGGCAATTCTTGGCACATCCAGCCAGTGATTTCGCCGATATTTTCTTTGGTGAATGCACCACCCAGTCCGTATCCGTCAAAATCCATTGCACCCAAAAACTTTGAGCATTCCCGTCGCAAATCTTCGTAATTAGCTCCTTGAACGACACCAAATAATGCTTGCGGCGGTCGATGCGTACGCACTTCGTTCAAGCGCTGGTGTTCAACAAGGCTCCGCACTGCCCATGGATGCGTGCGTTCGTGAAGTGATTCCACTTGATACTCATAATTATGATGTAGCGTCGTCAATTCGTCAAAAGCGAATGTAATGTCAGCACCAATGCCATGCTGAATCTGCATCGATAGTTCTGGTGTAAATTTATGCATACTGCCGTCTAAATGCGACTTGAATTTTACACCGTCATTGTCAATCCATGCCAACTTTTCCTTTTTGCCAAGTGGACGCTCGTCAGTCTTGCCGTCCATGTCGATAATTTTTTTAAACCCGACACCTAATGACATAACCTGGAATCCGCCGCTGTCAGTGAATGTCGGCTTGTCCCAATGCATGAATTCGTTCAGTCCACCAGCCTGGTCGATGATATCGTGCCCAGGGCGAAGATATAAATGATAGGCGTTTGCTAACACTGCCTGTGCGCCCGTTTCAGACAATTGTTCTGGTGTCAGTGCCTTTAGCGTCGCTTTCGTTCCCACAGGAATAAATGCGGGAGTTTGGATTATGCCGTGTGGCGTCGTAATCGTCCCAGTCCGCGCCAACGCGCCAGGTAAACGATCGTGGATTTCAAATTCGAGTGCTTTTTTCATCTGTATTAGCGTATCACAAATTCAAAACGTGTGTCGCTCGTGAGGATCTCCTCACGAGCGACACACGCACACTACGGGTACTGACGCCCCAATGCTCGACGCATTTCCTGTATCCAGGAAATGCTGGCACGAAGGCTGACGACTGGACGACTACACTGGACCGACAGTGGAATCATTCCACCAATCCTCGATGCAATTGACCACCGTCGCGATCGTTTTCGCATAAACGGCGCGTTCTTACTTGACAACACCGCAAGGTCAAACTGCTTCATAACCGCTCCTTATGTTGACATGGCCAGAAATGGAGTGGAGCTATCTAGTCCTGACTGGACCAGCCGATGATCCAAGCGCGGATCTGCATACAGCAGTAACGACAGCGGTGATTGCCGCTACCACCACAACTGCCAGAGCGCATGGCTTCATGCCTGTTCCCTCAGCTTGTTGTCCATGATCACGTTGAAGATCACTGCAGCGACCATGCCGGCTGCAAGTGCGACTAGCTTCAGTCTTCGGTAATACATAGTGCGACCTTCTTTCTCACAGTTGGGATAGAGCGGGTTACGGGTATCATAATATAAACAACTAGATATGTCTATAGATGCTCTAAATAGTCCCGGGGTATCGTTGATACCGTCACTTTCTTGCCATCCATAATAAATGCGTGCAATATTTTGTAGGCATCGAGATCGAACGGCTGCTCACGCCGGTGAAACACTGGATCGCAATCATCCTGTTGCTCAATATGGCCAAGTACACGCCAGTCATCAACCACAAAGCCTTTATGGGCTGGCGTATCTATCAGCCGCTCTTGTACGACAATAGGACTTTCGTACGGCCATGCATCAACGCGGCGCGCATCAAACGCATCGTCGACACGTTGATTATATAGTTGTGGTAATTCCGCACCCACGCAGGCACCATTACATCGACCAAGCTGGTACGAAAAACAAGCACCCTTGGACTTTTCTAGTCCACATAGCTTTGGGCATAGCTGAAATAACTTTACAGTACTTTCGAGCGAGCTCTTTGCTTTGCCTCGGCTAGCATAGGTGGCAACAATCGATTGGTCGTCAGCCTGGGATGGATCGTCGAGAACACCTGCTGTAATTGTTGCGTAGCCGTGAACGTCGAACACTTGTCTGGCGACAATCAAACTTGATACGCGGCGCAATCGTCGGTTAAACAGAGGCTGCATTGTTTTTATCAGGTGCGATTCAAGTAGTAACGCCTCTAACTCTCCACTCGTTTCTTGATACCGAATCTTTTTTACTTGTTGCGCCATTTTGAATTCTTTGTATTGTTCACTATCTTGATTAAAGTGGCTCATAACACGACGGCGAATCGTCACACTTTTACCAATATATAGTGGATTACCGTCGTCATCGTCAAAAAAATAGACGCCTGGCGTATCGGGTAGGGCGTTGATATCTTCCCACGAAAGATGTTGCGGCAACGACTGGTATCGTAACTGTTTTTTGAACGCTGCAGTGATCGTCGCAGTATCAAATGTCGACACCGCAATCTGCACAAATTGCCAGAGTGCATGTGCATCATCGTATGCTCGGTGACGATCAGTAAATTGCAATCCGTGACGATCAATAAGTGACGCCAGCTTGTGGCTCGACTGTTCAGGGTACAGCGCGCGGCTTAGTCGCACAGTGCAAAACAATCGTGGAGAGAAATCCATGCCGACGCGACGAAATTCTGATTTCAAAAACGAATAGTCGAACTTGACGTTATGTGCGACAAACAGCGCGCCTTCCATTACGCCATACAGTTTGTCTGCGATTTGCGAAAAATGAGGCGCACCAACAAGATCCGACGAACTGATGCCAGTTAGTTTTGTTATAAAGTAGGGCAGTTCACTGTCGGGATTGATCAGTGATTTGAATTCATCAACAATCTGGCCGTTTTCGACACGAATTGCCGCAACCTCAATAACATGGCCACGTGTGTAGTTCATACCGTCCGTTTCGACATCGACAAACACCATCGGGCCGCGATAGTCTCCTAAACTGAATTCGTTTACCTCCATGTACTATCTATTATACTCGTGATTATTTATAGAAATGATACTATAGATGGACAATGTCATGGACGCGTAACATTTATGATCAAACAGACAAGCCCGTAGGCCGCACGACCCTCCGGAAATTAATCGTTGCATTTATCATATTTATTATTCCGGTCGTTGCATTTGCCTACATTGCCGATGAAGTTGTTGAAGGCGATACGATGCAAATCGATACTCGTATTTTGCTTGGTATCTATCATCAATCAACCCCTGTTCTTAACGAAATCGTCCTTCATATCACTGGCCTTGGCGGCGTTCTGGGAGTTGCCGGACTAACAGCGGCAGCAATCGGGATATTTATGTATCGTTCCCGTTGGCAATCATGCCTGCAGATAGCTGCAGGTGTCGCAGGTGCCGCGCTGCTTAATGTCGCTCTAAAGCTCATATTCGAGCGTGACCGACCGAACCTTTGGCAGCATCTTATATTCGAAAATAGCTATTCATTCCCTAGCGGACACGCCATGCTATCAAGCGCTTTGGCGTTTTCATTCGTAGTCGTTATGTGGCATACGCGCTGGCGATGGATTACGTTTTCGATTGCGACGTTCTACGTAATAGCGATAGGCTTTACGCGATTGTATCTGGGCGTACACTACCCGACCGATGTACTGGCAGGATGGTGTGTCAGTGCTGCATGGGTGATCGTCGTTGCTGTTGTTCTAGGAAGCTTTGGCTTTGGCAAACGTGGCAAAAAACTGAAGAAATAATTAATGTCAACAATAGCAAGCATACGCCATTGACCGGTCAGCTAATGCCCGCGCTATACTAGTAGATAGTCATGGGAGTACTGGGAAACCTTTTCACTCGCAGACTAATCAAAACCAAAGTCGATACACACACTGGCTACGCCAAGCGTCCCTGTCGTACTTCAAATCACTACTTCAGACATTACGAACAAATACGTGCGGTTAATTTTGTTTAGTCTTGTAGTTCCACCCATAAATCCGTACGCTGGCACACTCATTTGTAGTCAGTATTTTTTATACTCAAAACAACACATCCAAGAGGGGGAATAGGATAATGAAAACAACAATTAATACACCAGTCGCAATCACAGCAATGGGATTTGGACGCGATATGCGTGCAATCCCACGACGCATGGAGTACGCAGGGCGCACCTACGACTTTGTCGATAATGGGTTGCGCACAGTCATCCGAAGCGGCGAGCGAATGGCACAAGTGCTCACGATGAGTGATGGACAAAGTGACATTCGTCTGCGGAGCGACAACCATGGTGGTAGCTGGACGCTCGTGAGTATCGGGTAGACAGCATAGAGAAAAATAGAGGCTTCCTGCAGAGGAGGCCTCTATTTGCATTTACGTCAAAATGATAGTAATATACTCATAATTATGTCCAATGTACCATCGCCAGACAGACTACTTACAAACCGCATCACACTAAACAGCGACCATATCCAAAATGAACTAAAGACGTCATACGAAGACAAGCATACGTATCTGCCCGTAGTTAGTCCAGACGTTCACGAAGGCCTCGTCTTTTATGCTCATCAGCTCTATGATATTTTGACGCCAGGCTCAGGCTTGACTATGGACTCAAAGATGCCAGAAGCAATATTTGCTGCTGCCAAAATCGCAGAGGCAGCTGGATCTGAGTTCATATCACCAGGGCCACGCCAAATGGATCGCCAGTCTCACCATATCGAAGGCGATGAGCTAGCGGGCAAGATCATGGATGTCAGCGAGAAATACATCAACCACGTCCCAATACTCGAATCGATCGCAATGACAGCACTAAAAAGAGTTGGCCTGGAACAAAATAACACAGGATTGATCCGCCCTACAAGATATAATATTCCGTTGTATATGGTCGGTTACTTTTTGATAGGAACAGATAGCGAGAATCAAAAACTCTACTTGGCTGAACAATCATTTGCAGCCAGTTAAAAATAGCTGTTACTTAACTACTTCACCTTCAACTGCATCTTCTTTTTTAGACCCATCACGCTCAACAACAACAGTACACTCGGTTACTAATGCAGCAACCGCACCGACAGCAGCAAGAGCAGGTGCAAAAATAGCCCCTACAACACCAATCGTCAATGGAAGCTCTACTAACGTCTTGCCGTCTTTATTCTTGATTATAATACGGCGAACATTACCTTCTTTTACTAGTTGCTTCACCTTGCCAACTAGCTGCTCGCCATTGATCTTGAATTCTTCTGTCGTTTTAGTCATATAGTTAGTATACTCAACTACATACAGATTTCTGTTAATTATCCTACATCCACATATTGACCATCTAAGAAAGATCTCGTACACTTTGATTAACATGAGCAATACAGACTATGCGGAGCTAGCTGACTAAATGATGCATAGATTTGATGCGCCACGCCATGACGTATCAAATTCTTACATCCCCGAGCGCGAATTTTGGACTGACGAGGCCGCAGAAACGTACCTCGACGACAATGGCAATCTAAAAACGACCAAAACCGGTGAATTTGATTTTGAACTTCGTACAGTTCCGCTTGTCGATCCAGACACTCGCCCGGTGGTTGACATCCCGGCACTCGCATTCGACCTAAAAAGCCTATTCAAACCAGGGTATCGTTTTCCTCGCAGGTATCGAAAACACTATATAGACGCTAATGGATTCGAAAGTTCAATGATTCGTCGCTATGATGACAATGTCGATCATACACAAGAAGTAAAGCTTCATAAAAAAGCTGGCAGTCTCAACCCAGAAGGTTTTTTTGCATTTTGTGACAATCCTGAACGCAAAATGAAAGAGCCGCAACTAATACACGTCGTGAAAACAAACATATATGCAGACACAATCGTTCCAGACCTTAGCTACAGTAAAGACCATCTGCGCGGCGCCAACCTGAGTCTCGCACTATACCGCGCTGCGCTGCTGACCGACCAGACAGGTAGAGGGTTTGGCATACGTCGCCAGTCAATCCAAAGTGGGGCAGTTGTTCCTGGATCCGAAATTGATCCTCGAAGTAACATCGATAAGGACACTCATGAACATCTCGCTAGCCTTCATCGTAAATACATATACGCGTTTGAATGGCACAAAGAAAACTACATGGCATATACACCTGACACGACTATTTTTGCAGATCACAAGGAAATAATCGCCCAAAGCCACCCAAAGAATATAGCCAGAATATTAGCACACGTCGCCACTAGCGAACCGTGGGATTATGGCCCATATTTCCGTCACAACATAGAACCCGCCGACATAAACAAACGACGTAAGAACACGTACAAACGACGAGTCGCCACAGCAGAGAAACTTCGCGTTGCATAAAAAATACCTCGCAAGTAGTTGCGAGGTATTTGGAAATGTACTAAAGATTAAACGTCAGTCTTTACTTGTTTTTTCTTTTTTACTTCTTTTCGATGCAGTTTTTTTTCGGCCATAAAAATCCTTTCATTATGCAGTCAATATTGCTCGTATAAAAGTTTTTACTTGCTCATAATGCGTAAACTTCTCCTGCTATCCAGTATACACCTAGTTGATAGCCGTAAGCTCGATATCAAATACCAAATCAGAATTCGCGGGAATGTTTGCAGATGGCGAACTGGCGCCATATGCTTGCGCTGCAGGGATAATCAAGCGACGAGTACCGCCAACTTTCATACCAGGTACTCCGTCAGTCCAGCCTTTGATCACTTGATTCAGTCCGAACGAGATAGGATTGCCAAAATCTTTTGAACTCTGGAATATCGTTCCGTCAGCAACCAGCGCCCCTGTGTAGTGCGCCGTGATTGTCGCGCCAACAGGTACTTCATCGCCCGTTCCTTCAACAATATCAATAATCTCTAATTCTGCAACGTTTGATCGTGGTTCAAACCCATCTAATTTTGTTCCCTCTAATGCCATATGCAGCCTCCAATTCGTTATACAACTAGTATAGCAAACCAACTGGCTGTTAGATATTTTACGGACTACAACTGGCAACAACTATACAATTTATGAAACAAGGAGAAAACATGGAACACGCAATATATGAATTTGGTGGTGAAATATATGAAAACGCTGGGACTTTTCTTGATGCACTTGCGCACGAATACAAGTCTGGAGACAAAGAGCTTGTCGTAACAGCGCTCGAAGATTATGGATTTGATTTAAGTGATATAGGAGTGTAATCATGGGTCTGCAATCTATTTTTCAAAATATCGAAGATGAGCGTCGTAAAATTACCGAAGAGCAAAAACAAGCAGAACGCGAGCGTAGCACGGCTGCATCTTTAAATCCAGAGACAGATCAGCAGCGTATCGCTGACAGTCAAAAGCGCGCGGCAGACTACGACCAAAAAGCAATGATGTTCCAACAGGCGCTTGATCGACATCAGCAAGAAGCCGATGACCTGCAGCAGCGCATTGATCAGATTAGGCAGCAACGTGACCCCATACTGCAGGATATTGATACAACACAGCAACAGATCCAAGGTTTAACTGATCATATGCAGACATTACAATCACGATTATCAAAACTGAATTCAGACGAACAAGCATTACAATAGTACAGACAACAAAGCCATCCGATGATACAATAAAAGAATAATCAGGAGTTGACCAACATGCCCGACGCTACAGCCACAAAGTCGAGAACAAACAGCACGGAAGCAATTGTAACAATCGATAACTTTAGGATGGATTTTGGCGGCAAAACAGTCATCAAAGATCTGTCGTTTGAAGTCCAACGAGGCGAAGTATTTGGGTTTTTAGGAAGTAATGGGTCTGGCAAAACAACGACGATTCGCTCATTGCTAGGAATTTATCAACCGACTGGCGGCACGTTACTGATCGACGGCAAGCCGTTCAATGTAGCAAGTGGAACAAAACTAGGCTACCTGCCAGAAGAGCGTGGACTTTACAAAAACGAATCAGTTATCGACGTCATGGTCTATTTTGGTCAGTTAAAAGGCTTGTCTAAAACAGATGCCAAACAGCGATCTGACGCGTATTTGGAGCGAGTAAAGCTGACCGATAAAGCAAAGACAACACTCGGCAAACTATCTGGCGGTCAGCAACAAAAGATTCAGCTTGGAATTACAATTATGAATGATCCCGAGCTGTTGATACTCGACGAACCAACAAAAGGTTTCGACCCAGTCAACAGGCGACTACTTATGGATATTATCGAAGAACATCAAAACGCAGGTGCGACGGTCATTTTTGTCACTCACCAAATGGAAGAAGTGGAACGATTGTGTGATCGGATTATCTTGCTCAAGGACGGCAAGGCTCATGCCTATGGTACGATCGCCGAGGTCAAAAAAGAACACGGTGGCATGTCTCTTGATGATATATTTATTTCGGTATACGGTGATGAGAATACCGAACAAGACCATACGCACGAGGAGGTGAAGTAATGCACAATTTAGGTACCGTTTTTCGATTTGAAGTCATCCGCTCATTAAAGAAAAAGTCGTTTTGGATTACAGCGTTATCATTCCCGGTGATTATTGCAGTCGTTGTTGCTGTCATCTTCTTTTCGAACAAATCGTCTGACGAAGTTGCTGAAAACGCAAAAAACGAAAAGTTTAGCATTGCAATAACAGACGCGTCAAATGTAATCCCCGAAACTATATCTAGCCAGTACGAAGCGCAGCGTGTAGCCGAAAGCCAGAAACAGGCAACGATCGACAAGGTATCGAATGGGACACTTGATGCATATTTCTACTATCCGAGTGACCTTTCCAGAGATAGAGTAGAGGTATACGGTGAAGATGTCGGACTTTTTAATAACGGAAAATACGAAGCCGTTGCAAAATTACTGCTTCAACAATCTGTCGCCTCGAATGTTGATCCACAAACAACCGCTATCCTGCAAGACACCGTCGGCTTTAGTGCGGCCACATACAAGGATGGTCGACAATTCGACGGCATCAAAGAGTTGATTGCGCCTGGTATCTTCCTTGTCATGTTCTATTTCTTGATCGCAATGTTCGGCAATCAAATGTTAACCAGCACTACCGAAGAAAAAGAAAATCGTGTCATCGAAATGGTACTTACAACTATCGAGGCTCGCGTTTTGATCATCGGTAAGATCATATCGCTCCTTGTCCTTGCAGCAATACAAGCCTTTATTGTGCTTGTTCCGGTGCTAGTCATATATTTACTGTTTAGAGAACAGTTACAACTACCAAGCTTTGACCTAACATCAATTCCACTCGATCCAGTTCGCATCGCCATTGGTGCGGTACTGTTCCTATTTAGCTTCTTATTATTTACCGGTATGCTGGTTGGTATTGGCGCGGCATCACCAACTGCCAAAGAGGCGGGCGGGTTCTTTGGCATTGCAATGGTGTTCATATTTGGACCACTATACGCGGTAACTCTATTCTTTTCACAGCCAGATTCACCAATCGTCCGCTTTCTGACATTCTTCCCGCTAACCGCCCCAATCCCGTTGATGCTACGGAATGCAATCGGCAATTTGACAACGTTTGATGTCGTCTTAGGCATAGGAATCCTCGCTGTCAGTGCGGTCGTTGCATTGTCGATAGCAATCCGTATGTTCCGCTATGGTGCACTTGAATATTCAAAGCGCCTGTCTCTCAAGACAATCTTTGCGAAAAAAACTTTGTAGCTTCAATCGTAAAGACACCTCGACAAAGCGCTTATGATTACGGTACTATAAATACATATGCAAACATTTATTTCGGCACTGGGTGAGGTTTTTGACGGCGAAATAAATACAACTCCAAAAATCAGACGGCAGTACAGTCACGACGCAAGTATTTTTGAGTTAACGCCACAGGCAGTATTGTATCCAAAATCGACTGCTGATATACGAAAACTCGTCCAATTCGTTTCACTTCATAAACATGACTACCCAGCGCTTTCCATTACGCCGCGCGGCGCCGGTACTGACATGTCGGGTGGCGCTATCAGTAATTCGTTATTGGTTGACATGACTAGGCACTTTACGACCATTCACAGTTTGCAACACAACATTCTTCATGTTGATCCTGGCGTGTACATGCGAGACATCGACGTCCTTACAACTGCAAAGCAATTAATGATCGGTAGCGTTCCAGCCAGTCGAGCGTTATGTACGATAGGTGGCATGGTCGGTAATAATTCCGGCGGTGAACGGTCACTTCGTCATGGCAACACAGAACAATCAGTCCGCGAGCTGACCGTTGTGTTGGCGGATGGAAAAGAACATACCATCAGACCGATCAACCGATCGGAATTAAAAGTGAAAATGGCAGAAGATTCATTTGAAGGCGATATCTACCGGCGAATGTATGATCTATGCGAAGCAAACTACGATGACATCAAAAACGCCAAACCGCATGTTAACAAAAATTCTATGGGCTATAGCCTGTGGAACGTTTGGGATCGTCACACTGGTATATTTGACCTAACTCGCGTTATCACTGGCAGCCAAGGTACACTAGGCATCGTCACTGACATCAAAATTCAGACCTTTCACAAACCTCGACATAACGGCCTGTTGATTGCATACGTCGAGAATGCATCGCAGCTTGCCGATATTATTCTACTCGTCATGAAACATAACCCAGTGACATTTGAAGGGTTTGACGATATAACATTCGGACTTGGCATTAAATACTTCAAGATGTTTCGTAAACAGCTAGGTATCAAAGAATGGACTAAACAACAGGCGCACCTTGCACTGCAAACAACAAAGCTACACGGTCGCATGCCAAATACCGTACTGATGATAGAATTCGACGGTGAAACCATTCAAGAAATAGATACCCATATTGCGACGCTTCAGCATGATCTGAAAACATTCAAACTGAAAACAACAATCGAACACGATGATTATGATAGCGCTCTATTTTGGCAAATCCGCCGCGCCAGCCTCAGCCTACTGCGCAATAAGATCCATGACAAATATGCAGCACCGTTCATCGATGACCTTACCGTCCAGCCGCAGCATATCCCGGAATTTCTCCCGCGGTTACAAAAGATTATTCGTAAATATAAACTACCTGCAACCGTTGCTGGTCATTTCGGTGACGGCAACTTCCATATCATTCCATTAATGAGCATAGAATCTCCAAAGGAACAGGCGAAACTAGAACCGGTGCTTCGTGAAGTAATACCACTGATACAAGAATACAACGGCACACTTGCAGGCGAGCATAACGACGGCATGATCCGTGGACCATGGCTACCGGCCATGTTTGGCGATGACATCTATCAGCTATTCCGCGAAACGAAAGAGATATTTGACCCAATGAATATTTTTAACCCTCACAAAAAGACAGACGCAGCATGGGACTATAGCATGGAACATATTCGTTCGACAAGCAGCAACGGATGGATTAAGTAAACCTGGGATTGAACTGCTGATGATCCGACTCGACCATGCCTCTATCGTGAAATATAGACAGGTAACCTCTTGATTCAAGGACAAGCGATAATTGACGCTAGACACTAGATAATGTATAGTAAACATTATGGTGACCACAGTAACCACTGATAATGAAATTGGGTGCATCAAAGCAGCCACTGATATTTTAGGCGACAAATGGACGCCCCAACTTCTTCGTTTTTTTATCAATGAAGAGAAGGTACGGTTTTGCCAAATACAAGACCTTGTCGGTGGTATAAACCCCCGTACGCTTTCTGCACGATTAGCGCAGCTCGAAGATAAAGGAATTATCATCAAAGACCATGCGACAGGCAATAGTCGCTGTGAGTATTCGCTCACCGAAAAAGGTCGCGACCTCATGCCCGTATTGCACGCAATGCAATCCTGGAGCACGCAGTATTCATAAAAACTGTGGTTTCGTACAAACCTGTAAAATAACTTACAGCGTTCTATAAGCAATAGGGAGTAATATATTAAGTATGAGAATATTAGTAGTTGAAGACGAGCACAAAATTGCACGAGCGCTAAAACGTGCGCTAGAGCAAGAGAATTTTGCCGTGGACGTTGTCTACGACGGAGACGAAGGCTATTCTATGGCAACAACCGAACCTTATGACTTGGCGATCCTTGACAGGATGATCCCTGGTGAGTACGACGGTATCGCAATCGTCAAAGCAATGCGCGAAGCAAAGATTCATACACCAGTACTCCTACTGACTGCACTTGGTACGACGTCAGACAAAACAAAAGGACTCGATAGCGGAGCAGACGACTATTTAGTCAAACCATTCGCACTTGAAGAACTATTAGCACGCGTTCGCGCGCTACTACGACGCCCGACTGAACAACAAAGCGTCATCTTGACCGCAGGCGATCTTACGCTCGATACAACTATATTCAAGGTAACTCGTGACGGACAAGAGATCAAACTGACCAGCAAAGAATTTGCGTTGCTAGAATATTTGCTTCGAAATCAAGGCCGCCCACTTTCCAAAGAAACGATTATCTCACATGTCTGGGATTACGATGCAGACATTCTCCTCAACACAGTCGAGGTCTATATCAAATATTTGCGCACCAAAGTCGATCAACCATTCAAAACACCACCTCTCATTCAAACAGTTCGTGGATTTGGGTACAAAATCGACGTTAAATAAGCATCTGATCAAGCAATGTTTCAATTTGCAACGCTCAAATTAACAGGCTGGTATGTTCTCATTTTGATGACTATCAGCTTGCTTTTTAGTGTGGCGATATACAGTATTTCAGCCAGCGAAGTCGACGCACGGCTTGAGCAATTTCAATCACGATATGAACGTAGTGACTTTCCGTCATTTCGCACCGATGGAACTCCTGTTCCTGACTTTAATCAAGTACGCGACGATCAAAACTCGCGCGCGCATAGCAATCTATTCTTTTCACTTGTCTATATCAATCTTCTCATTCTGATCGGTGGAGGCACGGCCAGTTACGTCCTGGCTCGGCGAACGTTACGTGATATCGAGCAAGTTCATGTTGCACAATCGCGATTCACAAGTGATGCTAGCCATGAACTGCGAACACCTTTGGCTGTTATGAAAACAGAGCTGGAGCTTGTCCTGCGAGATACATCAGCGTCAAAGGTTGAGCTACGTGAAATTCTTGAAAGTAATCTAGAGGAAGTTGAAAAACTGACACGATTGTCACATATGCTGCTACAGCTCTCAAAAGCAGAATACAGCGAGCTTGAAATAACAGAGCTTGATCTAGAAAACATCATTAATCAAGTAGCCAAGCGGCAAACACAGTCGATAGAACGTCTATCTGTAACTACGGCAAAAAACACACCAAACGCCATGGGTAATCTTGCCAGTATTGAAGAGTTGGCTATGATACTTGTGGATAACGCATTAAAATACAGCCCACCTGATTCACTTGTTACTATTAGGCTATCAAAGCGTAGCGGCAAAGCATGCATCGAAATCACCAACACGGGTACCGGTATCAGCGAACAAGACCTGCCATATATATTCGATCGATTCTATCGTGCAGACGCATCGCGTACAAATAGTTCGCAATCGGGCTATGGACTCGGTCTGGCGCTTGCCAAAAAAATCGTAGAAATCCACAAAGGCGAGCTATCCGCCACGAGCGCGATCAACCATGCAACGACATTCACCGTATTATTACCTATTTTTAAGCAAACTCAAGCCAAATCTCAACATTGAACCATACACTACGTTTGTACTATTCAAATAACGATAAGGAGAATATATGAACGTAGTAACCCGGGGTACAAAAAATGCCCTGCGTAGTCCGATCAGGAGTGGAGCAATTGTCATTATGCTGTCAATCAGTGTGGCGCTCATTCTTGTCATGCTGTCAGCGCGATCAAGCGTCACGGCACAGATCGATCAAGTAAAAACAACGACAGCAACGACGATCGACATTTCACCGGCCGGTATACAAGGTGGTATGGGTGGAGGTGACCCGCTCACGGCAGACCAAGTGACAACCATCACAAACACTGAACATGTGACGGGTGTTGTTTCGACACTAACGGATCAAATGGGTACAGACGATACCGATCTTACCCCGTCAACAGAACTAGGTAGCTTTGGCGAACGTCAGCAGCGATTCGAAGGTTCGGGTATGCCTTCATTCCCTATGCCAGAAGGAGAAGCTGGGGACGGTGCAACAGCCATACGGACACCGCCGGCTGCTCGTACAACCGTCACAGGAACATCAGATCCAAACTCAGTCGCGACAGATGGTGGCGAACTGACACTCAAAAGTGGTGCAACCATCGACGGGAACAGCGACGAACTCATCGCACTCGTCGGTACATCACTCGCCACAAAGAACAATTTATCAGTCGGGAGTACATTTACGGCATACGGCCAGACAATCACTGTCAAAGGTGTCTACGAAACCGGAAACAATTTTGCAGACAATGGCGTTGTCATGCCTCTTGCGACTGTTCAAAATCTAACTGATCAAGCTGGTAAAGTTATCAGCGCAACCGTGTCTGTCGATTCTAGCGAGAATGTCGAAGCAACTGCAACAGCGCTTGAGTCAATGCTCGGCGACAAAGCAGATGTGACAAGCGCATCCGAGCGCGCAGCAGAGAGCCTAACTTCGCTTGAAAGTATCGAAAGCCTGACACTTGTCGGTGTTGTGGGCGCGGCTGGCACGGGTGCAGTCATCGTACTGATGGCGATGATCATGATCGTGCGTGAACGAAGACGAGAAATCGGCGTTATCAAAGCACTCGGCGGTAACAACTTCAAGGTTATTACGCAGTTTATTGTCGAATCAGTTACCTTAACCTTTATTGGTGCGGTTCTTGGTATGGCAATCGGCATATTCGCAAGCGGTCCATTGACCAGCGCATTAGTCAGCACAAGCTCATCGTCAACAACTTCGACGACAAACCAGATGCCTGGCGGTGGAAATCCTGGCGGCATGAGAGCTATGGGAGCTGGTGGTCCGCGTGGTATCGCTCAGGAAGCACAATCCAACTTAGACCAAATCACTGCGACACTTTCACCAGCAGTATTTGCGGGCGCAATCGGTATTACATTCTTGATTGCAATCATCGGTAGCGCAATTCCGGCATGGCTGATAGCTCGTGTTCGTCCAGCAGAAGTACTAAGGTCAGAATAGAAAGGATCTTTATGTCATTAACAGTCAAAAAACTTACGAAGTCATTTAGCACCAGCGGCGGTACCGTCACTGCCCTCAACAGCGTCGACTTCCATGTCGACACCGGAGAATTCGCCAGCATCATCGGTAAATCCGGTAGTGGCAAAAGTACGCTCCTCAGCCTACTCGGCGCACTCGATATCCCAACAAGCGGTGAAATACTTGTCGATAACGAAGATATTACCAAGTTGTCGTCGAGCAAACAAACAGCGTATCGTTCGAAAAAGATTGGACTTGTGTTTCAGCATTACAACCTGATACCAAACCTTAGTGCGCTCGACAATGTCATTTTGGCGCTAGAATTCGGTGGCGTCCCATCCCGCGAACGCAAAGACAGGGCAGTGGAGCTGTTAGAAGAAGTCGGAATCGATGCCGATCAGCAAAAACGCAAACCGTCGCGTCTGAGTGGGGGACAGCAGCAACGCGTTAGCATCGCTCGAGCACTCGCTAACCACCCTGCAGTCATCCTGGCGGACGAACCAACAGGAAACCTCGACACTGAAACAGGAAAAAAGATATTTGACCTGCTTCATAATTTGTCTCGTAGCGAAAACACAACAATCATCGCCGTCACACACGACCTTGATATCGCTGGCAAAACGGATCGCACCTTCCGTTTGCAAGATGGCAAGCTGATCAAACACAAATAGCCAAAAAATATATATGCAAGAAAAAGACCCCATTTGGGGTCTTTGCATTTTTTGGAGCTGGAAGGCTCAACAATAAAATGTTTCGCGCACGGGGCGGGGAGGCGCATCCAGATGGACGCAGCGCTCAACCCGCTCCGCGGGGACAGTACTGGAGGATATCCTCCTAACGGCAGAAACTGTCAATTTGCCGATTTTTGATCTCGCTGTACAGACTCGGATAATTCCCGGAAGTATTCACGAGTCCAAAATTCACCACGTGCTTTAGCCCATATCTTCAACTTATTCGTGCTTCGAATCGAAGACACGACAAGTGCTATACCAAAAACCGCTATTACAAAGCCCGCGGTGATGGCCACGAAGGCACCGAAGGATAGAACGATAATCGTGCCGCCAATAATGGACGCAACCGTGCCTAAAGCGCAGCGAATACGATCTTCAGTGTACTTGCGATTGTAGTCAAGTTTTTCGAGAATCATCATCTCGTTCATTTTTTTCCTTTTCAGAAAGGGGGATGAACCGACTGTTCAAACCCACACCAAAGCAATACAAATAGTATCTACTCTTCGTGCAAATTTGAACATAGTATCAAAATACTAACCATAAAAACTATAGTTATAGTTTCATTATACTACTTTTAGTACTTTTTGTCAATACATCGCAGTCCTACTGCGTAAACAAGTCATCAACTAACCGTGACATCTGCAACGACCGGGAAAGTAGACCGGCTGTATTCATGGCGTATCGAGGACTGTTTGAGCGCTGGAAGCGCGAGTTCCGCAGATACCCAAGAATGTAGGCGGTTTACTTTTACCGCGGAGTGAAGCCGTCACAAAGTCTTTTGCTTCTTTTCGTCGACACGAAAAGAAGACGTTTTGTTACTTTTGGGTGCAAAAGTAAGGATTAGATTTGGTTCTTTGGCAGAAAAGAACAATAGGAGAAGAGTTTTAATTAAATAAACAATAACTGGATCCTGAATCAAGTTCAGGATGACAAATACACTGCACCCTCATCACCATCATTAAAAAACAATAGCAATGAGGGCGTGACAAGAGGTGATCTTGGCAGCCCGACTAACTAAAAATCACCGAATTTCTCATGAAACTCTTTGGAGATTTTCTCCGGCAACTGTGCATCGAGACAGCTCAGTCGTGCCGGAAATCCTTCAGCTTGAGCTGCAGTTGCCGGCGCCACGTCAGCGCCTCGATCTTCGCGCGGTCGCAACACGGTCATGTCACTATGATCGACAGGACGGTGTATTGATAGTTGCTCCTTACGTGCAGGAGTCATTCCTGTAAACGCAACAAACATCGGTTCACAAAACAACCAGAACACTTCCATAGCGCCACCTCTTGTCATTATCGTCCAGTCACCTTGACCAAACGGAGCCAAAAGCTCACTAAACTTATATCATAATTATAAGCATAAAGCAATAGTATCCCTGTTATATGACCATAAAGACTTTATTGTATTTTTAACTTATGTAAGATATTTCATAGTTTTCTCAGATAGATATTGCATACTAGTGACAGTAGCAAACCAGAAGCAGTGTGAGAGACAAAAAGCTTCGAAACAGGCTACCAACTAACAACGAAATTAACACTGGAGGACATCTACAATGAATACCACCGAAATTATTTATCTGAGCAAAAAAGGCATGAAAGAATTACGTAAATCTGTCGCCAACCTGGAACGTGATCGCCACCAAACTATTGTTGAATTACGCGATCTTGACAAAACTGATGGACACGACGAACGACTCGCTCGTGTCGAAAAACTAGCCGTTCTCGAATCAATCGAAAGCGAACTAGCCGACAAGCAAGCATATCTAGCATCCGCGAAACTATTTCCACGCAAACGCGATGCGCTCAAGGTAGCGATTGGATCTATGGTCGAATTAGTCGACGCAAGTGGCCGCAAAGTCGTATATACGATCGTCGACAGCATCGAGGCAAACCCAAGCGATGGTCGCATTAGCTTTAAAAGTCCACTTGGCCAGAATCTGATTGGCAAGACAATCGCCGACACGGTCAAATGGGGCGCGGGACTAAAAATGAACCAGTTCCAGCTTGTCAGAATTTCGTAACCAATACATTTTACATCTAAATACTCCGTCATCCACGGAGTATTTTTGATATAATAGTCCTAATGCTTTATTTTAACAAATCCGCCCACGCCGTTTTAAAAGAATTAGAAACCAGCGAGCACGGACTTTCTTCGATTGACGCAGAAGAACGCTTGCGCCTGCATGGCCCTAACAGTATCAAGGTTCGCCAAGATTCGTTCTGGAAAAAACTGATCGAACCATTTGCAAACATCTTTATGTTTGTACTATTCCTTGCAGTCGTCATTAGCTTTTACCATCACGATACGGTCGATGCCATCATTATCTTGACTATCATGGGCATTAGCGCGGGCATTTATTATGTTCAGCGTTTTTCAACAGAACGAATCTTGCGTTCGCTCCAAAAACATACCGCACAAGCCGTGAATGTCTACCGCAACGGAAAGTCTGAACATGTCGATAGCGTTGATTTGGTGATTGGCGATATCATAGTACTTTCCGAAGGCGAAAAAGTTCCAGCCGACGCGCGCCTGATCGATTCTAACAGCGTTCGCACAGACGAAGCACTCCTAACAGGCGAATCACTACCAATCAGCAAACAAGTTGAAGCGCTTCACGGTGAAAAAGAAATCTACGAACAAAGTAACATGTTGTTTCAGGGCTCATTCATCGTTGCCGGAACGGCCATTGCAGTCGTCGTCAAAACAGGTAATGATTCAGAATTTGGACAATTAGCTGCCCTGACACAAAACCGTAACACAGAAAGCCCTGTCCAAAAAAAGATCGATAAACTGATCACACAGATCATTGGAGCCGTTGGTGCGATGGCGCTTGTTGCCTTTGGGTTGTCGCTACTTCGTGGTATGGAAATTACCGAAGCGGTCAAATTCGTCCTAGCGCTATCAGTCAGTGCCGTCCCAGAAAGTTTGCCTGTTGCAATATCGGTCATCCTGGTGCTTGGTATGCGTCGTATGGCTGCACGCAAAGCGCTGATCAGCAACATGCGTGCTATTGAAACAGTCGGCGCTATCACGACAATTGCCACCGACAAAACAGGTACACTGACAAAGAACAAATTGACCGTTCAGGAAATCTGGCAACCCGAAGGATCGCATCATCACTTGCCAGAGATCGTCGAACGTACCATCAACGGAGAACTGACAAATGCCCATGATCCGTTGGATGTTGCAATGATCAATTATGTCACGGCTGAACATCTAAAACCCGTGATTGCAAAGCCCGTTCACACGCTGCCATTTGATCAAGAACGAGCAATGAGCGGCAATGTTTGGCATCATGGCGTCAATTACACGCTTGACATCAAAGGTGCTCCAGAACATGTACTGCAACATAGTCATTTGACCGCAAGCGAGCACGAAACAGCGACCTTGGCGCTCCATAAACTGACAGGCCAGGGTTACCGTGTGATTGCACTTGCCACCGCAGTCATCGGCAAGCCAATCGAATCGTTTGTTGAACTACCAAAGAAAACGCAATTTGACTTTGTAGGGTTTATTGCCGTTGCAGACGTGTTACGACCCGAAGCGAAAAAAGCCATTGCCGACGCGCTGAACGCCGGAGTTACCGTCCGTATGATCACTGGTGACCACTTAGAAACTGCCTACCATATAGCAAAACAGCTAGGCATGGTGTCTAGCCGCGAACAAGTCTTCGATAGCCGCCATATGAACATTATGTCTGACGATGAACTAGATACCGCTATACGAGACGTCCGTGTGTTCTCTCGCGTCATCCCAGAGCACAAATATCGCATCCTAGAGCTATTGAAACGTCACAATATCACCGCAATGACCGGTGACGGAGTGAACGATGTACCAGCGCTCAGTAACGCCCACGTCGGTGTCGCAATGGGAAGTGGATCGCAAATAGCCAAAGACGCTGGCGATATCATACTACTTGACGACAACTTCCGATCTATCATCGAAGCTATGCGTGAGGGTCGCATTATTGTCTCTAATATTCGACGAATGCTCTATTACTTGCTCTCGACAAATGCAGGTGAAGCACTAACCATGATGGGAGCACTCGTCGTTGGCATGCCAGTACCACTCGTCCCTGTACAGATCCTTTGGGTAAACCTTGTCACCGACAGCGCGCTCGTTATCCCGCTTGGGCTAGAAAAGGGTGAAAGTAACGTCATGAAACATCCACCAAAGCGCCCAAATTCACCAATCATCAGCCGGTTTATTATTACTCGCATGATCATGGTCGCATTCAGTATGGCAGCAATGATGCTCGTCATCTATGCCATCTACAGCGGACAATACGATCACAACTATGCGAACACTATCGCATTTAACGCACTCGTCGTTATGCAGTGGTCAAACGCCATGAATGCTCGCAGCGAATACGAATCAATCTTTAAACGACTAAGAGTCTGGAGTACGCCATTTGCTATCGGCATGACCATTGCTATAACCGCCCAAATGCTCGCCATCTTCGGTCCATTAGGCCAGTGGCTCCACCTTAGTCCTGTTGCGATCGGCGACCTAGTCATAACAGGCGTAATCGCATTCCTTGTACCGATCATCCTGGTTGAAGCGCATAAATTATTCGGCAGAAGAGTACTCAGTAAAGGACGCGAAGCTCGTAAAGTGTAGATGTCATTTGCGACCAGCAACAGCACTACTGACATTCAAGTGTGCGGTTTAGAGAAGCGGAATGGATAAACTTAAAACCATGATAATCCGAATACGTACGATGACATCTTGAACACATAGCACTAGTAATATATCTATATTTATGATATAATCATATTATGAGTGAATTTCAATCACACGGCGACAACGATAACCGTATTAAAGCGCCGTACGGCAATACTCCGTTAACAGAATCACAATCACTTGAAATCATTCGGTCTATCCATGACACCAAAATCCCTAGAACAACCCGCGATGCACTCGCAGATGCGGCCAAACAAGTTGCTCGCTATACCGATTCGAGCAAACGCTTTGCGCGTTCAGACGACCATATAGACACGACACCATTTTACTACGGGTCGGTTGTCGGATATCATCTAAGCACAGTGACCACCCCTAATGACCCAATAATGAACGCGGCCGCACAAAAGCGCCAGCGTGAAAATATCATCAATTATAACCATATGTTAATGACGCTGCCTCTCCGTCATCGACAGACATTCAACACGCGTCAATCTGGTGGCGATTACGTACCTACGGCAGGAGAGTCAATTCGCGACATCGGCAGGCAAGCATTCGCCGATCTACTCTGCGAATCAAACGACGTACCCCTTATTACCAATGGCCTGGGTCTTCGTGGCAACGACCTGGGGTTATTTAACGATGGCGCAGGCTATGCGCTACATGCAGCCCATCAGACCGAAGAAACAAATAAAGAGATAAAATCCCTTACTCGTCCATCGACGATAGCCGACTTTGAAGATGGTGATATACCTAATACTATCGACAATTTCATAACTATCATTAGACACAACTATCCGCCGCAGTAGGTGAAAAACTATTCACTGCTTTTACTACGCACTCGGCGCATAGTAAAAGTATGAATAAACCATACAAGAATATCGATCAACCAGTTGTTAACCTGCATGAAAGTGACGGGAATCACTACATTCCGCCACTGTCACGTGACCCAGATGAAATTACGTACCTCCAAGATGTCCCACTAGGCACTAAAATACTCGCACATCAAAGTACTGGGCTAAACGTTAGTCATGCAGTTGTCGAACATCCATTCCAGCACGAATCGGATCGTCGCTTTGCATTCAACGAACTATCCAAAGCATTGTTCAACAGTAGCTGGTATTTGTTCGCCCAGGGATCACAAGACGTCATGCGTCGTCGACTGCTCTTGCCAGAACTTGCAGATGACGATGCTGATTGGCGCGAAACACCAGCAGGACTGTTGGCTCGCGCGCAGGATAGTCTGGGGTATGCCGCCGAATTGGGGCAAGAATTAGCGGTTGCACATGCGTCCGAGCGCAGCACCGGCCGTATTCGCACAAAACTTGGCAGACAAATGGGTAATAGCGCGATCCTGCTCTCATCTATAGACTTCGTACCTGCCCCTCGTGGTCAAAGCGCGTTTGATATCTCTTACGCACAACGGCTGCGCTCACTCGATCTACTACGCGAATCGCGCACAACATCCCAGCAGAACACAATCTTTCCATCAGTTGCGCAGATTGCACGATCGCGTAGTCCATTATCAGTTGCCTGGCAAGACCGTGCACCACAGACAAACGAAGCTTATCGAGCGCTCGACGAAGCTCAAGATACCTTCGGCCTAGCCGCATAGCTATGAGTAGGTGAAAAACTGTTCACTGCTTTGCTGTACCTTTCCCGGCATACTAGTAATAGATAACGAAGGAGATAACAATGAACGCATCAACAACTAAATATCAAACGTACACTCAACAAACTGTCCCGGCCGAGCTTGCGACATTTTGTGAAGTATTTGCATGTTCGGTAGCATATCCGGTGCCGAAAAATCGGGATCCGTATCCCAGTAGTATTCCGCTAGTTCACTGTTTTGGGTCAACGCTCCCTGTGTTTCAGTGCAACGAAGTAGCGTAAAATGAGTAAAACTTTCCAACGACCCGGCGCGATAGACTCGGAAATACCCGTGACCATGGACTACGAATTCACCGGTCAATCCAGTCTGATTGCGCAATACGTCCGCAGCCACTTGCGCCGCATCCCGCTCCGCCGATGGCTGGGCATGCATAAACCCCGTTAGTCCGATCATCGGGTGAGTGCGCCGGCGATACAATAGCCATGCACCGTCTTCGCTCCGTTGCACTGCGAGTAGTAACGTAGAGTAGGCCCGATCGATCATACGGTTTTGCTTTTTAAGCGCCCCCTTACCGACACGTCGCCCTTCACTTGTTAGCGTATACAATCCTTCGTCAGTTTTCGCCACATATCCCGCGGCGATTACTTTTTTCAGATGGTAGTTAAACGCTTTGTTTTCTAGGTCATCAGGCTTCAGATCACTAAATCGCATACCTTCGCTAAACGCTAGAGTGTAAACGATTGTTCGTTGAATATGGTGATCTAACATATACACCTATCATACCATTTCTCAGCTATCGCTAATCTATACATAACCATATTATTGACTTTTTATAGTACTTATGCTATAATTTATATTAAGTGACACATCCGATGTGTGATCACAGTAGTACTTCAAGATCTAACCATCCACGATCCGAAGGAAATTGACATGACCAACGCAACTGTAGACTTCAAGAAGACCACTGCCACCAAGTCCACGAGCAAAGGAAAGATCGCCATCGCGGTCATTGCCGTTCTTGTGATTACAGGGACAATGATTGGTTGGCTGCTCGTAGACGATACGCAGACGCCTGCCGCCAAATCGACGCACGTCGAAAGTGTGGTGAGCGACTTCAGCCCGCACATGGATCCGACCGTTCCAAGGCTTGCTACGTGTGACGGCAAGGAATCCGTCACACTCAGGCCGTACAACACTGCGTCGTTCGCGAACACCGAACTGAGGCTCGTCCCGGACGTGGACATGTTGAACGGATGGAAAATCAGGACAAGCGAACCGATCGACGGCATTGCTGTCGTCGGCAGCTTCACCAAGGTGGATATCCTCGGCGTGAAGGAAGCTGTCGGAGGTGAATGGGTGATCCCATTCTACAGTGCAGTGGGCAACCTCGTACAGGCAACCGTCTGCACGACCAGCTGATCACATCGGTGTCACGCGGTGAAGCTCCCAAAAGGAGCTTCACTAGTGAGCCCAAGTATTTAATGTATCTTTAAATATTTAGTTTCATTACACTTTACGATTTGACACTTACGCTTGCACGACAAAATACTAGCGCGTATACTCGTGCTACATGAACCCCGAAAGTAAAGAATACTGGCATACATTTAACCCTGATTTTTTGAGTTGTGCTGCTTCGGATGATGAGGGAGGGGAAAATTATGACGTATCGAACTACTTTGATACACTCTACGAAAAATACAATGACAGCAAAACCTACACGGCCTACAAAATGATGCGCTCGGTGGTTATCTCGGAATGCATAGCCAACGATATATCGTCAGATACCTATATTACCTACATGGACAATGGAGCACTCCTTGGCATCGAGGCAACCAGCCATGCGGGTGTGGCCGTTAGCGACCAACTACTTGGCCAAGAGATGGAATTACTCATGCGTAACCTGGGCAATAGGATATCTATAGATAGCACCAACCCACCAATGGCAGATCTGGCCTTTTATCTATGCGAATACGCAGAACAAGGTGCTGATATGCTTGGATCTCAGTATGATGATATTGTTAACTATCTGTGCCAAAATAGTTATGACAAAAGTGGATTCATGCGACTTGGGCTTGGGTATGTTATGCACAATTACACCGATGCATGCAACGAACGATTTCGTTTATTTAGTACGTTCATTACAGACCAAATGGATACGTCATTTGATACAGATCCGCATACTATAAATGCCCGTATCGCAGAGTACTTTCGCTCACTTGAATAAATAGTATTGCGTGGAATACATTAAAATTATATACGACAGTAGACATGATGAAACCCTAGGCGATGGCTTGCACGGAAAGAGCCTCTCCGCCTCAAGATGGTTCAATTCTTTCTCAAGAAGATCGATAAACGCATCACTTTCTTGATCATAACGCTTACTAAGTGCAGCGTACCGCTCATTCAGCACTCTCTCTAGTTCAGCAAATTCATCTTGCGACTTCCTGATAACGCCGGATGTCACTGCCTTGCAAAGAGCTATCGCAGTCTCAAGCAGTGCTTCATGCATTGGCCGAAGGTCATCGGTCATGGTTCACCTCTCTTGTAAATGTACCTCACGGTACATATTTCAGTACCGCTGGTTACATCTACCATATCATGAAGCAGGTGGAGTGTGTCATTATCTAGTGATAATTAACTAGTCTTTGTTTATACTCTATATTATGAGTGAAAAGTCGCCAATACCGCACATCGAAATGACCGAGTTTGCACGATTAATCGGATTCGACAGAAATTGCAAAAAGATTGTCAACGAATATAATGAATACGAGTACTACTTCGGTCAAGAATTAGCGCCTCAACAATTTAATAGTGCGCTACTCCATCGATACGAGTCAACAGCGACATTCAAAACAATTCAGCAATTATCACGCGCTACGACACTAATACCTGTATCTGCTAGCGAACCTCGGATACCTCACGGATTGCATTTTATCTACGGTGCCGTTCTAGGAATTCACCTAGCTCATACGATGTTAAGCGAAGACTACGACACTATTCTAGCAACAGCTATACACAAAGAAGCTCCGAACGATTCCGACAAGAGCTCGTACATGCGTCATGCAGATCAGATTATCACTGCAGGCACTGAATATTATCAAGACCATTACGAGTTCAATCCACAACCAACTGATGGGTCAAGTCGGTTGTCAACCGTCATAGCGCCAATTATTGATACGGTCAGCCAGACAATCAGTTTTAGTAACTACGGCGACCAGTTGTATAGAAGTGGCTTTGCGACAATCTGCCGACATATTGATCAATTTAATGACACATCTGAATCAGCCAAAGCGTTCGACGAAATAGCGTTCAAATTTGGCCCTCAGTTTTCTAATAGGGAATAGGCGTTACTCTCGCTTTTTGCTATTATCATTGTATGACCAGCCAACCATCACTTCGTCGAATGGCCGAAAACCAGGTTGTTTTCCGCAAGATGAACGAGCAGGCTATGGCTTCTATTAATGAACTATCGCGCATTGCCGACGATGATAAACGCATGGACGACATGCGTCATGATGGTCAAGCGCTCCAGTTTTACTGCGAATGCTCGGACGAAAACTGCCGCAAACGAATAGCAATCACACCAGACATTTACGACAACATTCATTCACTGCCCGACCAATTTACAATATTACCCGGCCACAATGTTCCTGCTATAGAATCAACTGTCGCAGAATATGCAACATTCATTGTCGTCAAAAAGTTTTCTGTTCCGTCTCAGTCTACTACAAAACTAACGATAACACCAATAAACAATGCGTCATAATCAACCGCCCACGGTCACGCTGGAAAATTACGAAGCGGTATATGATTATTATCAAACCCATCAACAACCACGCATGCAAGCGCTTGCTAGCTACGCATATCTAGCGCTCAAATATAATCCCGTTGTCAATTACATGCAGGAAACAGGCGACCAAATCAAACGGTTTTGTGATCGTGGCGATTCGTTTTTGATAAGCGTCAACCATCCAACTAACACTAGTGATCAGTTTATACTGGCTGGTGCGGCGTTTAAATCGCCGCTCCGACGTAACATCGGCCATATGCGCGTTTTAGGTAAAGATGATTTATTCGAAGACGAAGAACGCCGAAAAAAGATTGATATGATGGGAAGTATCCCTGTGTTTCGACCCAAAGACCATGGAATGAAAGCAGTAGCAGCGGCCGGTAATCGCATGATAGATGTCAGCGCCCAACGACTAAAGGACGGAGACAGCCTGGCTGTATTTGTACAGGGAGAGCATGAGTCACAGCATCCAAATCGTATTGATGCGATCCATTCAGGCATCGGACATATTGCACATCGTGCGCTCAAACTAGACACACCGCTTCATTTGCTATCTATCGGTATCGCGTATGACGCTCCTGGCGACGAACCCAACCTCAATAACGCAAGCGTATATATTAACCCACCTATTACAACAGGCCGCATCCCCAAATCGATCAACCAGATCAAACGAATCGTTCATCAGGATCTACAACTGGCAGTTGATGCCGCCCGCGAACACTATGAAACTACTTAGTTTTTACTCGCAATCCTGCTACCAAATACACTAATGACCCGGCCGTAATAACTATCGTGAGCAAAATAAATCCGATTCGCGCAGCGTCCGGAAGTGGCACGGTATCTGGAAACAGCGCCAAAAGTATACATGCGAGCGCCGATACCAGCCCAACCAAAGCAACGGCGGTCATCTTGGCGGACAGTGGTGATCGTTTCTGGTTCGGCGGCATATACTTCTCCTTGTTATATATCTAGTATACGCTATACCCAAACACACCCTCGCGGCGCTTAACGTCTATCATGATAGTTTTATCCATAAAAGAAGAGCCCCTTAGAAGGAGCTCAACTTTTACAAGCAATGAGTTCAACTTCCAGGGGCTTAATCCTGATCTCTAGAGGAAATTGAATGTGGAATCTTTAATCGGTACTAATCTGTACATCTTGCACTAATCAGTGCGAAAAACATTCACCATGAAGCGATTTCGTTTCATGGCAAGTAGGACAGGTTTCGGCAACTCGCTTTTCGGCATTAGGCTTTAATCGTCCGCCACTCTGGGCGGGCTTACCTAAATGCGAAAAACCTTTTGGCCATTCGATATCTGTTATCTTGACGCCAAATGCATCTGCCAGTAGGGTAACTGTCGTTTCGCCGGGACGATGATGACCGCCTTCGATCTTGTAGATCGTCGGTGGACGAACGCCTGATTTCATCGATAACTCTTTGACAGTCCATCCACACTCGGTGCGTAGTTCATTCAATGATTTCAATTCATTTCCAATCTATAGTAGGTGCAAGTATTCGGATGAATACAGCAGTACTATTCTACTACGTAGCGTCCGCATAATCAATTGCTTTTTATATACAAAGGTTATATAGTACTTTAAGTGTCAACCCCGGCACATGATCAAGAAAAGTGAGCACCAGATGACCGAAGCGCACGAAGATGTTGTTTTGCCATTTCTATCTGGATCAGTGATCGACTTTCCGTCGCGACGCAAAATGTCACTGCTCGAGCGAAACAAGGATAGCATGATTCAGTTCACGCTACTGTCCAGTAACAATGTCGAACAAAGAGTAGAGGTGATCGACGGGGAATCCCAGACTATCGGCAATCGTCGAATATGGGAAGGTACACTGGTGTCAGCCGAGGCAATCGATGACGACACATCCGACGAGCCGGAAACAGCAGTGCGGATCGTTGTCAACGGCAACACTACACCCACCTACACAATTCTCCAATAGCCCGCACCGAAGTTGAGCTGCTGACATCTTGTCAACGATCGCTCCTACGGAGCGGGCTCAATTTCGTCTATAAACCGTGTGATTCATTTTGGATAATGGATGCAAACACTGTAGGGTTGCTATAATAGTAAGTTGTGAACTACATCCATAAGCAAAAACAACTACTGAGTCGTCGCATCCATAAATATGGTCGCTATCTTGCTAAATCACTCTTCACTGCCAAAAATATAGCGGTACTTGTCATATTCATCACAGCTGGTTCGTTTATACTAGTAGGGATGAACAATGACAAAAAGGACATCTATACTACAGAGCTACTCAATACCATCGCAAAGGTTGAAAGCAACAGCAATTACAATGCGTATTTTGGAAATGCCGCCAATTCAGAGGTCATTTTTACATCTATGCCTGTCAAGGATGTGTTGGCGTGGCAACAAAACTTCGTCGCACAAGGAAATGCAAGTAGTGCAGTCGGGCGGTATCAGTTCATAGATTCAACCTTGCGAGGACTCGTGACGCAATTACAGATAGACCAAAACGCAGTGTTTGACGAAACATTGCAAGATACACTCGCAACGGCGTTACTCGAACGTCGCGGATTGCGTGAATATATCGATAAACAGATCAGTAGAGAAGAGTTCGCGCATAATTTGTCCAAAGAATGGGCAGCGTTACCACGAGTAATCGGCGATGATCCTCAACAAAGCTACTATGCAGGTGATGGACTAAATAAAGCACGATTAAGCACAGACGAGATGTTTTCGAGTATTGCGACACTTCGAGAAATGTAGATCATTAATGAAGTAAATGACAATCCGTCAAGATTCCGATTGTTAACACCCATAGAAATTGATACACCACACAAAATGCTTATGATTAGTTGACAAATACTTATATATCTGCTATAATGTAATTATCATTCTGTTACACCCGACCGTTTTTCAACGAAAGGCAACAAAATGTCGAACCTGAACCTGATCACCAAGTCCAACGCAGTACGCAACATCCTCTTCGGAGTGGCGGTTCTGATCTTCGCTCTCGCCGGAACGGCTTTCATCTCGCTCGCCTCCAACGGCTTCGACGGACACCGAACGATGCTCGAAGCCAAGAACGACGCGGAACAAGCCGTCTACGGTTGGGATTACTACAATCCTGAACTGATGGAACTGAACATCGCCGATGAGATCGCTGATTTGCGCGAGAGCGCGACCGACAGCGTGTCGCTGAACAGCGCAGTCTGCGCCAGCCGCTATCGGAACGATCCCGGATTCCAGGCTGGAGTCGGGGACATCGCCGCGACGCTCGGCGTCAAGTTGAGCACTTGCCGCTAGTGACCTGGTGACAGGTGTGGTGGTTGACTGTTTTTACTCAGTCAACCACCACACACCACCCACATGACCTCACAGAGGTCTTTTTATTTCAGAATTTTCGATCATAATTAAAAGATTCGTCATATTCTACACCCATAGCAATACTCGAACATATTCCCGCATTCATAACTCATCGAATAAGAGCCATTTGCCTTCTACTGTATACTAGCTATATGATCCTCAAAATTGTCCAAGCAGGCGATACTACGCTACGTAAAAAAGCGAAGCAGCTAACACGCGCACAATTAGCCAAGCCCGAAACCCAGCAATTGATTGATCTGATGATCGCGACGCTTCGTGATCGTCCAGGTGTAGGATTGGCTGCACCGCAAGTAGGTGAGTCGTTGCGGATTATTATCATCGAGGACAAGACCGAATACCACGAAAAAGTGTCTGACGAAATGTTAATTGCGCAGTCGCGAAAGCCTGTTCCACTAAAAGTAATCGTTAATCCTGTACTGACAATCATTAGTCCAGCAGACAAGAGCGAACTCTATTTCGAGGGCTGTCTAAGTGTGGACGGCTATGCTGCGGTCGTACCTCGCGCTCGTGCGGTAAAAGTCACAGGCTGGGATAGGCACGGTAAGCCATTAACCGTCACTGCGGACGGCTGGTTCGCACGCATATTGCAGCATGAGGTAGACCATCTGAACGGAGATCTCTATATAGACACGATGATCAGCCGAACATTCATGACTGATAAACAATATTCCAAAGATTGGGCAAAGGCATCGCCGGATAAGCTTGTGAAATTTATAGCCAAAACCGCCCTGTCGGATAAAAAGGAGCAAAATAAATGACAGCCAAGCCATCATCACTCGAAGACACAATAACCACAGTCACAGAGTATGCTCGTGCTCGCAAATTCGACAAAAATAGCACTGCAAGGGGACTAGCGATATCCCTATCGTTAGAAGCGAACGAACTACTCGAATATTTTCAATGGTCAGAAGAACCGCTTGGTACAAAACAGGACTTAGAAAGTGAGCTTGCCGACATATTTATCTATGCTATTCAGTTTGCGAACAATTGTGATATCGACATTCCATCGGCTATTCAGGCCAAGCTGCAAAAGATGGAGCAAAAGTATCCAATAGAAATCTTTCATATCGAAGATGATGACGAACGCGCAAAAGCACAGCTAAAAGCAAAGCAGAACTACAAAAAAGACACGGCACTTTGATTATGAGTATTACAGACAGCACACTTCAAATTCACGAAGCACCATACCGTATTATTACACCCGATAGTATCGCAGTAGATACCTGGTGTGTTATTTGGATTCAAGGATTTGGTAGTTCTATCGCAGATCATACAGAACGAGTCTCTCGATTGGCAGAGTTGACTAGATTGCCATACGCAATGGTCGATTACGCTGGCCAAGGCAGGTCAACCATTCCACTGGCAGATTCTACGCGCCAAATGCAAATAGACGAAGTCTGCGCACTTTACGACCGACTTAAGGCGCTAGGTTATAGTAAATGTATCGTCCTTGGTAATAGTTTAGGTTCATACCTAACGGCAATGCTATCAGAACTGCGACCAGCAGAGTGCATCGTTTTGCGCGCACCGGCATTGTACCCAGACGATGAACTGGACGTCCCGCAACGCGACAAAGAAGGTGACGATAAACTTACTAGTCGTAAACTATGGCGCCAGAATGTCACAAAAGATACTGACACTAAAGCACTTCATGCAGTAGAAAAATTTAGTGGCCATACCTATGTCATTGAACATGATCGTGATGAGATCATTCCAGCAAACATACCCAAAGCTTATTTTGCACACATGACAGCAGGCAACTATATTCATATTCCGGATTGCGAACATACACCAAAGACGATGCAATATCCCGAGAAGTATCATGCAATAATTGAAAACTGGTTAGCAACAATCGTCAGAAATGAGTTAGCTGCGAGAGGTGAATGAAGTACGCCCCAAAACACGAACTTTTGCAATAAAGTATCGCTAGAGTAATATCAATTTTACGAAGACTAAAGAGTGCTATAATGACACATATGAACGAAGTAGACAAACAGAAGATTCTCGAGGATTTCAAAGCATGGTGGCGGGACGAACTCGCTGTTTCTCATAAAAACAATACCGTCAAGCTCACTGACAGTAGCGAATTCACCATCAATCCTTTTCTTTGGAGCTACCTAGCATACTTTCTCAATGGCAAAGCAGATTCTCATTCACTTGCCGAAGTACTTCTGTATCCGCGCGCGCTAGGTACCTCGATTAATACGATATTCGGAACACGGTTTCAAGATTTTGTAACAAAATATTTTATCGACACATTTGGGTCATCGACCTCGGGAATAGATATCGAATTCATAGACAAACTTGACGGTCGAAAGAAATACTGCCAACTCAAATCTGGACCAAATATTGTCAACAAAGGCGACGTGACGTCGGTCAAAAACGATTTCAGCGCAGCCAGTCGACTGGCACGGACGAATCATCTTGATGTTAACGTTGCCGACTATGTATTTTGCCTGCTATACGGCGAACCGTGGCAAAAGAATAGCTTTGTAAAACAGATCGAAAAAGATCATGTCGTATACGTTGGAAAAGAATTTTGGTATCACTTTACGGGCGACGATAATTTCTATGAAGATCTGATAAGTTCTGTCGGACAAATCGCCAATCAATTCGACATGAAAAGCATAGTAGACGATACTATATCCGAACTCGCAAAAGACATTGAACAGAAGTATCCTGATTTAGTAAAATAACCCTTGCATTATGCAATGGGTACTGCAATAATTGATAGTATGAAAAGCATAAGTGGGTTATTATCTATATCAAAAGCTGCAGAAGAAATAGGCGTATCAGTCGATACAATTCGGCGCTGGGAAAAAAAGGGACTGATCAAGTCGATACGAAATGAACTCAATCATCGACTTTTCTCGATTGCAGAGATTAAGCGGATTCATGAAAAGACGTCAAACCCAAGTGATCACGAAAACAATTATAAAATTCTAAAAACCAAAAAAAGAAACGGATTCACCGCTATCGACTTGTTTGCAGGCGCTGGCGGCACAGCGCTTGGCCTAGAGCATGCCGGCTTTAAACACTTGTTATTAAACGAATTTGACAAACATGCCGTCGCAACATTACGCCAGAACAAACCAGACTGGAATGTGAATGGCGAAGATATTCACAATGTTGATTTCACCAAATACAAAGGCAAGGTCGATCTGGTTGAAGGCGGATTTCCTTGTCAGTCGTTTAGCTATGCAGGGAAAGGACGTGGATTTGAAGACACTCGTGGCACGCTGTTTCACGAATTTGCACGTGCAGTCAAAGAAGTCGAACCAAAAGTTGCAATTGGCGAAAACGTCAGAGGTCTTTTGACCCACGACGGCGGACGAACGCTCGAAACAATGGTGACTATATTACAAGACCTTGGATATAAGGTCGCGTACAAAGTAATGCGGTCACAGTACCTTGACGTACCGCAAAAACGCGAACGACTTGTCATAGTTGCCGTTCGCAAAGATGTTGACTCGCAATTATTGTTTCCAAAGGAACGCGATTACACTATTTCTATGCGAGAAGCGATCGGCGACAACCCCAAAAGTGACGGCCAGCAATATTCGGAGCGAAAATTTGAAATCATGAAACAAGTCCCTCAAGGCGGCTACTGGCGAGACCTGAGCGATGAGTTGCAGCGTGAGTACATGAAAGCAAGCTATTTTCACACTGGCGGCAAGACCGGCATGGCACGACGCTTGGCCTGGGACGAACCAAGCCTGACGCTGACATGCAACCCTGCACAAAAACAAACTGAGCGCTGCCACCCCGATGAAACACGGCCACTCAACGTCCGCGAGTACGCACGCATTCAGACATTTCCAGACGAGTGGCAATTCGCGGGATCGGTATCGGCGCAATACAAACAGATCGGCAATGCAGTGCCAGTAAACCTTGGATACTACATGGGAATAGCTGCCGCTGCCATGATCAGTGGCGTGAATGATGATAATCTTGAAGCCGTCGATCCGATTGGTGAGGTAGTTACAGAGACCATCGAAGCGCCATATGTTCCAGATGTTCCGAAATTAGTTCCGTTGTTTGACATCTGATTTGCCTTAGATAAAGTGTCATTCTTGTGAACATTTCCATCCATAACACTTTCACGGCCGCTCGAAATCTTATGAGTAATATAGTAATCTGCACGCTAAACTTCAAAAACGACAAAGAGATGATATATATTATAGCTATGAGCGAAGATCAATTTACTCGATTATTTAAATACTTAGAGAAGCGATTTGACGCCGTTGATGCTCGCTTTGACGAACACGACAAACGTTTTGATGACCTAACAACCCTCATCGATGGCTATGCGAGCCATCTAGACACTTATGCTCAAGAAATGGCCGCCCTCACCACAAAATCGATCGCTTAGAGAAGTACGTTCACGTACTTGCCGACAAAGCAGGCGTTGATTTAGATACGATCCACGCATAGCCGCCAGTTCAATTCGATCACTAATCAAAGAAATCATACATGGCAATACGCAATCAACTAACATCACTATTGCCTAGACATGCAACGTCATCATATTCAGACGAAAGCCTATTATACTTTCGATAATTTTCTCTACTACCTATCGGCCAGTAGAGCAATGCTTCTATATAGTTCCGTTTTCGTCCTTTTGGACTCATCAGCATAAACACATATTGATGGAATGGAGAGAAGAAGACCTATCTAAACTATCATCGATTCTCTGGATGCACCTGCTCGCCGACGATTTGCTGCACCTCATCCGCCGTCAGCACCTGCCCACGCGGTGAGCCATTTCGTGCTTTCGCCTTGCGAATAGGGAGATACACACTTAACATACGTTCATACGTATCGTTGACCATTGAATGAGAGTTCAGGTGAGCTATCTTATCTAATGGTTTTACGTATGCGTAACGACCGTTGTCGACTAAAAAGTTCGTGTAGCCCAGATATCCGTCACCGGCATTGCCATCAAAACCACGGAACATCACCTCATCCTTAATTTCATCACTCATTCCATGTACTTCTGCTGCATGCTGAAGCGCCGCGTGCATATCCAAAACATTCATCACGAAATCAGCGCCCTCCGGGCTCAGTTCGCCATGAGAAGCAATGTATTCGATATCGTAATAGTTCGTTGCGTAGCCTTTACGAAGTGCATCCAGTAGCTCGTTCTTTTCGAGTGTATTCTCGTCGACCAATTCTTTTAACATCAAATTATTTTCGAGCGCCAATACAAGGTTAGCCCGTTCCCAATATCGTGGCTTTTGCGATAGCTCCAGTCTTATGGCATCACGAATAAAGTCACTGATGCTGCCATAGCTTCCATCGCGCACCGCGCTGCGTACTTCGTTTTCTAATTCATCCGGCAATGTAATAGTCAATTGAGCCATAATCTACCCCTATATAAGTGTTAACCATTGTTATACTGTTTAACAGTATATATACATTTTTTACCAACGTCAAATATAAAGGTTCGATTATTTTCGCCTAGTTACCAATATGATACAATCGTCATAAGCATATTCTAAATATGCGTTCATACAATTCGGCAAACACAACCTAACCTGAGTAGCCCTAGGCGAAAGGCATGGTTGAAAAACCAGTAAAGAATCTTGAACCCGTCGTTCAGGCTATCTTTACTGGTCATGTTTGGAAACATTCATGGGGGCTTCGGCTCCGCCTAGCGGCGGGTTTTTTGTATCAAAACATAATCCCCAGTCACTAGGCACAAGCGAAATATATAGTATACTGAACTTAAGTTAATGTTTATTAAATAATCAATAGGCATACAAAGAAGGGGCTAAGGGCAATAGGGAATGGCACGCTTACCACAACCAGGAGGAGATGGTGGAAATTGGGGGAGTATCCTCAATGACTATCTTTCGCAGGCTCACAAATCTGACGGAACTTTAAAAGATAATGCTGTTACTGCGAACGTACTCGCTCCGAGCTCCGTCACGAGTAGCGCCCTTGCCTCAGATTCAGTCAATGCGACGTCAATCGTCGATGGCAGTATCACGAGCGTAAAAATTGACACAGACGCTATTGGTCGCGACCAATTGAAGTCCGATCTTCGAACCGAGCTAGATAGCAAGCTCACAAAGACCATTGCCGACAATAACTACACTCGCTCATATTCTGTATTACGTTACGTTCCAGCAGGAATTAATCCTACGACGACCGACGTCTCTGTGTATGTTCAACAGGTCATTAATGAGGCAGCCGCGAACACAGGAGATAGTGAACCTATAGTACGTTGGCCAGCGCAGACAATCATGGCAGAAATCATTATTCCATCAAATGTACGTATCAGAGGATCATCTCAGGGTCTTAGCGTCATCAAAGCGGTACCCGGGTCGACAAATAAAGGCGTCGTAATGATGTCTCAGGCTGGTGGACCTATTACAAGGTTCTGTATTGAAGATGTTGCTATTGTCGGTAGCTCAGCAAACCCAAACCAATGGGGTCTTTACGCCAAAACACCGCCACGACCAGTATCTCCATTCGATTCTGGCATATGGTACTCAACTCTTAAGAATGTCCGCGTGACCAACACTCTTGGTGGAGGTATCTGGTTATTTGGAGGTGGCGTGAACTCTCTGGGACCTATGCAATTCCTTAATTTTGACAATGTTTCCATTCAGATTACTTCTGGCAGTGCGCCGAACTGGATCGGGCTACTCCTGTCTGGTCAAGTCGGTCAAGTGATATTCAACCAAGTTGAAAGTTCATATCGCGGGTCAGGCTACGGGTCACGTTCACTGTTGATTGCTCGTGAAATAGACGATGCTATGAATAATATATCTGACCGTTGGGGTTATGCGCTCACATTTAACGCCTGTACTTTCCAAGGTACGAATGTCGGGGTACAGGTTGACAGGGCCCAAGGTGTTGCATTTAATTCCTGCTGGATTGAGGATAATCATAGTGGCTTTCTTATATCAAACAATGCAAAGGGAGTTACCTTCACATCGTGCGTTTTCGCAGATACAGGTTCAGATGGGGCCGGAGGGGGTTATGTCGGTCAAGTAACTGACACGTCTAGCGCTACGGTCGTCGCTCCCATGGTCATAGGTGCGATCGACACACTCTGGAAGCAAAATGCATCCAGTATTTGCAATCTTGATGTAATCGGGGGTGTCGATAGCGTGAACTCCGTCTTGTCCGGCTTCCCAAAGAATCTTGCTGCTACGGGCAATGTCCTTATTGGGTCAAATCGTTATGTTGGCATCACTGGATCTGCATCAATTAACTCGATTACTGCAACTTTAGAGCATGGACAGATTCTGTGCGTTCGGGCACTTTCAGCTTTGAACATTGTCGGTACGGGTGGAAATATTCGATTTGCATCAGGTCAGCCAACTACACAGAAAACTTTTGATATCGGTTCGCGATTGATATTTGTATACGACAAAGCTGCGAATAATATGACTCTTATATCACATTCGTCTTCGATTCAAGACGTTACAGCCCTCAACGTTACCGGTACGGCAGGTGCAGGCTTTATAGGTTTATCTTCTCAGACTGCTACTCCAGCACTACCCGCATCAGGCGTTCGCATGTTTTCTCGAGTAAACGGTTCAAGTAAATCCGAACTTTGTGTTCAGTTTGCTACTGGTTCTCCGATAGTTATTGCAGTACAGGTATAATTTCAGTGCAATTTAGATTCTTGATCATCTTCCTAGCTCCGAATAGTCAGGCGCTCCATAAATATCACAAAAGATATCAATATTATTAATAAATAGATGAAGAAGTGAGTTGCAAGCGACACAGTATCGGCGAAAAGAAAACGGTTGCGCAACTATTTAGCGCTAGGCGTAACCGTAATGTAGTATACTGATAATAAATTCATGCATGATTCTACACTAACTGCATGACCAAGAGAGGGTTCAAGGGTTAATGGCACGCTTACCACAACCAGGAGGAGATGCAGGTAATTGGGGGAGTATTCTCAATGATTATTTGAGCGCATCTCACAAAGCAGACGGGACGATAAAAGATAGTATTATAACAGATACGTCTATCGCCGACAGTTCCATTTCTTCGGCTAAACTCAACACATCAATTCAAGCTAGTCTTACGAAAGCAGATAACGCCCTCGCCGCTGCTGATGCACCGCTCTATCCTGTAGGAACAGTAAATGCCACCAGAGTAAACCGACCCTCGCTAGTAGATCTTCGCGACTATATTGTCTCGCAAACAGCTCGGACGAATCGAGATCCTGTATATACATTTAATGTGCTTGCCGTAGTAGCCGCGATGGAGGCAAGTAACGGTTCATGTTATATACCACCTGGTGATTGGCGACCGAACACAGTAAACACACCCCTCGACTCAAATACTGGTGACCCATACAACAGTCCGAAGCACCGTTTTACATACTTGTTTTTTGGAGCAGGTAAAACATCTCGCATTTTATTTCCTAGCTCGATTGGTTCTGGAGATTGTATATTTATTGCCAACTCTACTAATGCAAATGACTTCCATACCCACCCGAAAGTAATCATACGTGATATAGCGATTGCAGGGTGTGATCTGCCTACGGTTGATACTCCTACGAATGGAGGATTTCTGCTATCACACCAAAGATCATTTATTGTCGAACGAGTCGAAACAACCGGATGCAGAAATCCGTTTCGAGTTGATGGCTACACTGATCTTTTAAAACTTTCACATGTATATGCACATGATATGGCAAGTGGTTCATTCATCCTAGACGCAGAAAACTCTACTGGTGGCGACGGCTGGGAATTTGACCACCTAATTGCCTATGGAACAGGTGGAGTAAAAGTGAGACTTATGCGTGGCGGCACCCTGTCGCGTAGTCTTTCGGGATGGTGGGAATTTATCGACTCGGATGTTAGCCTCATTGACAATCACATGGAGGGAGATGGAGCGGTTAACGCAATCCCTACTATTAACATAAAAGGCAGTCGTGTTCATGTAAGGTCAGGTTATTATCAGGCTAGACCTAACAAGCCTGCATTCTCAATTGATGATTCGACAGCCCTTTACGGATCTGTACTTACCGTAGATTCTCAGGTACATTCAGCGGCGCGAATGGATTCACCTGGGTCGGCTGAGGGTGCACAGGCAGACCCTTTTATCAATATCGCAGCGGCAGGCATACAGACAACAATTCATTTACATAATGTTCGTACGGCACTTTTCGCACAAAGAGGTGATACAGGGGCTTCCGATGCAGTACGAGCACTCGTTGCCCCATTGGTAACTGCTACCGGCTCTGCTGCTATCACAACAGCACTAAGCAGTACTGCGGCTAGAATCTTACTTGGCATGGATTGTACGATTCGTTGGACAAATAATCAGTGGGAAGTTCAGCCTTATGAGCAACGGCAGGCTATTATTGGAGTTCCGGCCATAGTCGCCTCCTCTTCAGTTTTAGCAACCGTTTCTACAGTCACTCACTCTGCATATAACGCATCGACAGGCTTAGCACCAGGCACTTATTACTATCGCCTTGAGGCCATAAACTTGGCAGGATTCTCGTCACAGAAATCACCCGAGCGTACCTTGATATTAGGAGTAGGTGAAGTACCTCAAATTACTATTGATACATATACAGCTCCTGTTGCAGTGACTGTCTGGCGCGGCACTTCGCCAGATACATACTCACACTGGGCGCGTGTATGGGTAACTCGCGAATCTCTTACACTCATGGACCAGGGTACGTACATTGGAGGCTCTGCCTGGTCAGCTGTTTCCGTGCCTGCTGTGCATAACAACAATGAAACCGTTGAATGTGAGTTGCTCCGTCGACCATTTGGAGGATTTCGCAGGCGCATTTATGCAACAGCACCTCCAACAGTAGGTACATACGGAGTAGGTGACCAATGTCTCAATACAGCACCTACGGCAGCTGGTGCACCTGGCTGGGTATGCATAACAGCTGGATATCCTGGTACTTGGAAAGCAATGGCAAACATTGCAGCGTAAAAGAGATGAATAAAACCGAAATTACTTCGAAGATTTCTCTTGCTGTTCGAGAGTCCAGATGATGGATCACTTACTAGTGAACTATCATCCTAACAAGCCGCTCTTATAAACCTCACTAACACATGTAAATTTGATTAGATTATCGTAACAACATTACCGCACTAATTATATAACTACGAACGGAACACCGATCTACCGTCTAGCTATATATCGCGTAACACCATACACTAAAGAGATATGGACACACCTCAACCCTCACTCCCGCAAAAAGGCGAAGCACTCATCGCAGAGTATTTAACAAAGGAAGGTATCTCGTTTGGCGAGTCTGACCTTTCTCCTAAATTAAAGCTTATTCCCGTACATACCAAAGGTGGAACGATCAACCTCAAATTGAGCGTATCTGCCAACCAAGTATTCGGCGTATTTCGCACGCTTGAGAGTATACAGAATGTCTACATGGTATACATATGGAACATCTACAATACCGAAGAAACTGTCGTCTATGTCATGTCGTACAAAGCAGCGACAGAAATAGCGACACAACTCGGATGGACTCAGTCGGAAGCATGGAAACAGCCAAACGGGGGACACAGCACCTCGAAGCCAAGTGAGCGGCTGCTCAAAGCACTCGAACCGTACAAATATACTTCTGATAATCTTTTGGCTCTTTTACAACAGAAATAATCAAGCAAAAAGCCCATGTAGCGAAGCTCCGGAGAGCTGCACTACATGGGCGATGATTACACCGGATTTTTACATTCGCTGTAATCGTTCGATGAAGTTTTGAAGACGGCTGACGGTATCACGAGCATCCCGAGCCCGAGACATATCGTTTGACGGACCAAGCGGGAAGGGTGCGGTGAGGTAATTCAAATACGACATAAATCGCGGCTTGTACATGGCATTACCTGTATGGATTGACCCGCCGACATGATCTAGCCTGAAGTACACCAGCCTCCCGTCGGCAGTCATGAATGCACTCGTACCAGTATACCCCTCGTCGTCATCGACGCTAAGCCTCCACGCCGCCGTGTCTTCTTTTTTGTACTCAGTTATAAACTGAAAACTGAGACTGGAAGAATACGGACCGATACGTGGATAGTCGGTGCGTTGTAATTCGACATGGGCATGCACCGTAAGCTTCGCGAGCTTTGCGCGATCATCGTGATAGCTCGCGATCAATGCATCTTCTTTGACTGCCGATTCTGCCGCCATGCGAGCTTTGATTCGCTCATTGATATTATCAGACATTTGTCTCCTTCAACGTAGGTACATCCCTATGACACGTTGTCAAATAGGGTTTATTATAGTATAAGAATATATTTATAAAATAACAATACAAAAAACACAGTCGCCATGATTATTCTATGGCGTTTTCTAGCCGCAAGCAGAATGTAGTATACTAAACAGCATATGGCACGCCTACCGCAACCAGGAGGAGATAATGGCAATTGGGGAGACATCCTCAATGATTATTTGTCGCAGTCACATAAGGCTGACGGAACGATCAAAGACAATGCGGTTACTGCCAATACACTTGCTCCGAATTCAGTCACGAACGCTGCTCTTGCGAATGATTCTGTAAATGCAGCGACTATTGCAGATGGCTCAATTACAGAGCCACTCTTGTCTTCACTTGTTCAGACAAAGCTGAACGCACCTGCCAATATAGACGACGGCAGCATAACGAATGCAAAGATTGCAATAAACTCGATCTCTAAAAACCAACTAGAGACTTCATTACAGAACGAACTAGACGCTAAACTCAGCAGGTCAGCAGCAGATGCGCTTTATATGCCCCTAGGAACAGGTGACGATGTCGGGATTTCCGGAGAAGATTACACAAAATCCCTTGGAATTGGTTCTTCAACAATGTCTGGTATGTTAAGTCGCCTCGTGACAGCGTTTTCTACATATGGGATTAGCCACGCCAGCAGTGCGACAGCCAATGGTTCGTGGCAAATATCACACATGGCAGCAGCGACCGGAGTCAGGCCATTGACCGTCGACACTGTATCTATCCCCGCGTCCGGCGCAATTGCAGTCGTACCACTAAATATGGGTGAAGCGAACAACACCAGTTCTTCAATCACATGGCCTGGCGCTCTTGCAGGCATACCCGGAACGCTCACTTCACCCGCAAGTTCGGCAATATGGACGTTCACAAGGACGTCATCGGGATCGACTGTTGAAGTACCTAAGGGCACACCATTCATACCATCTACGCCAACAAGCTACGAGGGTTCGGTCATCCTACTCAACACAGGCAAAAACACACTTACTACGACCCGTACGGGCTGGGATGCACAACGTGTAATAGACTTGACTGATCAGATAGCTGCAAAGTTTGGTGGAGCAAGTGGTCGTGTGCTCGTGATTGGACAGTTCAACAACACAAATCATCCCGCCTCGTCTACAACTCGTGATCGAATTACCTTAGTAAATAATTCCCAAAAGGCCACCTACGGAGATCGCTATTTTGATTTGCACGCCTATCTGACGGGAACACAAGTCTGGACAGACACTGGCATCACGCCAACAACCGAAGATACGGATCAGCAAGCACTCGGCAATAAACCACCGAGCTTGTCGACAGATAACGGACATATGAATGGATCCGCTTATTTAGCAGTTGTAAACAAAATCATGGCGCGACTGCTTGAGCTTGCGTGGCTTCCCGGAGCTATCCCAACAACACCCGGGGATCGGACCATTATTGCCACAGAGAACTTCAATAAGTCCGACGGATCAATTATAGGGCAGACTACCACAACCGGCGTGCTTACATGGGCGGCTCCGTTGAATAGCCCTGCTGGCAATTTTCTGAATATTATCAGCGGACGAGCAGCGAATACAAATTCTACAGCACGGCGAGCAGTTCTTCCAACCTCAGGCCCAAATCATCGTGTCACAGTTACACTCGCTGCACTCGGATCAGATCCCGCCACGAAAGCTTTGCGAGTTACTGCACGTGTTGCTGACCTGAACACGTACTACTTCGTGTCACCACGGCGTAATTCCACGCAAGAAGGAATATCTATATGGAAAAACGTCGGCAATGTCGTATCGTCTTTGAAGAGTAGTGGAGATATTATTCCAGTTGTCGGAGACAAATTAAGCATCGAAGCAGATGGCCCTAATATAAAGGCATATTTGAACGATACTGTTGTGCTCGAAGCTGCAGATACATCAATTACATCAAACTTCGCAGGTCTTGAGGTATTGTCCACTGGAGTACAGGCTGATGATCTAGTACTTGAGTTGATTTCAACCGTTTCTGAATGATATAACTAAGACAGTTCCTCAAAAAACTTTTAATTATGAATGGATCCAAATAATATTAAAAGTATCTATAAATAATTGCTTTATTATAATAATTGTGTTTTAATTATACCGCACGATACACCTCCTAGGATGCCTGGAGCGTCCTTTTACAGAAGAGAGATCCTATGAAATCGAGATACGCAGTAGTGATGACAATAGTCATTGCTACGATCTTTTCCCTCGTCTTTACGCCCTCTGCAACCGCTCAACCCTCATCACCGTTGATGAGTGACGGATTCTGGCAACCGATGCAACTGGTTCCAGACATCGCATTCTGCGCAAATACTCAGGATGCGGCGACACTGGGAGCCTGCGCAAGCGGGCTGACGAATGAGTTTCGAAATAGCGTTGGCTTGTCGCCGAACCCACGCTACAGCTATGTCACCTTGCCAGGCGGCACGCTGAAGCCTCTGTGCGGCTGGGCACCGATCACCACTCTTTACTGTGGTGGAAGGGTACGCCTTGGCGTGGTCTCGCTGCGTGATTCTTTCACGCTAGGCGTCAATCCTCAAGCGTACGCAGCATTTCTGACTTCTCACGAAGCCGCGCATCATTCGCAGGTAAAAGCTAGAGGGAGGGATCTGACAGATATCTTCCTCAGCCCAGCAGTAAAACCATTCGAACTGCAAGCCGATTGCATAGGAGGGCTGACCATCGCGTACTACGTTGCGCAGGGACGTTTCACATACAGTGATGCGCAGGGAATTGAGTCGGTGTTCAAGCTTGGATCGACAACAGAGACTCACGGATCGAGTGAAGACCGTATCAACGCCTTCCGGACTGGGTACGAAGCCTCCGGAGTCGGTGACTGCATCGGCGGAGTTTTCGCAAACCTACCGCTTGTTTAAGTACCTAGTGATGGGGCGTGCGGACTTGGTTCGTACGCCCCATCCAGAAAGTGTATCGTGCATTTTCCTTATGACATACATACGTCTATGTCATAAGGAAAGTTACCTATGACCATTCAGTTGTGCGAATAGCATTATCATCCTCAGTTATTGACATTAATATAGATATATGTTATTATGAGTAGAGGTACATTTGTGTGCAGTACTGGTATTTATATACCGCTGTGCATTACAATAGACACAGCAACCCGTGAGGCTCGGTTATCAATGCAACTATCACTTTCATTTTTTCGGGAACATCGTTTCAAACTACTTATCGCAAGCACGCTACTATTCGTGCTTAGTTTTATATGGGTAGGCAACGCAACTGCTGACGATGGCACGGCAACTGCCCGCAACGGACGATTAGTAACATTCCATGACCGAGGCAGTCAAAAGGTCATCCTGACACATGCAAAATCTGTTAAAGAAGCGCTCAACGACGCTGATATTGCCACGGCGGCCGAAGACACAGTCGAACCAAAACTTGATACCGAACTGGTCGCAACTGACTATGCGATCAATATTTACCGTGCACGCCCAGTCGTCGTAGTCGATGGGTCTGTCCGTCAAAAGATCATGACAGCAGCGCAAACACCAAGTAGCATTGTAGAATCAGCAGACGTTGATGCACTTCGCGACGAAGATAGAACCACGACTGCAGCAAACGGTGACATTATTACCGATGGCGCAAGTACTGTTTTAACGATCGACCGCGCAACCGAATTTACACTGCAGTTATACGGCAAACCGACAACTGCCTATACACACGAAACTACTGTCGGCGAAATGTTAGATCAAAAAGGCGTCAAGCTAGCGGCAAATGATACAGTATCAGTCGACCAAGATACGCCGATTACAGCTGGCATGACCGTTGCTATCTGGCGCGAAGGTGCGCAAACTGCCACCGTCGAAGAACCGATTACATTCCCAGTACGTCAAGTGTTAGACGTTGATCAACCAATTGGTCATCGAAGCGTGCAGACGCCCGGAGTGAACGGCAAAAAAAGCGTAACGTATGAGATTACGATTGTCAGCGGTCGTGAGACTGGCCGAAAGGCTATTCAGACTGTCACACTCGAACAACCCAAAGAGCAAATAGAAATCATTGGCGCAAAACCAGGCAATGGCCTGACCAAATCAAAAGGCGCACAACAATTCACTGACAGCAAAGGCATTTCGCACCGCGAAACATACTACGACCTGCCGATGAATGTTGTTATGGGCGCATGCGGTGGCGACACATATACCGTCAGGGCGGCCGATGGTGCAAAGGTAGACAAAGACGGCTATATATTAGTTGCCGCTAACCTCAAAAATTATCCACGATGTTCTATCGTCGAAACCAGCATGGGACCAGGCAAGGTCTATGACACTGGTGGATTTGCCGTCAAACACCCGCATGGGTTTGACTTGGCGACCGACTGGACAAACAACGACGGACGATAGTAGTGGTGTTCTGCCCGACAGAACAAGATACAAAGATACCATAACCTTACCTAACACCTACAATCAAAGCGCTAGCACTATAGTGTATACTGGAAATAGAGCCAACTGATAGGAGACCGTAGTATGGTGCAGTTCCCACAACTCAAAGTGATCGTCAACCAGGTGGGTGATGCACTTAACGGCTACTTTGCAAACAACTTACAACAGCGCAAGCCCAATGGTTTTACGATTGTCGAATTACTCATCGTTATTGTCGTCATTGGCATACTAGCTGCGATAGTTATCGTTGCGTATCAGGGAGTGACAAATCGCGCCAACGATACAACGATCCAGTCTGATTTGCGTAATATATCAAAACAACTTGAACACCACAAATTGATGGGGACATCGGATGTGTATCCATCAAATACCGACAGTAGTCTGGCTGCAGTCGGTATAAAAGCCACCAAGGAAGCATATTCGACAAGCTCTGGGAATTTATTATACTGCGGAACTGCTGATAATTCTGCGTATGCACTTGCGTCGCAAAGCAAGTCCGGTAATATATATACCATCACCTCATCTGGCGGTATTGCTCCTTACACTGACCATACATCGATGGGAAGCTATATAGCTATCTGCACAAACTTACTTGGCGTAAACTATCCACGGTTTGGATTTACTACTGGCGCTTGGCGCAGTTGGGTTCAATAGTTCGCAGAGAAGGCTGCATGCAACCGCACTAGCAAAAGTCTAGTACTGAAATAAATTTTTTTAAATATAAGTTATAAGCTAAATTACAACTATGAATATACGACTACTCCCTAGGTATTTAAGCGCAATCCGTCAAACTAAACCGAGTGGCTTTACGATCGTTGAACTACTGATTGTCATTGTCGTCATTGGTATACTTGCGGCAATTGTAATCGTTGCCTATCAGGGGGTCACCCAGCGATCAAAAAACACACAAGTTGTTTCATATGTCAGTCAGTTTGCAAAGTCGCTAACAATTCATATCAATAACGAGGGATCGTACCCAACAACAGGGGTTGGGTCTCCTACGACAAACTTAGCCTGTTTTGACGGAACCGATACCTGCTGGGGGTCTGCTGATGCGGCAAAATCGGCTGCCCTCCGCTCCGCATTGATACAAATTACGCCAGGCCTTCCCACTACGACAACACATACGATTCTCCTTAATTACGGCACTACCGCCGACACTGCAGCTGGTGTAAATGTAGCGGGATATTATATTCTTTATCAAATTACAGGAACGTCATGCCCAGCCATTAGTGGACTTTACCTGCTGAATTCTAATGTAGCAGCTTCAAATTTGATGAATTGTCGTGCTAGATTAACTGCCGCAGGCTAATAGAGCGACCGAATAAAAATAGGAACTATCAATTACTACGCACGTCTCTATATCGAAAACAATCGACTTTTTGTCGTTTCTCATGCAGCACAGCACCAGACAACCATGGATTTCCACCGGTCACAGGAGTGCCATAGAGTGAATCGTATCGATCGAGGAGTGTAGCAGTAACATCAAGTGCGTGATCGATTGCGGTATAGTCCTGATGTAATCGGACGTTACCAGACTCAGTTAGTTCACCAATGTGCATATACGAGCGGTCAACAAGTGACTGCGCGCGCTTTCCTTGGGCAAGTTCTACGGCAACGCTTCCAGCCCGTCGCGCAACGGGGCACCCTACCGAGTCTTCAGTTTGTCCGCCCATACTACGAAGCGACATTTCACCGCGTAATTTTCTGCGAACAGGTCTTGCTAATGCCGCTGTTACATAAGTAAATCCATCATCGTCAGATTGTTCGCTAATTGAGAATAATCGTTGGGTACGTGGCACATCACACGTCTCCTCTAAAAGAGTCTCCAGGCGGCCACTTTGATAATGACTCGCTTCTTTGCCATACCCGCCATAGACGCCATTTCTCGTCAGCGCCATGTCGTGCATCAAATCGCTAAACCACCCAGACCCCACCATATCCGCTATATCACCCAAGGTAAGCTGATCATACTCTTCTTGCGTTATGATGCCTGCATCAAGAAACGCATCCACAACATCAACCGCAACGGCTGGTGCAAAGTGGAACGTAAAATCAAGATCATCGAGTCCTTGATTGAATGCATTGGAAGGTATCTTGATCTGTTCGTCAGAAGTAATATGATATTTTCGATACATTCGCGATAGTCTCTGATCTCTTTCGTTTGAAAGTCGTGAGAACTTTACTACGTTTTTAGATAGCGCCACCGCTGCTGCCGCAATATTAAGCTGAGTCGGCGGAATGATATGGTCGAAGCTAGAGTCTCTGATGCGAGTTGCTTTAGTGGGGAGTATTGTCTCGACTTCTTCCAAAAATTGATGGCCAATATCGCTATAGAGCAAATAGCCAGTACGCTTCATGTACTTTTCTTTTTTATCATATCCCTGCGAACACGGCTTTGTAGTATCAAGCTCGTCCTGCTTATCAAGGTCCCATTTAGGTTTTATAGAAAATTTCTCAGTCATAATACATAGCCACTAAACGGACAATAAATATATATTTATTATACAATATACCAATATATTTAACAAATTATTTGCAGTGATTCTGGGACGCATTCAACCGTCACTTCGCTGTCTGCATCAAGTTTATAGATTTCGCCATCCAATTGAATTAATAGACGTTTTGTCGTTTGGAACGAATACACATTAAACGATCCTCGCTCTTCCAGCCCGACCGTTGCAGACTTTAGCAACATCCACAGCACATGAAATTTTGTACGATAGGCGATAGCACTGATTTCGAATTTGCCGTCATCAATACTTGATGTTTGCGATAGCTTTAAAACTTTCGACATTTGATCAATATTACTAAATACTAAACTGCTAAATCGCTTTTTGACGCCATCAATACGTATCGTCGCGTGCGTATGTTTGAACAGATATTTCGCAACTAGCCATTTCTCATTGAATATATTCAAGTTAGCTTTTGTCAGTTGCTGACCAATTGCAGGACTCAGCCCGATACCTGCATATGAATGTGCATAGCGCATCCATGGCTTTCCATCGATAACACCAGAGATTTTTATCACATCTATTGACCGACTATTGCCTGAAATACTATTCGTAACCATGTCGGTATTATTCGCAACGGCGTTAAAGTGATCGTTTGCATTGCCGGACGGCAACAAACCAGCGGTAATGTTCGTTGCGCCGGAATGAATAATCCCGTTTACTAGTTCATGATAGCCGCCGTCACCACTTGATGATACCAGGGCATAGTGTTTATTCGACCGGGCATATTCATGTGCCATTTGCTCGGCGTGCCCCGCATGTTGTGTTTCGCGCAGGCGAACATGTGGCGTTTCACTAGCCGCAGTTATATCATCGCGCAACTTTTCTGCATTTGCTTTGCCATCGCCAGTACTGTTTGGATTATAAATAATAACGATTTCATCAAACATACTCATCAGATCGTCACTCGTTCATCTGCAGGTTGTTTACGACGCGATCGTCGCACATAAACGAGAGAAATGACAATCGTCACCCACGCAATGCTCAGCACCCATCCCGCAAGCACATCCGTAAGATAATGAACACCTAAATACATCCGTGAAAATCCAATAAGGAGTATGTAGGGAACTGCAATAACCAACGCCAGCATACGCCATTTAGTACGCCACAACAATGCAACGATACATATGGCGAGAGCACCACTACCTGCGGCATGACCGCTAGGGAAAGAGTAGGTCGTTTCAGCAATTAGTTGCGGCCATAGCTCTGGACGTGCGCGTTCAAAAGTAATTTTTGCTATGTAATTAATGAATGCCGCACCGCCCACACCTACACCAAGAAGTAAGGCATTATAGCGCTGACGCTTATACACAAAATAACTAAATAGTGCAATCGACGTTATCGTCACGGCAATCACACCCCCGAGTTCTGTGAAGACGAGGAAGAATGAGTCAAGAAGTGGCGATGAATACGTGTTTATACTTCGCAGAAAAGATTGGTCGAAGGCAAGCGTGTCGCCCTGGTGGACATTTGTTGCAACAAATCCGAATAATCCTGCCGCTGCAAGAAATAATGCGAACGCCATTCCAATGCGAGTCAGCAGACGACGATTATTCTGCAAAAAATCATTTGTCATTGCAACATCATAGCAGATGAAGCAATGGGAGCGTGTGAAAAATCTATCATATTCGGCCAGGCACTAACGGTTACTAAAACCGTGCTTTATATAAAAGACACCGGGAAAACCGGTGTCTTTGTCAGTAAACTATTCTACTAGGCGATTTCGTCAATCGCGGCCTTGATCTGCAATGCAACATTTGCTTCGTCAAGTAACGAGCCGTCTGGATTTAGGTCTTTCATGAATCCAAGCTGAGCGATATCGTGTTTGACGTCTGCCTTTAGGTGACCTAGAACTTCACGAAGTGTTTCCACTGCAAGCGAACCACCACTCCAACCATAAGCAACTGCAGTCGCAGGCTTTTCATTCCAGTCAGGTCCAAGTGAATCGAGGGCGTTCTTTTGGATAGCACTCAGCGTATGGTTATACTCAGGCGTGATAAACAGCACGCTGTCTGCAGATTTCACCATTTCGCTCCATGCGGCGACTTGTGGATTGGTGATTGTATAGTCGGGTGAGATTGGCGGCTGTTCGTTATCAAAGAACGGAAGATTAATTTCTTTTAGATCGGCAACAGTGATAGTCACATCGTCACGTGTTTCGACATCTGCTTTGATATAGTTAAGTACTTTGTCGGCTACGCGACCAGGTCGTGCGCTTCCAAGAACAACAAGAATAGTAGACATGGGTAATATACTCCGTATTTCATTAATTGGTTATATAGAATCAAGTGTCAAAATGAATGATGACAACTTCATTGCTATATTTAGTATATCGTAAATACTATATTATGTATAGCATTGACAAAAAGATTATTACGATATTGAATTTAATGATTCTTTTTTATTTTAATTAATATGATATAGTATTGTTATCCCATTCACAGAAAGGCTGGGCGCACATGGTCAAGCTATCCGGTTACCGAACCCGGGCTGGCAATGCAAAAACGAACCGCACAAGACTGATTCTGCAAAGAATCATCCTGTCACTACTAAAAGAGAAGACCTCTGCGATCATGAAGAAGGAGATCGTCGAGAAAAGTCATTTCTCAGGCGGAACCATACAGAAGCATGTCGGTAAAGGCGACGACTTCATCGTCGAGATGATGGTGCCGCTTTACCAGCAGTTTCACACCGTCATCGCAGACTACACGGTTGATCACAGCCCTCGAGGAAGCCTGCAGTGGTTTGTCAAGCAACTGTATTGCGACGACGAAGTCAGGGCAATCCTCGCTGCGGCATCGATCTACGAGAAGGCGTTCGCCAACAACGGAGCAAATCTTGTCGAGCTCCTCGCAGATGACCTCCGTGCATTGCTAGACCAGATCACCGAGAAAGAACCTGGATACTCGACTTGGCTTCCAGAGCACTGCGTCGACAACATCCGGGACATCGTAGTAGATGTCGTCGAACATGGACAGCGCACTATCGAGGCGGCAACCATTCGCTACGAAACATTGGTTGCCGTGACAGTCAGTGCATAGCACCTCATCTTGCAATCGAGAGCATCCCGCCCTCTTGCAGGGTGGGGTGTTTTCATTTTATTACATGCTTATTTACTTGTAGTCAATATCATTTTAATGTATAGTATTCATAGTTTTGTCGAGCCTACATCCATACTGTTGCTCATCAAAATGATGTTTAACAGTCGACAGTCCATCGAGAGATCAGGATCAGACTATGAATACAACACCTATCTGCAACGACTCCGCGTTCTACGACGCCAGCTTGCGTCGTGAAGGCAGGGCATATCTGCTACACCTACAGGAAGAATTTCTACGCAGCGGGAACAGCTACGAGGATCACCGAGAGATTGGAACGCTTGTCAGGCAATGCGCGGAACTGGTCGAGAAGATCATGAATGCCATCGATGTCGCCACAGCACGCAGAGATAGTTACTCAGCAGCCGACATCGACAACGCATTGAAGGGGTCAGAACTCTTGAACGTCAAGCAACATCAGGGCAGAGTGCGAGTAGTCGTGTGGCATGTGGCGAGATCGGCACCTACCGACGCCTGGACGTACTCTGCAGTCATCGACCACCACGGAGTGCTCTACGTAAAGCAAACAGCGGAACTCTACGAACCGCTGATACATCCAAAGTCGGGGTACGGCCTACGCGAGACACCCGAAAAAATGCAGACATCTCTAGTGAATGAGCTGGACATGCTCGATACCATCCGCTTTGGTCTCGGCCACCTCTGGACCTAAGCTGTTAAACAAGATCCGCCATGGAAACATGGCGGATCGTTTAATTTGTAGCCTGTCGTTGCTACCTTTGTCATGCTACAGTAGTACTATGAGTTCAGACATCCAACAAGTCCTGCAAAACCCCATTATCCAAACAATTATCGTCATAATCGCAGCATTGCTTATCAAAATGATAAGTGGCAATATTATCGACCGCATCGTTCGTCAAGTCATCAAAAGCCATAAATATGTCACCCGTGCCGAAGAACGCAAGCGCGAAGACACTATCAGTAAAGTGTTCGGCACATTAGCCGGTGTGGTTATTTGGGTAGTTGCTATCGGTACTATTGCATCTATTTTTAACCTAAACTTTGGAGCGATTGCGGCGAGTGCGGGGCTGATCGGCATCGTCATTGGGCTGGGTGCGCAGACAACCATTCGCGACTACGTCGCTGGTATTTACATCTTACTCGAAAACCAATATCGCGTGGGCGATATCGTGACGCTTAGTGGCGGAACAACTGGGATCGGCACATCTGGCGTGGTCGAAGATATCTCATTACGTATCACAAAACTACGCGACCTAGACGGGACGCTCAACATCGTCAGAAATGGCGAAGCCAGTGTTATCACCAATCGCACGTTCGAGTATTCGAGTGTCGTCGTAGACGTTACTGTTGCATTCGGTACTGATATCGACAAGGTCGAAAAAGTCATGAACGAAGTCGGCAATGCAATGTTGCAGGACGAAACGTACGGCAAACTAATTAGCGAACCTATCCAATACCTCCGTGTCGATACGTTCACTGATTCGGGCGTAACTGTCAAGGCAGTCGGAAAAGTCATGCCAGCAGAGCAATGGACAATCGCTGGCGACTTCCGCCGTCGACTGCTAAAGGCATTCGCGCACGACAAAATCATCATAGCGATGCCTCAGATTGTCGTACACGGTATTGAAACAAAACAGCTTCATAAATAAACGGTTCTATGCGTGTCAAATTGTGAATAGTGTGTAGTTTTGAGTGCCTTCGGACGCGAGACATAACAGTAGAAACGGCCAGCATTTCCACAGTACAAGCGCCATATATTCTTAAGTGCTGACGGTTGAATAAGATTGTAGTATACTTTGCATAGTACTTATGATTAATAAATATATTCAAGCATCTCACACATTCTCAATGGCAGCGCCGCAAGTGAAGACTCGAGGATTTACGATTGTCGAGCTACTAATCGTCATAGTAGTCATTGGTATATTAGCTGCGATTGTCATTGTTGCATACCAAGGCGTAACAAACAGGGCGAACGATAGTGCAATAAAAAGTGATCTTAAAAGTTTGTCAAACAAACTTCAAATATTTTACACCCATAACGATGAATATCCTTCGACCACTGCACAGCTAGAGTCGTTAGGATTTAAAGCTTCAAGAGGCAGCTACGACGAAACGACAGGCAATATGCTATACTGCGCGATCACCGCTGGTGCAAATGCTCGTTTTGTCGTTGCAGCGAAAAGCAAGTCAAAAGCACAGTTTACTCATTCATCTGGAGGTAGTGGGCAAACGTATACAGGTGCATGGACAGGTGCACATGGAACAGACTGTAAAATTTATGGTATTCCAGATACAGGAGAACCGAACAGGTCTTATGCGCAAGGCTATCATCCACCAGGATGGGGTAGTCCCGGATGGAAATCATGGGATTAGGATGAGAATTGCCGTTATCGCCGCCAACGGAAAATCAGGTCAAGCATTCGTGCATGCCGCACTCACAGCCGGACACGAAGTAGTAGCTGGCGTTCATCGTTCAAATCCTTTTAACGATCAGAAGGATTTAACTGTCAAAACATGCGATGCAACCGATCTGCTGAGCGTCAGTCAGCTGATCCAAGGTTGTGATTGCGTCGTTAATTTGATTGGACACGTAAAAGGATCTCCGGCCACAGTTCAAACTGACGCTACAAAGGTAATCGTCACTGCTATGGAACAGCAACAAATAAAGCGATATGTCGGGCTTACTGGCACTGCCGTCCGCATGCCAGGCGATAGAATAACGCTCATCGATAGAATTATGAACGCTGCGATTACGATTATAGACCCGGAACGCATCAAGGATGGCCAAAATCATATCAGCATCTTACAAAACAGTCAGCTAGACTGGACGGTCGTACGAGTACTGAAACTCACTAATCAAAAGGTCGGTACATATTTCCTATCGCCAAATGGCCCGGTCAAAACATTTACCTCGCGAAATGAAGTCGCGCAGATCATCGTGACACTCATAGAACAGAATAGCTACTTGAAACAGCTTCCCATCATTGCAAAGGTATAGAAGTTCTAATCCTCGTCTGGATAGATAATACTACCATTTTTGTCCAGTTGACAGCCTGGAATATAATAGTCTGACTTGGCTACAAGTTCTGCATGGTGCTTGGGAGCATACATCGTTTCAGCAATCGCTCTATGTATCAGCGAGACGATAGCAGGACTCCGATAAAACACTTCAACACCCATATGTTCTGAGCCACTGTTATGACGAGTATCAATTTGAATAATAGATTGGCGATGACGCTCAAGGATTGGAGAGAATGTCATTTCGACACGGTAATGCAGCGCAGCAAGGCTTTCGTCACCTTCGTAAGGTATTTTCGCCCAAGAACACCATGAATCATCATTAGGTTTAGATGGTTGATATATATCGCCAACGATTCACTAGCCATATCTACTCCTAGTTTAAATGGTGAGTATATTATTTCATCTAAGCCAAAATTATGCAATGATATCAGTTTGAATTATTCAGAATGCTTACGTTTGACAGTATCATAATGAAGCAATACAGTATCATCATGAGCAACCCATTCTTTGAACCCATGCCAAGCAGTGAGCCAGATGAGTTCGGTGATGGAGCGGATGATGATAAAAATTTTGAAGATCACGAACGGCGAATAGGCGAAATCGAAACCATTACTACCGCGATTATGAGCGATGGGGCGTCACTCATAGAAGACGAGGACAATATGCCGATGGCAGATTGGTATGACAAAAGCGGAGAATGTAGAGTAGCACTTACAAAAGTCGCATACAGCGAAGAAGGTAGTGTTTTTTACCTAACTACATATGATGAAGCTGGAGGGATTGCATTGAATCATTTTCGTTTTGATAACGAAACCTATGAAGCAGTTCGGGTAAATGAAAGGGAGGAGGAAGTTTACGATGATTTTATTAGAGACACATACGACGCTACACTCGTCGTTCACGGACTTTTAAGTCGATCTTCGCCTGACACAAGTGAGATTATTGACAGCGCATCGTACGAAGAAAAGTTCTGGCCACTCGCTGCGACCTTTGCACTGAGTACTGAATTTGTGGCACATCAAATCACTGGCGCAACAACTAATGAAAATGGCGAGATCAATCAGACGCTAGTTGAGTCTATCTCTGCTCAGATATTAAGTGTCGACACAACAACCAAAGCAGACGAGTTGGACAAACAAGAGTTGCGCGACATACTAAAGACACCGGAACCCGAACGAGATCTGGCGCTCGATGGATTAGCTCGGTCGATACTCTCGAGAGGCTATGACATTACCGATCCAGAATACATTACTGATGCGATTAATGACCTTGTGCATAACGTTGAGTATCATAAAAGGTATGGTACAAACCAAACCTAGGCGATGAGTAATTTTAATCATTTCTCCATGCAAGAATCGACACTTGCAGGCTTAGACGAAGCAAATAAACGGCTTGCTTGTGAAGTCGAGTTTATGAATGACATTGAGTGGAGCGACCACGTAGTGTCTGATTCATACTTCCTACTTGGCACAGAAGTGTACCGCAACGACGTGCCTAATCACTTGGAAATAAATTCGAGACGACGACATGATGAGCGCCGTTATCTGCTCAACGGAACACTGATTGGCATAGAACTTGGGAGACGTGCACTGGGTAAATCCTACGATAGTAGACTGTCCTCGCAGCTGAGTGTATCTATGCAAACCATTCAAAAAAACCTACAATTACACAACCCAAAGATGCACGATATGTTTGACCGTATTCATATCTCTGGAAGCGCGGAAAGGATGCGGCTACCAATAATGTATCACGCTGTTGCTGAATACAGTGCCCGTAAGAACCTCAGTTCATACGAGCAGGGGCTGTTGATGTCGGGTATCGGCTTTGTGGCCAGAAGCATCGTTACAATTCAAAGAAACGAGAATAGAGACTTGAGATTGTTAGATCTAAGCCTTACCGCTATGGAATAAGTAATCCAGAACCCTTTGCTTTTGGTGAAGTCAGTGCAGTATTCGCTTTTGTCACGCTCAGCATGTCATCAGTATATGATTTCATGCAGCCGTACAAATCATTCGCATCGACAACAACCGGGTCTAACCATAATTGTTCGTCTGCTTTGCTAATAATAATTGGGCGACGGTTTTTTTGGCGGAGTGTCGTTGAATGTCCGTCGATCGTTAGGATTGCACACGTCGCATGCTCTTTGCCTTCGGGATCAATCCACGATGAGTAGACTCCGGCAAACCCAAACAGGCTCTTGTCGGCCAATTGCGTGTAGTACGGATGCTTTCCAGCATCCGTCTTTGTCCATTCATAAAATCCGTTGGCCGGTATGATGCAGCGCCGTGATCGTACCGCATCGCGCCACATTGTTTTGTTGAACACTGTTTCGGATTTTGCGCTAAACGTTTTGTAGCGAAACACACCATTCATATCTTTGGCGCCTTGGGTGACAAATCCCCAGTTCATTTGCTGCAAAACACGGACATTGTCTTTTACTAAAATGACCGGCACATAATTCGTTGGGCTGACGTTATAATTTCGCTTTACGCCAGCAGGTACGCCATTTGGTAGGCTAAATCTATCACGAAGTGACTCTATTTCATAAATGGCGTAGCGATCAAACATTGTACTAGTATACCGCACCAGGGGTACAATGCCTATTCGTCGTCCATTTCAACCGCAGCACTATGGCGCAAATCACGCAGCCGTCGACGTTTAAACGATTCTTTGGACTGTGCAGATTTGCGCTCGGCAATATACCCGCGTCGCTTTTCTAACCCGTCTAGTTCTTGTTTGAAATTAGTATAAATACGAAATCGCACCGGATCAATCGTTCCATCGGCAAACCCAGCTTTCACTGCGCACTGAGATTCGGTATCGTGCTGGCAGTTAGGGTAGTGGCAGTGGCGAATCGCATCGAAAATCTCGGGGAATAGCACCTCTAGGTCAGCGTAGTCACCCCACAGCTGTAGTTCGCGAATACCCGGCGTATCAATAATCAGTCCACCGTTTGGCAGCACAAATAATTCACGGTGGACGGTCGTATGTCGCCCCTTTGAATCGCGCTCACGTACCGATTGTGTTTTCTGACGTTCTTCGCCTAATAATTTATTAATAAGTGTTGATTTACCAGCGCCCGACGAACCCATAACAACTATCGTCTGTCCGGGCTGGATAAACGATTCGACACGTGACAGATCTGTGTCGTTCAGCGCACTCATCACAATTGATTCTGCTTTGAGGTCTTTGATTTCGATTTGTTTGTCAGCTGCATCAAGCGCCTTATCCGCTTTGTTCAGCAAAATGACAACATCAATATTTTGTGCGGACAACTGGAAGATGTAGCGTTCTAATCGCGTTGGACTAAAATCGTGATCGAGCGGTTGCACAATAAACGCCAGGTCTATATTTGCTGCGATAACTTGTTTGTCAATCAAACGTCCCACGTGCCCGCGAACGATTTCGCTTCGCCTGGTTAGGACAGACTGAATGATAGCTGGCTGGTCGTCCGTTCGCTCGATTGCCACCCAATCACCGATCTTTGGCATGTCAATCGCTTTTAATTTGTGCATCAACGACCCAGCCAGTTGTGCAGCAATCTCGTCTGGGCACGCAACACGATACTGCCCACCGTGATCGGCTACCACGCGAGCAGGAATATAGCCGCTCATTGCCAGGCCAGTCCATTCTGCCGCTCGCCGGTCATCCCAGCCGTACGTATTGAGTGTATTCATCTGCTATTAGTGTATCAGTTGTCCCTTTCGATAGGAAACGACTGTAAGATTTCCGACAGCTGACGACGGTATGGGTATGGTATATTTATCAGTAACTAATTGGAGTTTCAGTCATGAGCCAACACAACCACGAAGTATATATAGATCCAATCCGTACAGACATATCACTCTACGACACAAAAGAAGTAGCACATACCGTTCAATCCATTCTTTGGGACGATTTTTCGCGACTACATAACGCAGACCTGGATGACCTTCGTACACTATGCGATCCCAGAGATGAAGCAAAAGTTGAACTTCAAGCTGGTCGACTATCCAGGGCACCAGATGACACGCATTATTACGGCATGTACGAACCTGGAAATCCAGATATGATAGGTGTGGCAAAAATTGCGCCATGGGGCACGGAGTACGAAAGATCTTTTACTTCACCGACGCTCGTCAGATTAAAATCACTTTTGAAACTCGATAAAAAGGCTGTCGGACTCGATGCTTTCGCACTCAAATCAACAGATAACCGATCAGGTTTGACGCGAGCAGCGTTGAATTCTATCTATTGGAATGACCGCATTATACCAGTTGATGCCGAATTAAAGGCAGTTGTTGATGTGAACGATGAAGAATTAATTGAAGCATTTGACGAACTTGGTGCAGCTGCACACGAAAAAATAGCGACAATCCATTTGAATGACTGGACCCGCGACTACACACTTCGTACACTTCCTGCCAAACAGAGAACTGCACGACCAGCTTGGTAGTATATTTCCGGACACTACCCTGATTCAGGTATACTAATATTGATGAATACAATTACGTGCACCCACTGCGGAACGGAGATCGAAGTCGACAAAGTACTAGAGAGTCAGATCGAGGCTCGCGTTCTAAGTGCCGAGCGACACAAGCACGCCGAAGAGCTCGTGGCGATCAAGTCAGAACAAGAAGCGGCCGTTGCAAAAGAGCGAGCCGCAGCAAGTGCTATGGCCGAAAAACAGCTTGCAGGGGAACGTGAATTACTTCAAAAACAAGCAGCGGCAGATCTGGAGCTAGAGCGTAAAAAGATCGCCCAAGATACTGCGAATGAAGCGCGGAAAACCGCGGCGGAACAAGAATCATTAATTCAGATGTTGAAAAACGATGCTGAAAATGCCAAACAAGACAGCAAAAAACTTCGTGAGGATCTGGGTAAATTAATGGATCAGTTACGCGAAAGTAATAAAGCAAAAGACAACGCCGAGCTGGAAGCAAAAAAGAAACTTGCCGAAGAAGAGTCGCGTATCCGTGAAGAAGTGCAAAAGACAGCCGATGAAAAACAGCGTTTAAATTTGGCTGCGAAAGAAAAGACGATTACCGACTTGCAAAAAGCATTGGACGACGCTCAACGCAAAGCCGCTCAAGGGAGCCAGCAGCTTCAGGGCGAAATATTGGAATTAGACCTAGAAGAAGCACTGGCAAATCACTTCCGTGATGACGAGATTAATCCGGTCGCGAAAGGTGTTAATGGTGCCGATATCAGTCATACCGTCAAGAGCCAGAGCGGCATTGCCTGCGGCATCATATTATGGGAGATCAAACGAACAAAAAACTGGACGGATGACTGGATCCCAAAACTCAAAACTGATTTGCGTAGCGCAAAAGCAAATATCCCTGTCATTATTAGCGAGATATTGCCAAAGCAACTTGATACCGACATGGGACAAGTCGATGGTGTGTGGATTGTCAAACCAAAACTTGCGATTATCCTTGCGACACTACTCCGAAAAGGACTGCTAGATGTTGGTCGCCAAAAAGCCCTTGCAGCCAACCAAGGTGACAAAGCAGATGCGCTGTATTCATTCGTCACCAGCCACGAGTTTTCACAGCAAATCGAAAGCATGATTGAAACGTACCAAGAAATGACGACACAGGTCACCAAAGAGCGCGTTGTCTACGAAAAACTTTGGGCGCAGCGCGAAAAGCAAGCTAATAAACTACTGATGGGCACGGCAAATATCATCGGCAGCATGCAGGGACATATCGGACAGGCAAGCATGCCAAAGATTAAAGGCCTAGAACTTGATGTCGGTATTGACGATATAGTGTAATCAGTTTTTAGTCTCATACTATACCACCACAATTCGCTTATGCTCAACTTTTCGCGCCATATCTGTTAGGATGGTGGTATGAGATACGTCGCCAAAGCAATACTATATAACCCTGCCGGGCAGATTTTAGTGTTGCGACGAAGCAGTACACATCCAGTATTGGCATACGAAATTGATTTTCCTGGTGGTATCATCGAACGAAATGAAACCGTCATCGACGGACTTCTTCGTGAAGTGCGTGAAGAAACAGGCATAAAACTATCAACAACAGCCGTTCGTCAAGTACACGACCAGACAGGCGACGAGCATGAGCATCACCATGTCTTTATAGCACAGCTAGATGCAACTCCTGACATACAGATCAGCTGGGAACATGATCAGTACCATTGGGCCGATCCGCAAGCAACGCTTGATACACTGACTTCGCATCAGTCGCCAGACACATCGTGGCCAGTCGTTATTACCTATCTAAAATCTATACATCATCATGTTGCGCATACGGCGTAAAGGCGTACTATAGAATTATGAAGCCCTACATTCACTACCACAAAGACGGCACAGTCTGGGCAAGAGGATTTACTATCGAAGGATTGCCTGCAGGATACTGGGAATGGTTCCGCAAAGACGGCACCAAACTACGGTCAGGACATTTTGATGATGGCAGACAAGTCGGTGAGTGGGTGACCTATAATGCCAAGGGCGAAGTACACAAAGTAACCCATATGAACCAAGTGTCGCCAACTGAATCTAATATACAAACCGACTAATCAATTATGTCCGAAAAATCCCCTCCTCACCATAGCGCCAAAGACCTTCATCGTTTAAACAGAGACGTTATGCAACAAACCCATAATATATTTAACTGGGAAAGTAACGGACAGGGGAGAGATGACACACTGCTCCGCTACGTCGAATGGTCTGACAAGGCGTCCGGTGCGGCGCTGCGACTTGATGAACGTGATACTCCACAAGCGCCGTTTCTTCTATCCGTTACGCAGGATAGTTTACATAGGTCACAGGCGAATACCGAATATTTTTACGGCAATAGTCACCAATACGCAGGTAAGGTATCAGGTAGCGACGAAAGGCGATCCGGCGGTCAGGTTGCTCGCGAAATACTCGATCACCTCCAAACGTTTCAGACACTTTCGACATCAGAGCGTACGGATTTTGAAGAATTTGCAGCCGAACAAGTTGCGCTTGACATGAAACGAACGTTATTTGTCGCCCGAGCACTTTCTGTCGTACCTCGCATAAAACATCGCTATATCCATTCTGCCGTTGCCACTCGCGCCGAACGAGAGCAGCTAGATCCAGCTCGTGTACGTCATTACTTAACGATGGCAACGACCTGGCAATAACAAACCACGAATGTTCTGACATAAGCATGCTGTCAATATTTGACGTATTCATGCGACTTTTTATGTTCATTTTTACACTTTCATAGCGCCCGTGAGCGTGCTATCATTCCGGGTGCCAAATCTGGAGGTAGCAATGTACAATGACCAGACCCGCGATCAGCTAAAAGCACGGATCACAACGTTGCGGAATCACTACGATGCAGGGAAAATCACGCAAGAGGTACTGACCAGTCAGGTCAACAATCTCGAAAAGGAAATCGATCGGAGGGGGGATCCCTGACCGATATGAGCGATCTCGAGGAGGCGCTACTACTCGATACCAACATCGTCCGACCCGAACGAACAGGAAAACACCGGAAGTAGGTTCATCGCGACATGCAGTACGACTGCGCGCACTGTCGCGCGCATACCCCGACCATATTATCGGCACCTGGATACGGGCTCCTAGATTTTAGGAGCCCAATTCATGTCCGAATCAAAATTACTATTGACAAATTTGATAATGTGTGCTATATTGATAATAACAAACGTTTTCTTGTATACCTTTGCAGTCAATCTATTGACGCACCGATTCACGCTAGATTTCACCTCGATTACATACGTTGTAATCAGGCGTTCGCCCTGTCACTAACGGCACATATACGCCAGACACGCGAATCGTATTGATGAACTATACATATGAATTCCGTAAAGAGAAATCTTTGTTTAGGTACCTATGCGTATCTACCGACTATGGGTTTTGTCATGATAAAACCTCGCACCTCCGCATAGAAGATACACCCGGCATTCATCTGTCGGGTGTATTAAATACAAAGACCTTTACTTTACCTCGTCGATGAACTGATCCATTTTGACAAATGCATCTAATGGATAGTCAATAAATTAATTTGCAGGTTAAGTCAAATATAGTAGCTTCGGACAACTGAGGTATGGTATAATAATCAAGCACTTTAATGGGCTGTCGCCAAGTGGTAAGGCATCGGTTTTTGGTGCCGACATTCGGGGGTTCGAATCCCTCCAGCCCAGCCATGAAAAAAGTCTTAGATCTTCCGATCTGGGACTTTTTTCTTTGCCTTAGATTATGGTTCGAACCCACGGATACTTTTACAAAAGAAAGCACACGGGTATTTTATTTTGTGCATGAAGGTAGGGTAGTCGCCGTATTCCCTGGCATAGTACATGCCTTGAGTAGTTAGGTTCTGTGATTAAATAGAGGCGTGACGTCTCCCCTATGAAGCACGCCCCCACGCCCCTAGTCCTGATTGGATATAATAAACGTATTCTCGGTAACATCAATTCTTATGCTTACAATGATACAATCAAGATGTGAGTACTGTAGATTCAACGATAATGACGGTCAACGCTGGGTCATCTAGTATTAAATTAGATATCTTTACTGCGAATCAGCGGCTATATACGCTCCGTATAATCGGTCTCGGCCAAGGTGAGATTCAAATTCGCGTCACCGAACCTGACAAAGAGACGGTCAATGCAACTATCCAGATTGATGCTGACCAGCCAATCGAACAGAAGCTGTATGACACCCTCGAGCAGTCTGGTTATTTACAGAATGTCGACACGATCAGTCATAGAATCGTCCAGGCTGGCCCACGAAGTCAGCAGGCCGAAACAATCACAGATGAACTTGTTCGCGAACTAGAAACCTACATACCACTGGATCCCGGGCATCTTACTCGTTCACTACGACTCATAGACCTCTTTCGTAAAAATCTACCAGGGGTACTGCATGTTGTTTGTTATGATACCGCTTATTTTCATAATCTACCCCGCGTTGCACAACTATTGAGTGTGCCGAACCAGGGCGCAGACCCTGCATTTCGTAGATATGGTTTTCATGGATTGTCGTATGCGTATTTACAGCAGGCCTTTCAGGAATATGCAGGCGACGTGGCCGTTAATGGCCGTGTTATTTATGCGCACCTGGGTAGTGGCGCGAGTCTCGCTGCTACTCGCAGTGGAAAACCAGTCGACACGACAATGGGATTTTCGCCTGCATCAGGAATAGTCATGAGCACACGATCAGGTGACATCGATCCAAGTTTGGCCTGGTATATGCATACAAAGTATGACGTTGACGAAGAATCATTCAAACATATGGTTAACTTTGAATCGGGTCTTTTGGGTGTTTCTGGCCGTAGTGCAGATATGCATAGGTTATTGCAAGAGCAAGACCAGCATGCAGGTTCGAGAGATGCTGTCGCGTTGTTTGTGTACAATGTGCAAAAAGCAATCGGTTCACTCGCAACGACAATCGGCGGATTAGATTCGCTCATATTTTCTGGAGGAATAGGCGAACAATCGTCAGAAATCAGGCAAAGAGTGTGTCAAAATCTAGATTTTTTGGGAATTACTGTCGATACCAAGCTAAATAGCGTGCATGAAAAGTGCATTTCTTCTGAGTCTAGTCGGGTTGGGGTTCATGTTATACCGACAGACGAATCAATGGTGATGTGTCGATTAGCCAAAGGAATAATAGGGCAAAAAGAGATACTCGGATGAACACAGACGCGCCGCTCAGTCGTGAAATGCTCGAAAAGATGGATGCGTATTGGCGGGCGTCAAATTATGTAACCGTAGGGCAAATCTATTTGTGCGACAACCCGCTACTAAAAGAGCCGCTGCGTTTAGAGCATGTCAAAAAACTCTTGCTGGGTCACTGGGGAACGTCGCCCGGCCAAAATTTCATCTATACGCACCTGAACAGAGTTATCAAACAGCACGATTTGAATATGATATACATATCCGGACCCGGTCATGGCGGGCCTGCCGTGGTGAGTAATGTCTATCTGGAAGGAACTTTCAGCGAGTATTACCCTGAAATTACTCAAGATACCGCTGGCCTGCGCAAATTATTCAAAACTTCGTCATTTCCCGGCGGACTGTCGAGCCACGTGTCACCTCAGGTGCCCGGATCTATGCACGAAGGTGGTGAGCTGGGCTATTCGCTGAGTCATGCGTTCGGAGCGGTATTTGATAACCCCGAGCTGATTGTCGCCTGCGTTGTTGGCGACGGAGAAGCCGAGACCGGACCGCTTGCCACGGCTTGGCATTCGAATAAATTCTTGAATCCGCGCACGGATGGCGCTGTCCTGCCGATCCTCCATTTGAATGGGTACAAAATCAGTAACCCCACGATTCTCGCTCGGATTGAACGGGATGAATTAGAACAACTGTTTCGGGGTTATGGATGGGTGCCGTATTTTGTTGA